>WUUC01047930.1_pt1 | contig 11974 bp, 5 predicted proteins | sample 6278441 | NCBI WGS metagenome assembly WUUC01 (sample SAMN13675441, study PRJNA597444) | soil metagenome | isolation source: soil | place: USA: Washington | collected 2017-10 | reverse complement strand
GACCGACTACCTCGGCGCCGACGTCTGCATCGATGCGGTGGGGGCCGAGGCGGACGGCAGCTTCATGCAGGTGGTGACCGCGACCAAGCTCAAGTTGCAGGGGGGATCGCCAGTGGCGCTCAACTGGTGCATCGACTCCGTGCGCAAGGCCGGCAACGTCGCCGTGGTGGGAGCCTACGGTCCGCTGTACAGCGCGGTGAAGTTCGGCGACGCCCTGAACAAGGGGCTGACCTTGCGCATGAACCAGACCAGCGTCAAGCGGCACTGGCCACGCCTCTTCGAGCACGTGAAGAACGGCGTGCTCAAGCCCAGCGAAATCGTGACGCACCGCCTGCCGCTCGAAGCGATCCCCGACGCCTATCACATGATGTCCAGCAAGCTCGACGGATGCATCAAGCCGCTGATCCGGCCAACGATGCATTGAAAGGAGGATGACCATGCCTTACGTCGCAGAGAAACCCAAGAATGCGCGGTCGAGCGAGGAGTTGCGCCGCACGATCCACGGCTGGGGGGTCGACCTCGACCCGAAGGACCGCCCCGCCGTCCCCAAGGAGAACTTCAACCCCCAGGGGACCGGAGCCCACTGGCACTTCCCCGAACGGCAGCCGGAGCACTGGCCTCGGGAGAGGTCGGTCGAGCACGCGATGCTGACGCCGGTCTTCGGTACCTCCTGCCCCCCCAAGGGACTGTCCGGCGTGATCCGCCGCCTGGCCTACCGCCGGTACAGCGAAGGACAAACGGCCCACTGGCTCCTGCTCATCGGAGCCGACCGCGTGGACGTCATGGAGAGCCGGGTGACGGCCCTGCTCCGCGGCCGTCCCGACAACCCGATCACCGAATCGGGGCTGCCGAGCGAGTTCCGGCGTGGTGGCATGAGCACCCGCTTCGGGCAACACCGGAACGACCTGAAGCACCTGCCGCTCGACCTGCTGATCAACGCCGCCCCCTGGGTGCTGGTCGGGACGGTCGCGTACATGGCCGGCCGCGCGGCCCTGAACGCGAACCGGGATTAGAGCTGGAGAGAGCGAGACACCGGGGCGCGGCATTTTTCGCAATTTCCGACGATGTTGCGCCGCGCCCCGTCTGCCAACTTGAACAACAGCCCCTCCCCGGCATCCCCTGATGCCCCGCAGCTCAGACAGGTCGCCGCGCCGGCTCCTCCCTGGCTCGACAGATCCGCCATGTCACTCCGGCCTGGAATCTGCACTCTGAGGACCCCGGGGGAGACGTGAGCCGATGAAACGAGCCAACCTGACACCGACGCTGGCCCTTCTGGCAGGCCTTCTCGCCTGTGGCCCCTCCGAGGACGGCGCGGGCGGTGAAGAGGACCGCGCTCCGGCGGTGGAGGCTGTCCCGGCCCGCGCCGGGACCCTTCCCCTGGAGGAACGGCTGAACGGCGTCGTCCGGGCCGACAACCAGATCACCGTCCAGCCCGAGATCGAGGCCCCGGTCGTCGAGGTCATGGGACGGAACGGCGAAGCCGTCAAGCGCGGTCAGCCCCTCGTGCGCCTGGCCGATGACGAGTTGCGGGACCAGCTCCGGCAGGCCGAGGCGGACGTACGGCTGGCGGAAGCCACCGCCCGGGAGGCCCGGGCGCGGGTGGCCGAGATCGAGGCCCAGGTGACCCGCACCCGCCGGCTCGCCGAGGAGGAGGTGGTGAGCGCCCTGGAATTGGAGACCCGGGAGGCCCAGCTCGCCGCCGCGCAGGCGAGCGCCGACCAGGCCCGCGCCCGCGTCGACCAGGCCCGCGCGGTCGTCCAGGAACGGCGGTCGGCCCTGGACAAGACCCTCATCCGGGCGCCGGTGGCCGGCCACATCGGACAGAGGAACGCCGAGGTGGGGATGCTGGCCACCCCCTCCGACGTGCTCTTCGTGCTCGGAGACCTGGACGATCTCGTCGTCGAGGTCCCGCTGACCGGCCAGATGCTCGGCCACATCCGGGTCGGGCAGCCGGTGAGCATCAGCTCCCCGGCCCTCCGCGGCACCGCGGTCGCGGGGACCCTCGCCCGCATCTCCCCCTTTCTCGAGGAGGGCAGCTTCAGCACGGTCGGCGAGATCGACGTCGCCAACCAGCAGGGACGGCTGAGCCCCGGAATGTTCGTCACCGTCGACATCCTCTACGGCCAGAGCGAGCGCGCCACCCTGGTGCCGGCGAGCGCTCTCTGGGAGGACCCGCGCACCGGCGTCCAGGGCGTCTTCGTGGTGGACGGCACGGGCTTGGCGGAGGCCGCCGCCACCACCACCTCAGACGTCCCCGAGACGCCGCGCGGCGTCCGCTTCCAGCCCGTCGAGGTGCTCGCCGAAGGGCGTGCCACGGCGGGGGTCACGGGTGTCCGCGAGGGCCAGTGGGTGGTGGTGGTCGGACAGCAGCTCCTGGCCCGCGACGGCGAGGCCACCGCCCGCGTGCGCCCCACCACCTGGGACCGCGTGCTGGGGCTCCAGGGTCTGCAGCGCGAGGATCTCCTCCAGAGCTTCCTCGACAAACAGCAGCGCTGGGCGCGCGAACACGGCGCCCAACCACCCGGCAACGAGGAATTCCTGGGCCAGGGCGGCGGCGCCGGTCCCGGAGCGGGAGGAAGCTGACGTGGCCTCGATTACCGGCCTCTCGATCCGCCGCCCCGTGGCCACCTCCATGGCCTTTCTCATCCTCATCGTCGTGGGCATCGTCTGCCTGCGCAGCCTGCCGGTCGATCTGCTGCCTCAGGTCGAGTTCACCCAGCTCACGGTCCGCGTCAGCTACCCCAACGTCGGGCCGAAAGAGATCGAGCAGATCATCACCGACCCGATCGAGAACGCGGTCTCCGGGCTGCCCAACCTCGAGCGGGTCACCTCCGAATCGGAAGAAGGGTCGAGCCGGGTGCGCCTGGAATTCTCCCGCGGCACCAACGTCGACGAGGCCGCCAACGACCTGCGGGCGGCACTCGACCAGTTGCGCAACGACCTGCCGATCGAAGCGACGCCTCCGGAGATCCTGAAGCTCGACCTCGACCGCATCGAAGTCGTGAGCCTCGCCGCCACCTCGACCCGCGACCTGCAATCCCTCACCCGCCTCCTCGAAGAGGATCTGGCCCGCCGCTTCGAGCAGATCCCGGGCGTCGGCGCCATCGAGGTCCGTGGCGGCGTCTACCGGCAGATCCGCATCGAGCTCGACCGCGACCGCCTGCGGGCCTCGGGGCTCACCGCCGTCGACGTCCAGCAGGCCCTCCAGGCCGAGAACGTCACCCTGCCCGGCGGCAACGTCAAGAGCGGCTTCAGCGATCTCTACGTCCGCGGCCTGGGCGAGTACCAGTCGCTGGACCAGATCGCCCGTACCGTCGTCACCGTCATTGCCGGCAAGCCCGTCCGGGTACGCGACGTGGCCATGGTCAGCGACAGCTATGAGGACGTGCGGTATCTGGCCGAGATCAACGGCGTCCCCTCGGTGAGCCTGGGCATCCAGAAGCAGAGCGGCGCCAACACCGTGGCGGTGGCCGATGCGATCCGCGAGGAGGTGGAGCGGATCAACGCCGAGCGCGACGACCTCCATTTCACGGTCTTCGCCGACCAGAGCGAGTTCATCCGCCAGTCGATGGCGAGCGTCCGCCAGTCGGCTCTGTGGGGGGCGCTGCTCGCCATCGTCGTCCTCTACCTGTTCCTGCGCAACCGGTCGAGCACGGTGATCATCGCGCTCTCCATTCCAATCTCGGTGATCTCCACCTTCGGGCTTCTCTTCTTCGGCGGCCTGACGCTCAACCAGATGACCTTCGGCGGCCTGGCCCTGGGAGTCGGGATGATCGTCGACAACGCCATCGTGGTCCTGGAAAGCATCGTCCGCAAGCGCGAGGAGGAGGGGGCCTCGATGATCGAGGCGGCGCGCGCCGGCACCTCGGACGTGGCGGGGGCCATCGTCGCCTCCACCCTCACCACTTGCGTGGTGTTCCTCCCCGTCGTCTTCACCAGCACCACCAGTGGCGCGCTGTTCCAGGCGATGGCCCTGGTGGTCGTCTTCTCGCTCGTCTGCTCCCTGCTGGTGGCGCTCACCCTGGTGCCGATGCTGGCTTCGCGCTATCTCCGCCTGGCGCCGCCGGACCGCAAGGCCGCGAAGAAGACCGGCCCGCTGACCCGCCTCGAAGGGTGGTACACACGCCGCCTCGGCCAGGCCCTCCAGCACAGGCGACGGGTCTTCGCCGTCACCGGAACCCTCCTCGCCCTGACGCTGGCCTTCTGGCCGCTGATCCCGGTCGAGCTCGCGCCCCCCACCGAGGCGGACGAAATCGACGTCGACATCGAGATGGCCCAGGGGACCAACATCGCCGTCGTCCGCCACTACGTCGGTGAGCTCGAGAAGAAGGTCCGCGAGGCCCTGCCGCCGGGCCAGGTCGAGCTGATCTCCACCGAAGTGCGGGGCGGCGACGCCGAGGTCGAGCTCAAGCTGGCGCCGCAGGAGGAGCGCTCGATGTCCGGCGACGAGCTCGCCGACCTCCTCCGTGAGGCCGTGGACGGCGAGATCCCCGGGGCCGAGATCAGTGTCGACGCCCAGCCGGGCCTCTGGATCCTCCGCCGCATCTTCAGCTCCGGAGGGGGCGAGGACGACGTCGAGATCGAGCTGCGCGGTTGGGACCTCGAGCGCTCCGACGAGATCGCGGCCGAGATCCGGCGGCGCATCGAACGCGTCCCCGGCGTCACCGACGTCCGGGTCAGCCGGCGGGAGGGGCAGCGCGAGGACAACCTGATCTTCGACCGCGAGCGCATCGCCGACCTCGGCCTCTCCGTGCGCGACGTGAGCCGCGTCGTCCAGGCCAACGTCGGCGGCGTCGAGGCCGGCCGCTTCCGCCAGGAAGGGCTCGAATATCCCATCGTCGTCCGCCTCCGGCCCGAGGACCGCCTCAACAGCCAGGACCTGCGGAACATCTCCCTCACCACTCCGCAAGGGGCCACGGTGCCGCTCTCCTCCCTGGCCGAGTGGCGCCGCGACCGGGGGCCGGTCTCGATCGAGCGCGTAGATGGTCAGCGAGTCACCTACGTCACCGCCGGGCTCCAGGAGGACGTGACGCTGGGCGAGGCGGTGGAAAAGATCCGCGCCGGACTCAGCGACCTGCGGCTCCCTCAGGGCTACTCCCTCCTCTACGGTGGCGAATACCAGGAACAGCAGGAGGCGCAGCGCGACTTCACCATCGCGATCCTGATGGCTCTGGCTCTTGTCTACATGCTGATGGCCGCCCAGTTCGAGCGCTTCCTCGATCCGCTGATCGTGATGCTCTCCGTGCCCATGGCGCTGATCGGCGTGGTGCCGATGCTCCTCCTGACCGGGACCACGCTCAACATCCAGAGCATCATGGGACTGGTGATGCTGATCGGCATCGTGGTCAACAACGCCATCGTCCTGGTGGACGCGATCAATCTGCTGCGCCGGGAGCACCAGATGGGGGCCGCGGACGCGGTGATCGAAGCCGGCCGGCTCCGTCTGCGGCCGATCCTGATGACCACCACCACCACGGTCCTGGGTCTCGCGCCCCTCGCCATGGGCATCGGGGCGGGCGCCGAAATCCAGGCGCCGCTGGCCCGCGTGGTCGTCGGAGGGCTGGTCGCCTCCACCCTGGTGACCCTGGTCCTGATCCCCGTGGCCTACGCCTCCGCGACCGCCCTGGTGACCCGCTTCAAGTCCCGGCACTGGCGGGCGGAGGAGGACAGGGACCGGGCGACCGCGTAGGTTCTTCGCGTGCCCAGGCGGGGTTCCCACCCTCGCCGGAGCCTCCACTCAGGAATGTTTCTTGCACTTCGATCGATGCGAATCTTGCGCAGTGTGCGAAGACCAATCCTGGTTTCTCTTCTTGGAGGTGCATCCATGAGCACGTCGACTGCACAGCAGGCTCCGCTTCACCGTTGGAAACCCGCATTGACAAATCCGAATGTTTTTTGCGCCATGCTGCTCTCTGGACTGATCGCCCTCTTTCCAGGGGGGATGGCAGCGGCCGCGGAGCTCGACCCTGATTTTTCCGGAGATGGGAAGGATGTGATCACGTTTCCTCTCCCGCAGCAGCACACCGCGCGCGCGGTCGTGGTCCAACCGGACGGCTCGATCGTCGTGGGCGGTGACGCCGCCTGGGCCGACACCGGTTTCGACTTCACCCTGGTGCGCTACGGCAGTGACGGCCTCCTCGACTCTTCATTCGGCGTGCACGGTATCGCCCGCTCGCACCTCCCAGGAAACGAGCGGGCGCTCGATCTGGCCCTTCAACCCGACGGCAAGCTCGTCGTGGCCGGAAACACCTCGCCGAGTCAACACATCACCCTGGTGCGCTTCAACAGCGATGGAACGCTCGACACCAGCTTCGGGAACGGCGGGGTGACGGGCACCAACTTCGGCACCTTCAGCTTCGCGTCGGCGGTGGCCATCCGGCCTGACGGCAAGATCGTCGCGGGCGGGGCGATCGCCGGCTCCAACACGAGCTTCGCTCTCGTGCAGCTCAATCCGGACGGCAGCCTCGACAGCAGCTTCGCCATCGGCGGCCGGCAGGTCCTGGACCTGGGAGCGTTCGAGGAGGTGGCGGACGTGGTCCTGCAGCCGGACGGCAAGGTGGTCCTGGCAGGTTACATCAGATATCCGGGTGGACACTCGGACCTCCTCCTCGCGCGCTATCAACTCAACGGCAGTCTCGACACGAGCTTCGGCACCGGCGGCATCGTAACCACGTCCGTCCGTGCGATCGATCAGATGTACGCCCTGGCACTTCAGCCGGACGGCAAGCTGGTCGGCGCTGGGTTCACGCGCGAGAGCGGCGGCCCGCGCGACTATGTCCTGGTCCGCTATGCCACCGATGGAACACTCGACTCCGGCTTCGGCACCGGCGGGATCGTGACCGGCGGCACCGGCGGCGTCTTCATCGAAGGGCATGATCTGTTCATCCAGCCGGACGGCAAGATCGTCGTGGGCGGCCGGTCCAGCGGGAGCCGCAAGGATTTCGCACTCGCCCGGCATCTCGGAGACGGCTCCCTGGACCCGGACTTCGGCAACAACGGGATCGCCTACGACCACTTCGGTTACGGGCGCGGCGGGTCCCTCGAAGGGCTGGCCCTCCAGCCGGATGGGAAGATCGTCGCGACGGGGTGGATCGTCGATTCGCCGAGTACCCGCACCTTCGCCACGGCCCGCTTCCTGGGCCCCCTTCCCCCCGGGTTCCTTGTCACGCCGACCGAGTTGGAGACTTCGGAAGGCGGAGAGCCGGTCACCTTCGAGGTGGTGCTGACCAGCCCCCCTACGGCGGACGTGACGATCGAGTCAATCTGGATGTCCGACTGGGGATTCGGAGCGCTCTCGACCGAGTCGCTGACCTTTACTCCCGGCAACTGGGACGCGCCTCAGACGGTGACGGTGACCCCCGTCGACGATCAGGTGGCCGAGTGGGACACCGGGTACTGGATCTATCTCGAGCCGGCGGTCAGCGCCGATCCGGCGTATGACGGACTGGATCCGGACGACATCGCGGTCTATCACTCCGACGACGACACGGCGAACCTCTCCGTCAGCTCGGGCAGCACAACCACCGAGGGGGGTGGCCAGGCCACGATCGAGATCACACTGAGCAGCCAGCCGGTCGCGGCTCTCTACATCACCTTCGAAAGCAGCGACCCGACCGAGGGAACGGTCTCCCCCTCCGAGCTCCTCATCCGCCCCCAGGACTGGTACAAGACGCACTCGGTCACCGTCACCGGTGTCGACGATGACATCGATGACGGAGACGTCCAGTACACGATCCACATCGAGGTGCAGTCGAACGACGGCGACTACGAGGGAGATCCCAGCCCTCTGTTGTTGACCAACATCGACGACGACTAGCCGGATCGGCCAGGTCGGGGCAGACCGGCGGACGCGCGGGCCGTCCGCCGGAACCTGTCTTTATGGCGCGCACCCGTGCACGGCCGGCACCGGAATCCGCCACCGGATTCCGGAGCCACGCCACTCGGCAGGGCAGATCCTGTAGACTCCCCCTCGCAGAAGCGCCGCCCTGAAGCGACACGCCGACCAGAACACGCCGACCGTGAAGATCGTCCACACAAGCGACTGGCACATTGGCCGCCGATGGAAGGGGATTCAGCGCTTCGACGAGCTGGAGGCGGTGCTCGACCACCTCGCGACCTTCATCGAAGGGCACTCCATCGACCTCGTCCTCCAATCCGGCGACGTCTTCGAAAGCCGCAACCCACCCGCCGAGGCCGAGCAGCTCGTCAACCAGTTCCTGGTCCGCGTCGGCCGCAGCGGCGCGCACATGCTCGTCATCGCCGGCAACCACGACGACCCGCTCCGGCTGGACGCCCGCTCGCTGCTCACCGAATTCGTCCACGTGCAGATCCTCGGCCGCCCACGCCCCGCCTCCCGGGGAGGGACCCGCACCATCCGGACCCGCTCCGGAGAGACAGCAATCGTCGCGGCGCTTCCGTTCGCATCCCCTGGAGCCTGGGTGTCCGCGCTGGACATCGCGGGCGAGGAGGCGAGCGCCCGGGTCCGCTATGCCCGCATGTTCCACCGCGCCGTCCAGGAGCTCTGCGGCGCCTTTCGGCCGGACGCCGTCAACCTCCTCATGGCCCACACGCACATCGAGGGGGCCGTCTTCGGTGAATCGGAGCGCCGCGTCCACATCGGCGAGGACTGGGCCGCCTCGCCCGAAGCTCTGCCGGCCAACGCCAGCTACATCGCTCTCGGACACATCCACAAACCGCAGCAGATCGACGTGCCGGTCCCCGCGTACTATGCCGGATCGCTTCTCCAGATGGACTTCGGCGAGGCCGGGGAGGAGAAAAGCTTTATCGTCGTCACGGCATCTCCCGGTCAGCCTGCGACCGTCGAGCACGTTCCTTATGAAGGGGGGCTGCCGCTCGTCGACCTCCGATCCACGCTCGAGGAGCTCGAAGAGACCGCGGACGAGCTTCGCACGGGCTGGCTGCGCGTCACGGTCCCCTTGACGGAGAAGGATCCCGATCTCAATCGAAAGGTCCGCGAGCTGCTCCCCAACGCGCTCGTGGTGCGCGCCGAGCTTCCCGAGCCCGAGGAGCAGCCGGAGATCCATCTGGAGCCCGGAGTCACGCCGCTGGGACACTACGGCACCTACCATCTCCGCGCGCATCAGCAGGAAGCGGACCTGGCGGTTCTGGAAACCTTTCAGGACCTTTACGATCAGGCATCCCTGGAGGATTGAGCGCTGCGTCCCGTCCATCTCTCGGTCGAGGGCCTCGCCTGCTTCAGCAAGAAGCAGGACGTCGACTTCCGCGCGCTGGAGCTGTTCGCCATCTCGGGGCCGACAGGCGCCGGCAAGTCGACCCTGCTGGACGCGATCATCTTCGCGCTGTATGGCGAGATCCCCCGGGTCAACAGCTACAACCGGACCGAGATGATCTCGGCGTCCCGGGACCGGATCAGCGTGGTGCTGGATTTCGAGGTCGGCGAGAGCCACTACCGCATCGCCCGGACTCTCCGGCGCAACGGCGTTCAGATGGTGCGCCTGGAGGAGCGCGAGGGAAGCTCCTTCAAGAGCCTGGCGGACCAGGTGCGCACCGCGAACGATCAGGTAACTCAGATCCTGGGGCTGGGGGCCGCCGCCTTCATGCAGGCCGTGGTGCTGCCGCAGGGCGAATTCGCCCGGTTCCTCAAGGCGCAGCCGAGAGACCGCCGCAGCATGCTCCGCACGCTTCTCCGGCTCGACGTCTACGAACGGATGCGGGACCGGGCGCAGCGTCTGGCGGCCGCCAAGAAGAGCACGGTCGATTCGCTGCAGAAGATCCTGACCGACGAGTACGCAGGCGTCGACGAATCCGCTGTCGTTGGGCTCGAGGCAGAGCATGCCCAGATCGTCGAATCGCTCGAAGCCTCGAGAAAGAACCGGGACGCCATCCAGGCCACGCTCACCCGGCTGCGTGGACAGCACGCGAAAACCCGAGAGCTGCAACAGGCCGAAGAGAGACGAGCCGCTCTGCAGGCGCAAGCCGAGCAGGTGAGCCGCGATCGAGAGAGGATCGAGGCTGCGGCCCGCGTGGCCCCCCTCCTGCACTTGCTCGACGAGGCGGCCCGGGCCGCGACCAACGCCGCGGCGGCGACGAAAGCGGCCGACGAAGCCAAGGCCCACCACGACTTCGCGCAGAAGGACTGGAAGAAGAAGGCCACCGCGTTGAAGTCCGCGGAGCAGGCTGCCAAGGGGATCGAGAAGATCCGCGAGCAGGTGGCTCGCCTCCACCAGGTGCTCGGACGCCTGCCTGAGCGCAGGCAGCTCGAGACGGCCATCGAACGCCAGGCGAAAGACCTCGCGGCTCTGGAGGCCGAGCTGGCCGCGCTCGCCGCGAAGGCCGAATCCGCAAAGGCCGCGCAGGCGCAACAGCAGACCGCCGTCGACGAGGCCCGGCAGGCCACGGAAGCCTCCGGCTATGACCCGGAGCTGGACGAGCTCCTGGAAAGCGTCCGCGACCGGGCTGTCGCGCTCGGCACCGCCCGCAAGGGTGCGGCGGAGGTGGCTTCTGATCTCGCCCGGAGGCGCAAGGCGCTGGACGAGGATGCGGAGACGATCAAGCGGCTGAAGAAAGTGGCCGAGTCCGCCAGAAGGGCCGTGGAGAAGGCGCTGCGTGACTTCGAGGCGGCCGAAGAGGCGCTGCACCGCGCGATCCGTCTGAACGAGGCCAATCACCTCCGCAAGCAGCTGGCTCCCGGTGAGCCCTGCCCGGTCTGCGAGCAGATCGTGGCCACACCGCCCGCGGTCCGCAGAGCCCCAGAGATCGAGAAGGCCAGCACAGCGCTCCAGGCCGCTCGGGAAAAGCGAACGGAAGCCGACGCTCTCGCCCGCCAGAGAGAAGATTCCTTCACCAGCGAACAGGCGAGGCTCCAGGCAGCCCGGCAGAGCCTCGAAGAGCAGGAAGCGCGCTACGCCGAGCTGCAGGCCGGCATGGCCGCCGTCGAGAAGGAGATCCGCCGCGTGCTCGGCGGCCGCGCCCCGGAACGCGATGCCTTGATCGAAGCCTGGATCGAAAAACAGATCGCTGCGCTCGCCAGGAGCCGCAAAGCGAACGATCAGGCGAAGGCGCGGATGGCGACGGCCGAACGAGCCCTGGAGAAAGCCAGAGCCGAGGAGGCGGCCGCGCGGGAACGGCTCGGCGAGAAGGAAGCCTCGCGGCAACGATTGGAAGAAGACCGCGGTCTCAGCCAGCAACGGCTCACGGCGTTGCTGGCCGAGATCCGTGCCGTCACCGAGTCGGACGATCCCGCCGCGGAGGCGGCGGCTCTGGAGGAGCAGATCCGGCAGCTCGAAGCCAGCCGCAAGACTGCCGCCGAGGAGGAGGCGGCCTCCCAGAACCGGCTGATGGCCACCAAGGAGGCGCAACGGCTCAAGGCCGAAGCCGCCATCGCCGCTTTCCAGGAGGCCACCCAGCGCGCCGGGAGCCGGGACGCGGAGATCGCGCGCGCCGGCTTTGACGGTGAGGCCGCCATTCGCGATGCCGTCCTGGACGACGCCACAGCCCACCGGCTCAGGGAACAGGTCCACAAGCATGCGCAGGAGAGCCACGCGTGCGAGGAACGCGTCACCACCCTCCGAGCCGAGCTTGGGGACGAGCGCGTGTCCGATGAGCAGTTGTCGACCGTCGAGAAGCTCGCGGCCGAAGTCGGCACCGAGGTGGAGACCGCCTTCGGCCGCGAGAAGCAGCTCGAAGAGCAGATCGGGCGCATGAAGCAGCGGCTCGAACGCTCCAGGGAGCTGCGCGCGCAGCTGGAGTCCGAGGAGACGGCGCTCCGCCTGCACGACCTTCTGGCCGGCGACCTGCGGAGCGACAAGTTCCAGGCGTATGTCCTCCACGAGGTGTTCACCGAGCTCGTCCAGGGCGCCTCGGACCGGCTGCTGAAGCTGACCCAGGAGCGCTACTCTCTGCAGTACCGCGACGACGAGATCCGGGTCGTCGATCACGACAACGCGGACGAAACGCGGATCAGCGACACGCTCAGCGGAGGAGAAACCTTTCT
>WUUC01208641.1_pt1 | contig 11975 bp, 12 predicted proteins | sample 6278441 | NCBI WGS metagenome assembly WUUC01 (sample SAMN13675441, study PRJNA597444) | soil metagenome | isolation source: soil | place: USA: Washington | collected 2017-10 | reverse complement strand
ACGTAGCGCAGCGAGCGTGCGCGCTGCGGCAGCCCCCGAGCGGTCTTCTGCTTGGCCGCCTGGCTGCTCGGATGATCGACCTCGATCACGTCGGCGTCCGCAAGGCAGCCGAGGCGGTGCGCCCGCGTGTCGAGGCCGGCGCCCAAGATCACGACCTGCATGAGCTCGCGCGCGATGGCCTTCTCGATCTCGGTGTCCAAGATCGCGCAGCGCAGCGCGATGTGATCGATGAGCTCGCGCGCCAGCGCTGGCAAGTGTCGCTTGGCGAAGGACGCTTCGAGCAGCCCGACCAGCGCGCGCGCGCTGCGCGGCAGGATCGCCCGCGCGGCCTTGCCGTGCGGGGTCAGCTCGTCCGTCGCGAGCGCGCGGGCGATCGCGACGATCTCCGCGGTAAAGCTCGGGCGGTTCGCGCGCATCGCGGCTCGATGTAACACGCCTAGTCACTTTTTCGCGTGGAGCTGGCCGTGGTATGACGCGAGCGTCCATGTCGATCGCTTCTGGGCTTTGGCGCGCTTGCCCTGCCGTCGTCGCGCAGGCGCTGGTCGCGCTTCTCGTGCGCGGTGTCGCCGGCGCGCAGCACGAGCCGCTGCTCTCCGAGCCGATCGGCTACACCGATGTCGCCGACGCCTTCGATGGCGATGACCCCATCGACGTCCACGTTCGGATCGGCTTTCGCAGCGAGTTCCGCTCGGCATTGATCGAGCGTGAGGTCGTCGACGAAGCCTCCGCCGACGGTCGCGTCACGACACGCTACCAAGACGTCCTGCAGCACTCCGGCACGCGCAATGAGCTGCGCCTAGGCCTCGAGGTCGGCCTCTACCACGACCTCATGCTGTTCTTCGCCGTGCCGCTCGTCTTGAGCGACGACCAAGAGCTGCGCCCGGCCAACGGTGAGAGCTGTGGCAACGGCTCGCAGGGTCCGTGCCGCTACTTGGTCGAGCCGACCGTGGGCATGGCCGACAGGCCGATCTTTCCGCTGACGCGCACGCTCTCGAGCAAGCCGCGCTCGGGGTTGCCGGAAGTCGAGCTCGGCGCGGCGTGGGCGGTCACCAATCAATACCGCGGCGCCGATGCGACCTGGGCGCTTCGGATCACGTTGGGCATCGCGACCGGCGGAGTGAAGATGGCGTGCACCGCGGGCGAGGGCCGACCGTGCTCGCCAGGCATCTCGGATGGAATCAGCTGGCTCAAGCTCGAGTCGCGCTGGTCGCGGCGCTACCGCTACCTCGAGCCGCTGCTCGGCCTGTCGCACCGCTTCGGTTGGGTGACGAGCGGTGACGCGCTCTACACCGAGTCTGCTGCTGAGGAAGCGGGTGACTTGCCGACGACGACCGACGCGGTGGTCGGCGCCGCGGTTATCCCGTGGGAAGACCGCATGCGCCACCAGCGCTTCAGCATCGAGCTGATGGGGCGCGCGGCGTACGTGTCGTCCGGGCGTGGCCTTTCGCCTTTGTTCGACGCGCTCGGCACCTCGCTCAGCCCGCACCTCGCGAGCAGTGAAGGCGCGAGCCGCGGCACGCCGTTTACCGGCGTCACGACCATCGGCGCGCACGGTGAGCTCGGGCTCGATGCCTCGCTCGTGATGAAAGCGGCGCGCTACGTGACCTTTACGCTGGGCACGGGCCTGAGCGCTCAGACAGCGCACCTGATCACGGGCGCTGAAGATTGCGGCCCGGACGACCCGCGCGCCATGGACACGACGCGCGCCAGCAGCTGCAACAACGCGTACATCAGCTCGCTCTACCGTCCCGTCATCGACGCTCCGGGCCAGCGCTTTCGCGTCTCGGATGCGCTGAACGTCGCGCTGGTGGCGCGCGCGATGGGTCAGTTTTAGCCGACTCGAAAGTACTAGCTGTTTTTGGTCGTGACCAGCGCCAGCACTTCGGCGTACAGCTCGCGGCGCGGCAGGTGCAGCTCGACGGCGAGCGCGCGGGCGACGTCGCGCGGGGTCTTGCCCTCTGCGAGCAGCGCTCGGATGCGCTCGCCGCGGTCCTCTACGACCCGCTCGAGCGGCTGCGAAAGGGCTTCGCCGCGCGCGACCACCACGGTGATCTCTCCGCGCGCGCCCTCTGCGAAGCGCTCGGCGAGCTGGACCGCGCTGCCGCGCACGACTTCTTCGTGCAGCTTGGTCAGCTCGCGGCAGACGGCGACCGTGCGGCCGGGCGACAGGTGCGGCGCGAGGTCTTGCAGCGTCTCGCCGATGCGCGTCGGCGCCTCGAAGAACACTTGCGCCGCTTCGTCCTGACCGATGCGCTCGAAGAACGTGCGGCGCTTACTGCCCGAGCGCGGCGGAAAGCCCGCGAAGCGAAACGCGTCGAAGGGTAGGCCGGCGCTCGCGAGGGCAGCCAAGACCGCGCTCGGTCCGGGGATGCTCTCGACGCGAACGCCGGCTTGTGCTGCTGCGCTCGTCAGATCGCTGCCTGGGTCGCTGACGAGCGGTGTCCCGGCGTCTGTCACGAGCGCAAAGTGTTTTCCCTCTGCCAGCTGCTCGACGAGCCGCGCGACGGCGCCTGCCCCCGAGTGGGCATGAAACGAGCGTAGCGGCGTGCCGATGCCATGGTGATCGAGCAGGGTGCGCGTGCGGCGCGTGTCCTCGGCCAACACCACCTCTGCTTTGCGCAACGTCGAGATGGCGCGCAGCGTGATGTCGTCGAGGTGACCGATCGGCGTCGCGACGATCGACAGAAGGCCGGCCTTCTTCGGCTCGCTCATGAGACTTCGAGCGCGTCCTCGCCGAGCTCGGCTGCGAGGAACTCGCGCAGCTTCACGTGCAGGCGCTTTTCGAGCTGCCGCACGCGCTCGCGGCTGACGCCGAACTCTTCGCCGAGCTGCTGCAGCGTGAGCGGCTCGTCGGTGAGCATGCGGGCGTCGAAGATGCGCTTGTCCTTGCCGGTGAGCTTCTCGCCGAACGTCTTGATGCGCTGGCGAAACAGCTCGTGCATCTCGCCCTCGGCGAGCACGTCGTCGATGCGCGCGGCGCCGGAGGTGAGCAGCTCGATGCGGCTCGGCGCGTTGTCTTCGGAGTTGCGCAGCGGCGCGTCGAGCGACGCGTCGCCCGACGAAAGCCGCCGATCCATCTGCACGACCTCCTCCGGCGTCACGTCGAGCCGCTCCGCAATGGCCTCGGGCGTGGCCTCGATGCCCATCGCCGCGAGCTTGGCCTTCTCCTTGCGCAGGTTGAAGAACAGCTTGCGCTGCGCTTGCGTCGTGCCGAGCTTCACGAGCCGCGCGTTGTTGAGGATGAAGCGCAAGATATACGCCCGGATCCACCAGGCGGCGTAGGTCGAGAGCTTCACGCCCTTGTACGGGTCGTACTTCTTCACCGCTTGCATCAGGCCGATGCTGCCCTCTTGGATCAGGTCGGGGATGTGGCGGTGAGCGCGGCGGTAGTCGTAGGCGATCTTCACCACCAAGCGCAGGTTCGCGGTGACGAGGCGCGCGGCGGCCTCGAGGTTGCCTTCCTTGAAGTACTGCACCGCGGCGGCGTGCTCTTCTTCGGCGGTGAGCAGCTTGTAGCGCTGCACGTCCCGCATGTACGCCTCGAGCGGGTCGTAGCGCGCGAGCAGCGTGGACTTGCCGCCCTTGCGCTCCAGCTGCGGGCGCGGCGGCAGCACGCGCACGTCGCTCAGGTCGGGCAGCTCTGCACCGTCGACGAGCTCGGCCGCGATGGCGTCGTCCGACGGCTCATTCGGCTCGTCGCCGACCGCTTCGTCGTCGCCGTCGTCGCGGCTGTGAGGCTCTCGTTGCTCTGCCATGGCTTGAAACGAAGCCGCGGCCGTGTGCCGGCCGCGAGCGGATGCGAAGGCTAGCGACAAGCACGGCGCGCGGCAAACGAGAGCGGCTACGGACTCTCTTCTTCGGCCGGGGCTTCTTCCTCGGCTGCCGCCTTCTTCTTGCTCGCCTTTTTCGGCTTGGCGGTCTTGGCCGCGGCCGTCGGCGCGGCCGCGCGCCAGCGCAGCGCGTTGAAGGCGCCGCTGCCTTGCAGGCGCAGCGTGCCGTCGGGATCGATGGCGCGCTTGGCGATGGGGTTTGCGCTCATCATGTCGAAGGCGGCCTTGGTGCGGTCGCTGCGGTTCTTGTAGCCGTCGTCGAATTTGAGCCCAACGGTCAGGTCGGCGCGGCTGCGCTCGAGGGGCGAGCCGAGGCGCACCGAGCCCGAGCCGTTCACCTCGAGGTCTTTGCCCTTGGCCTCGAACGTCTCGAACGACGCGACGCCCTCTTTGATCGGCACCTTGATGGTGAGCGTGCCGGCGTCGATCTTGTCGAGCGTCATGCCCGCGGCCATGTTCGGCAGCTTGACCTTGCTCTTGCCGTCGCCGATCGCGAGCTCCTCGATGCGCAGATCGACGAGGCCGGTCGTCGCGCTCGCCTCTTCGGGAAGCTCGACGTCGACGCTGCCCGTCATCTTGCCCGCGAGCGGTATATCGAGGAACGCGCCCACGCCGATCTTGCCGAGGTCGAGCGCGTCGAGCTCCGCGATCACGTGGTAGGCCTTGCCCGCCTTGTCCGTGATCCATTGGCCCTCGAGGCTGCCTTCACCGGCCTCGACGCCGATGCTGACCTCGATGCGATCGAGCAAGTACGCGATCGGCGCGGCGTTGAGCGTGACCTCGTCGATCTGGATCAACGTCGGCTCGGTCGCGCCCTCGGCGGTGCGCTCGATCGTCACGCCTTGCAGCGCGACGCCGGTCAGCCAGTGCGGCGAGAGCTCTTCGATCTTCATGCTCATCTTCGGCGCTGTCTTGCCCTCGGGCGGCGCGACGGCGAAGCGGTCGGTGATCACGTCGCGCAGCCGCTCGTAGGGGAACGTGACGTACGCGAACAGCAGGAAGCAGAAGATGAAGAACACGACATAGCCGGCGTACAGCGCGAGCTGGCCGCGCTTGTCGGCGCCGAGGTCGGGCGCCGACGGCGCCGAGCGTGCGAACAGGTTGGGCAGTGCGAGCTTCATCCGCCGGCTCCTTTTTTCGCCGCCGCGGCCTTCGCGGCTTTGCGGTCGAACGTCAAGACGCCGAGCTTCAATCGATACTGGTCGCCCGCTTGCGGGTGCTCGATCTGCACGTGATCGATCGCCACCGGGTGCGCGCTCGTCACGATGCCGTTCAAGAGGTTCATGAGGCCGGTCAAGTCGACCTCGTTGATGCCGGCGCGCACCGCGCGGCGGTGGTAGCTGCCTTCGGTCTTCTCGGGCTGCTCGGTGACCTCGAACAGCGCGAGGCCATGCTTTTTGGCCTCCGCCTCGAGGTAGCTGCCGAGCGGCGGCGTCGCGTTCTTGTAGCGCGCCTCGGCGGTGCGCTGCGCGTCGGCTTGGAGCTGCAGCGCGGTGCGGTTCTCCTCGAGGCTCTCGAGCACGGCGCGCAGCGCTTCGTTCTCGTCTTCGAGCGCCTGGTTCTCGAACCAGATCAGCGCGAGCGGTAGGCCCAAGACCAGGAGCCCGAGCACACCGGCCAGCGCGCTCATCAGGCGCCGCTCGCGGTCGTGCAGGCCGTCCCAGAAGGTGCGGAATCGATCGAGCAGGGCGTCCATCTACAGCTCCTCGCTTTCGGCGGCCTTCTTCTTTTTCTTGTCGACGGGGCCTTCACCCGGGCACTGCACGACGGCCTCCAACTGGTAGTTGATGAGCGCCTGGCCGGGCACGGGGCTGGTGCGGCCGAGCTGGATGTCTCGGAAGCAGCCTTGCTGCTCGAGCAGCGAGACGATCGAGTCGCGCCCGCCGAGCGACTCGAGCGAGCCGCGCAGCTCGAGTGTGCCCTCGCTCTTCTCCTGCGCGACGTCGATGCGCATGTGCCGCAGCTCGTGCTGCAGCTCCTCGGGGATCGCGTCCGAGACGGCAGCGAGCGCATCGAACGCATCGAAGCGCGGCAGCGGATCTTTGTTCTTGGGGTTGTCGAGCATGCCCTGCGCGGTGGTCGCGTCGGTGGTGCTGGTGCCGAACAGCTCATCGGTCACGGTCTCGAGCCGCGTCTGCAACGCAACTTGCTCTTCGCTCAGCAGCGACTGGCGCGCCTTGAGCGAGAACATCGCGCTGAGCACCACGACGACGGCGCAGGTCACGGCCAAGCTCGCGTGATCTGCAAGGCGCACCTTGCGGTGCGTGGGCGCTAGGTCGCCGCTGCGCAGGTCGATGCGCTGACGGCCGAGGATCGAGCGCGCGGCGAGCGCGGCCGCGCGCGCGAAGCCCAGGTGCGGCGCTGCGCCTTCGTTCGCGCGGCCGAGCGTGTCGGAGCCGGCCTGCGTGGCCGAGGGCAACGTCAGCAGCTTGCACGGCACCGCGAGCACCGTGCTGAGCCACAGCACGAGGTCTTGCGCGCTCGCCATCGACCCGGTGACGTAGGCCGCGGTCGGCGCGGCGGCGCCGCTCGCTTGAAAGCCTGCGATCGTGCGCTGCAGCTCGCGCTGCAGCTCGTCGGTCGTGTCGGTCGTGTCCGACAAGCCGATCGCCAGCGTGCGCGCCGCGGTGCAGCGCGCGTCCTCGAGCAAGCACACGTCCGCCCCGTCGCGCTCGAGATCGATCAAGAGGATCGGGCCCTTGGGCTCGAGATCGGGGACGAGGTGCGGAAGGCCATCGAGCGCCGCGGCCCCGGCTGCCAGCTCCGTCGGCTCGACGCCCGCAGCGCGCAGCATCTCGATGCTAGCGACGACGTGACGGCGCAGCACCGATGCGGTGAGCACGCGCAGCTCGTCGGGCGTCGTGCGCGTGATTTGGTAGCCGATGACCGCTTCGCTCGGCTCGTACGGCAGCACCGCCTCGAGCTCGAACGGGATGATCTCGGTCAGCCGTTTGCGCGCGGCAGCCGGCAGCTCGAGCGCGCGCAGCGATGTGATCTCGCCGTCCACGGCCGCGATGATCGAGTCCGGGCTCGCGGGCAGCGCGCGCAAGAGGCTCGCGCCTGCGTCCGCAAGCTCGGGGCCGCGCGCAGGATCGCCGGGCGCGGCGGTCAGCGGGATCTCGACGTAGCGCTCGACCTCCGCCTTGCGCATGGCGCTCTTGACGAGCACGCCGCGCATGCTCGTCGCCGTAATGTCGATGCCTAGATAGCGAGCCATGTTTCTTTCCTATTCGAGGCGGTAGTAGTGCACCGCGCCGAGCGGAGGACGCTGAGCGATGAGGACGCCCGGTGGCGGTTGCCACGCGGTGTCGAAGTTCACGGTCATCGTCATCTTCGCGCGCGCGCGGCCGACGCGGCCGATCGACTGCAGCGTGAAGATCGACGCGGCGACGAGGAAGCGCCCGGCCATCTGCTTGCGCTGGTCGGCTGTGATCGTCATCGGCGTCCAGAGCATGAGCGGCGTGCCCGCTGCGTACACTTGCAGCTCGGCGAAGAGATCGAGGCCCTTGCCCGGAGATCCGGTGACGAAGTTGATGAAGTCGTCGACCGTGCTGAACAGCGCGATCGGCAGCATGGCCTTGGCTGTGGTGAGCAGCTGCACGAACGACGCCGCCTGCAGCGGGTCGCGGCACATCGCTTGCTCGGGCACGTACGAGCACAGCCGGTGGAGCAACACCGCTGGCGGGGCCTCGTTCACGTTGACTGCACCCGAGCCATAGATCGTGAGCAAGCGAGTGCGCGGGTCGTCCGGCTCGCCCTCGACGAAGGTCGCCCAGAAGTCATCGCCAACGCCGCGCACCATGCGCAGCTCTTCGATCGAGTCGTACGGCGCGTTCTTGACGACGTATGGATCCTTGAGCTGCGAGTAAGCATCGTCCTCGCTGCCGCCGGCCGTAACCGCGCCCGCACCCGGGTCGTAGACGGTGCGCTCCTGATCGAAGTCCCACCAATCGATCAGCGCCGATACGATGTCGAGCCGCGTCGTGTACAGCCCGTCGGCATCGCGCTGCGAGAACATGATGTCGTACGGGCTCTCCGGCGATTGAAGGCCGCCCATCAGCGCGTAGAGCTGCTGCGCCGTGCTCTTGCGCGCGTCGTCGCCAGCGAAGAACAGCGGCTTGTTGACGTTGATCTTGCCGTTCTCGGGCACCGTGATGACCTCGAACGTGCCGTGCGTCTCCTTCAAGCCCTCCATCAAGCTGAAGTCGATGCCCGTCTCGGCGCCGAGCGACTCGGTGTCCTCCGAGCTCGCGAACGGCGCGAGCAGCATGTCGGCGAAGTCCCAGACGTTGAGCTGCGGCGGCGCGCGCCTGACGGCCATTTGGTAGAAGGGCGAGATCACCGCGCGGATCTGCGGCTCCTTGGCGATCAAGAGGCGTGTGAGGTTGAGGCCCGACTTCGCCAGGTACTCGGCGCGCAAGCGGTCGCGCTCGCCGGTCGCGACTTGGAACGCCGTCGTGGTGTTCTGCAAGAGCTCGGCGACGAGCACGGTGAGCATCGTGATGACGGTCATCACCACGACCAGCGCGATGCCCGAGCGGCGCTTGCGCTCATCGAGCGCGGCGCTCTGCGCCCGCGGCAGCGAGCGACTCGGCACGCGCGGCGCGCCGTTACGCTCCGCGTGGCGAGCCGCGTGGCGCGCACGCGAAGGCTTGCGCGCGCGCGCGCGGGCCGCGTCGAGATCGACGTACCCATGGCGCCACGGCTTGCGTTCGAGCGCGCTCATTTGCCTCGGTACATCGCGTGGTTGAGGGCGTACTGCATGACGATCTCGGCGCGCGTCGCGTACACGAGGTCTCCGCCGCGGGTCGTGCCGCTCGGGATGGTCACGATGATCTTCACTTGCGTCGGCAAGCGGTTGGGCTGCATCGCGGCTTGCGTGCTGTCCCAGGTCGTCAACCACTCGCCGGTGAGCGGCTCGAGGAACGACAGCTCGAAGTCCGTCACGTCGCGGATCAGGATCTGCGTGCGGCCGCCCTCTTCGGGGTCGTCGTCGATGCGCGCCTGCTCGCGCCGCGCCAGCACGGTGATGCTCGAGTCGTCGGGATCGTCCGTCAGGAAGTAGCCGACCTCGTTTTGATCGGACTCGTGCGCGTCGCGGTACAGGCGCTGGTGCGAGAACGACGTGAAGTCGATGCGCGCGCCTTTGCCCGAGTCCTTGGCGATGAACGCGGTCTTCACCGGCGCGATGCTCAGGTCGGGGTTGACCTGCGCCGACACGTAGGCCATCGACAGCTCGCGCGCCATGCGCTCAAGGCCCATGCGCACCTCGTGCTGGCGGTCGAGGTCGCTCTCGATGCGCTTCTTGTTGCGCGCGGTCTGCGTGAAGCCCGTGTACATGAGCGTCGCCACGATCGCGATGATCGCCATGGCGACCATGATCTCGATCAGCGTGACGCCAGAGATCTTTCGCGCGCGGGCCTTCGCTGAGGCCTGCGCGCGCCTGTGCGTCGCGCGCTTCATGGCGCCGCTCCGGTGTTGCGGCCGCCGCCGATGTTCGTGCCGCTAGGGCCTGTTCCGGTGCCTGTTGCGGTGCCCGTTCCGGTTCCCGTTCCGTCACCCTCGGTCGGACCGTCGGTAGGCATCTCGATCGGCGTCGGTGAGACGAGGTACTGCGTCACGTCGAGCTCGTGCGGTGATTCGCCTTCCTTCCACTTCACGACCACGGTCGCGCGCCGGATCTGCGCTTCGAACGACGGCTTCAAGATCGGGAACACGTAGCCGAGCGCCATCGCTGCAAGGCCGCCGCTATCGCCGCCCGCGAGCATCGCCGCCGGATCGACAGGCGCTTCGCCTTCGCCGGTGACCGAGGCCGCCATCGTGTCGAGCGGACCACCCGCGCCGGCCGCGCCTTCCTCGGGCGCGAACATCGACTCGGGCAGCACGATCGGCGCGAGCTCCCAGTCGCACGAATAGCCTTTGACCTCGCCTTCCTCGCAGCACTCGTCGGAGCCGCTGTCGAACAGCGCGGGCAAGCCTTCCTCGGCTACCTGTTCTTCGATCTCGCCCATCTTGCAGCGTGCGAGCAGCGTCGCGACGCCGATCCGGCGCGAGCGATGCGCCATGCGCACGGCGCCGCCCTCGCTCGAGAAGATCGCCGTCAAGCACATCGCGAGGATCGCGACGGACATCATCACTTCGAGCAACGTGAAGGCGGTGAGCGCGCGCTTGAGCGCACGCGAACGCTGCGATCGCGCGTATGTGCTCATGGGTCGACCTCCGAGAAGTCGCGCTCGCTCGGGTCGTCGATCATCTGCTCGGGCTCGTAGGCGCCGGGCCGGATGCGGGCGCGGCCGGTGAGCGGGTGCACCTCGACGGAGTAGATCGTGTCGGCGCCATCGGAGAGCTGGATGACCGCGTGCTCGGTCATGCCGCCCGGGAAGAAGTGCACGCCGCCCTTGCCCTGCTCGAGCGGGTCCTCGTGGTGCGGCACGATCAGCTTGACGACCTGCACGCGCCGGCCGAGCGAGACGTTCGTGTAGCGCGAGATGGCCTTGCCATCGTTGTCCGCGAGCGGCTTGAAGGGTGATGCGCCGAACGTGGGCTTGAGCGCTTCCTGCACGCGGTTTTGCGCCGCGACCCACGGGTCGACCGCGACGACCTCTTCGCCGCCCTCATCGGATTCGCGCCGCTCGTCGTCGGAGCGCGCGAGCGTGACGCGGCCGCCGGCCTCTTCGATCGAGAAGCTGGTGCCCGGCACGTCGAAGGCGATGCGGACGGTGACGCCCTTCATCACCGCGCGGTTGTATGCAAAGCGCACCGCCGCGCCGAGCTTGCCCGCGCCCGCGCGCAGGTTCGCTTTGGTGAGCGCACCCAAGCTGAACGATAAGCCCGAGGCGCCGAGCGCGACGATCACGACGACGATCACGACTTCGATCAGCGTCATGCCGGATTGAGCGCGCGCCGCTTTGGGCGCGCGGACCTTCGGCGAGGTCGCGAATTTCTGACGCGCCGCTCCGGGCGCGCGGACCTTGGGTTCGCGTGTCGTGTGCTGCTGCGAATGCGAACCGTGCGCGCGCATCGCTACTCGATGTCGTCCTCGCTGCCCATCTGTTCGTCGGGGCCGGCGGAGCGCACCGTGGCGCCGTCTGCGTCGCAGTCGATCGAGAAGTCGTTGCCCCAGGCGTCCTTCACGTTCTTGTCCTTGGCGAGGATCTTGTCCTCGACCAGCTGATCGACGTTGGGACAGTCGTCGTGCTCGGCCATGTACAGCTCGGCAGCGCTCGCGACCGCTTTTGCGTCCGTGCTGGTCTGCTTGACCTTGGCCTTGTTGAGCTGCGGGATGATCGCGAAGCCTGCGGCCGTCGCGACCAGTGCCATGATCACCATAACGATCATGATCTCGATCAGCGTCATGGCTTGTCGCGCTCGGCGCTTGCGCGCGCGGCGTAGCTTGCGTTGAACCGAGACCGTTTGTGCTTCGCAGTGCATGAGAGCCTCCCTCGTCAGCTTCAGAGAACGTTGTCGTCGATGGCAAACGAGCCGCTCGGGCCCGCGGAGATCACGTCGGCGGAGGTCGGGTCGTGGCGCCCCGGGCAGCGCACGAGCATCTCGCGCCCCCAGCCGTCGATCGGTGCGTCGTCGAGGTAGCGCGCGCCGCTCTTGGGCGGGTGCACGAGCTCGATCGTCGAGCGCGGGCAGCGGCCGACCTCGGAGCGGAAGGCGCCGACCGCGCGCTGCGTCTCGGCGATCGACGCGCGCGTCGTACGGACGCGCGCGCGCGCGTCGGCCTCAGTGAACGCCCACGTGACGAGCCCCGCGAGCAAGAGCAGGCCGAGCGCCGCGCGGATCCTTCGCCCCGAGCGCAGCTCGGACAGGAACGCGCGCTTGCCTTCCCAAGGAAGGAGCACGGTGCGCTGCGAGCTCTTTTTCGATTCGCGCATCATTGGACGAAGTCGTTGATCTGCATCAGCGGCATCAGGATCGAGAACGCGATGCTGCCGGCCATCACGCCCATCACCACGATCATGATCGGCTCGAGCAGCGAGGTGAGCGTCGCGAGGCGCGCGTCGACCTGGTGCTCGTAAGCCGCTGCCACGTGGCCGAGCATCTGCTCGAGCTGGCCGGAGCGCTCACCGATCGCGATCATGTGCGTGACGATCGGCGGGAACGCGCCGCTGCGCTTGAGCGGCGCGGCGATGCTCT
>WUUC01210792.1_pt1 | contig 11977 bp, 9 predicted proteins | sample 6278441 | NCBI WGS metagenome assembly WUUC01 (sample SAMN13675441, study PRJNA597444) | soil metagenome | isolation source: soil | place: USA: Washington | collected 2017-10 | reverse complement strand
CCGACCACGCCTTCTTCAACGACACCGGCGCCCGCTTCAACCCGCACGCCGCGACGGAGGCCTGGCGCCGAACGCTGAACTGGTTCGACGCGGCAGGACATCGGCACTAGCCGATCAGGAATCGAGAAGCGCGGCCTCGCGGGCCCGCTATAGCGTCACGGACAAGGAGATCCATTCGATAGGAGAGAACCGTGTCGCTGCAGGTGAGCGCCATCATGCTCGGCGTCAGGGACTTCGAGCGCGCCAAGAGGTTCTACGTCGAAGGCCTGGGCTGCGAGACCGACCAGGACTTCCCGGGTTTCGTCAGGTGCCGCCTCGGCGACGGCTCCTCGATGCTGGCGCTCTACGAATGGGAGGCAGCGGCACAGGACGCCGGTGTCTCCCCGGAGGGCTCCGGCTTCCGCGGCGTCTCGCTCCACCACATCACCGACTCCAGGGAGAAGGTGGACGAGGTCATGCGTGCCGCCGAGAACGCGGGCGCCACCGTGATCAAGGCGCCGGCCCCCACCGACTGGGGCGGCTACGACGGCTACTTCAGCGACCCGGACGGCCACCTGTGGAAGATCACCACCACCGCCTGACCAGTGACCCGGCCGCCTCATCTCTCGTAGGCTGTGTCTCGGGAAAGGATGGTGCCCTGTGCCTGAACCAATCCTGGTGTCCATCGCCGCCGCGCTCGGCGCGAAGTCGGCGACGTCGCTCTACGAACTGGTGAAACGACGGTTCGCCGGCCGCAAGGATGCCGAGGCGGCACTCGATGCGGCCGGCGGCACGCCGCCGGACTCCCCCGAGGTGACGGCACTGGCCACCCAGCTGGCCGCCGAGGAGACCGCGGACCCCGCGTTCGGCAAGGAACTGCGGCGCACCTGGCAGCAGGTCAGCGCCACCAGCGGCGGCGTGGTCAACCAGATCTCCGGCGACGTGTCGGGCAGGGTCGTGCAGGCACGCGACATCAAGGGCGACATCAGCTTCTGAGAGCCGTGGGGGAGAGATGACAGTCGACGTACCGAAGGTGCTCGTCTCCTACGCGCACGAGTCCGACGAGCACCAGGGGCAGGTACTCGCCTTCGCCACCTTCCTCCGCCAGGCCGGCATCGACGCGGTGCTGGACCTGTGGTCGGCCGACGCGAGGCAGGACTGGTACGCCTGGGCCATCGGGGAGATGACCGAGGCCGACTTCGTCCTCGTCGTGGCCTCCGACCGCTACCGCATGACCGGCGACGGCAACGGCCTGGTCACCGAGAACCGCGGCGTGCAGTCCGAAGCGGCACTGCTGCGTGAGCTCGTCTACGCCGACCGGGCCACCTGGCTACCCAAGATCCTGCCGGTGATCCTGCCAGGACACACGATCGACCAGATCCCGCTGTTCCTCCAGCCCCACACGGCAACCCGCTTCCACGTGACCTCGTTCGACACCACCGGCGCCGAGGACCTCCTCCGGGTCGTCCTCCGCCAACCCGGCCACCTCCCACCCGAGGTGAGCGCCGAACAGCCCGTGCTCCCACCACACACGGGCGGCCGGACGCCCACGCCCGAACCGGCCGGCCGAGCCGGAGTGGTCAACCAGATCATCGGCACCGTCAACGGCAAGGTCGTCCAGGCCGACATCATCACCGGCGACATCCACCTCTGAGCTCCTCGGACCGGGCAGCAGTTGGTTCAGTCGGTGGTCCGGGACACGGGGTCGTTGGTGTGCTCCCGCCGGTGGTCGGTGCCGGCGACCGGACGAGGGCTCGCGTTCGGGTATTCGGACGTCCTTGTCGTGGGGAGAGTGAGGGACTGGGCTTCGTACGCGTTGGTGGTGTGGTGGATGCGGTTGGCGCGGTCCCGGTTTCCGATGCGCTGGTAGAGAGTGGCGGCGGCCCGCCAGTGGGGAAGGGCGTCGTCGAGTCGACCCTCCGCGTGGAGGGCGGCGGCGAGGGTGTCGTGAGCGCGTGCTTCCGTGGCGGCGTAGTGGATGCGTTCGCAGAGTTCGAGGGCTTGTCGGGCACTGGCCGTCGCGGCGGTCGTGCGGTGGGCAGCCATGGCGATGTCGGCGAGGTCCAGGTGGATGTCCGCGGTGACGCCGATGTCGGGGACCGACTCGGCGAGCGCGAGGGCCTGGACGCAGTGAGCGGTGGCAGTGTCGAGGTCTCCCCTGTCGAGGAAGATGCCGGCGAGACCGGTGAGGCTGCTGGCGTGGGCGGAGCGTTCGTCGATGGTCTGGGCGAGCGCCGCGGCGCGATGCAGGTGGAGGACCGCGGTGTCGTACTGGTCGAGGCCGCGCAGGACATGGCCGACGCGGCAGTTGCTCCAGGTCTGGATCTCGGTGTCGCCATCGCGGGTGGCGATGTCGAGGCTGCGACGGAACAGCTGGAGTGCCGCACTGTTGTTGTCCTGCAAGGCTTCCAGCCGGCCGAGCTGATGCAGGACGGAGGCTTTGCCCCGCTCGTAGTCATATTCCTCGACCACTCGCAGAGCCGCGGTGAAGCACTCGCGTGCCTCGTGGTGGTCGGCTTCGAGCATGTGGTTCATGCCGAGTCCGACGAGGGTGGACGCCTCGGCCATGCGGTGGCCGATGGCGCGGGCGGAGGCGATGGCGTGTTCCCGGATGGCACGGCTGTCGTGGAGGTAGCCGCAGCGGTCGAAGTCGGTGCCGATCGGATCCGCCAGGCGCCAGGCGAGATCGTGGTGGCCGTGGTCGGCAGCCATGGCAACGACGGCGACGAGCGCGGTGCGTTCCTGGTCGAACCAGCGGCGCGCGTGTTCGCGGTCGGTGACCGGGACGGGTTCGACCGCGAACCCGCCGACCTCGCCGGCGAGGTCGGCGGGCAGCGGCGGCGCTGACGGCAGGCCCGGGTAGAGGGTTTGCGCGGCCTGGACGGCGGTGCGCAGGTAGAAGGTCAGGACCCGCCGTTCCGCGTCGCGCCGGCCGATCTCGGTCTCGTCGGTGTCGAGGCAGTGTGACGCGAACTCGGCCAGGAGGTCGTGGAAGTGGTACCGGCCGGTGTGGTCGGGTCCTTCGATGAGATGTGCGCCGGCGAGGATGCCGAGGCTGCGTGTGGTCTCGTTGGGAGTGCGGCCGTCGCATGCGCTGCCGGTCGCGGCGCTGAAGTCGGGGCCGGGGCAGATGGGCAGTAGCCGCATGAGGCGTCGTTCCGGCGCCGACAAGGTGAGGTAGGACTGGCGGAACAGCGCGGACGCGTTGATCGCGCCGTCGCCGGTCGCGCCGAGAGTGGTGATGAGCTGGTGCCTGTCGAGTTGGTCGAGGACATCACCCGGCGCCTGCTCGGTGTGCTGAGCGAGGTGGTCGGCGAGCAGGCGAAGAACCAGGGGCAGGCCCGCGGACAGGTCGTGTATTCGGCGCGCGGTGTGCTCGTCGAGCACGTCGTCGCTGAGGTGACGGGAGAGCAGCGCGGTCGACTCGGCCAACGGCATCGGGTCGACGTGCACCCGTCGTGCGCCGGTCAGGGTGGTGAGCTTGGTGAGCTGCTGGCGGCTGCTCACCACGACGAACGAGTCCGCGAGCGCCGGCAGCAGTTCCTGCACCTGGTCGGTGTTGCGTGCGTTGTCCAGGACGATGAGGGCGCGCCGGGTGGCGAGCAGCTTGCTCAGCTGCACCCGCCGGTACCGCGGGCTGCTGTCCTGGTGCGGAGGATGATCGAGTGCGATGAGGAAGTCGTCGACCACGGTGGCCGAGCTGACCGGGTCCCGTTCGGAGAACCCGTCGAGGTTCGCGTGCAGTGTGCCGCCGGGGAAGCGGTCGCGGACCCGGTGGCTCCAATGGAGGATCAGCGCGGTCTTACCGACCCCGGCCATGCCGTCCACGCTGACGAAACCGCGCAGCGGTTGGTTGGCGGCCGCGGTCGCAGCGGTGGCCGCGGTGTCGATGGCGGCGTCGAGTTCCTGGAGGAGCCGCGCTCGCCCGACGAACCCGGTGATGTCGGGCGGCAGCAGGCGCGGTGGCGTGGCCGCGGCTTCCCTGGTGGCCGGTGCGCGGGTCAGCGGCGCGACGAGGGTGTCCTGGTGACGCCGGAGGAACAGCGCCGCGTGCTCGTCCTCTTCCGCGCGCAGCCGGCGTGCGGTGCCGAGGTAGAGGTCGGTCGCCTCGTCCCCTCGCCCGAGCCCGTGCAGCGCGGACATCCGCAACGCGGTGAGCCGGATTTCCCGCGGGTGGTTTCGCTGGACTTCGTCCACAAGAGAAATCGCCTGATCGAAAGCACGCTCCGCCAGCCAGCTCTCGATCAAGAGAATGTTCGCGGGGAGCCACTCGTTCTGCACGATGCTGACGCGCCATGCATTTGCACGTTCGTACGTCACATCGGCCAGCGGATCACCACGCCACAGCAGGAGAGCGCGCGCGCAGATGTCGGCGGCCCTGCCGTGCTCACGGCGGCGAGCGTGCTCTCGCGCCTCGGCGACCAGACGGCGGAAGACGTGATAGTCGATGGCGTCCCTGGGGACCACGAGACGGTAGGCGCCGCCCTGCCCCTGCAACTCGGCGTTCAGGGAAAACTGGATCAATGACTTGCGGATACGTGACACATAAGTGGACAAAGCGGCGGTCGGATGTTGTGGGAATTCGTCGTCACCCCACACCCAGGCGGTGAGCTCATCGGTGGAGAACGGGGCGTTAGGACGGGTGAGCAGCGCCGCCAGCAGCGCACGTTCCCGGCGTCGGCCCCATCCTTCGACCGCGTCACCGCCGACGAATATTTCCGTGGAGCCCAGAATTCCGAAGCACGTGTCCACCAGCTTCAACCCCTAAAGCTGGGCACGCCGACAATGACGTGCATACCAGTTGTCTCCCTGGGTGGATGGTACGCAACGACATCCCGCGAAGAGGGCCCGTGGCTGACTCGTTACCTGGCCGAAAGCGGTCTGAACGAGCAATGACAACTCGTTGAAAATCGTCTGACATGCAGCGTCGACCCGCCTTTGTTCGATCACCCGCCGTTGATGATCGGGGAACAGCGGCGCGCCCGGCTGACAGCCGCTTGGCAAATCCGTGGCAACCCGGTGCACAGCCGACAACGCATGCTCGATATGCCGGTCGACAGGAATTCGCACAGATGTCCGGCATGGAGGGGAGACAATGTGCAGCTTGGAATATGCCTCGGGTCCCTGGGTTCGTGGTCCGATAGGCCACGGCGCCGCCACCCACGTCACCCGCACCGGGTTCCGGACGGTGCTGCTGATGGTGCCCACCATGGCCGCGGGAGCGCGCCTGCTCGACCTGGTGCCGCTGCTGGAGGCCGACCTCCGGCTCCAGCTGGCCATCACCGTCCCACACGTCGGCCAGGCGTGGCACGGGGTGGACGAGTTCGTGCGTGGCTCGGGCATCCTGGCCGTGCCGTGGCAGCAAGCGGTCCAACACGAGTGGGACCTCGTGCTCACGGCTAGCCACCGCCAGATCGACCAGGTGCACGGGAACGTGCTCGTGCTGCCGCACGGCGCCGGCGCCACGCGGTCCCGCCGCTTCAGCCGCAAGGCCGGCGGCGCGACCCGACCCACCACCGGGTTGGACAGTGAGCTGCTCACCCACCGCGGCCGTCTCATCCCGAGCGCGTTGGCACTCAGCCACGACACGGAGCTCGGCGTCCTGCGGCAGACCTGCCCGGAGGCCGAGTCGGTGGCCGTCGTCGCCGGCGACATCTGCCTCGACCGCATGACCGCGAGCGTTCCCCACCGCGACCAGTACCGCGCGTGTCTCGGCGTCAGCGACCGGACTCTCATCACGGTCAGCTCGACCTGGTCGACCGACTCCACGTTCGGCGTTCATCCCGAGCTGTACGGTCGGCTCCTCCACGAGCTGCGCCAGCGAGACCTCAAGGCACGCGTGGCCGCCGTCATCCACCCGGCTGTCTGGGCGGCACACGGACAGTGGCAGGTGCGTTCCTGGCTCGCCGCGGCCCGGCAGGAAGGGCTGCTGGTCGTCCCACCCGACGAGGGCTGGCGCGCGGTCATGGTCGCGTCCGACGTCGTCCTCGGCGACCACGGCTCCACGACGGCCTACGCCGCCGCGATCGGACGTCCGGTATGCCTGGCGACCGTTCCCCCGCTCCTGCGGCCGGGCAGCATCGCCGCGACGCTGGCCAGCAGAGCTCCCCTCCTCGACCACGGCCGGCCGCTGCTGCCACAGCTGCGTGACGCGGCCGTCTGCGCCACCGAGATGGCCGGCATGATCACCAACAGGGCGGGCCACGCCGCGCAGGAGCTCCGCAACACCATGTACCGGCTGCTCGGCATCGACGTGCCGTCGTGGCCGGCCCGGCTTTCTCCTGTTCCGCTGCCCCGCCCGGACGAGTGGAGGTGACCACGATGGACATGGTTCTCGCGACCGGAGTCACCAGGTTCACCTGGCACTCCCCCGGAGACCACGGTGACGGTCTGCTGGTCGACGTGGACACCGCGAGCGAGCGGTGGCACGAGGTCGCCGACGTGCTGTTGTGGTCGACGCCTGTCGATCCGGCCACCGCGGCGGCCCGAGTGGCACAGTCACACGCCACACTCGCCGTCGTCGCCCAGCAACCAGGCAGGTGGCTCGTACTCACACCGGCACGGCCGCGGCGAGTGGTGGTCAGTGCCGGGAACTGGCCGGCGTTGCTCGCGGTGGTAGTCGAGCACTACCGTGCGGCCGTGTCCTGGCGTGACGGGGTCACGCCTCGGCCAGGGAAGCCACCCGGGTGCGCATGACGTCGGCCTTCGGATCCTCGGCGGCCTCGTAGAGCTCACCGGCCCGCTGGTAGGCGTCCGCGGCGGCGGAGCGGTCCCCACGCTGCTCCGCCACCTCGCCCAGTTGGGCCAGTATCTCGGCCTGGTAGTACGGCGAGTCCATTTCGGACACCACGGTCCACGCTTCGCGCAACACCGCGTCGGCGAGGTCATGGCGACCGGCCAACTGGTGTGCCGCCCCGAGGAACTGGAGACCGCGGGCGTGTTGGGTCCGGTCCCCCAACGCGGCCATCGTGTCGGCCGCCGCACGCAGTTCGATGGCGGCGGCGTCCAGGTCGCCCAGCTTCGTCAGGATGTCCCCGATGCGTCGCCGGTTCAGCGCGACTCCTCGTTCCCTGCCCATCTCCTCGTGAACCCGCCGGGAGCGTTGGTAGTAGGCCAGAGCACCGGCCAGATCGCCCTTGCCGCGTGCGGCGCGCCCCAGCTGGGACAGCGCGGTGGCTCGCGCCTGGGTGTCACCGACGGCATCGGCGATCTCCAACGCGCGGGTGTTCTCCGCGACGGCGTCGTCGAAACGCGTCACCTTGGCGTATGCGAAGCCAAGCTGGGACCGCAGACGCGCCTCGGCACGCGGGTTGCCGCACCGCTCGGCGCTGGCAATGCCGGTCGTCTGCATCGAGATCCAGTCGTCGTACCGACGGGTGCGCAGGAACAGGCCCCAGAGAGCTTCACACATCTGCCAGGCCTCCTCGTCCCAGCCGCGCTCCCACGCGTGGTCCACGACCGCCCGCAGGTTGGCGCGTTCCTGTTCGAGCCAGGACATGGCGGCCCGTTCGGTGCCGAACATCTCGCCCAGCTGGTCGCCTTGGTCGTACAGCGGTCCCACATGCGGACGCAGCGGATGGATGACGAGGTCCGCGGCGACGGTGCGTTCCAGGTACCAGGAGACCATCCGTCTTGTCGTGCGGGCCGTCTCCGACTCCCCGTCCTCCGCGTCGGCGCACTGCCTGGCATGTGCGCGCACCAGGTCGTGGAAGGCGTAGCGTTCGTCGTCGACCTCCATGAGGAGGCTGACGTCCACGAGGTCGGTGAGCACGTCGTGCGTGGCCGCCTCGTCCCACCCGACCGCGGCTGCCACGACCGCGACGCCGAACTCGCGACCCGGGTGGTTGGCGCACACGCGGTACATCTGTCGTGCCTTCGGAGCCAACCCCGCATAGGAGGCGTTGAACACGGCACCCACCGACCGGTCCCCCGTCACGCTCAACGCCAGCCGCTGCCTGTCGTCGACGAGCGACCGCGCCTCGACACCGAGCTGACGCCGAGGCCGCGTCGCGAGGCGCGCACCGACGATGGCCAAGGCCAACGGCAGCCGTCCGCACAACTCCACGAGCTGTCGCGAGGCGTCGATCTCCTCGGTCACCCGTGCGGGGCCGATCAGCTGTGTCAACACTGTCAGCGCGCCGGCTTCGTCCAACGGCTCGACGTCGAGAAAGACCGCACCGTCCATGGCGAGGCCGGACAGCCGCGAACGGCTCGTCACGACCACCACGTTCGCCGAGCCGGCGGGTAACAACGCCCGAACCTGCGCGGCGGAGACGGCGTTGTCGAGGCATACCGCGAGCCGCCGACCCGCGGTGACCGACCGGAAGAGCGCGGCCCGATGCGCCGGCTCGGCGGGAAGCTGTTCCCCGGACACGCCGAGCGATTCCAGGAACCATCCCAACGCCTGACCCGGCGAGACCGGCGCGGAGCCGTCCCCGCCCAGGTCGATGAACAGCGAGCCGTCGGGGAACTCGTCGCTCAGCTCATAAAGCCATCGCAATGCGAGCGACGACTTGCCCACTCCCCCGGGCCCACTCAGCACGGCCACCAACGGCGCGTCGGTGTGCTCAGCCCGCCAGCGGCGCATTGTCACCAGCTCGTCCTCACGGCCGACGAACCGACGAGGCCGCATCGGAAGCTGCGCTGGGACACCGAAAGGCGCCTCACTCGGACGCGGGACGGGCATGTGGAGGTGCACCTGACTGATCGACCCGGCCTGCACGACGTGCCCTGGCACGGGACCGGTGAGCATGTTCCGGACAGAGTTCGCGTCCGGGTTCGTCCCGGTGTCCTGGTTCGCTTTCGAGCTCGTCTCGGGCCTGTCCATGCGCACCCCCACCGCAACTACGACATCTCTTCTTCATAGTCGCCGAGGGTGACATTCGGATAACGCTAGGCCACTGTTGAGCGAGTCACCTCCATCGTGCGCGTTGAAATGCACTAACCGTGTGTCGCACTCCGCGAGAACCACGACAGTCACGTCACAAACTACTCGATGGGGTGAATCTCGATCCGATCAACGGCTGATCACGGATCCGATCGCAAGCAGTGACCTGCGGCTATGAGGTCGCCTCAGAACCACAAGGTCCGTCACATCGGAGCCCAGATCCGTCAATTCGTTGACGTCTCCGTCGTAGTGCTTCAAGATGTGCCCCACTAACGTGCTGGCGGCCCGCGGCCTGCACTTCCTCAACCGCCCGGGTGCCCGCACTTCACCTAGAAGAAAGTCCAACCGAATAGACCATGTTTCAACAAACAGACTCTCCAAGGCGCCGGGCGAGGATCCTCGTCCGCTTCGCGGTCGCACTGGGCGCGGCCTGCGCCGTGCTGCTCCCATCGGTCGGGACAGCGGCCGCCACGACCGATAGCGAGACACAGTCCAGCGCGTTCTCCGCCACGATCGACAGCGAGCGACCGCCCGGCGGGCTCTCCGCCGAAACCGTTCCCGCGTCGCAGGTCACGGTCCCTCCTCCTCAAGCCCCGGCCTCCCCCGCCAAGACAGCGTCTACAACCACGTTGGCGTGGCCGGACAGCAGCGATTTCACCCTGGACTGGTTCCCTGTCCACTGATCTGCCTGAAGGTCGTCGTATTCGAAAGATGTTTTACCAGGTCCGTCAGGCGAACGCGCAGCAGTACCGCCAGCTCCCTGATTACTGAGTGATGGATCCGGACAGTGGAGCGCGCACCGTCCAAGGTCGCCAACTTGTTCTCCGCCCACGTGCGCAGCAATCCGAACTGCGGGTTCGTGTCGTCGCACAGTGGGCGGAGATCAAGTTCCACCAACAGCGACTCGATCGTCTCGATGCGCTCAATGGCACGACGTAGCAATTCGGGTGCGCTGCTGTTGAGAGTGCGGCCGACCTCCACCAACCGTGCGTAGGAGATGGCGCGGTGCCCCGACTCCCAGTTCAGCAACGTCGCCACCGAAATTTTGAACGACAGCTGAGCGGCGAGTTCCGGTCGGGTGAGACCCGCTGCCTCGCGTGCGCGCCGCATCTCGGCACCCAATGCGGTGTTGACCTCCTCGTCGGTGAGGATCCACTCGGCGTCCACCTGCATCCCGGTGTCCTCCTATCAGGCGACAACGGCACATCTGGCAACAGGACAACCGTCGAAGCCGCACCGGCCGCCCTTTCCTGACTACGCAGACGCCGCCACACGGTCAACCCGCAGACGAACACGCCCTTGTCAAGTTCATTCATCCAGCGGGTGTATCCCCGCAACGCGAGCCGGCGTTAACGTTCAGGGACTTCATGATCTTCGCCTCCGACTCATCTACGCTGGGTTGGTGCGTAGCGGGGACGCGATTGCCGGCAGGTACCGGCTGGAGAACGTGGTCGGCGCCGGTGGGATGGGGGAGGTGTGGCGGGCCACCGACCTCGAGCTTCGTCGGGTGGTGGCCGTCAAGCAGGCGAGCACCGGGGATGACGAGGGGATTCGCCGGGAGGCGCGGATCGGGGCCGGGTTGCACCATCCGCATGTGGTCAGCGTCTTCGACGTGGTTGTCGAGGACGGGGTGCGGTGGCTGGTCATGGAGTACATGCCGGCGCGCAGCCTGGCGGAGGTCGTGCGGAGTGACGGGCCGCTGCCGGCGCGGCGGGTGGCGCATGTCGGTCGGCAGGTCGCCGCCGCGTTGTCTGCCATGCACGGTATGGGGATGGTGCACCGGGACGTCACGCTGGGCAACGTGCTCCTCGCCGACGACGGGACGGCGAAGCTGGCCGATCTCGGTGTCGCCGTCTGGTCGGAGGTCACGGTGACCGGGACGGCGCAGAACGCCGGCACTCCTGGCTACGTGGCGCCGGAGGTGCTCCGCGGGCATCCCGCCACGGCCGCGGCCGATGTGTTCTCGCTCGGGATGACGTTGTCGGTCGCCTCGGAAGGGCTGGTGGCTGACGGGCCGCTCGCGAGCGTTCTGTCCGCGCTGGTCGATCCGAGTCCTGGGCGGCGGCCCTCCGCCGAGCGGGTCGTGCAGCTCCTCGCGGCGGTCGCCGCCGGCGAAGAGGGCCAGGCCGGGTCGGGGGACGCGGCGGCGACGGTGCCGCGGCAGCTTCCCTCGCCTACCAGGGATTTCGTCGGTCGTGCGGCGGAGCTGGCCGCGTTGACGACGTTCGCCGAAGGGGCCGCCGGGCCGTTGGCGATCTCGACGGTGGCCGGGGGCGGCGGGGTCGGCAAGACGGCGCTCGCCGTGCACTGGGCCCACCAGGTGGCCGATCGCTTTCCCGACGGCCAGCTGTACCTGAACCTGCGTGGGTTCGACCCGTCCGGGGCACCGATGCCGCCGGGGGAAGCCATCCGCAACCTGCTGGACGCCTTCGGGGTGCCCGCCGAGCAGCTGCCGACCAGCCTCGACGCGCAGGCCGGGCTGTACCGCAGCCTCATCGCCGGGCGGCGGATGCTGGTGCTGCTGGACAACGCCCGCGACTCCGACCAGGTCCGGCCGCTGCTGCCCGGCACGTCCGGGTGCCTGGTCCTGGTGACCAGCCGCAACCGGCTCACCGGGCTGATCACCGGGCACGGCGCCCGGCACCTGCCCATCGACGTCCTGCCCGACCCGCAGGCCCGCTCGCTGCTGTCCGCGCGGCTCGGCGCCGACCGGATCGCCGGGGAGCCCGCCGCCACCGACGAGATCCTCGCCTACTGCGGCGGGGTTCCGCTGGCCTTGAGCATCGTCGCCGGCCGGGTCCAGACCGAGCCCCACCTCTCGCTCGCGTCCGTGGCCGAGGATCTCCGCGAGGCCCGGCTGGGCGCGTTGGCGGACGACGATCCGGCGGTCAGCCTGCCCACCGTGTTCTCCTGGTCGTACGCCGCGCTCACCGCCGAGCAGACCAGGGTGCTCGGGCTGCTCGCCATCGCGCCAGGGCCGGACATCGGCCTCCGGGCCGCCGCCAACCTCGCCGGCCTGCCCGGCACGCGGGCCCGTGCGTTGTTGCGTGGGTTGGCCCAGGTCTCCCTGATCGACCAGGACGCCGCCGGCCGGTACCGGATGCACGACCT
>WUUC01048488.1_pt1 | contig 11977 bp, 8 predicted proteins | sample 6278441 | NCBI WGS metagenome assembly WUUC01 (sample SAMN13675441, study PRJNA597444) | soil metagenome | isolation source: soil | place: USA: Washington | collected 2017-10 | reverse complement strand
CAGGCGTGTGCGTGGGCCTGCGGCAGCCCGCAGCGCGTCTGTTCGCGCCGTCATCCGCCGTTCCTCGGCACGAGTAGCGTGGTCGAAGCCGAGCAGGTGCAAGAGACCATGCGCGAGCAGCATCGTTACTTCATCCCACAACGTGCGCTGCTGCTCCCGCGCTTGTCGCGCAGCCGTTTCGAGCGAGATGACGACATCTCCGAGCACGTGTGATTGGCCAGGGACGATGCCCGCTTCGCGCGTCGCGAAGGCGAGCACGTCGGTCGGCTTGTCCTTACGACGGTGCTGTCGATTGAGCCCGTGAATGGTTTCGTCGTCGCAGAGCAGAATCGAGAGTTCTGCATCGGGCAAGGCCAGCGCTCGAAGCATGCGCTCCGCGCGCTGTTTGACGGCAGCCGAGCGAATCGACGACGCGGGGAGCGCACCAGTACGAGAAACGAGAACGGGCACGCGCGCGATCATTCGGCCATCCGCGCGACGCGTCAAACGCGTGGACCCCTTCGCTCGCATCGGGCAAGCTCGACCCGCATGTTCAAGAAGCTCCTGATCGCCAATCGCGGCGAAGTCGCCGCTCGCGTCGCGCGCACGGCCAAGCGCCTCGGCATGGAGACCATTGCGGTCTACAGCGAAGTCGAGCGCGATGCCGTTCATTGCCACGCATGCGATGAGGCCGTGCTGATCGGGCCGGCCGCGCTTTCCGAATCGTACGCCAACGTCGAGGCAGTCATGAGGGCGGCCGTCGCCTGCGGCGCAGACGCGATTCATCCGGGTTATGGCCTGCTGAGCGAGAGCGATGTGCTCGCGCGCGCTGCCCAAGCCGCCAACATCGCGTTCATCGGACCGCCACCCGAGTTGATCGCGCGCATGCTCAATCGTCTGGAGGCGCGAAAGCTCGCGATTGCCGCGGGCGTACGCGTGCTGCCAGGAACGGACGACGAAGTAAAAGGGGTAGCCGACGCGCGCGAACGTGCGAAGGAGCTCGAATATCCTGTCGTCGTCAAGCCAGTACGAGCAGGCCGCAAAGCGCTGCCGATCAGCGTTCATCACGAAGATGACCTCGAAGAGGCGCTGAACACGGTCGTAGAGGAGGCGGAACGTGTCTACGGCGACGGTCGGGTCTACTTGGAGCGGGCAGCGCGTCGACCACGGCTCGTCGAAGTCCAGATTTTGGCCGACAATCATGGCGACGTGATCGCCGTCGGTGAACGCGAATGCAGCGTGCAGCGAGGCAGCCTGCGTTTGGTCGACGAGTCGCCCGCGCCCGCGCTTTCTGGATCAGGCCACGGTGATCGCATGCGCGAGGCCATCTGGGATGCAGCGGTGAGAATCGGCAAGGAGGCCGAGTATCGAGGCGCCGGCAGCGTGGAGTTTCTGCTCGACGAGAATCGAGAGCCCTATTTTCTCGAGCTACGCCCTCGCCTCTCGGTTGCGCACGGTATCACCGAGATGTGCACGGGAATCGATCTGGTGGAAGCACAGCTGCTCGTCGCGGCCGGTAGTCCGGTGCCGGAAGAAGTGGCGCGCGCCATGCCATCGGGGCATGCGCTCGAGGTCCGCCTGTGGGCCGAGCACATCAATCGCGGCTTTGCCCCGGCCACGGGCGACGTCACGGACGTACGCTGGCCCAATGCATCACCGGGTCGCATGCGCATCGAATCAACGGTGCAGCCCGGCTCTCGCGTGACCTCCGACTACGATCCGGATCTCGCAAAGATCATCACGCATGCGCCTACGCGCCACGCTGCGCTTTTGATGATGGATCGCGTACTGGCCGAATGCGCGGTGACGCCATTGCCAACGAACGCGGCCTTTTTGCGCCGCATCCTTGGCCACGAGGCTTTTCGCGCGGGCCAGTACGATGTCTCGTTGGTGGAGCAAATCTTGAAAAAATAGAGCGAGGCCGGCGGGCGCGTACCGACAGGCCGCGCTGTTGCGGAGCGATCAGGCGCACCGCTCGCGATCGACTCAGCGCCGCAACGCCATCGTGCTCAGGCCCGCATACTCGGCGCTCGCACCCAGCTGTTCTTCGATGCGCAGGAGCTGGTTGTATTTGGCGATGCGTTCAGAGCGCGAAGCCGACCCGGTCTTGATTTGCCCGACTCCGGTCGAGACCGCGAGATCGGCGATGAACGTATCCTCCGTCTCACCGCTGCGGTGCGACATGATGGAGGCATATCCATTCAAGGCGCCGAGCCGGATGGTCTTTAGAGTCTCGCTGATCGATCCGATCTGATTGACCTTGATCAAGATCGCGTTTGCGACTTTGCGGTCGATGCCCATGCGTACGCGCTTCTCGTTCGTGACGAAGAGATCGTCGCCGACCAGCTGAACTTTGTCGCTGACGGCATCCGTGAGCTGCTTCCAGCCCTCCCAATCGTCCTCGTCGCAGCCGTCTTCGATGGAGATGATCGGGTACTTGGCGCACAGCTTTTTGTAGGTTTCGACGAGCTCGGATTTGGTCAGCTCCTTCTTATCGAAGGTGTATTTGCCCGTCTTTTCGTCGTAGAACTCGCTCGCTGCGCAATCGAGAGCCAGATAGATCTCTTTGCCCGGCTTGTAACCCGCGCTTTCTATCGCTTTCATGATCGTCGCGATGGCGTCCTCGTTGCTCTTCAGGCGCGGCGCGAATCCGCCTTCGTCGCCGACGCCGGTGGCCAGCCCTTCGGTGCTCAGGATCTTCTTCAGTGCGTGGAAGGTCTCCGCTCCGGCACGCAGCGCTTCGCGGAAGGTCGGTAGCCCCGCCGGCACGATCATGAACTCTTGGATCTCGAGACCGCTGTCGGCATGCACACCACCGTTGATGATGTTCATCAGAGGCGTCGGCAGCACGCGTGCCTGCGCGCCACCCAGATAACGCCAAAGCGGAAGACCCGTTGCGTCGGCGGCGGCGCGCGCCACAGCCATCGAACAGCCCAAGATCGCGTTGGCACCGATGCGCTTCTTGTTGTCCGTTCCGTCGAGCTCGATGAGCACGCGGTCGACAGCGCCTTGATCGGCAGCATCTAGGCCAAGCAAGGCGGGCGCGATCTCCTTCGAGATGTTGTCCACGGCCTTGAGTACGCCTTTGCCGAGATAGCGCGTTTTGTCACCGTCACGAAGCTCGTACGCTTCGTGTTCGCCAGTCGATGCGCCGGAGGGAACGGCGGCACGACCCAAGGATCCGTCGGCGAGTTCAACCTCTACTTCGACGGTCGGATTGCCACGAGAGTCCAAAATCTCTCGACCAAAAACGCCTACGATCTCGGTCATGAAAATCTCCTCCGCGCGAACGACTGCGGTGCAGGGCGGCGGATCTAGCAGGCGCGCGCAAAGGCTGTCAAAGCGCGAAAACCGTTGTAGTCTGCCGCGCGAGACCACACTTGGAAGACCTTTTCGAGACCCTCGCAGCTCAGGACACGAGTCGTTGCATCGTGGTGAGCGATCCGCCCTCCGGCCTGCGCGCGTTCATCGTCATCGACGACACGACGCTCGGCCCCGCTGCAGGCGGGGTGCGCACGCAGCGCTATTCCACGGCCCGCGCCGCGCTCGAAGACGCCGCGCTACTCGCCCGCGCCATGACGATCAAATGCGCGCTCGCAGGTTTGCCCGCCGGCGGCGGCAAAGCCGTCGTCATGGACCACGCGGGGCTCGATCGCGAGCGTGCTTTCGAACGACTCGGCCAACGAATCGAAGAGCTCAACGGGCTGTTTCGAACCGCCGGTGACCTTGGCACGAGCCAAAGCGATCTCGACGCGATCGCCAGGGGCACACGTCACGTCGTGACCGACGGCCGCATGCTCGCAGAGGCGGTCGCGCACGGTCTCTTCGTATGTCTGCGCGCGTGCGCTGCCGTGAAGGGTCGGCAAGTGGCTGGCTTACGGGTCGCGGTACAAGGGGCTGGTGCGGTCGGCAGCGCCGTTGCGCGCAAGCTCGCCAACGAAGGTTGTCACGTCGTGATAGCCGACGTGGACATCGATCGCGCGCGCGCCGTTGCTCACGAGATCGCGGGCGAAGTCTGTTCTGCGGGAGGCATCCTGCTCGCCGAAACGGATGTGCTCGTGCCGTGCGCAACGGGCGGAGTGATCGACAGCGACCTCGCAAAGCGGCTGCGCGCCTGGGCTGTGTGCGGCGCCGCGAACAACGTCCTCGGCGATCCCCAAGCAGGCGAAGTCCTCGCCGCACGGGGCGTGCTTCACGTTCCCGATCCCATCTCGTCGTCCGGTGGCGTCATTCGCGGCCTCTGCTCCACACACGAAGATCGCGGTGACAACTTGATCGAAAAGCTCGCTCTCACGACGCGCGAAGTGCTCGAAGAGGCCAAGGCCACGGGCCGTACCCCGCAGCGCATCGCCGAGGCGCGCGCCTGGTCCAAGGTGCGTCGCGATCACTGAAGAGCGCTGGCCGCACGTGCAGAGCGTTTGCTAGGCTGCGCGCGACGTGTCCGCACTCCTCCTCATCCCATGGTTCAAGCTCGAGGGCCTCACCATCCCCGGCACGCAGATCGGCATTCAACCGTTCGGCATCTTGGTCGCGATCGGCGTGCTCACCGGAGCTCGCATGGCCGAAGCGCGAGGCATGCGCTTGGGCCTAAAACGCGAAGTGATCTCCGACTGCATCCTGCATGTGGTCGGCATCGGTTTCATCCTCGGCCATGTCTTCGACATGGTCTTCTACACGCCCGAGCGCTTGCTCGAGGCTCCGTGGGAGCTTCTCTTCTTCTGGAAGAGCCTGTCGTCGTACGGCGGTTTCTTCGGTTCCGCGATCGGCGGACTGTACTGGGGCTATCGTCGGGGCTACCCGCTCACACCCGTGTACGACCAGATCGCCTACGGCTTGTCGCTAGGTTGGTTCTTCGGGCGCCTGGGCTGTTTCGTGGTCCACGATCATCCAGGAAAAGTGAGTCAGTTCTTCTTGGCTGTAGATAATTTCCAATATCCCGGCCTACCGACTGCGCCGCGTCACGACCTCGGGCTGTACGAGGTCATCTGGGCCGCACTGATCATTCCGCTATTTTTGTGGCTCGACAAAAAGCCTCGGCCTCACGGTTTTTTCATCGGGCTTATCGCGATTTTGTATGCGCCCGTGCGCTTTGGACTCGATTTCTTGCGCGATGCCGACGAGCTCTATTTGGGACTAACGCCCGGACACTATTCTTCGGTGCTCGCTCTCGCACTCGGCGTGTGGATAATGTGGCGCGCCTACAATCGGCCCATCACCAAATTGCCTGCTGGCATGCTGGCGAGCGCAGACGCACAGGCGACCCGCCGCTGATATCCCGTACACTGGTGAGGTGCGGCCTCGTCAGATCGCGTTCGTTGCCTTCGTGACGTCTTGTGTTGTGCACGGCGTGGCGGTGCTGTCGCTCAAGCTGCTACCCAGTCCCTCAGCCGAGCAGCCTGCCTCGCCGCTGGTCGCCTTCGATGCCTCGGCGGTACCGGTCGGCGCATACGGCAAAGCTCCGGCCACCCAAACGCCGTCCGCGCCTGTGGCGCCCGGGGGTTTGACGTCGCGTTCGACGCTCGATCGGGCCGGTGCAGAAGCGCGCGGAGGGGACGGCGCCGCACCCGAGGATGGTCTGCTGCTGTTTTCCTTCCCGTCGACGGTGACCCTGACCGACGCCGAGCTCAACAACTTCGACAAGAGCCAGACCCATCGCCTGCGCACGGCCGAGGATCGCGCAAGCCTCGAGCAACGACGCGCGACGCCACGTCCGACCGACGCCGTCTTCTTGGCAACGGGAACCGGCCGCCATGAAGAACGCCGCAAGCCGTCCTTGCACGACAGCGCACAAGGAGGACTCCGCGGGGAGCTCGTTCCGCGCTCCGAACCGAGAATCGCGCGCTCGCAGGACCTTTCAACCGGACCGCAACAAAGCGCCGACTTGCCCGCACCCACGGCGCAACGCCCTCAGCCAGCCTCTCTGCCACGACCCAAGAAATCGCGCGGCATCGTGGCAGGCCGGGGACAACAGGCGACGTCCACGGCACAAGTGGCGACCGCACGTCCGAATGTGGATCGTGGTCCCGCCGCGACGACGGCGCCGCTCAGCGACGAGCGCGTTCGCGACGACGTGGACGCAGAGCTTCTCGCCGCGCGCCTCGAGCGTTCGTTCGTCGAGGCGAGCATGCAGCGTGCGGCCCGAAGCGCGCAGGGTGTCGGCGGTGAAGAAGGCGCCGGCGTGGGCCTTGGCAACTCCCCTGCAGGCGATGGCGCCCGTGCCCTGCCCTATATGCCGGGAGAAGGCAGCGACGGCGTCCTCGACACCAGCGACGCCCGTTACGTGCGCTGGTTTACCGACCTGCGGGCACGCGTGCAGAACGCACTCGTATTCCCGCAAGAGCGCGCCTTGGCGATGGATCAAGGCACGACGATCTATCGCGTCGTCGTAGGCCGCGACGGTCGCATGAAGGCCGCTCCCAAGCTCGTCCGCTCGAGCGGCTTCGCCGACCTCGATCGTGCGGCGATCAGCGCAATCTTGGAGGCCGCGCCGTTTGCGCCTCTGCCGCTCGAGCTTCTCCCCCAGCAGGGTGAAGTGGCGATTCTCATGCCGATCCAGTTTTGGAACCCGATGATTCGCTGAAACGCCGTCACTCGATGCGCGTGGAACCTTCCCAAAGCGCCATCGGGACCACGCCCGACATCGACGACAAGACGTACGCGCGCGCCAGGAACGAGCGCAGCGAGGCCGGCATCGGCAGCACGGCTGGGTCACTTTGCACGCGCCCTCCCGTGACGTAGTCGAGCAGCGTGCTGGGCCGCTTTGGCAAGACGATCACTTCCGCCTCGGGTCCGAGGTGAGCGAGTTCGCGAGCCCGCGCAAGAACGGCGCCAAATCCGCCGAGCTGATCGATCAGACCATTTTCGAGGGCCGCATCGCCGCTGTACACGTGACCACGCGCCAGTGCATCGACCTTCTCGATCGGCATGCCTCGACCTTCGGAGACGCGCTCGAGAAACTGGCGATACCAAATACGAACCTTGTCGGTCAGCGCCGCGCGCTCTTCGTCGCTGAAAGGGCGGAAGAGGCTATCTGCGCCAGCGTGCTCACCACGCCGCTCGTGCTCGACATGGACGCCGTAACGGTCGATGAGTGAAGCCACGTCAACTTTGCCGTAAAACACGCCAATCGAACCTGTGATCGTGGATGGCGATGCCCAAATTTCCGTGGCCGGCGCCGCAGCGTAGTAGCCGCCACTCGCCGCGACGGCCCCCATCGAAGCGATCACTGGCTTCTTTTGCCTTGCGCGTTTGACGGCGCGCCAGATCTGGTCGGAAGCCGTGACCGCTCCGCCAGGGCTATCGATGCGCAGCACGATGGCGCGTATCCGCGAGTTGCCCGCGAGCTCATCCAAGGTCTTGGCGATCGTTCGACCGCCCGTCATGTGAACGTCGAGGAAAGGCACGTCCACGTTCTCACCATCAACGATCGACCCATCGACCATCACCACCGCGATCTGCCCCGTTGGCCCAAACCGCTCGTGACTGGCAACGGGCGCTTGTTCCGTGATCATGGCGTGGCTGCCGAAGATTTCGCGCGCATCCTCATCCACGTCATGCGCATCGATCGTCGCGGCGACGAGATGATCGCGCAGCGCTTCTTCGGCCGCGAACGGGCCACGGTCGATCGTGGCTCGCACGGTCGATTCGTCCTGCTTGAGATCGAGCGCCAGGTCGTTGACGAGCCTGCGATAGTTGTCATCGAGCAACTCGGCGCGCTGCACGCGTGCTGGATCCGAAGCGGCATCGTTCGTGAACTGCTCGGGAGCGCTCTTGTAGTCACCGATGCGTACGAAATCCGCGCGTACGCCCCACTCGCGAAGCAGCTCTCCAAAGTAGATCGACTCGCTCGCCAGCCCCATCAGCCGGATCGTGCCAGCGGGATCGAGGGTGATGCGATCGGCGCCCGCGCAAAGGTAGTACTCGCTGCCCGACGGGGATTCGAGATGGCAGGTGACGTGCTTGCCGCGGGCTTTCAAGGCCGAGATCATCAAACGCACTTCTTGTGCAGCGGCGAGTCCCGCGCCTGTTTCCTGCGGCTTGAGCAACACCCCCACGACGCGCTTGTCGCGCATCGCGCGATCGAGGGCGCCGATGGTTCGCAAAAGGCCTCGGCTCGACAGAGACTCCACGGGGATCTTCGCGACGTAGCGCAGCGAAGGGACGCCCTCGCGGGGCCGCCCGTGGATGTCGGCTAGCACCGACCAACCTAGCTCGTCGCCGTCTTTGGCGGTGTGCAGCGCGGGCGCCAGCGAGAGGTTGCCGAGTCGTACGTCGACACCGCCTGAGAACGTCCAGACCTCCTGGCTTCCGATCTCGCTCCGCTCCGCGGAAGCAGCCAGTCGCCCGACCCACGGCACCATCACCGAGCCCGCGACTCGTGCCCCGAACTCGCCGCCTTGCGCGAGCACGCTGCCGATCTCCAGCGCTAGGCGATCGTCACCAAGCGGTCGAACGCTCGCTGCCAGCACTCCGGAGCGGTTGATTTCGACGCCGCCGATCGCCGGCCGCTCGAGGGCGAGGTCGCGCCCCATGAGCGAAAAACCCAATGTAGGAGACGGCCGGAAACTAAGGGCAACGTCGGCAGAGTGGGCATTGCTGCCTCCGACGCGCGCAGATCGTACGCGCCATGTCGAACCGAGTGACCAACTTGGGCCGGCGCTCAAGGCCGCCGCGAGCATGAAAGCGTTGTATGACCCGAGCTCGTCCGCGCTCGAAAAACCGCTTCGGCGGTCGCGAAATACCTCGATGCCGGCCCCAAGCGCGAAGCCATCGCTAAAAGGACTCGCAAAGTAGAGCGAAGTTTGGCGGTCAGCGTGGCTGGACTCTCTCGCAGGAGCCACATGACTCGCGGTTAGAGACCAGCTGTCGAGGGCGCCCAAAGCGGACGGATTAAGGTCCGTGGCCAAGGCGTTATCCGGACTCACAACCGATACTGGAAACGCGGTGGACGAGGTAAGTGTGGCGCGTACTTGCGCTGACACTGTGTCCCGTGAAACCGCCAAACTCACAGTGACTGTGAAGAGAATTAACGCAGCGCGGCTCATCTAGTGTTAAGCCATATCACGCTGCGTGCGCCTCACCGGTACGAAACCCGGTGCTTTGTGGCATTCTCTGCGAGTCGCTCGGCAACCCCCTACGTTGCTGATGCTCGTACAGAGTGCCCCAAACACCTCCTCACCACCGTAGCGGAGACAACCGCGGCGGCGGCCGAGCCTGGCAAGCGGATGATTTGATGACGTCCCTCGTTACCGCACTCCTGGTTCTTCGCCGCTGCGCGCCGGCTCTTCGCCGCTGCGCGCTGGCTCTTCGTCGCTACTCGCCGGCCGTCACTGTCGCAGCCTGTTTGGCGGCGCTCATCATCCAGAGCCTTGCAGTGCAAGCGATGGCTCAGGCCACGGAGGCGCCGCCTCAGACGGCTGTCGAACATTACAACCGCGGACGCGAGCACTATCAGGCCGGACGCTACCGCGAAGCCTTGGTCGAACTCGAGGCGGCACTCACCACCGATCCACGCTCCCCGAACCTCGTGTACAACGTCGCGCGCGTGCACGAATTGTTGGGCCAGCTGGATGCCGCGAGTCAGTTCTACCAGCGCTATCGCGACATGCTGCCTCAGAACGAGACAGAGGAACGTGAACGCGTCGATGCCATTCTTCTCCGTCTTGAAGGTGCTCAAGAGCAGGTCGGCCCCATCGCAGCCCCGCCTGCAGACGAATGGCGCGAGCGCGAACCAGACCCTCCCACGCGGATGAAGCGAGGCGTCGCGGATGCCGCGTTTTGGACCATGGCCACGATGGGCGCTGCGGCGCTTCTCACCAGCGCTGCGACGGGCGCACTTGCCCTCAAGGAAGAGAAGGACGCGCGCGACTTCGTCGTAGGGGCCGACGGCACCGCTGAGGATCTGTCGAAGAGCTATCGCCGCGCCGACCGCTTAGCGCTTTCGTCGGATGCCACGCTGGTCATCGGAACGACGTTCGCAGTGACGAGCATCCTGCTGTACATGCTGCGTGAAAAAGCTGTGCCCATCGAGGGACCGGCCGAAAAGACAGCCAGCTTTAGCTTGGGTGCTTCCAGCAAAGGCCTGATGCTTACCTTTGGAGCAGCCCTATGAAGCTTTCAGCGACACGAGGTCGTTGGTTGCTCGCCCTGTGCGCCATCGCGCCGGCGTGCACCTATCTCGTCGAGCCGGAAGCCAACGACATCAAGTGCTCTGCCAGCGAGGGGACGCCGAATCCGTGCCCCAGTGGGCGTGTGTGCGTCGATGAAACGTGCGTCGAGCCTCCGACGTGCCAAAACGACGCCGCCAAGACCGGCGCTGGGCCCGTGTGCCCGCCCCATTTGATCTGTCGCGACAATCACTGCATCGATCGCGGTTCGTGCGTGGTCGGGCCAGATGTGTGTGGCGACCAGATCGACAACGATTGCGATGGCAACGTCGACGAGGAACCGGATCCCAAAGACGAGGACACCTGCGGCGACAAGATCGACAATGATTGCGACGGCGACGTCGACGAGAATCACGACGCCGACGGAGATGGCTACACGTGGTGCGGCGACACCACCGATCCCGAAGCCGGCGGGGGCACGCGTGATTGCGTTCGGACGGACGCCGACAGTTATCCCGGCGCGCCGGAGATATGCGATGGCGTCGACAACGATTGCGACGAGCGCACGGACGAGACGAACGGCAATAAGGCACTCTGCGCAGCCGGCGAAACGTGTATCGGTCACTGCGTAAAGCCGAGCTGCGCGAACGACGGCTCACTGAAGTGCGCGGCCGACGAGATGTGCAACGTCAACACGGGCAAGTGTGAACCTCGAAGCTGCGAAGGTGAGTGCCCGGTCGGCCAATTTTGCGACGCCGCAACGGGCATGTGCACCGCAACCAAGCGGGCGAATGGCACGCCCTGCGCGTCGCACAGCGAATGCTTATCGGGGTCCTGCATCGAAACGGACGCGCTGCGTCTGCGAACGGCAGCGAGCCACGTCTGCGGTCAAAGCTGCTGCGCCGACAAGGACTGCAGTGGCGGCGAGCGCTGCTTCGCCTCGGGCACCGGCGCCCGCTCCTGCCTGCCAGTCGCCGTTGCAGGGGTCACCGGGCAAACGGCGTGTTCGGAGAGTAGCGACTGTGCGCCAGGCAACGTCTGCCGGTTCGAAGACGATATTTCGCTCGTTGGGACAGGGATCAGCAGCCGCGGCGACCTGACCGCCAGCGTGTGCAGCGCTCCCCCCTCGGGCGCGCTCGAACTCGGCGACGATTGTGGCGACTGGAACCGCTCGATGTGCCCATCCGGTGAGTGCGTCGCCAGCGCTTACGGAAGTGACCGATACGTATGCACGATGACGTGCGGCACCAGCGAAGATTGTGCGCCCTTCAAGGCGGCTTTGAATACCAATGCCCACGTGTACTGCACGTTTGGGACGCCGCTCACCGACAGCCGTGAGGGCGACTTCGCCACGGCCTGCGTCGTGGCCGTGAGCGGCTTCGAGACGGGCAGCGGCGGCCCGGGCACAACGTGCCGCAACAGTGGCGACTGCCTAGACGGGGGATGCGTCGGCGCGTCCGGCTACACGAATGGCTTCTGCGCCGCGACCTGCTGCAACGATTCGCAATGTTCGCAAGTGAACGGTCTGCAGACATACTGCCGACCGGTCGGGTTTGGCGGACACTTCGAAACTAGGTGCATCCCATGACGAGCATACTGGCGGCAGGCCTCTCCCAGGCTGCGAGTCCCGCTGCTATGCTCCACCGCAGCGAGATGCTCATCTGTCCTAAGTGTCGGACGACGTACTCTTCGTCGCTCGTCGAAGCGTGCTACCGGGACGGGGAGCTGCTCGTTGATTACGACAAATTCGTCGCGCAAGAGAACGATCCTCTCCGGGGCATTGCGATCGCGGAGAAGTATCGCATCGTAGAACGCGTCGGTCAGGGCGGGATGGGCACCGTCTATCGTGCGGTGCAGGCCGGCCTCAACCGCAACGTTGCGGTGAAGATCCT
>WUUC01137985.1_pt1 | contig 11978 bp, 8 predicted proteins | sample 6278441 | NCBI WGS metagenome assembly WUUC01 (sample SAMN13675441, study PRJNA597444) | soil metagenome | isolation source: soil | place: USA: Washington | collected 2017-10 | reverse complement strand
GCTCGGTCGTCAGCGAGAGAACCCGACAAGCGTCGAAGATCGCTGCGGACTCGGTCGCCGAGCGCCTGGCGCTCTTAGGCGCTACAAACGCTGTCCTCACGATGTAAGCGTTGTTGACATAAAATTGCTTTCGCGCAATCCCCCCAGGAGCTCCCGCCCTCGGCGGGCCGGGACAGCCAGTCAACCAGATGGCTGTCGTCGCGCGCGGATCGCGGCTCTGGCTGCAATGACGCACTTGGCTCCGGACACGGGGCGACGGCTACTGTCAGAGGCCGCGGGAGCTCACGACCAGCTCACCCGCTCAGCGGCACTCGAATTCATGCAGGACGTCGACAGCGCCGCGCATATCGGCTCGGCCACGATGGCGAGATACGGCCTTGGGGTCAACGTGGACCCGAGCGAATTGGACTCGAGCGCGTATCGGAGAGCGCTCGTGGCCAAGTAATGCCCGTTGGGCGTGAGCGCCGCGCCGAACGTGGCGTTGAAGCGTTCGGCATCCCGCGCCCAGAGCGCGGCGTACTCGGCCGGTGCGGGCGCCGACGTATCTCCCAGCATGCCCAGCACGGGTGGGTGACGGCCGAGGAAACTTCTTGGGCGCGCGGGTGTCACAGCAACATGCAAACGCGCGTGAGCACCGCCCGGTTTTTCCTGATCGCTTTCGCCTTCACCTGGGGCTTGCAGCTGCCCGGGGTCTGTGCGCGCTGGGGCTGGCTGCCGGGCGACCCAGATGCCTACTTGCCGTTCGCCATGCTCGGCATCTTCGGGCCACTGGTCGCTGCCACGTACCTCACGGCGCGCGAGCGCGGGCGCGCGGGGGTGCGGGCGCTGTTCGGCAGCCTGCTCGCCTGGCGCGTGTCGCCGAAGTGGTACTTCGTTGCGCTCTTCGCGCCCGGGATCTTGCTCTCGGCGATTCTGTGGGCGCTTCATCACGCCGGGCACCCGGGTCCCTGGTATTTCCTCCCCTCCGGCCCACAGCTCATCATCGCATTCGTCGTTTCCGTCGCGGAGGAGACAGGCTGGCGTGGCTATGCGCTTCCACGCCTCGCCCCGAAGTACGGGGCCTTTGGCGCAGCGGGCATCGTCGGTCTTCTCTGGGCGGTGTGGCACATTCCGATGTTTCTCGCCGTGGGGATCTCTCTGTCGCTGGCCCCGGTCTTGATCCTCTTCTTCGTCGGAGGCAGTTTCCTCTTCACATGGGTCTATTGTGGAAGTGGCGGCAGCCTTCTGCTCGCAGTGCTCGCGCACGTCGGAGCCCATCTCAACAACTCTCACCGCGCCCTGCCGGGCGATGCTCTTCCGCTCGTCGTTCACGCCATCGTCTACGCGCTGCTCGGCTTCGTCGCGCTGCGAGGCTCCGCGCTCGAAAGCCGGCGCTCAAGCCTGGCGCGCGGCGTGCGCTCGACTAGCGCTTGCCGAGTGGCCGGTGCCGGCCCGGAACTTGGAACCTGGCCCTCTTCGAGAGACTGAATCAATCCGGGGATCTGCGCGCGATGGGTAGACGCCGCCGCGCCTTGGGCCAGATGAGGCGCGCGCAAGCTCGCACCGAGCCGAACGACCTTCGCAGACGAGCTTGGAACTCGGGTTCGAACCCGCTGCGAGGGTACGCTGCTTCGATGCGCTCGATGTGAGCGCGCCCGACGCGTCGCGCGCGTAGCCCCGAGACGTCCATCCACGCGCCGACCTGCAGTAGGCCGACCACGGGTCCTTTGGACCAGCGCGGCAAGAGTTGCATGTGCATGTCGATCGCTTCCGCGAGAAGTTGGCCGCGCGCGGGATCTCCGTGTCGCGTCATGAACTCATCCAGCAGGTCAGCGCCGATTTCGGTGAAGGCCTTGCGCGGATCCGCGAAGCTGTCGGTCAGCCCGAGGTCATGGAAGAGCGCCGCCAACAAGAGATCTTCTTCATCGAACGCCAGGCCGCGCGCTTGCGCGTACGCGCGACCCAGCAAGAAGACACGCTGCGAATGATACAGTATGGGCGCGGGGAGACTGCGTTCTGCAAGACCCATGGCCTCCTTGAGCAACGACGTATCGGGAAAGGCATTCATGCTGGCACCTCCAAGGCATCCATCCAGGCGAGGATCGCGGCGGCACGCGGCTCCCAGCCGCGCTCTCCCACCAGGGCGTAGTGGCCACAAGCTCTGAATTCGAGCAGCTGCCCGGCGTACTTTCTGGCGATCATGGCTGCCGCGCGCGGTGAAATCAGGCGATCGTGCTCCGCGCCCACCGACAGCACGGGGCAACGAACCCGGGACGCGTCCACGGCCACGAAGCCCATGGCAATTTGAAAGCCCGCCCGGCTGCTTTCAGGTACCTGCTTGCGGAACATCGCCTCGCGATCGCGGGGCTTCAGGCAGTTGAAGATCAGCGCGTCGAGCGAAGCGCGGTTCGGCGCGATCGCACGGCTAGACACGACGGCCGGCAGCGCTCGAAGATTTGCGAATAGCAGATCGCGGGAGCCGCTCCACAGGATGCCGCGCGGCGGCAACGCGCACACGACGGCGGCAGCGCTGACTGCGTCGGCCTCCGCCAACTTCTGCGCGATCAGGCCGCCCATGGATTGCCCCACGACGATGGGTCGTCCGAGAAAGCGCGCGGCGATCAGCGCGTCTTCGACGTAGTTGCCGACCGAGATGCACCCGAGACGGCGCACGGGACGGCTGCCGTGATGGCCGCGATAGTTGAGTGCAAGACTCTCGTAGCCGCGTTCGGCAAAGTAAGGTTGCAGCTGCTCGAACTGCCAGGCCCCGGCCATCATCCCGTGCAGAAAAAGAATTCGACCGCGCGCTGGCCCATCGATGAGCTGGCAATGCACGCCGGTCAAGTCGTACTCGAGACGCGCCGGACGCAACTGGTAGCGTGCACGTCGTGTCGACTTGTCTTCCTTGGCCATCATCGCTTGCTCCATCCGGGTTTGCTTGCGCGCACCGGCGTGATCATGGCTGCCCACTGGAGGGGGATCGCGCGGACGAGGACCGAACAGTGGGGCGCGCTCCGGACACTGCGGGGTAGCCCATCAGCGCGCGGAGCTGGGTGCGCAGGGCCGCCTCCTGCACGCCATCGCTGCTGCCCGCGACGCCGCAACGAAACAGCGAGGCTCCTTCCAGCAGCGCGACGACCAGCCATGCCCGCTGCTTGGCCTCGGGCGGCGCGACCAGAGCGATGCGCTCCACGAAACCGGCATAAAAGGCGTGCAATGCGCTGCGAAGCGAACGCGACGTGGTCGCCATTGCCCACAACGAGAAAAACAGGCGCGCGGCGCCACGCTGGTGCTGAAGTTCCAGAAGCGCGTCGATGGCAGCGCCGGGGGGATCGTCGGGACATGCCGCAATCGCCTGGGCAACGAAAGCTTCGCCGCTCGCGAGCTCGGCGTCGAGCACCGCCCGAAGGAGCTCGTCTTGGCTGGCGAAGTGGTACTGCAGGTTGCTGAGACTGATCGCGCTCTGGGCCGCAACCGCGCGCAGCGTCAGGCCACCGGGACCGCGTTGTACCGCGACCGTACGCGCCGCCAGCACGATCCGGTCGCGCGTGGCTCCCCCACGCGCGGTGGCTGACCGGCCTGGTGGTGGTTTACCGCGCGGTGTCGCACGCCCGGGGACGCTTGCTGGCTCGCGCTGCGCAGCAGCCACCACGTCGCGGCTGGCCTCGGCTGGCTTGCGGCGAGTCACGGTGAGCTCCAGCTTACGCTCACGCCGGCGCGCTCGACGAGCCCGACGAGCGAAGCATTGTCCGGGTCCTGCTCGGGGAAACGCACGCCGGCAAAGCTCGGCTGCGCCAGGGCGAAGCGCAGAGCCAGCCAGGCGCCAACCGCCGTGAGCGCCGCCTGGCCATCCGGCTTCGACAGCGACAGTCCGCGCGCGAGACCGTCCGTGTTGGTCACGTCCACACGGAAAGCGGCGGGCGATCCGGGACGCACGCCAGCAGCGTTGTCGCGCAGAAGCGCGTGGCGCAGTGAGCGGAAGCGATCGCCAGCCAGCAGGCGGAAGAGGCCGAGCCGGGCCATCCATGCCAGCGCCACCCCTGCGCCAGCGTGATCGAAGCCTAGCCGCACCGCGGCGCTGCGCGCGCCGAGCGTGAGCGGCAGCGTCCACTGGTCGGGGGTGTCGAAGCGTCGCACGCTGGTGCGCTGCCCTGCGATGTCGACACGTCGCAGCTCCGTCAGCGGCGCCACGGTGGTCAGTTGTCCGGCGCAGGTTGCATCGAACGGTATCCACAGGCGATCGATGTACATGACGCTGTCGGCACCCGAGGCATCATCCAGCGCGTAGCGCACGGCACCGTCGACGATGTCGACCGCTCCGCCAATTTCCTGCGCGAGCAGCGCGGCGGCGCGCGCCAAGAGCCCGCCCATCCAGCCCGAGGCGAGGATCACGGGGGCTCGCGCGCCGGCCAGTGCCACGCGGCCCACTGCCACCGCCAAGCGCGTAGTCCAGCGGGTGATGTCTACGAAAGGGACACCAGCTCCGACCGCAGCGAGCAGCAGCGCGTCGTGCGGGTCGTTGACCAGGCCGAGGACCGCCGACGCCGCCAGCCGTCCCGCGGGCGCGGCGAGGTCGAGCGGCAGGAAGCGCGCGTCGCCACCCGCAGCGCGCACCGCCGCAAGCGTGAGTGCGGCGTGCTCCGCGGACCGCCCGGCGATGACCAGCGGTCGTCCCTCCAGCATCGACAGCAGCGGAGCCAGGCGCTGGCCAACAACGCCTCCGCCACCGACCAGGACGACCGGTGCCCTTGCATCGAGCGCGAACATGCACAAAGAGTAGGTCATGTGACCTAGTCGCGCAAGAACAGCTTCGGCTTACCTTCCCAGCAAGGCAGTCCAGAACCCGCAGCGGTGATCGGCGGCGAAGCCCGCATGGGTCTCGGGCCGCGGCGCAATCAGCAGCTGAACGGAGTCTCGTGCTGGGTCGTAGCGCCGCCAGCTGGGGCTCTTAGGCGCTACAAACGCTGTCCTCACGATGTAGGCGTTGTTGACATGAGATTGCTTTCGCGCAATCCGCCCAGGAGCTCCCGCCTTCGGCGGCGAAGACGCCGAGACGCTGGAAGAAAACCAGACCTGACCATCACCAAGACCGACAAGGAGCAAAACACTGCCACATCCGCGCTTCAGGATCAGCAAGGCGTGCGCGGCCCCGCCGTGTGATGCGTAGCGCTGGCGCTGCAGGATGATCTCGCCGTTGGCGGCGGTGTGGTTGAAGAAATACTCGGTGCCCTTGCCGGCAAACGCGGTCGAAGCCGCAATGGGAGACTGGTATTCTCGGCGCGTGCTCGATCCGTCCGCAGTTCGCGACTGGCGCCACGACGCCGTCAGTGAGATGAGCCTGCCTGCGCTCCGCCGCATCGCCAGGGATCACGGTCTTGCGGTGGACGACCGTCGCAAGCGCACTGCTTACGTACACGCTGTGGGTCGCCTGCCAGTCCAGACGCTGGTCCAAGCTCTTGCCGAGCTGCCCTTCGCCGATCTCAGGACAGTTACCCGAACACTCCACCTGGCGGTTGCCGGCCGCTCGAAATCAGTCCATGCAGATGCCCTTCGACGGCACGCTGCACGCCGGACACGCTTCACCCAGACGAACGTCCTGGACTACGTCGTTGCTTGCTACCTGCAGTCCGGAAGCTTCAATGGCTGCCCGGTGCGGGCGGTCGCGACGCGATTCCGCGCAGGCGAGTCCGCCACGCGGAAGCTCGTGGTGCGTCTTGTCGAGCGTGGATTGACCTCGATCAACTTCGGCGATCGGCACCCGAATCCACACGTCCTCGCCTTGGACCCCGAGCCCGCGGACCAGCAGGTGAGGAAGGCGATGGAGAGGCCGTTGCGGGACGCCTGCCTCTACCCCGCCGCACGTGCGCTTCGCCGGAGCCGCGCGGACCACGAGTACGTCGACCGCCCCTTCACGCGGCGCCTGGCGCTCGGTGCGGCGCAGCTGGACTTCGAGTCGTTCCGGCTTGAGGTCCTGGAAATCTATCGCCGCGACCCGCGCTACCACTTCGATACGAACGACATCGGCGGGCGCATCTGCATCGCAGACGCGGGTGTCGACAGCTTGCCCGCTAGCAGCCACGTCTTCCTTCAGTCCTTCGGTACGAGCGTCAACAGAGACCTGGACCGCGCCGTGTGCGTACTGCTGTGGGACCTTCACAAGCTGACCCCCGAGCATCAGCAGATTTGGGCTGCCTACCGGGCTGCTGGCTCGTGGCGGATGCACCCCGCCTTCGCGAGCCAGGTGCGGGGCGAATGGCCGACCAGGGGCTCGATGTTCGATGCCTTCGTCGCCGAGTTGCACCACATCAACGAAATGTCCGCCCGCATGGGCAGGCCGCCTCTGTTCCGCAGGGACTACAGGAGCGACCGCCCCCGAATGTTCTCCTCTCTCGCACGACCTACGCTGAGTGAGTACAACGAGTTCGTTCATCTTCTGGACAAGATGATGTCGGACAATGTCAACGAGAAGTTCTTCAAGGGCGAGGTGCTGCGCGAAGAGTTCGAGGCGCGCAACGACGGCATGACGGTCGCGAAGCCCAAGGGCACGATTCGGATGCTCGGCGAGTGGCTCGGTCGCAACTTCCGCCCCGGGCATGGCGATCCGGTGGGCGACATCGTTGGTGCCTTCAAGAAGGTCCGCAAGGAGCGGCAGAAGCCCGCACACGCCATCGAGGAGGACGTGTTCGACCAGCAGTACTTCCACAAGCAACGGCAGCTGATGGGGGAAGCCTACGGAGCCGTGCGCACGATCAGGCTGATCCTCGCTAACCACCCAACGGTAAAGGGGCATACCGTCGAGAAATGGCTATACGAAGCGGCCATCTGGCCGGTGTAGTGTACGCGCCACGCGATCGTGGCGCGTACAACAGCCTATGGACCGCGCTTCTCGCGCTTCGACAACAGGCCCGTACGCACGCTCCAACTGATCGCCGACGGGCGGACCGCTCCAACTGGGCAGCGCCAAGGGCCTGTAGCGCACGGCGCGTGAAGGACAGGAGCCTACCAGGGTTGTGCGCGCAACTGGTCCAGGACAGGAAGCCGGTTTCGCACCGGAAGGTGGTTGATCACGATCGGATTCAACGAAATCGAATCAATGAGCATCATGAGAACATCGGCTCCAGCGAAACTCTTCTCTCTGAGCACATCGCTGATCTCCGACAACGATTCCGCTACCGCCGGCAACTCCCGCACGAGATCACCGTCTACCAACAAGCGGATCTCCGTCACGATTTCCGGTCGACTAAGGTAGACCTCGCGATCCTGCTCATCGTCAAAGAACTCCATAGTAGCCAACTCTCTGGCGACCGACCGGGCCTCCTCCGCGGAGACCGGCGCTTGGTAGAAGACTCTGCCTTTGTGAGATGACGCGTATCGCATGGGAGGCACAGCTACCGTCGGCTCCAGATGTTCGTCGCATAGCTCTGCCTTCAAAGGTGCTCCGAACGCTTCCGAGAGCTTGGCTACGAGAGCTGCAAACGGAAGAAGGAAGTTCGAGCTACTTCGTGCCTCTTGACTAGTGACGAAACGAAGATCGAGGACACCGCCGTCACGAACAAGTTGAACGTCAGATTTTCGATCGTCGGAGAAGTAACCGAGTCCATTCAACAACTCGCCGAGTCGCTCGGCTTCGTGACGACTTACTGAATCCTCCCGGTAGTAGAGCGAGCCGCCCTTGAAGGTGATCCGTTCGCCGTAGCCCGGTTCGAGCAGCGGTAAGGCAGCCATGACGCAGACTGCTGCCAGCAGTAGTGCGGGGGCGAACGCCAGCTGCCGACGGGGGGCATCCGACTCGTTTGCCCCAGCGGAGGGCGTGGGAAACAGCACCCGATGGTGCGCGACCAATGCGGCGAAGTGGTAGGCCTCTCGACTCGTCGACTTCGCGCGAACCGTGACCACCGACCCGTCGGCACGAAACAGCATCGCCCGTGCGTCTTCGAGGTGGTCCACCGCAGTCAAATGCTCGAGCCATACCGTGTTAGCGAACGCTTGTTGCAGTAGCTGGGCGCGAGCGGTGACACGCTCGTCTCTCGCCGAGGTGCGTTCTCCAAGCTCAGGGAAGAGGAGGATCAAATCAGATGTCCGCTTGCTTTCGATAATTTTTGACAGTTCCCAATTGACCCACGGCGTGGCGCCGCACGACATCACGATCAGCTTGGCTGCACGCATCCAGCCGAGGACGACCTCCTGCCACTCTTCGTCCTTCAGCCGCAAACGCGCAGCTCCTTGAACGGGCGTATCGTCGCCCGGGGCTCCGACTGCGACGAAGGGGCCGTAGCGATTGAAGTGTTTTGCCAAGCGCACCTCTAGCGAGTGGTCGACGATGGCCTGCTCTGAGTTGAGGCTGGACTGGAATCGGTAGTCGTCGGCGAATGAGCGTAGGAAGAGCACAGGCGCGCGCTTGTCCAGCCGGAGCAGCGCATCGGCACGAAACTGGAGGTAGCTACGTGCCTTGACGAAGCAGGACAGGCCAAGAAGGCTATAGAGCGCCGCACGTAGATCCGAGTCTGCGAGTTTGCTCGTATGAAATTGGACAAACAGTAAGATGGTCATTCCCAGGCCGACGTATGCTATTCCGCGAGCTCGGCTCACTCTCGGAATTCGCCACGTCGTTGCGGGCGACTTCTCGGTCGCACGAGAGAGTCCAAGCAGAAGCTGACGAACTCTGAGCTCAAGTCCGACAATCGATACCCGGTGCAACCACAGGATCGAACACAGGCTCGGAAGCCCTGCGCATAGGCTCAAAATGCTTGCCCGGCGCATGTCGCTAGCGTCGTCCCCCGTGCCGTCGAGGAGTGCAGAGTTACCGAGGAGGTCTTGCGCCAGAGCCGCACCAGCGAGGATGCTCAGCATTGGGAACGCCCAGAGTTGCAGCCGCCAAACCTCCGGATCGATGGTGCCTGAGTTGCGCCACCCCGCGTATGCTGCAAGCGAGACGACGGCGAATAGGATTGCCGACCCGGCGGCCTCTTGCCAGAGCGATGCTCGTACTGAATTTACCAGGTCATACAGCGTTCCGGTCGCGCCAGCGGTGCACCCGAGGATGAGAAAACGGTCCCCCCATCGGAGTACGCGGAGTGTCCGTGCTCCGGCGTCGACGTTGATCTGCTCGTTGCCTCGTGAATCTGGGGACACGGTCATGAAGCTCCGTCCGCCGCTCTGCACATCGCGCTCGGTGGCTGTGTATACGCTGAGGCGGTCCGGAATCCCCTTCGAGATTTCACCGACGGGCGGAGGCGTGACCAGGTAGAGACGCCGCGCTCACCTCCGGCGCTTGAGCAGCCCCGGTGCACCCCGCAAGCGGGACGGCGCGTGCGAGTTCGCACCCTCAAGGGACCACCGGATTTTCTGGGTCAAGAGACCACCTCGGCAACGCTGCCGCGCCAGCCAAGCCGGAGCAGCCCGGCGAGCGTTAGCCCCAGCGACCGCCGCATGGCCCCGCAGGGGCTAAGCATTGATCAGATCTTTCCTCGCGAATCTGAGGGTTTGCGCGGTCTCCCATCCACGTCTTAGTGCCAGCAACTTCTCGAGTCCGCGGCCAAGGGTGATCCATCCGGGAGGCCCGTTGTGCTTCAAGTGTCCTCCCATCCGAGCAAGGTAGCGGAACGCTCCGGCCAACGAATCGATGGGAGGCATGCCAGTGGTGGCGCTCTTAGGTGCTACAAACGCTGTCCTCACGATATAAGCGGCGCTCTTAGGCGCTACAAACGCCGTCCTCACGATGTAAGCGTTATTGACATAAGATTGCTTTCGCGCAATCCCCCCAGGAGCTCCCGCCTTCGGCGGATCTCCCGCCGGCTGTCTCAGGGCTGGCCGAACGAGGTCCAGATGTCGCCGGGACCTACGTGCTTGTGGATGTCGAAGTTCGCTGCAGCGGTGGCATAGAGAACACCCTCGTGTCCGTAGAGGCGAGCCCCACCGATGCCGATCCACTGCCACGCGTTCGGATCCCAAGTCCCCGTCGAGCCGCGGACATTCATGAACACCGCGCTTCGATCGGGGCTCAGCGCGTACACTTTGGGTACGTTCGGGCCTCCTGCTTCCACGAACTGCGCGCCTGGGCCGCCGATAGGCGTTATCACACCGGTGTCGGTGTTCAGCACGCTTACGTTGCCTAAGTTATCGATCAGGAGCTGCGCGAAGCGGCCACCGGCTAGATCTGCGACGGGGCCAGCGATGAAACTCCAGCTCCAAGCACCGCCGGAGTATGCGTACCTGAACACGGCTTGCGAGTCGGGAGTCTGCGCGAGCGTCCACCATCCTTTGCCGAAGAACTTGCGGCCAGGTCCGCCAATGATGCTCCATGTCCCTATCGAGCCGTCGCTGGGCGTGGAGTACTGATAGACGTCTCCGGTCGAGGGAAAAGTGGCACACAGTTTGTACGAACACTCAAAGATCTGCGACGCGGGGCCGCCAATCGTCTGCCAGGAGGTGGAGTCGTGGTTCAGAGTTTTGACGGATTGTCCGTTGGCGGCGAGTACGTAAAGACGCGTGTGGCCGCCGCCGAGGTTGATCATACTCCGTACGGGGCCGCTTACTTTGGACCAGGAGGACCAGCTGGGCGGGATGTCGTTGTAATTGATGTGGCGTCGATAGATGTCGCCGTTGCTCATTTTCCGTGCATACAACGCCCAATTGCTTGTGTCTACGACGTTGGTCGCAGCGTCGTACAATGCAGACGCTCCGTCGACATCCCGTTGGGAGAGTGTGTAATCAACGTTCGCAACGCGGTTCGCGCATTGAAGATAGTGCATGACCGACAGGTTGTCGTAGGGCGAGAGCTCACGCGAAGTTCCGCCCTCGGGACACGCGCCTGGCGGCGAACCGGGCACGCGAACGTGCTCGTGAATGAATCCAAGTGCATGGCCCAGCTCATGCTTCAAAACCCCAGTGAGGGTCTTCACCGGTTCCACGTCGATGGTCGGAAGATTGACCTCAAGGCCACGACTGGCCCGCGCGTCATGTGGGAAGAACGCGTCTGCGTTTGACAGGCCGGGGTTCCTTGGTGTTCCGCCGCCCACGCAGCCTTCGTCCACTACGTTGTCGCAGTCGTTATCCAAGCCGTCGCAGACCTCTGGCGCGGCGGGGCAGAGCGGAGCGACATGAAAGAGCACGTTGCCGTTGCTGCCTGTGCACGAGCCATCCTGCGTCGGCGCGTGAATGAAACGCACGTCGACCTCGTTTTCCCACGCCGATGCTGCCGCGTACAGCGCGTCGCGGACCCTGGTGTAGTCAGCACCAAACCCGCCGGGCGCCGGTGCATTGCTCACGCAATAGGTGATATTGCGCTTTAGAGCGTAACTCCATCGCGAATCGGAGCCGCCGATCTGTACTACAGCTAGGGCGCTTGCTGAACGGTGGGTGCGCTCGAAATAGTCACGAACCTCGTCGACCGTGTCGAAGCCGAGGTCACCCTCGGCATAGTACCTACCGCTGACGTGTTTTTGCACGTGCGTCTGCATGTACTCTTCGAAGAGTTCCCCGTAAGGGGCGCCGTGCTCGGCGACCTCGATGTGGGTTGAATCGGCAGATTGATGTGTATCGGCGCACGAGAGCATGACAGCGGTAAGCCAGGTCGTATGAATACGAGCCCGGCTGCCGCCGAAGTGATGGGGCATTGCGTGGACCATTTTGCTGGAAGGTTACGAGAGTCGAATCTGACACGGTGCCGAATCACAGACACACCGTCAAGGCTGTACTTACCTCATTCATCCTGACCATTGCCGGTCCGGCAACGCCCTACAGGACGTCCGCCGACAATGCCAGCAGGAGCTGAACATCGACGTGATCTGCGCCAACACCCCCGCCGCGAAGGGCCGGGTAGAGCGCGCCGCCGCACGGCGCCCGCGGCGTCAATTGCGCAGAAATGGTGCTTCGGAAAGCTGGGGTGTAGGCACAATTTAGAGATGTCCGGTTTCTCCAACTTAGAACGGAAGGTCAAAACCTGTCGATAAGTTGCTCGGCTTTGGCTGCCGTGATCTGTAGGGTCATGCAGACCTCGT
>WUUC01055106.1_pt1 | contig 11979 bp, 11 predicted proteins | sample 6278441 | NCBI WGS metagenome assembly WUUC01 (sample SAMN13675441, study PRJNA597444) | soil metagenome | isolation source: soil | place: USA: Washington | collected 2017-10 | reverse complement strand
GGTCGCTCGTCGTCCAGGGAACAGTGGCCGTCGGCCCCGTGTTCACATCGTCGGGTGTGGGGCTCGGGGTTACCTGTGCCTCGCCGACCTCCAGCGACTGATCAGGAACTCCCAACCTGTCGTGGAGATAGGCAATGGTGAGCCTCTGGGGATCTGTTCGGTCCTCGGGCTCGAGGAGGTCGCCGTCGAGCGGGTAGACGGCGCTCGCCCCGAGATCGAACCCCTGCTCGCCGGGGGCGGGGATGAGAGGGGTGGTGAGCGGCGGCTGGGACGTGAGCGGGTCGGTGGCCTGGCCCTCCTCGGCCGAATCGATGCGCTGGGACGGCGACCCGTCGACCAGGACGGCGCCGGCCGCCACGACCGCCAGCGCCGCGGCGGCAGCGAGGACCGGTCGTGACCAGCTCGGCCAGGCGCGTCCGCGGGCCTTGATCGCGCTCCCGCTGTAGGGCGAGACGACGACGGTTTCCGGACGTTCGATCAGCTCCTGCCATCGGGGCGCCTGGGGCTGCACGTCGCCGGTGTGACAGTGCAGGGTTGCCAAGATCTCGGTCTCGAGCAGGTCGTCGGTGGTGGTCGGAGGGGTCATCGGGTGCTCTCCTCTCGTTTCGTTCCTCGGCCGGCTCATCGGGTGACGACCCGGCGCAGGGCCTTGAGGCCGCGGTGGATGGCGGTGCGGACGGTCGCCGTTCGGCAACCCAGGAGCTCGGCGATCTGGGAATCGGGCAGGTCCTCGTAGAAGCGCAGGACGATGGCGGCACGTTGGCGCTCGTTGAGGGCGCCGAGCGCGTCCCACATCTCGTCGGCGCCCAGCTCCTGCGGGGACGGCGGCGGTGGTCGGTGACGCTGTTCGAGCTGGAACCGCCGTCCCCACGAGTAGCAGCGGTTCACCACAGCGGACCGCACGTACGGGTAGGGGTGGCGCACCCGGTCCCACGAATGGTGGGACGCGACGAAGGCGTCTTGGACGATCTCTTCAGCGACAGCCGCCTGCCGGACGATCAGGTAGGCCAGCCGCACCAGGTCGCCGTAGCGCTCCCGGTAGACGTCAACGAGCTCTCCGTCCCAAGGGGCCAGCGCCGAAGCATCAATCGGTACTGCTTCCATCGAAGAAGGGACGCCGCCCCACCGTCCAAACGTTCCACCGAAGTCGACGCAGGTCCCTGACCCCTACCGGTCCCCAAGACCTACCGGCCCCGGTCGCAGCTCACCCGGCACTGTGTGCCCGACGCATCGCCTTTCTGTTGCCCGACCAGCTAGCCAAAGGGAGTCCGGAGAAGGTGATCCGGCGCACCCTCAGGGTCGGGAGGAGCCCGCCACGGTCCGCAGGCCCAGTACTGGCCGCTCGCGGGCATCACCCTGGCCACCACCGGGCAGATCTCGATGGCCGCTCCCCGCCCGACCTCGCTCGCCGTTGGCTCAACGCGCTCATCGACGACTGCCGGTCCGGCACCGGCCCCGAAGTCCGCTGGCTGGCCCGCACCCTGGTCCAGGGACGCGAAGCGAGCCGCGGGCGCGATGATCGCCAGCCCGATCACCGCGCACGGCTTCCGGTCGTACACCGCGGCTGACGGCGAGGGCCGTCACTGGGTGTTCGCACAGAGCGGTCCCCGCCTGGGCCACGAGACCTCAGCGAACCCCGAGCCCGAGCCTGCGTCGCCCTCCTCAACGGACTCCTCCAGCCCGACGACCCCGCCACCCGATAGACGATCGTCACGGCCACCGAGTCGCCTGGCACGCGGTCGGGCGCCAGGTGCGACGTGTCGGTACGAGGTGCCCGTCGGGGCAGCGAAGGAACCAGCGAAGGAATCAGCGAAGGAATCGGTAGCCGATCCAGACCTGGATCTCGGTCAGCCCCGAGAGGTCGAGGTCTGCGTTGAGCCGGCTGCCGGGGAGCGAGATCTCCCAGTCGCCGCCGATGCCGCGACCCCAGAACGCCAGCGACCCCACGGCGGGTGGTGCGGGGTCGGTGCTGAGACCTCCATCTCCCCCGAGAGCCTGCAGCCGGGCCACGCGGTTGTTGACCAGCGACTTCAGCTGCTGCACGTCGATGGTCTCATCGGCACGCCGTTGTTCGTAGCTGGCGCCGTGGCGGACGTCGCACGACACCTCGTTGTCGGGGTGCGATGGCCCCGACGAGGGCGAGTCTCACGCCGGTGACCTTGGCGTCGTGACGGTCGAGGGGGATGTCGTTCGCGTCGACGCGGAACCCGAGCCGCCGTGTGCTCAGCAGGGCAGCGAACTGCGGATCCTCGGCGGTGAAGGACAGCCGGACGACGTCGAGGTCGTGCTGCTCGTCGAAGTAGCCGAGGTAGATCTTCTGCATGCCGATCGGCTCGAGCAGCTGGTTCCAGGACCGTTGCAGCTTGTCGAGGAGCTCGGGCTCGTCGATCTCCTTCTCCGCGTAGCGCGGTGCGTCGTCGGGTTGGAGCAGTCCTGCGTCGAGCAGCAGGTGCTGTTCGACAGGCTCGAGGGTGTAGATCTGCACCGACCGCTGCGCCCGGAACGCCATGCCGAGCAGGGCGTCGGCCTTGGACTGGACGACGCTGATCGTGGTCAGGGCAGTGCGCCGCACCCGCTCCTCGTCGTGGGAGAAGTCCTGGGTCATCTGCTTGGCGCCGACGACGGTGGCGACCGCGCTGGCCAACTTCGCCTGCGCGGCGTCGACGCGCTGCTGGGCCAAGGTACATCGGGCTCCCTGCTCTCGAACACGGCCTCAGCGATCGGTCCTGCCTGCTGGATCGTCGTGCTCGTCAACGCCACCATCGCCGGGACCAGCGCCACGAGACTGGTCCCAGCGGTCGGGATCGCCGCCACCACGCCGACCACCGCGATCGCGACCGAGGCGACGGTGCCCACGACGCCGAGGACGCTGATGTCGGACTCCACCATCTCCTCCAGCGCCGCTCGGATGTCGGCCGTCGCCTCGTCGAGCAGCGGCTGCACACGATCGGCCTCGTCGCCCGCCAAGCGCTTCTCGGTCACTGCGATCCCGACGTCGAGGTCGAGGTGTCGCGGGCGTGGGTGGCCTGCTGGAGATGGAAGTTGGCGATCTCCGTGAACTTCTCCAGGGTCACGGATGCGAGCAGCTCGTTCATCTGCACCCTCTCGTCGATCGTGAGCTCGTCGCGGATGTAGGGCTGGTTGAAGACGGTCACGGTTGGTGTCCACCCAGCACCGGAGGGGTCGGGCTGGTCGTTTGGTGTGGAATCCTGGTCTGGCACGGCGATCTCCCGCTCGTCTCGTCGGGCTCGATCGTGCGCAACCCCCACGAGCGGTGTCCTTGCCACATGACACGGAACGTGTGACCTTCGCCACACCGCTCCATGCCCTTGCAAGGGACAAGCAGTGCGCGGTGCCGCATCGGCGGGGCACGCGGGCGCGCCCCGCGACGCTGGGCACACGACGACCAGACGGCGACACCCTCAGGGGTGTCGCCGTCGCAGGTCGTGGCGCGTGAGGTTCAGGCGTTGCAGGTTGGTGTGAGTGGTTGGTCGGTGAACCGGGCGTTGAGCCAGTTGACGACGTCGGTGGTGCCGCTGAAGATCCCGAGCAGGTGGTCGGCGAAGAGGTAGTCGACCCATTGGACCTTCGTCCCCCGCGAGCACCAGGCGTCGCGCAGGGCAGTGGCCTGGCCGTAGGGGATGATCTCGTCGAGGATTCCGTGGTAGGCGAACACGGGGACCTGGGGGCCGATGCTGCCCAGCTTCTGCTGGCTGATCCGCGTCTGCCACTGGGAGGTGGCCAGCGGGTTGGTCGTGGTCACGTCCTCGATGCGCTTGCCGGCCCCGAGGAACAGCCCGTCGACCAGGCAGGCGTTGCGGCCCGCGGCGAGCGTGTCGCGCCCGGTCTGGTTGAGGTAGCTGTCGAGGTCGAGCTCGGGATAGGCCGAGTCGAGGCCCACTGCGGCAAAGGCCAGGAAGGTGAAGAAGAGGTTGCCGCCTCCGTTGAGCCAGTCGGCGACCACGGCCAGGTCGGCGGGGATGCCGCCGGCGGCGACGCCCCGGACGTTCAGTTCGGGGGCGTAGGTGGCCTCGAGCTCGGCGGCTGCTGCGGCTGCCTGGCCGCCCTGGGAGTAGCCCCAGAACCCGACGGGGGCGTTGGCGGCGATGCCCGAGCCCGGGAGTCGCTGCGCGGCCCGCACCAGGTCGAGCAGGGCGTGCGCTTCGGCGTCCTTGACCACGTAGGTGTGATCGCCGGGCGTGCCGAGCTTCTCGTAGTCGGCGACGCCGACGGCCCATCCCTTGTCGAGCAGCGCCTGCACGTTGGCCGCTTCGTAGAAGAGGCTGTTGGCCATCGACTTGGATGCGGCGCAGTTGTCGCCGAGCCCCTGGGTGCCGGGGGCGAAGCCCACGATCGGGCGGGGACCGGTGCCGGCCCACGCGGCGGTGGGGACGAGCAGGGTCCCGGTCATGTAGGTCGCCTGTCCCGTGGCGGTGGTCGACCGGTACTTGATCGCCGTCGACTTCACGCCGGGGTTGATCCCGAAGTTGGTCTCGGCTGTCGTGATCACGTCGCCGGGCCGGGCCGGTAGGGACGTGGGTGGGCTGTAGAAGTCGGGTGGCGGCTCACAGGCGACTGTGGTGAGGCCCAGCCCCATCACAGCGACCAGCGCCCCCAGCGCGCGGATGGCTCGCGGACGTCGCATCTTTCCCCCCGTTTCAGTTCAACAGATGCGTCATTGCGCTGCCAGCGAGTCAATATAAGCGATCCATGTTGGAATGGGAAGCGGGTGTGACGCTCCTCGGCCTGGCCAACGTGGCCGTCCACGCCGCAGCGACCGAGCAGCACCCGACACCGCGTTCCTGACGCCGGCGCCACCCGGCGCGCCCACCTGCACCGACCGAGAAACTGCGGACACTGCAGACGTTCAACTCGGCGTCATGGGAGACGACGGAGAGGGACAGCTTGGTGACCCGGGTCGGTCTCCGGGTAACGGATAGACGCACACGGTGTTCGGACAGGTGGGCAGGGCCACGGCGACCGGCCGAAACCGGTTCTCGCGGCCTCGCGTTCGTGGTCGTCCCGCCGTGGGCGGGTCGTAGTGTCCTCGGGGTCGTTGGGGAGGAAGGGCGTTGGATGTGGGTCGTCACGGCACCACCTGAGGCACCGCCGGATGCCGGCTGCCCGGGACGGCGCAGCGCAGCCTGCGCCGCTGCGGCCGCTCCCGTGACCGGAGCCGTTGCCGTCGCCGTCGCCGCCACCCCCGCCCGACGCTGACGCCGACGGACTGACCGAGGGGCCTGGAGATGCTGCGCGTGGCGTTGGGCCGGATGGCGTCGGCGGTGCCGCTCATCCTGCTGGTGACCTTGGGGACGTTCATCCTCGGGCAGCTGATGCCGGGTGACCAGGCCTATGCGGTGGCCGGCCAGGATGCCTCCCGCGAGGAGGTCGAACAGGTCCGCCGCGACCTGGACCTCGACGATCCGGCCCCGGTCCGCTACGTCCGCTGGCTGGGTGACGCGGTCCAGGGTGATCTGGGCGTGTCGGCCGCCACCCGCCGTCCGGTGGCCGACGAGCTGTCCCGCCGTTGGCCGGTGACCGCCTCGCTCGGCCTCGTCGCCCTGGCCCTTTCGCTCCTGCTGGGCATCCCGATCGGCGTGGCCCAGGGACTGCGCCCGGGCTCGTGGCTCGACCGGGCGCTGCTGGCGCTGGTCTCGGTGTCGCTGGCCGCGCCGGCGTTCTGGCTCGCCACCATGCTCGTCTACCTGTTCGCGGTCCAACGGCAGTGGCTGCCTGCCTTCGGCTACGACGAGTTCGGCGACTCGCCCACCGAGTGGGCCCGCCACATCTTCATGCCCGCGCTCACCCTCGCCGTGGTGGGCGCTGCGGAGATCGCCCGCCAGCTCCGCACCTCGTTGGTGGGCGTGATGCAGCAGGACCACATCCGGGCGGCGACCGCCCGCGGCCTCGGCCCCCGGGCCATCGTGGGCAAGCACGCGCTGCGCAACGCCTCGCTCCCGATCATCACCATCGTGGGCCTCCGCATCGGCCAACTGCTGGCCGGAGCGGTCGTCGTCGAGGAGATCTTCCAGCTCCACGGGCTGGGCAGCTACGCCCTCGACGCCATCCTCAACCAGGACTTCGCCGTCGTGCAGGGCGTGGTGCTGCTCACCGCCGTGGTCGTGGTGGCCGCCAACCTCCTGGTCGACGTCCTCTACTACTGGGCCAACCCCAAGGCCCGGCCGGCATGAGCGCCCTGCGCCGCCGAGGCCGCCGGGGCCGGTCCGACGACAACGGCGAACCCGACGCGGCCCCCGCGCCCGACCCGACCGACTCCTACCTCCGGCGGACGCTGGGCCGGCTGGTCCGTCGCCCCGCGGCCGTCGTCGGCCTCGCGGTCGTGGCGACCTTCGCCGTCAGCGGATGGCTGGCGCCGTGGATCGCCGCCTACGGGCTGACCGAGGCGAGCTCCGACTTCCGGGCCGGCCCCTCCGCCGAGCACTGGCTGGGCACCGACGCCATCGGCAAGGACGTCTACAGCCAGCTGCTCTTCGCCATCGGGACCTCGCTGTGGGCCAGCCTCGTGGCCGTCACCCTCGCCGTGGCGGCGGGGACGGTGATCGGCCTGTGCAGCGGCTACTTCGGCGGCCGGACCGACCAGGTCCTCATGCGGATGGTCGACGCCATCCTGTCGTTCCCCGGCCTGCTCACCGCCATGGTGGTCGTGGGACTGCTGGGACCGAGCGTCCTCAACGCCATGATCGGCCTGTCGGTGGCGTTCATGCCGCTGTTCGCCCGGCTGGTGCGGGGGCAGGTGCTGGCCGTCCGCCAGGAGGACTACGTGCAGGCGGCGCTGGTGGTCGGGGCCGGACCGGGGCGCATCATCCGCCGCCACGTCCTGCCCAACGTGGCGCCGGCGCTGGTGGTGCAGGCCTTCATGACCCTGGGCTTCGCCCTGCTGGCCGAGGGGGCGCTGGCCTTCCTGGGCCTCAGCGTCCGCCCGCCCGAGACGAGCCTCGGCAGCATGCTGCGCCGGGGGTTCGGGTCGGTCAACGAGACGCCCCGCCTGGTGCTGGTGCCCGGACTGGCGATCACCATCCTGACCCTGGCCTTCAACGCCATCGCCGACGGCCTGCGTGACGCCATGGCCTCCCGGGACGGCGACCGCCACAGCGCCGACGCCGCCGCCGCCGCACGAGAAGGCGCAGGCGGCGACCCCGGCCAGGACGACCGCGGCTTCGACGGCCTCGCCGAGGCGGAGGCCCGGCTGTGACCGAGACGGCCCCCGATCCCGTGGCCGCCGAGGCCGCCGGCGCACCGCTGCCGTCGCCGTCGCTGTCGGCACCGTCGACGCCGGACGAGGACGGTGGGCCGAGACCGCTCCTCGCCGTCACCGACCTGAGCGTGGAGGCCGGCCGACCCGGCCGCGGCGTCACCCTGCTCGAGGACCTCGACCTCGCCCTCGACAAGGGCCGGACCCTCGGCCTGGTCGGCGAGAGCGGATCGGGCAAGACCCTGATGGCCCTGTCCGTGCTGGGACTGCTGCCGCCGGGCGTCCGCCGGGTCAGCGGCCGCGTCGAGTTCGAGGGCCAGGACCTCACCGCCCTCGGCCGGCGCCAGCTCCGGGCCGTCCGGGGCCGGGGCATCGGCATGGTCTTCCAGGACCCGATCGCCGGCCTCGACCCGTCGTTCACCGTCGGCAGCCAGCTGGTCGAGACCCTCCGGGCCCACACCGACCTGTCCCGCCGGGCCGCCCGCGAGCGGGCGGGTGACCTGCTCGACCGGGTCGGCATCACCCAGCCGACCAAGCGGCTCAACGACTACCCCCACCAGCTGTCGGGCGGCATGGCCCAGCGGGTGATGATCGCCCTGGCCATCTCGTGCGAGCCCCGGCTGCTCATCGCCGACGAGCCCACCACCGCGCTCGACGCCACCGTCCAGGCCCAGGTCCTCACCCTGCTGCGCGACCTGCAGGACGAGAGCGGCATGGCCCTCCTGCTCATCTCCCACGACCTGTCGGTGGTGGCCGAGATGGCCGACCACGTGGTCGTGGCCTACAGCGGCCAGATCGCCGAGCGGGGCGCCGTCCTCCCGACGTTCGACCGGCCCCTGCACCCCTACACCGGGGCGTTGCTGCGTGCGCAGCCAGGCACCGCCGACCTGGGCGGCGCACTGGTCGCCATCCCCGGATCGATCCCCTCCCCGGGAGCGCTGCCCGACGGCTGCCACTTCCACCCCCGCTGCGCGCACGCCACCGACGCCTGCCGCACCGGCAACCCGCCGCTGGTCGAGGTCCGGACGGGCGGCGACAGCGCCGTCCGGTCCACCCGCTGCCTCCGCCACGCCGACCTCACGCTGCAGGGCCTCCCCGAGCATTCGGACGAGCCCCCGTCCGTGAGAGTCACGTCCGAGCCCCCGCCGGACGACGGCGAGGGCCACGACAGCGAGACCGGGAACGAGGACGAGACCGGGAGCGACGGAGAAGCACCCGTCCTGGTGGACGCACAGGACCTGGGCAAGGACTACGTCCTGCGCGACGGCCGCCGCCCCTGGCGCAGCGAGACGTTCGCCGCCGTCGACGCCGTGACGTTCCGGATCCGGGCCGGCGAGACGCTGGGCCTGGTGGGCGAGAGCGGGGCGGGCAAGTCGACCGTGGGCCGCATGGTGCTCGGCCTCGTGGCGCCGACCCGGGGCCAGGTGCTGATCGACGGCGACGACCTCCGCCTGGCCAAGGGCGAGCGCCACAAGGAGCTGCGCCGCGACGTGCAGGTGGTGTTCCAGAACCCGCACAGCTCGCTCGACCCCATGATGACGATCGGCACGATCCTGGCCGAGCCGCTCGAGGTGCACACCGACGGGTCCCGCGCCGAGAACCAGGCGCGGGTCGCCGAGCTGCTCGACCTGGTCGGCCTCCCCCCGAGCACGGCCCGGGCCCTGCCCGACGCCCTCTCGGGCGGACAGCGCCAGCGGGTGGCGATCGCCCGGGCGCTGGCGTTGAAGCCCCGCCTGATCGTGTGCGACGAGCCGGTGAGCGCCCTCGACGTCTCGACCCAGGCCCAGGTCGTCAACCTGCTGGTCGAGATCCAGCGCGAGCTGGGCGTGGCCTACCTGTTCATCGGCCACGACCTGGCGGTGGTGCGCCACATCAGCGATCGGGTGGCGGTCATGCAGGCCGGCCGGATCGTCGAGACGGGCACGAGCGACCAGATCCACCGCCGTCCCCGGAACGCCTACACGCAGGCGCTCAACGACGCGGTCCTGTCGGTGGACCCCCGCCGGCGCCGCCGCGGTCCCTCCTCCCCCACCCCCTAGAACCCCAACCCCGCCACCCCCAGCTGGAAAAGGGAGAAGTGCATGGTGTCAACGACCAACCATGAGGAACGGGTCGGGGCTGCGCCCGCCGGCCGGCCCCGCCGTCGCCGGCGACGGTGGTCGGCGGCCTCGTCGACCCTGTCCCCCACCCGTGCGACCGCGACCATCCCCGCTCTGCTGGCGACCGCCCTGCTGGTCGCCGCCTGCGGCGGGGGAGGCGGTGGCGGCGGCGAGGCGGACGGCGACGGTGCGACCGCCAGCTGCGGCACGTCGTCGGACCCCAGCGATGTCGGAGGCGGCGGCGAGGCGAACGCCGAGGACGCCGATCCCGACGCCATCCTGCGCTGGGGCGCCATGCGGGCCGAGAGCATGGACCCGATCCGCGAGGTCGGCGTCGACTACGCCCAGCTCCACGCCGTGTTCGACACCCTGCTGTCGATCGACCCCGAGGACGGCGAGCTGACGCCCCGCCTGGCCGAGGAGTGGGAGGCCGACGACGAGTCGATCACCCTGCACCTGCGCGACGACGTGGTCTTCCAGGACGGCACGCCCTTCGACGCCGAGGCCGTGGTCTTCAACCTGGACCGGGCCAAGACCGACCCCGACTCGAACATCACCGCCATGCTCGATGCCGTCGAGAGCGCCGAGGCCGTCGACGAGACCACGGTCGAGATCACCCTGGCCGATCCCACACCGCTGGCGGTCCTCCAGCTGCTGGCCGACCGGCCCGGCATGATGGCCTCGCCCGAGGCCGTCGAGGCCGCCGGCAGCAGCACCGCCTTCAGCGAGGCGCCGGTGGGCGCCGGCATGTACGCCATCGAAGGCGAGTGGTTCCCCCGCGAGTCCCTGTCGGTGCGGGCCTGGGACGACTACTGGGACCCCGACGCCCAGACCCTGGGCGGCATCGACTTCACCGAGGTCGAGCCCGACGCCAAGGTCAACGCCCTGCTGTCGGACTCGGTGGACGTCGCCTCGGTGGCCGGCACCGACGTGTCGGCCCTCGAGGACGAGGACGGCGTGGCCCTGACGGTCGGAGCGGCCGGCATCGGGCGCGGCCTCACGATCAACCCCACCATCGAGCCGTTCGACGACCCGCTGGTCCGCCAGGCCATCGCCCACGCCATCAACCGCGACGCCATGGTCGAGGCCCTGACCAACGGCTACGGCGAGGCCCGCTGCCAGCTGTTCGCCGCCAACTCGCCGGCCTACGACCCCGAGCTCGACGGGCTCTACCCCTACGACCCCGCCAAGGCCACCGAGCTGCTCGAGGAGGCCGGCCACGCCGACGGCCTCGAGTTCCAGGCCATCATCGGCAGCGGCGCCACCGCCTACATCGAGTTCGGTGAGCTGCTGCAGGCCCAGCTGGCCGAGGTGGGCATCACCATGGACCTCGAGCTGGTCGACCGGTCCCAGACCCTGCCCATGCTCTACGAACAGGACGAGGCGGCCGCCGCTCCCATCGGCGGCGGGGCCGACGCGGCGCTGACCGACGTGTTCATCCGCAACTACCTGCTCGAGGACGGCAGCTTCAACGCCGGTGACGTCGAGCTGCCCGAGGTCCGCGAGCTGGTCGAGGAAGCGGGCGCCCAGCCCGACATCGAGTCGGCCCGTCCCCTCTACCAGCAGCTCAACCGGGCGGTCGCCGAGGACCTGTCCCAGATCATCCCGGTGTACGCCGACGCCGCCATCACCGCCCACCAGGTCACCGTGGGCGGCCTGCACCCGGGGCTGATCGACGTCGATCCCAGCCCCGAGCTGCTGCGCGGGGTGTTCGTCACCGAGGGCTGAGCCTCGATCGACAACCACGTCCGGGCCTGGCGGGGCTGGTGCTCCGCCGGGCTCGGGACAGCAGCCGTGCGATCAGGTCAGCCGATCCGATCCGCGCCGCGGAAGAGGATCAGCGGGCGACGGTCGGCGGGCGGACCTGGGGCCCGGGCGGCGAGCTCACCTGGCTGAAGTCGACCGCCGGTCGCAGCCGGGCCCGCAGCTCGGGGGTCAGCACCTTGCCGATGCGCCCGATGAGCAGGCTCATCTCGTAGCCGATCAGGCCGATGTCGCAGTTCGACTCGCACATCACGGCGAGGACCGAGCCGTCGCTGACCCGGGCCACGAACAGGAAGCCGCGGTCCATCTCCAGGATCAGCTGACGGGCGTTGCCGGCGTCGAAGAACTGCGCCGCGCCGTCGCTGAGGCTGGCCAGGCCCGAGGTGAGGGCGGCCAGCTGGTCGGCCGACTCGCCGGAGATCTCCGCCGAGAGGCACAGGACGAGCCCGTCCGCGGTCACCACCACCGAGCTCTCGGCGCCCGGCACCCGGTCGACGAAGTCGTCGAGCAACCAGTCGAGCTCCGACCCGCCCAGCTCACCGCCGGTCTCGGGCGTGCTACCCGGTTCGCCTCCGTCCACGGCTGGCCCCTTTGCCTTGCGCCATGGCCTGCCTGACCGCCTGCGCCTGCCGCCGCCCGGGGGCGACAGCACGGTTCGCGCCTGCGCCGGCACGCCGGACGCCAATGTGCGTGCGACCAGTTCCCCGTGGCCGCCTGTGATCCGTCCCAGTGCGGAGCCGATGCACCGACGCAACCGAACGCCGGAGAGCGGGCTCCGGGGCGGACTATATCCCAGCGTGTTCGCCACTTGGCGCCCATCTGCCACCGCGCGTCCAACTTCCCCGGGCGGGCCGGGGGCCGCCCGGAAGGCGAGGACCGCTGTACTAGCGTGCGCCTGAAATG
>WUUC01234866.1_pt1 | contig 11980 bp, 20 predicted proteins | sample 6278441 | NCBI WGS metagenome assembly WUUC01 (sample SAMN13675441, study PRJNA597444) | soil metagenome | isolation source: soil | place: USA: Washington | collected 2017-10 | reverse complement strand
CGCCCCTTGGTGTCCAGACAATCTGGGTCTTTATATTAAACATTTCAATGATCCGCTTTATTACGCTTTTTTCTAGTGCGTCAACATCTATTACTAGATCATTTTCTTTTAAAATATAGCCGGCGTCTTTAAAGCTTTCCGGTGTGTCTGCTGTGGCTGCATTTTTCTTTGGAAATTTTTCATTTTCTACAAATTCAATAAACACAACGTCTTAACTCCACCTTTCCAACCGCTTTAATACCAATTGGTAGTAATGGTTTATGTCAACAATACTTTCAAAGTTGTCTATTTCGTTTGTTTCATTGTTCCATAAATACATATTTAAAGGTGCGTCTGCAAAGCGTACTAAACCATCATCAAAGCGCTTTTTGTAAAGACAAAAGCCCTCTCTTTTACTTGCAAAAACTCTGTTTACTTTGTTGTATTCGTTGCCTTTTTCATCAAAAACGCCCTTATATGTATTGCCGCTTTTTAAGATGTATTGGAATAGCTGCGGCTTATCCAAATTTTCTAAAAGGGTGCTTAAAATGTCTTTGCCATTTATTAAATGCTCAACAAGTGCAAGATCTAAAATTCTTGCATTATTGTTTTTAAAAAAAGCGTCTTTCTCATAGCGGTTAACGTCTCCGCCTTTACATTCCACCGGCACGCCATTTCTTACGGCAATATAATTGTTTACGTCTTTTTGCAAAAAAAGGTCAAAATTTTTCTCTTCGAGTTCCAATCCAAAAAAATCTTTTTCCCAATCGCCGGCAACTCTTTTATAAGCGTCATTGTGTGGAATAAAAGCCACGCCGTCTGTGTTTATGTTCAAGATCTCCGCATACGGTGCCAATCTCTTGCACAATTCATAAAGTGCAATTTGCCCATAAATACAAACGGAAAGTAAAGCCATAGGATTATAAAGCATGCTGTATCTATTGCCCAAATTTCCATAGACGCTATTTAAAATAAGTTTTAAGGCTTCTGAAAGGATCTTATCTATATGCTTAATAGCAAGGCGCCTGTCCAAGATCTCTTTATACTTTTTGCCGGCAACGTCACCAAGCACATTTAAGATCAAAATTATATTTGGGTACATGCTTTTTACATCAAGTAATTTTACATTTTTGGCACGCTTTATTTTTCTATGCGCTCCGTGCAAGCCACCAAAGCCAAATTGTATTTCGTTTTCAAATTCTTCAATGGTTGTGGTTTTTATTTCTGTGGCCGGCGCCGTGTAAGTTGCTGCTGCTAACCACATCTCTCTTACTTCATCTGGTACCAAAGCCCACATTTCTTGCGGTATTCTTACACTTTCCCACTTTGGTAAAGGTCTTTCCAGTAATAAATTTGCGCTTATGGTTGTTGTATTCCACTTTTCTGCCTGCGGCTTTCCTAGCATTTCTATTAGGCTTTGCTTGGGCTGAAAATAAGAAGTTTCACGCAATTTATAAACGTCAATTGTCGTGTCAACATCATAGCTGCAATAGTCAAGCACTTCTTCAAACTCTTGATCTGTCAAAGGTCTGTCAATGTCAAAACTGACGCTGCTTTCTAAGATCTTGCGCCCCATATTACCCTCTATTTTTTTTAGGCTCGGCTTACTTACATCAATTTGCTGAAATGTATCTAAGGATCTAAAAGGCGGCTTATTAATGTACTTTACATTTTCGCCCCTTATTATTTTGTCGTTAAGATCCTTAATTAAAAATTGCGGCTTTAATTCGATCATGTACGTTAAAATCTTATCGTCATAAAAATAGTTATTAAAGCCGCAAAGTGTCTTATCTTGCACAAATTCGCCCAACTTAGCAAAATTGTTATGAAAAATTCTAATTATGCGTTTATTAATGTCTTTAAAAACAACAAGGCTGTCATATCTAAAAACCTCAATATCATAAAAAAGTAAGTCTTGGCTGCTCATTTGCGCATACCTCTTTTTATTCCGTGTCTTGTGTTATGCTCACGTTAAATTCTAAATCTGGGTTTTCGCTTTCTAAGTAATCAGAAAGCATTTCCTCAACTTCTTCAACCGGTCTCTCTTTTCCTTGGTACTTTATAGCCGGCAAGCTGCTGCACCCTTGTAAGCCAATGCTTACAAGAATGCCGGCAACAATAATTGCTGCTCTTTTTCTTTTCACGGTGTCATATCCTCCTATTGTGCTTTCTTTTGTTTAGCTGCTGCTTTTGGTTTTTTAAACGGCTTAATTTCGCAATAAATATACTTGCCCATTGCTTTCTTAACTTCTACAAGCACTGTCTTGCCTATCATGTTTTCAATTTCTGCCACCGGCATATTAAATTTTTCTTCAAACTTTTCATATTGCTTTTTGCGCTTCTGCGGATTAATAAACCATTCTTGCCGTGCTTCTAAATAATCGGCATACTGCATTTTGCTTTCATACAAATTACCCTCATATTCAAATTGCAAAGAAATGCGCTTGCCGTCGTCTAATGCGTTAACAATTTCAACCTCAAAAATTTGCCCTAGCATATCTTCATCAAATTTTGAAAGTAATTTCACTTCATGCAAGCTGTTAAAGTTGTCATAGCAATAAACATCTTTTCTTGTGCCAATGGCTTGCCCTAATTCCTCAAACTCCAAATTAAAATGCTCTCTGCACCATTCACGCACTTTTGCTGCTTGCTTTTCATCTGGTACAAACTTTTTGGTCTGTTGGTCAAAAGACTGTAAATTATAATTTACTTCTCTGATCTCGCCCATTTGTTCATCTAAAAAAACAATTACTGCTTTTTGGTTGTTATCTTCAAATTGAACGTCTACGCATTCCAACTGTTCTTTTAATTCCATGTTGTTAGCCATTTTTTAATGTCCTCCTAAAATGTTGTCTATGGTGTACTCAAAGCCGTTTGCTTTTAAAAGCAATTCTAAGAAATTCAATTCCTTTTGGTCATAGCATTTAACGCTTACCAAATAAGCAATTAATGTTGCTGCCGGCGCCTTAATAGCTTGCGCTTTCTCTATGCGCTCTTTTTGCTCTTTGTTTCTCTGGTGCATAGTTAAAGCTGCGGCAAGTTCTTTTGTTTCCATATAGCAGCTTAAAACGTCTTTTGCTTCTGGCATGCTTTCAATTGCTTTAAGATCCGCCGTGATCTTTGACAAAAAGCTAACCATTTCTTTATCTACACTATCAATAGAAACGGTTTTATTTAAATGCTGCGGCTTTAAAAAATCTTCAAAAGTAAAAAGATCTCTAAAGCTATAATGAGAAATGCGCTTGTTGAAAATGTGTTCCAATACTTCTTTTTTCTCTGTGCGCTCTTTTTCTTCTAAAGCTTTCACTTGCTCTCTAACAATGAGGTCGGCGTCTTTAACAATTACCATGATCTCTTTTACTTTTTCTTCAAATTCTAAATAAGGTTCAAGCATGCAATTTTTTATTGCTTTGCGCTTCGTGTCCAATTCGTTTACGCTTTTGTTTACGGCAGCCAAAAGCTTTTTATTTTCTTTTACATTCTCTGGATCAACCTCAATGCCGCTGATCCATTCCGCTAACAACAAAGCCTGCTCTTTAAGTTTTGTGTATTCTGGGAAATTTATTTTTCCTTGCTGTAATGTGATCTGCTCAACGTCAAGCTGCATTAATTCGTTTTCCATTGCTGCACCTCACTAATTAAGCTAACTTTTTTAATCGGTACTGGAAATTTTTCATTTTCTAAATTCCATCTTAAAAGGCGTCTAGATCTTCCGGCGGCATAATCATTAAAGGCTTTTATAATTAAAGCCATTACTTCTAATTCCCACCGTCTGCCGCTGTCCTTTGTGGCTGCATGCATAAGTTTTTCACGCAATAATAAAATAGGTGAATGTTCTTGTAAGCCTGCGCCGGTTTTAAATTTTTCAATAAAAGACAAAGTTTGTTTAGGGTTGTATCTAAAGCAAATAATCAAAGATGTAAAAACGGCGCTATAAGCTTTGCACGTTTTTAAAATTTTGGCGTCTTTCATTGTTTCATAAATGTAATTAATCTCGCTTTCATGTGCGTGGTAATAATCTGCAATTTCCACTGTCGATAAGCTTCTACCGGCTAAAACTGTAAAGCTGCTTTTATTTTCTGTTTGATCCCAAAGCATTAATTTTTTTGCAATAGACACCATTCTTGTTGCGTTCGGTACGCCTTTAAGTTGTAAAATCGTATGCGCTCCACGTACTAAACTATTTTGATCTATGGTATCAAAAGCTCTAGGATCACTTACGCCACTTATAATAAGCAATTGTACGGCAATGCCTGCAAAGACAATTGCATTTAATCTGTGCTGCCCATTAATCAATTCTCCTTTATCGTTAAATTGAATAGGCACCCCATTTAAAACCCATCTGCCGCTTTTCATTTCCTGTGCCAATTTCTTAACATGATTAAAATTCAAGTTTCTATTTTTTACATTTCTTTTTAAATAGCTTTTTGCTATCTCTGGTGTAACTAAAATTATTTCTGCTTTCATTGTCTATACCTCTTTCCTTTACCTTTCGTTAATAAAAGCGGCTGCTCTTGTGTAATTCGATTAATTCACTTTCACGGCAACGCCTGTGCATGTAATAAAATGCTTTTGCTTGCTGCGTACTTAAATGCCTTTTACCGCTTAAATAAGGGTCATAAGATCCCCTGTTTTGTCCTCTTACTTTTTCAAGCTTTTCTTCATCATGGTTACTCTCAATAAAAAAGTAATCATATTTACGATCTGGCGCATTTTCTAAAGTGCCGGTGTCTGTGGCGTAAATTATTTCTTTTCCTTCATACGTCCAACAATAGCCATAACAAAGCACATCATGTACACACTCAAAAGGCAAAAATGTATAGTGTTCTGTTTCAATTTCAAAGCCTGCATTTGCTATATGATTCATTGCAAAAACGCTATGTACTTCAAAATTGCCTATAAGCCTTATGTGCGGAAAGTTTGCAGCAATCTTTGTTAGTGTGTCTATTTTTAAATGGTCGCTGTGAATGTGGGTAATGATTAAATATTTTATATCGTAAAGATCTTCTTTGATCTTGTTGTACGGTACTCCACAATCAATCATTATGTCACCGTGAATTATTACGCAATTGCCACGGCTGCCGCTGCTAATAATTTTGTAGTTCATGCTGTAAACCGCCTTTTAAAAATTCCATTTGTAACTACTCATGTGTTTAATATCTGCACGTTTCTTTTCTTCTTTAAAGTCGTCCACGTTCCTCACCTCCTTAAAAATAGGCACAAAAAAGAAGGCTGCCTAAAATAGCTGCCTTCCGCTGTGTATTCTCCGTTTTCTCCCTTTATGGCTCCCAATTCTCTCTTTTTATTGGCTTTCGTCTGGGTAGCCTTTTTCTTTTGGATCATATATTTTTAATAATACGCTATATGTTTTGTGTACTTGTTGTATGTTAGGCGTATCCCAAAAACGCCAACCCATATCACGGCACTCTTTAATTAAATTGTAAAGATCTTCTTTTCTAGTTGCATTAATACGGTATGTGCGTACGCCTTCTTTATCTACTCCAAAATTTCCTATCATCACAACCGGCATTTAAAAAAGATCCCCTTTTCTTAAAGCTGCTGCGGCTTTTGCTGCAACCTCAATTCGATATAATATTTATCTTCTTCCTCTTCAAGCAAAGCGCCAAATTTAAAAAACTGTTTAATAATCTGCTCTGCTGAAAATGTACCATTAAATTCGAGATTCAAGCCATTTACAATAATTCTTTGCGGCTGCTCTTGCGTGGCCGGCGTCTCTAATTCTAATTGTGATTGTATAGCAATTGCTGCTGCCGGCTGCTCTTTTCTTTTTATAGCTGCTTTCCTTACTTGCGGCGGCTGCCCTTCTTTATTTCGTGGTGCTTTTGGTAAGTCTAATTCTTTTATGATCTCATAGTAACGCTTGCTATTGGTTCCCATAGCTTCTTGTATTTCTTTGGCACTATGTTTAGTTCTTAAATACTGCAACCTATTTCTTTTTTCATAGGTTTCTAGTTTCTCAAATTCTGCAATTGGTAGTATGTCTTCATACATGTTAGTTGTCATAACTTTTCCTGCCTTCATGTGTTTTAACTTTTCTTTACGGCTCATAAGATCCGTTGCAAATAAAACTTTTTTCGCCCCTAGCCGTTTATGCTGCGTTGCTGTCTTATACAAAGCTGTCTCTTTTTTCTTATCTCTAATTTCATCATAAAAAATTTTCTCTGCTTCGTTGTAAGGCTGCATATGTTGCCGGCTCCTTTAGTTCGATTAAGCTTTTTCTTTAACTTTCTTTTTAACTGATCCGCTAGATTTGCAATTATCGCAAACTCTCTGATCTCCGTTTAAATGTCCATCAATAATATTAAAACACTTGCTGCAAAAAAAGCCGGCTAAAAGATAGTCTTTCATTGAAAACATTCTTTTTCCCTCTTTTCCATAAGCTTCTTTAAATGCTGCTTGCAAGTTTTAATATCATTATTGCAGCTTTCAACTTCTTCAAGTCGGTTATTAGCAAGCGCAATTTTTCGGCACTCATTTAATAAACGGATCATATTTTTTATTACTTTTATTTCCCTTTCAATCTCCCTCATGCGCTTTCATATCCTTACCCAAAATTTCAAAAACAGTTTGCAAGCTAATAATCACGGTTCTTTGGTTTCTATCGTTATTTGCAATTTCTTCTGCTTTTTCTTTTGGAAATACGCCGGCATGTTGTAAATTGTAAGTATAACCATATCTGTTACCCTTCCAGAAACATGGCACGCCACTTATGAGCGTTCTTTCAAGATCCATTATAAAATAGTCGTCTTTCATACTTTGCAATCCTCACACTGTCTTGGAAAGCCTGTAACTTCTTCATCAATGACAATGCCGCATTGCTCACATAAAAAGCCCATTATCATTAATTCTGCAATATCACCCATAATTATTTTTGCGCTCCTTTTCCCGTCGTCTAATTCTTTCTATGGCTCCACCTCCTTTTATGCGTGCTTTAACATTACTTGCTCTTTGTCAAAGTCTTCTTTTTTACCAAAGAAAATGTTTTCCACTGGAATGCCATAAACGCTTTCAATTTGGTTATAAAAAGAAAGAGGCACATTGCTACTGTCGTTTTCATATCTCGCTAATGTTTCATGATGTATGCCAAAATATACTGCTGCGTCTTTTAGTCGCCACCCTAAGTTAACTCTTGCCGCTTTTAAAGTTATTTTAATCACGCTTTAATGTCACCTCCTTTATATTCCAATTATACAATGCGCTCTTACTTTCTTAAAAGGTTTTTTTGGCTTTCCACCAATAGCATATACGCTTTAATAAACATATATACCAAAAAATAAAGTTTTTTTTAACGTTTAAAAAGAAAGCCATGTGTACATACTTGTTAAATTAAACAAAAAGCCGGCAAATTCCTGCCGGCAGCGTAAAAAGTTTATGAAGCTTTCGTTAATTCAATTTCATTTAGCATTTCTTGCACATGATCTTTTAAGATTAATCTTATTTTTACCGGCGCATTTTTGCCTTCTCTTCTATATCTTATATCTTGTATAAATTCTTTCAAAAGTTCATTTTGTTCTCTGGCACTCATGTTAGTTTCTTGCCCTGTCAAAAACATTCTTATATTGTTTAACACTCTTTCCACTTGCGCTGTGTTTGATTCTTCTTGTACTATCGTCATTTGTTCAATTTCTTTCTCGATCAATTTTATTTGGATCATAATATTTTTTACTTCATTTTTCTTTTCGTCTTTTTCGTCGTCCTCATAAATTCCATCTTCTAAATTGCTTAAAATATTTTTACGCTTTTTCATTAGATCTTTTACTTGCTGCTCTTTACCTTTAATTTGATTTTGCTTTTTCTTCTGCATATCGCTATTAGATATTTTCTTTTGATTAATTAGATCAATGTAATTTTCTAATTGTGCTGTAATTTTATTTAATGAAGCATAAAATAATTCTTCAATCAAATGTAATTTACAACCGCTTATAGGGCATGTTGTGTATTTTGTATAATCTTTATTGTAATTTCTTGTTTGGCAGCTACTTATGCGCCATTCTCTTTTAGTATCTGCCTGCCTTTCAAAAGTTTGATGTTTGCCGCAAATATCACAAGCAATTAAACCACTAAAAACATGTTTTGCATGTTTTAATGCCGGCGGCTGATTTCTTTTTTTAGCCAACATTTCTTGCACTTTTAAAAATTCTTCCATAGTTACTATACCTGTGTGCGTGTTTTCTACTAATATTTGCTGATCTTCTTCTGTTTGCACTTGTACTTTTTTACCGTTCATAATTTTAATTTTAGTTTTGCCAAAAATAGTGTTGCCGGTATAAATGATCTTTTTTAAACTTCGTGCAACTGTTGACTTACTCCAAGTTATTAGTTTTTCTTCACCTTTAACGATATGATAAGCTTGTACTTTTTCAACATTGTTTAAAATGTTTGATATTTCTGTTGTTGAATAGCCTTCTAAATAAAGATCAAAAAGGCGTCTAATAATCGGCGCATAGTTATTAACAACAAGTCTTTTTGTATTTTTATCGTAACTATAACCCACCGGTGCTTTTTTACCTTGGTAATTTCCTTTTTTAGCACTTTGGACGGTTCCACGCTTTAACCTTATTTTTGCTGTTGTAAGTTCAAATTCTCCAAAAACTTGCTGTATTCCACTTTTAACGGCGTCATTCGGATTGTTAAAATTCATTATTTCGCTTGTGTCTGCACATACAAAAGTTGTGTCTGTTTCTCTCATTGCTTTTTTAAAAATACCAAAGTCTTCTGTGCGGCTGATCCGTGTTTGTTCTGAAACAATAACTAAATTGTATTCATGGTTCTTAATCTTGTTCATCATTTTTTGTAATTTTGGTCTATTCCAATCTTCTGAAGAAGCTGTACCTTCTTCGTCAAAAATTTCTACAACTTCAATTTCTTCTGTTGTGCTTAAATTATTATAATCTTTTACCCAATCTAAACATGCGTTTAATTGGCTTTGTAATGTTGCGGCGTTTTCTCTTGATTTTCTCCCATAAATACAAGCATATCTTTTTTTCATTTTTTCTTATCTCCTTTAAAATGTTGTTATATCAATACTTTTACAGTATATCACACTTTCAGATTTTGGGAACCATCTGTTCACAAATGGTGCCTAAAATCTATAACTTTTTATACAAAATAAAAACAGGCTAATTAGCCTGTTATGCTTTCATTTTCTAATAATCGTGTAATAAGTTTTTCTGCGTTCCACTCTCCAAAAACTTCAATTTCTCCAACGCCTTCAATTTTTATATATTCGGTTGGTTTAATTGTGCCGTCCTCTATTTTCTTTAAATACAATTCATAATTTTTGTCTTTCAAAATTATCACCTCTTTTTCATTGTTGGCGCATTTCAAAATTCTAAACGCTGCCGGCAACAAAAAAAAAGCCGCTGCAATAATTGCAACGGTTTTTACTTTGGATCTATTTCTTTTATTTCTACTTGGTCATATTCGCCGCCGTGGTTTTTGTTCTTAAATTCTCCCTCTGCGTATAGTAAGGCTTTAAATGCCCAATTATGATTTATTTGCGTCTCATAGATCAAAACGCCCTCTTTAAAAAATTTTATGCTGTAAAGGCTCATGTTGTAGCTCTCCTTTGGATAACATAACATTAAGCAATAAATGGTGCATGTGTCTTACTCCTGTTCATTGTTTATATTTCTCCTTTCGGCAAAGCAGCCCCTTAAAAAAGGGCTGTTTTGTTTTATCTGACATACACCTCCAAAGGCGTAAAACGTTTAATTAATTTTTCACATTCTGGATTACTTAAGGTTATGTTTTCCCCTTCCATGTTATAAGCGCTAATAAAAAAAGTACCTACTAAAACGTCAAAGCCTATAATGCGTCTGTTAAATGGTAGCCCTATTAGTTTGCCTTCTTCATTAAGATGAATAGCAATAGTTGCCCCTCTTTCTGTTTGCCCTATGTTTATGATCTCAAAATAACCGCCTACCTCTTTGTTAAAGGCGGCGGCGTCATTCTTAATTGTTTTCTTATAGGGCTTTTTCATTGGCTCAACTACAACCACTTGTATAAGATCGCTTGTAGGGTTTTCTGCTGCGTTCTTTTCGGCTGCCTTTACATATTCGGCAGCCAATCTTACAAGATCCTCATTGTTATAAAAATTACGCATATTTTAAAACCTCCTTTTTGTAAATGTTGCTGCGTGTGTCTTTTAATAGTTCTGTTTTAAAGCTTTCAACTTCCGGCAGCCAAAAAAGCTTTTCCTTTTTTAACTCTTTTACCGGTATCAATTTTCCCTCTGTTACTAAAGCTGCAAGTCTGCTGCGGTTAATACAAAGCATTTCTTGTACTTCTGTTGAGCCTAAAATCATTGCTGCAATTTGATCTTTTTTCATGTTGTTTGCTCCTTTTAAATTTATTAATTGCTAAAACAAATTATGCACGGTTGTATACTATAAATCTAAGTGCATTTCTTTTCTTAATATTTCTAAGTCCATATTAAATCTTTTGCACATTTCCTCAATGATCCATTTTTCCCTCTGGATCGTCTTTTTGGTTAATCCTCTTATTGAATTTGTTTCATGACAACTGTTAATAGTAGTTCTGTAAAAAGTCTCAATTAATTTTTCGTTGCTCATTGCTTTAATGTCTGCTTGTTTCAATGTATTTCCTCCTTTGTTTTTGACACCGGTAAAGGCACCAACCGTGCGCCGGTTCGTGCCTACTTTTTAATGATCCAAGAAATATTTTGCTCTTTATAATCTTTTAAAGTAAGCTCTTTTTCTGTTGCCGGCGCTTCTGCAAATTCTTTGTCATAAGCTGCAAGGCACTTTTTGCAAGTAATGTTTTTTCTGATCGGTTTAAGCCCTGTTGGTCTTTCAATTCTTTTGTTTCCGTGTGCTACTGATCCGCCGCAAAGTATGCCGGCTACTTCGTGTCTAAAATGTGTTGCTCTGCCTGTGTTTACTTGTACGATTTTGTTCATTGGTAATTCCTCCCTGTGGTTGTTTTCTTATCTCCCTTACATAAATAATTATAACATAAAGGTGCACATTTGTACACCATATAGGCAAAAAAAAGGCGTCAAATTAAGACGCCGGCAACAACTTTTATAAGTTTCTGCTTTGCTCAAATTCTAAATATTCTTCTTTGGTTGTTGGTGTCCAATCTCGCATATGAGCAAATTTATCTAACATTTCCTGCCGTCTCTTTTCGTTAATAATATCACGTTCTTTTTTGTATTCCATATAAACAGGATCAAAGGGAAGGTTTACGCCTTGATCTGCGTAAACATCTTTTAAAAAGCCTATAGTTGCTTTGTATTTCTTTGGTTCATGTTCAAAAAGCTTTTGTAAATTTCCTTCTATATCCTGCGCAAAAGGGCAGCCAATGCAGCCTGTGCGTTTATAGCCGTAAAGTTCATATGCTTTAGAAAGTTCAATATTATATGTTTCTATAAACTCTGTCATAAGTTCATCTGTCCAATCAAAAATAGGCATTACTGAAACAAAGCCGTTTGCTTTAATATGGGTACACCCTTTGTCACCATAAGATATTTTTCTTACTCCGCCTTCTTGCAAAGGTCGCATACCATTAAAGCCGCCTTTCATGCCGTGCTCTTTTACAAAATCATTAAAAGGCTTTTTCTTCATAAACTCACAACATTTATTGGCTATTTTGTACTCATTAATTCTGTCTGGGTGTAACATATGATAATGCTTTTTAGCCAAAGCGCTGTGTGTTCTAAAACCTCTTGGCACTCCGCCTGTTTCTGATTGTCCACTTATACATGCTCTAACTGCTCCAAGCTTTGAGGTCGGCACTTTTGGGTAGTTTTCAATTAATGGATCACCTAAGTTATTTTGATATGTGTTCATTATTTGAGATTTTTGTTTAGACATAGCAGGCTTTCCATACTCTTTTAGGATCTGACCAAAAGGCTTTCTAGGATAAACTATTACTACGTTGTCATAGTCAAAGTTTTTAACAAACTCAACTGTTGCGTCAAGTTCAATACGTGTATTTGCAAATACAAAAGGTATGT
>WUUC01004210.1_pt1 | contig 11980 bp, 6 predicted proteins | sample 6278441 | NCBI WGS metagenome assembly WUUC01 (sample SAMN13675441, study PRJNA597444) | soil metagenome | isolation source: soil | place: USA: Washington | collected 2017-10 | reverse complement strand
AGATGGCCTCCCTGTTGCTCTTAAACACCGTGGAGATCATGATGAACATCAAGCGAATTCTAGTGGCGGCGAGCTTGACCCGCGGGCGCGATGCCGCCTTCGAGCGCGCTTTGACGCTCGCCCGCGCGTCCGGGGCCGAGATCTACTTACTTCACGCCGTCCCGGCCAGTCACCCGTACTCGCGCGACGCAATCCATCGGCTTGAGCGTGCCGACGAACTGCGAAGCCGCGCCGAACAAGCCGGCGTCGAGCTGCGGTCCGTCGAGCAACATGGAGATCCCGCAGAGATCATCGAGCTCCATGCCAAGACACGGGCCGTGGACTTGATCGTGATCGGAGCCGACCGAACTCTCGGCTCCAGGTGGCTGCGAAAACAGTCGATTGCCGAACGCGTGTTGCGGCGAACCACAACGCCGACGCTCGTCGTACCGGTCGATGACCACGCGGAATCCGGTTTCGGAAACCTGCTCGTGGCGGTCGATCTTTCACCCGCATCAAAGGCCGTTATTGATTCCGCACTTCGCTTGCTGGGCAACGACTCGCCGCGGCTGACCGCGGTGCATGCGGCTCAAGGCATCGAGTCCTCCGCTGCCGTTCAGAGCCCCGCAAGATGGACGGTCCCGGAATATCGGCGGTATGTCCTCGAAGACGCGCGACGTCAACTCGAGGGCATCGTCGCAGACATTCCCAGCGCCATTGATATGCGGGTCGAGATTGCGACGGGATCGCACGCCAAAGCAATAGTCGACGAAGCCGAAGCGTTGAACGCGGACCTCGTTGTCGTGGGGCGCAGCGGTCGCTTCAGGCCGCTTGGATCGACTGCGTTGCGTGTGCTGCGTGATAACAAGCGTGCATTGCTTGTCGTCCCGGTCATGGATGCCGTGTCCCCTTCGAACACCGAAGAACATCGTCGACGCGCAGCGTAGCGCGCGACGCAAAGGCGTCGCCTGAAGGAGGAATCATGTTGAGTAAACCAATCGTGCTCGTTCCTGCTGATCGGGTGACGGATATTGACCTTTTGACGAAGGTTGCCATGGTCGCCGTGCCAGAGGCCGAGATTCATATTCTTGATGTCACGCCGAGAGCGCGGACGTGGTCAGCGTCACCTGAGACCACGCATCCGTCCAAAGAGGACGGCGCCATCCGTCACGTCCGACTGCGCGGAAGGCACGAACGTGTCATTTCCAGATATGCGGAGCTGATCGGAGCACGCGCCATCGTCGTGGACCGCCACTACGGTGCGAGTCCGCTGTGGCGGGGCACCTCGGTCGTGGCGCGCTTGGGTCGCTTGTCGTCGGTGCCCGTCCTGGCGGTGCCCTCAGGTGGCCGGGCTCTCGACCGATGGGCGGCTGGCAAGGTGGAGCGTGTACTCGCCGCGCTTGACTCGACGCACGCGTCGGCGGTTGCACTGCAAACGAGCATCGGCCTTGCCACGCGACACGGCGCGCGTTTGACGATGCTCCATGCGCTCGACAAGTTTCCAGGGCGCTTGGTCTTCAGCGGTAATGAAGCATGGCGCGTTATGGAGCGCCTGCGCGCTCGACAAAAGCAAGTCGCAGAGCGGCTTGAACGTTTGGCGCGACATTTGGGCCGATCCGATGCTGCCGCGCGCGTTATCACCGGCGACGCCGCCCCTGGGATCGTGAGCGCGGCGTTCGAGATGGACGCGGACGTCATCGTGATGGGAGTAGCTCCGCGGACGTGGCTCGATCGTTCGGTGTTCGGTTCAACGCTTGGCGGCGTACTGCGCCGCGCTCCGGTTCCGGTTCTCGTCCTTCCAGTGGTCGGGGGTGAACAAGCATGGTCCGCAATCACCGTCGCCCCAGACGTGATGGACGACGTCCACGCGCGGTTCAAGACGACGCCGATCGCGGCGTGACGCTTGAGACTGAGCGCTGGCGCGACTGTCGATCAACAGCCGACGCAGTTGTGATTGTTCTTTGACCCGAGTTTCTCGAGCAGCGCGACGGTCTGCGGGTACGGCGAGGTTCGCTGATACGGACCATTCGCCATATCCGCTGTCGTCTGGCCGCGCCGGCTCACCGCTTTGACATCTGCCCCTTTCGACACGAGATAGTGAATCAACTCGTTGTCGCCACGCGAGGCAGCATGATGGACGGCGTTGTAGCCGTTGTGATCCCGGGCGTTGACGTCGGCGCCAAGTTCTTCAACCAAATACTTCACCGCCGGCAGCCATCCGTCAGGCGCGTGCCGGTGAGCGTTGGATTCATACCCTTCGCCGTAACCGACACCTGATGCGGCGTGAAGCGGGAAGACTGCCGGCCCACCTTCAGAGGTGGGAGGCAGGCCGGATAAATCCTTCTGCGCACCGCCGCCGCGACGCGCGCGTACCGCGGGCGCCGTGGTCGGAACGTTCGGATCGGCGCCGTAGGCGACGAGCAACTTCATCGCCTCGACGTCTGTGCCATAAGCGGCGCGCCAGAAGGCCGTGGCGCCGGTCATGTTCTCGGCACAGCAAAAGTTGAACGACGTAAACCACAGGTGCCTTTTGGCGCGCGTATTGGGGTCGGCGCCGGCCTCGAGGAATGCCTTCATCACGTCGAGATACGTGGCGGCCTGCTGATCATGCGCACGCGGTTGCGGATAGCGCGCGCGCGGCGCCCACTGCAGATTGATCGCCGCAAAGAGCGGTACCGCGCCGTTGGCGCTCGCGATGTTCGGATCGGCGCCCCGCTTCAGCAACTGCAAGGCAAGATCGAAATGGCCGTTCATCGTCGCAATGAGCAGCGGGCTGGTGTGATCGCCGGCCACTTTGTTGATGTCGGCGCCACCATCGAGGAGCGCAAACACCGCGTCGCGATGGCCCTGACGAGCGGCGTGCAGCAGTGCGGTCAGGCCACCCTGCGTGCCCACGCTTGCCGAGTAGCCCGCGACCGCTTCACCGGGCGTCTGCTGATAGTCGGTGTCTCCGGCCGAACGATCGACGCCCACCGGGGATTCCTGGACTTCACGCGCCGCCCGCATCGCGGCCTGCACCTGGCTCGGCGTCGGCCGCCACGCGGCGCGCTCGTGTTCGGGTGCCAATTTGCGGAATCCGTCGAGCACCGCATCGCGACGACGCTCGGCGGCGCGGTCAACGGCATCCTGCGTGGGGAGATCAGTTGTTCTGGTCGCGACGTCGACCTTCGCGCTGCCTCGAATCAAGAGCTTGATTGCGTCAACGCGGTTGTTTGCCGCGGCAAAAATGAGTGGCGTCTGTCCCCAAGCGCCCTCAACGGCATTGACGTCGGCGCCGTGCTCGAGCAGCGCCGCAACAGCGTCCACACTTCCAGCGCCCGCTGCAAGATGCAGCGCCGTGGTCTTGCTCGTCGTGACCGCCTTCGCGTTGCTGCCCGCTTCGAGCAACACCCGAACGACGGCGCCGTGGCCCTCTTTGCTGGCGATGTGCAGCGCGGTGTAATCGCCAACGCGGGTCCGCGCGTCGAGTTTCGCGCCGGCCTTGATCAGTTGCGCCGCCGCTGCCACATCGCCACGACGCGCTGCCGAGTGAAGCGGCGTCATGCCATCGCCGGATTCGGAGCGCTGCTCGGCCCCGAGGCGCGCCCCGCCGTTAGGTCCGGACAGTGCGAAGGCCACGCACAAGGCAATGACGGCACGCCAACGCGTCGGGCTCATATTCGATCTCCTTCGTTACAGTGCGAGCTCGCCCGTACTGTCGCCGAAACTCGCCACGTCCTCGTGCCCGAGTGTATGCAGCAAGGTCAACATCGCGTTGGCCATCGGCGTTTCATCGGCCGCCTTCACGTGGACGCCGCCCGCAAGCTTGCCGCCGGCACGGCCGAGCACGATCAGCGGGCAGCGGCGATGGTTGTGGAGGTTGCCATCCGCCATTGGCGAGCCGTAGATGATCAGGCTTTGGTCGAGCAAGGTCGCATTGCCGTCAGTGGTGGCCGCGAGCTTCTCGAGGAAGTACGGCAGCAAGCTGACGTGATAACGATTGATCTTGGCGAAGTCGAGCACCGATTTCTCGTTGCCACCGTGATGAGACGCCGGGTGAAACGGCTTGTCGGTCCCGCTGTTCGGATAGACGCGAGCGGAAGAATCGCGTCCCAGCTTGAGCGAAAACACGCGCGTCACGTCCGCTTCGAAGGCGAGCGCCTGCACGTCGAACATCAATTTGACGTGCTCCTCGAACGAATCGGGCACCCCCGACGGCGCACCCGGCAGTTCTCGCGGCTCACCGCTCGTGTTGCGCGCCTCCACACGTTGAATCCGGCGCTCGAGCTCGCGGATGTTATCGAGGTAGCGATCGATGCGCGTGCGGTCCGCCTGGCCGAGGTCGCGCTTCAATTGCGCGACCCGTTGCGACATCCAGTCGAGAATGCTGGCATCGGTCTTTGTTCGTGCCGCTCGTTCCGCCGCCGTGCCGCCGGCGCCGAACAATTGCTCGAATGCGACGCGCGGCGAGCGGGTGACCGGGAGCGGCGTGGTCGGCGAGGACCAACTGATCGAGTCTGTGTACGCGCAGGTATACCCGTAAGCGCATCCGCCCGCCTGGTCGATGTTTTCGATACAGAGCTGCATCGACGGAATCGGCGTGTCCTGACCAAAGCGCTGCGCATGCATCTGATCCAGCGACGTCCCGACGAACACGTCCGAGCCCTGCGTCTGCTTGGGATGTGCCTGGGTCAGAAAGACGGCGCTCGATCGGAAGTGGTCGCCGCCTATTTCGGGCGCGGAAAAGGCTTCCGCCATGCGCACGTCGGTGTTGCTGACGATGGTGAGGTGATTGCGAAACGGTTCGAGAGGCGCGAGCGACGTCGGCGACAAATTGAACTCGCGCCCGGTTGCCGCCGGACTCCAGAGGTGCTGCGTCGAGCCCCACGCGTTTGATCCGGCAGCGCCGTGCACGATCTCGATGCAGACCAGCCGCGTGCGCGGTGCCGCCATCTCCGCCGATGGATGTGCAGCGGGAAGCATCGCGTCGAGAAACGGCAGTGCCAGCGTCGCGGCGCCGGCGTCGCGAAGGAACGTGCGCCGGGGAATGTGCTTGCCGGTGATGAACATGGGTTTCTCCCGCTACTCTGCTTTCTGCATTTGAAACGCCGGGCTGTTCACGACAGCGTGAACGAACGAAGACAGGCGATAGTCCTTTGCCGCGGCCTGGCGAGCGATCGATCGAATGGTCGGCATGTCATACGACTCGACGCGCCGCCCGAGGGCATACGCCATCAAATTCTCGGCGAAGTTGCGCACCAGCAACTCGGGGAACCCGAGCAACGCCTTACGCAGATCGGCCGGAGATTCCAGCGGTGTCCCATCCCACAGTTGGCCGCGCGTGTCGAGAGGCTCGCCATTCTCGCGAATGCGCCACTTACCCGTGACATCGAAATTGTCCAGAGCCAGGCCCAGGGGATCCATGAATCGATGACACGCATTGCACGTGGGATTCGATCGGTGCATCTCGAGGCGCTCGCGCGTAGTCAGCAGCCGGCCCTCTTTCGCCGCCGCGGTCTCATCGAGGTCGGGCACGTCCGGTGGTGGCGGTGGCGGCGGCGTTCCCAGCATCGCCTCCATCACCCACTTGCCGCGAAGCACGGGGGACGTGCGATTGGCCTGCGACGTCAGCACCAGCACGCTGCCGTGACCCAGGATCCCGCGCCGCTTGTCGTCGACGTACTTCACGCGCCGGAACCGATCGCCGGCAACGTTCGGAATGCCGTAATGCCGTGCCAGCCGCTCGTTGACGAACGTGTAGTCGGCAACGAAGAGATCCATGATGCTTCTGTCTTCGCGCACCAGGTTGTCGAAGAACAGTTCGGTCTCGCGGCGCATGGCATCGGCGAGCTGCGAATCGAAGTTCGGGAACCAGAACGCGTCGGGCTGAACGAGAGCGATGTCCTGCAGCCGCAGCCACTGGGCGGCAAAGCGCGTCGCCAGCGTTTCTGAGCGGGGATCCCTCAGCATGCGGTCGGTCTGCTCCCGTAGCACCACCGGATCAGAGAGCCTGCCCTGTCTCCCCAGTTCCACGAGGCCTTGATCCGGAGGGGCGCCCCACAAGAAGAAGGACAAGCGCGAGGCCAGGGCCACGTCACTGATGCGGTACGGCTCGCCCGGGCGCGCCGGAGTCCGCGCGGTTTCGAATCGGAACACGAAGTCGGGACTTGCCAGCGTCGCCTGCAGCGCGGTGCGAATGCCGGCTTCGAAGCCATCTGCCTTGGCGGCGGCATCGTAGAACGACAGCAGATCGCGAACATCCGCGGCGGTCACGGGCCTCCGGTACGCGGCGGCAGCAAGCCGCGACAGGATCTTCTCCGCGCATCCGCGTTCGGCGGCACGCGACGCGGGGCGGCAGGTGAAAATCTTACGGCGGCTCGGCGTGTCGGAGACGCCGCTGATCTTCGAGGGACCGGCGATGACGAGCGCCTTCATGTGGGGCAACGCGGTAATGCCGTAGCCCTTGTCGCCAATCTCCGTGTCAACGATGGACCATTCGTGCGGTGCGAGCAGGTCTTCGACGGGTCCGTCGAATTGGCGGATGAAAACGGCGGACACGCGCTGGGGACCCGCCTTGACGAAAATCGGCCGTTCGGTTTCGAGGTTGACGCCTTGCGGATCGGACGTGCTGACGAACTGGTCCATGTCCATCAGCGCCACGCGCTCGCCATTGATCGAGATCTCGATCTGCTCGCCTCGCGTCGTCGATCCAGACACGCCGCCGGTGGTCGTGTGCTGGAACGCCATCTTGAAGGTGTATTCGCCGTCCGCGGGGAAATTGTGGACGACGGAGATGCCGCCGCGTGTGCCGTACGGCGCGCCCTCGACCAGGTCCCACTGCGAGTACGTTCTCGCCCTCGCATACGTCGTCTCGACCGGTGTCGCTGCAGGATTGCCGACCGCGAGCCTGCTGACTTCAGCGGCCGCTTTGAGGTAACCGTCAAGCAGCGTCGGCGACAACGTCTGCACGTCGGCAATGTTGTCGAAATTCGCGCTCATCGTGTCGAGCGGGAGGAAGTCGCCGGCATTGATGTCGAGCGCGAGAAGATCGCGGACCGCATGAGCGTACTCGGCACGATTCAGACGTTGGAACGTGCGATGGCCCGGATTCGGATTGGCGGCCGCGGACTTGTCGAGTGTCGTCTCGAGCGTTTCCGCGAGCATGCGCAAGGTGTCGCCCGGGGGGCGCGCCGAGCCGGGCGGCGGCATCATTTTCGCGCGCAGCTTGCGAATCATCTTTTCCGACGTGTCGATCATCGCAGACGTTCGAGCAGCACTTGCCACGTCGAATCCGTCGAGTGAAAGATTTCCGCTGCGTGTTCTGTCGTTGTGGCAGGTGCGGCAATAGTTTCGGACGACCGTCGTCAGCTCGGCATCCGCGGGCGCGCGATCGACCACAGGGCGTGCGATGCCAGTGCGCTGCGGCGACGGCGTTTGCGTGTGATGAACCGATACCGGGAGAGCGCGATACTCGGCACTCCCGGACAACACGCCCAACACAAGAGCAACGGCGATCGCGGTGATGATTCTCACGAGTTCAGGCGAAAATGTACCGCAAAACGCGTGTGAAGGTGCACACCAGAACATCTTTTTTTTGACGCTGCCGGCTGGTGCATTCGACCTGATTATTCTGTTTTTGCAAGAAAAAGCGCCGGCTTCACCCTTCCTGAATGGCGGCTCTAGCATCCATTTGTGACGCGCGGGTTGCGGGCAGCCACGCCGCGAGGAGTCCGGTGATCGTCAGGAGCCCGACCGTCGCCGCGACCACTCGAGCGTCCCACGGGCTGGTCTCGAATAGCAGCGACGATAGCCACCGTCCGAGCACCAGCGCCCCTCCAATGCCGGTGACGACACCGACGCTCAACACCACCACCGCCTGCCGTAGAACAAGTGCTCGCACCTGGGCGGCACTTGCGCCGAGCGCGATCCTGATGCCGATTTCGGGCGTCCGCTGGCGCACAACGTGGGCGATCACGCCATAGAGTCCAATCGCTGCTAAGGTGAGGGCAACGGCCGCGAACGCACCAATCAAGACCAGCGCAAAACGCTCACGGCTCGTACCGCGACCGACAACCTCGCTCATGACTGCCGTGCGATGCATCGCCAACTCCGGGTCGATAGCGGCGACGACTGCACGAACTGCCGGGAGTATTTTCTCGGGTGCCACATTGGTCGCGACAACGTGCGTCAGAGCCCAGTTGCGGCTCCCGGCGAACTGCCGATGCGCCGAATACACAGCGGACGTCGGCTTCCCGTATGCATCCATTGCTACGTCGCCTACGACGCCGATGATCTCCCGAGTGCTCCTGCGCTGAAGCACGGCGATGCGCTGCCCGACGACGTTTTCGAAGGGCATTCCGGGAAACGCGAGGCGAGCGAGGTTTGCGCTCACGACCACGCGCATCGGCGCGCGGACGTCATCGCGTTCGTCAAACGTCCGACCTGCAAGGACCGGAATCGCGAGTGCCTCGAAGAATTCGCCACTGACCGTGCGGTGTTCCGGATCCGGCTGTGGCACTCTCGTTCCGGCCAGTGGGCCGGTTTCAATGTAGAACGGCCACGGGTGAAATGATCCTGTTGCCGGAAGACGCGATGTGCCACCGGCCTTCGTGACGCCGGGGATAGCCGCCAAGCGCTCGGCGAGGTCCTCTTGAAACTGCGCGCGCCGCGCGGCATCGCCGTATCGCACGCTTGGCAGATTCACGTCAAACGTGAGCGCGCGATGCGTGCGAAATCCGAGGTCGACGTTCATCAATCGATAGAAGCTGACTGACAACACGCCCGCTCCTGCCAGGAGCGCGAGAGCGAGCGCGAGCTGCGCGGCGGCCAGGCCGCTTCGCAGTCTGGTATTGGACCGCGAGTGGGTCCCGGATCGTGACTGCTGCGCCAACGCCCGATTCGGATCGCTGCGGGTCAGTTGAACGGCCGGCATCAACCCGCTCGCCAACGCGGTGGCCATTGTCACAACCGCGGCGAACAGAAGGACAATCGGATCGAATCCGATGGCCTCCACTCGCGGCAGAGCATCGCGACCGAGCATCTGCAGCACCTTCACTCCGACCGTTGCGAGCACGAGCCCGACGGCTCCTCCGAGTGCAGCCAACACGAGAGTCTCGACCAGTAACTGCCGCATCAGCCGACCGCGACCGCAGCCCAGTGCCGCCCTGACGGAGAACTCTTGCACGCGACCCGTCGCGCGAACGAGCACCAGATTTGCGACGTTGACGCAGGCCACCAGCAACACCAAACCGACCGCGATGAGCAGCAGTTGCACGAAGTCGCGCGACGACGCGACTACGTCCTCGTGAAGGGCGACCGCCACGATGCGTGTCGCCACCCTTCTATCGTCCTCCGATGGCTCCATCGTCTGACTTAGCGACCTGAGTTCCTCGTTCACCTGTGCGTGACTCGCGGACGCGTGCATCCGACCAAAGACTGTGGATAGCTGAGTGTCCCGATCTCCTCGAAGCTTGTGCGGCAGCCACACGTCCACTGCGCCGGCGATTGGATCCTGGAACCCAGGGGAAGCAACCCCCGCAATCTCGTACAGCTCGCCGCTCAGGAGAACACTTGTGCCGATCACGGACGGATCGCCGTTGAAACGTGACCTCCACAACGCGTCGCTGAGCACGACCCGGCGCGTGCCTGACTCGTCGTCGGGACCGAATCCAGGGCCGCGAAAAGGAACGGACCGCAACGTACGAAAGTAATCGCTCGTCACCCGGAGGACTTGGAGCCGCTGCGCCGCGCCGTCTCTGAAAAGATCGAGACCGGTCAGGCTGCCGTCGCTGCGTGTTGCGGCCAACCCATCGAACGAGGCGGCCCGCTCCCGCAGTGTTTGGAAGCGGGTCGCTGCCATGCCTGCAACGCGGTTCGATGGATTGTCGGGCTCCTGCATGTACAAGCGAACAAGTTGGCCGGGCTGCTCGTAGGGCAGAGGCGCGAGCAGGACCGCGTCGACGACGCTGAATACTGCGGTCGTTCCGCCGATGCCCAATCCGAGGACGGCAATCACGATCGCCGAGAAGCCAGGACTGCGTCGAACCTGTCGAAGCGCGTACGCGAGGTCGCGTGCGAGGCTGTCGACCCACGTGATCCCGTTCATCTGGTGAATCTCTTCGCGGACCACAGTGACATTCCCGAACTGCTGGCGCGCGGCGCGGTAAGCCTCCTCGGGCGTCATCCCAGACTTCGTGTACTTCTCCGCGAGGAGGTCGAGATGTGCATCGATTTCTCTCTTTGTGTCCTCATCTACGCGGCGACGACTCCACGCGAAGCGAAGCCGCGAGAAGACGGCCAGCAGTCGCGTCCCTCTGTCGGCGCGACGCATTATTGATGCTCCGCACGAAGAAGGCGGGCGATGACACCGGAGATACGCTCCCAGCTCTCGGTTTCCTTCGTCAATTGCCGACGGCCTGCAGGCGTGATGGCGTAGAACTTTGCTTTGCGGTTGTTCTCGGAGGTTCCCCAGGACGCGGAAATCCAGCGATGGTGCTGGAGACGCATTAGCGACGCGTACACGGTGCCCTCATTGAGCTTGAGGAGGTCCTCACTGGCTTGCTCGAGTCGGCGTGCGATTCCGTAGCCGTGCAACGGCCCCATCGTGTCGAGCGCCTGGAGCACCATCAGATCGAGCGTGCCCTGGAGGACACCTGCCCTGGCCGGCTGTCCTTTGGTCATCACAAAGGAGTATTGGTCGACACCTTTGGGATGTCAATAGGAACCGAGTGCGGGCTCAGCCCCACAAACCGTGCGCGGCGATCGCCAGCTGAGTGACGCCGCCAGCAAGCCGGCAGGCTCGAAGCGGAGACGCGCGAACCGATAACGCTGGCGGTCGGTGTCACAGGCCAATAGCATGTTCGGGTGATCGCGCTTTTCATCCTGTCGCCGTTCGCTGTCGCCCTGTTCGCGGCAGTGCTGGTGGGGCGATTTCCCGCGTCGGCGCGGATCCTGGCGGCTTGGCCAGCACTACTGACTGTTGTGTTGGCGACGGAACTTCGTTCGGCGCTCAGTGCAGGGAATCGGGTAATTGAGCTGCCCTGGGCGCCATCGCTTTCACTGTCGCTCTCATTCAACCTCGACGCCTTGGGCCTGCTGTTTGCGTTGCTCATCACGGGCATCGGGACACTGGTCGTGCTCTATGCGAGCGCATACCTGTATGGTCATCCGCAGGCGGGCCGCTTCTATGCGTCGCTTTTCGCCTTCATGGGCGCGATGCTTGGCGTGGCGCTCAGCGACAACATCCTCACGCTTTTTGTTTTCTGGGAGCTGACAGGTTTCACCTCGTTCCTGCTCATCGGCTTCGAACATGAGCGCGATGATGCACGTTCGGCCGCATTACAGGCGCTGATCGTGACCGGCGGCGGGGGCCTCGCGTTGCTTGCCGCCGGCGTGCTGCTCCTCGACCTATCAGGCAGCGCAAGTCTGTCCGCGATGGCGGCGAGTCGAGCTTCGATCGTGGCGCATCCGTTGTACGCGGCCACGGCCACGTTGGTTTTGCTTGCGGCCTTTACGAAGTCGGCGCAAGTACCGTTTCATTTCTGGTTGCCGAATGCGATGGCGGCCCCGACGCCTGTCAGCGCTTACCTGCACTCCGCAACGATGGTCAAAGCAGGCGTCTATCTGGTGGCGAGGATGACGCCGATTCTTGGCGCAACCGCGCTCTGGTCGACAGCCGTCACCGCCGTAGGCGCTGTGACGATGATGGTTGGTGCCTACCGCTCGGTACAGGAAACGGATCTCAAGCGCATCCTCGCGTACTCAACGGTGAGCGCGCTTGGCGTGTTGACGATGCTTCTCGGCGTCGGCACACGTGAAGCGATTGCGGCCGCGCTCGTCTACCTCGTCGCGCACGCGTGCTACAAGGGTGCGCTTTTCCTTATCGCCGGCGCCATCGACCATGAGACGGGAACGCGAGACATCACCGTGCTCGCGGGGTTGCGGCGCGCGATGCCGATTACCGCTGTTGCCGGCGGCGCCGCCGCAGTGTCGATGGCCGGCGTACCGCTGACACTCGGGTTCG
>WUUC01122058.1_pt1 | contig 11981 bp, 9 predicted proteins | sample 6278441 | NCBI WGS metagenome assembly WUUC01 (sample SAMN13675441, study PRJNA597444) | soil metagenome | isolation source: soil | place: USA: Washington | collected 2017-10 | reverse complement strand
GGTTCGCCGGGACCAGAAAACAAATGGCCCCGGCGGCGGTGGAACGCCCCGGGGCCGTGGCACAGGAGGTCCAACTCCCATGCACGGCAACCGTAGCGATGACGCTCGCACTCAGCGAGCGGTTCTAAGTCTTGTCCTCGATGACGAGATCAACTTCTTCGTCACCGACGTAGCGCCGAGTTCTCTCAGCGTTGATCGGGCGGCCGGCTAGTGAGCCGATCCACCAGCCGAATGCCATCGCGCACGGCAAGCGCCCAGAGGCTTGAAGCAATGGCAATCGCGACGACGACTGCGACCACGGCGGCGATGAGGAACCAGGTCATTCACCGAAGATAGGGCGAAATTTCGTAGCCACCCCTTGGGCAGAAGAGGGATTCGCCGAGTACAGGCGTCTACAGCCTGGATGCTGCGGTTGATCTCTTGCCGCGGCTTGGGGTAGATCAAGCCGGGCGGCGAGGTAGCTCCGATTGAGTTTCGCTAATTCCTCCTCGGGAACCGCGGGTCAGGGAAGGCGCTGGGTCTGCAGGGCGCCGACTTTCCACTCGCCGTTTTCCTGCACCATCGGCATCGCGTAGTTGACGCCCGCGGCGCCGTGGAAGAGGGCAAAGGCTTCGCCGCCTTCGACCCTGAGGGCGGCGATCGGTTCGGTCATCGTGTTGGCGCGGATGGCCTTGGTCTGCACCAGCGGCTGCGCCATTTTTTCGATCCCTTTCGGGCAGTTCCCTTTGATTCCCGACGCATTTTCGACTTCTTCGACGCCTTTCGCCGCTAGGGAGGCACACTGGCCCTTCCAGTCGCCGGCGGCTCGCGCATCGAGATTTTCTTCGAGGACGGCCGAGGCTTCTTCGCGTTCCGCGCTATCCGCTTCTTCGCCGAATTCGACAAGTTTGTTTTTCTTGCCGGGTTTGATGAAGGAAGCGGCACCTTCTGGTTCGCTGGCATCCGTTTCGCTGGCGTTGCTCACCGAGTTCGCGCCGGCAGAGGTCGAGTCGCCTGAGTCGCTGCTGCCACAGCCCGCCACGAGCGCAGCCATCAGGGCCGCGGCAATCAGGATGACGATGAGTTGCTTAATCCCCCGCATAATTATCAGGGGATATTAACCATATTTCCCGATCGCGGGCAAGTCGGGTGTGCCCTTGATTCGGGATTTTCGCGATCTCGTTGCGCTTCTGACGTTTGCAGGCGGCGTCGGCAATCGCTCGGGGCCGCGTGTTCAGGGGATACGTGCCGTCGGCGGCTGGGGTCAGGTTTGCTCGTAGTCCTTCAGGTTCTTTTTCAGGCTCACGGCTCGCGCGAGGGTCAGGACCGCGATCGGCAACCAAGCGGCGACGAGGACGACGAAGGAGACGTCCAGGGCCGAGTAATGGTCGAGATCGAAATGGATGTCGCCGACCTCTTCAACGGCAGGCTTGAGGAAGATCAGGAAGACCAGCAGGGCGACGAACCCCAGCACCCGTGCCGTCCCGATTCCGCTCCTTAGGGTTCGCTCCTGTTCTGTGCGCTTGTCGGGGTCTTCGGCGGGAGTGGCGAGCCCATCGGCTGCGTCCATCCTTGGGCTCACCGCAGAGTAGAAGAAGCCGTAGGCGCCGAGCATGATGCTGGTCGCCGTGACGTATGCGTTGACATCCGCTGTCATCGAGCCCGCGTCATTTGAGGCCTTTCACTTCGCTCAGATCGATGCCCAGCCGTGGACATAGCTTCTCGATCGTGCTGCGCCTAACGTGATAAGTCCGTGAGGATTCGCGCGGTTTCTCCATCGGCGCCGCCAGTGCCTGCGCGGCCAAGTCCTGGATGTAGCGGCCCAGGGAATCCCGAACGATGACACGCGCGAGGTTGTCCTCGACCCGGGTGGTGTCGATTAGGGCCGCCCCGGCTTCCCGTTTGAGCTGCTCCTCCACCTCCGGCCCGAAGCGGGCGCGCATCCCCGCGACCAGCGTCCCTACTTGGGTCCGGGTCATCTGGAAGAGCTCGCCGATCTGGTCGTCGGTCGGCTCGCCCGCGGGCAAGTGCTTGTAAAGCAGGCGCAGGCGCAGCTCCCTCAGCTCTCGCATCGTCGACGGCGCCCGGGCCCCGCTGACCGCCAGCTCGTACTCCTCCAGCGCCGCCTCCGCGAGCGCCTGCATCCGTTGGGCCAGCGCGGTGTCTTTGACGCCGAAGATCTGGGCGACGCGGGCTGCTCCCAGCCCATTCTCCGCGACTCCGATCTTCACCTCGATTGCCATCCAGGGCCTCTCGTCGATTGCGCGAGAGACCTTAAGGCAAAGCGCCGGGGGAATAAGGTTGTACCGATGGACCGCGAGAAGAAGACGACCAACTGGCGCGCCTGGGTCGTCGGCATCCTCGTCGCCCTGGTCGTCATCGTCGCCCTGCAGAACTCGCAGCAGGTACGGGTCGACGTCCTCTTCGTCAACGTCAACGCGCCGCTCATCGTCACCATCCTCGCCGCTGCCGCGATCGGCGCCCTGATCGGGTACGTGGCGCCGCTGGTCCGCCGCCACCGCCGCGACGAACGCGACAGCACCAAGCACTAGTGGCGGGCTCCTACGGAGCCGCTACTTCTCGATCGTCTGCAGCTGGTCGACGGGCGCGTAGTCGTCGCGCAGCGGCTGCGCCCCACCGGCGAAGGCTTCGACCGCGGGCCGGTCGTAGGTAAGGGCGCCTTTGCGGCTGGACCCGGCCTTGGCGGGCAGCGGGCCGTCGGAGGCGAGCATGACCACGTTGCCGCCAATCGGGTCCCCGTCGGCGCCGGGGTAGCCGATGAACCGCACTTCGGCGAAGCTGTCGAGCAGGGTCGCCAACTCCGCCTTGATCAGATCCTGCGGCTTGTAATCGATCATGTTGAGGGTGTAGAGGCCACCGGGTCGCAGCACCCGCTTCACTTCGTCCATCCACTCGGCCGTGGTCAGGTGCCAGGGCACGGTGAGGCCGCTGAAGGCGTCGCCGACGACGACGTCGGCGCTGTCGCCGGGCACGTCGCGCATGCTCACCCTGGCGTCACCGGCGACGGCGCTCAGCCGCGCGGAGGTGCGCAGGCCGAGCCGCTCTTCGTCGACCTCGATCACCTTGTCGTCGAGCTCGAGCACCCGCGAGCTCGAGCCCGGCCGGGTGGCCTCCAGCCAGTCGGGCAGGGTGAAGGCGCCGCCGCCAACGAAGACGACGTCGAGCGGGTCCCCGCGGTCGCTGGTGGAGTTGATCGCGTCGGCGATCCAGCGGGTGTAGACGTAGGCGAGGTGGGTCGGATCCTCGAGGTCGACGAAAGAGTTGTGCTCGTTGTCGAGCAGCAGGTGGAAGCCGCCGCGGGCGGGGTCGGCTTCGATGCTGACGCAGTGGTAGTCCGTTTCCCATTCGCAGGGGGAGTCGGCGACGGCGGTCACCGCCCCGAGGGCCAGCCCGGCGACCACCACGCCGGCGATGCCCGCCGGCGGCAACAGCCCCGCGGTTGCCCCAACGGCGATCCCGACGAGGATGAGGACGGCGCCGATTACCAGCACGGCCGACCCGACCGGCATCAGCGGCACCAGTACGAAGCCGGTGCCGAAGGTCCCGATCAACGCGCCCGCGGTCGCCCAAGCCGAGAGGCGCCCGACGATGGTGCCGCTGGCGCGGAGGTCGTGCAGCTGCAGGTGGGCAACGGCGGGGGAGATGGCGCTGAGTACCGCCGCCGCCGGCACCAACGCGACCAGGGTGACGCCGAGCGCGGCGAGGTCGCCGCCACCGCGGGCGCCGGGGCCGAGCCAGCGCACGGCGGGAACGGTGAGGAGGGTCAGCAGGCCGCCCCCGACCAGCAGGCCAACGATCAGCAAGCGGGTGTTGGTGCGGTCGGCGAAGTAGCCGCCGACGGCGGCGCCGGTGGCGATGCCGGCCAGGGCGGCGCCGATGATCGACGTGGTCGTCTCCAGCGTCAGCCCGACGTAGGGCCCGAGCAGGCGCACGGCGAGGATCTCCAGCATCAGGACCGCGCCCGCGGCAACGAACACGAGCGCCGCCGCAGCCGGGGCCGGCAGCGCTTTCGGCAGCTCCCTCTCTACCGCGGGCTCTTCGGCAGCCGCCCGCTCGGCTGCCGCTACCCTCGCCTTTGCACCCCCCCGCTTCGACATGTACCGCCGCATGTTTGCATAAAAAAATCTTAATGGCATAATCAGCAGTCGTTGACTACTGACCAAGTCAGACGAGGGGGAGAGGGAGCCGCCCGTGCCGGGACCCAGGCTCTGTCGCTGCTCTCGATCCCGATCAACGCCGCCGTCATGCAGGGGTTGGCGGCGGAACCGCGACCGCTCGCCGAGCTCCGCCGCGAGGCCGGCTCGCCACCGCAGACGACGATGCGGGGACACCTGCGGACGCTTACGGCCACAGGCATCCTCGAAAGGCGCCGCACCAACGACTTCCCCGGCAACGTCGAGTATCAGCTGAGCGCCAGCGGCCGGGAACTGCTCGCCGTCGCCGAAGTCCTCGCCGGCTGGCTCGGCGCGCACCCCGAGGGGCCGACAACGCTCGGCACCGCCGCCGCCAAGGGCGCGATCCGGGCGCTGGTGGAGGGGTGGACAACGAACATGGTCCGGGCCCTGGCGGCGCGTCCACTCACCCTCACCGAGCTGGACCTGGTGATCACCGCGGTCAGTTACCCGTCCCTGGAGCGCCGCCTGTGCTCGATGCGGCTGGCGGGCCTGGTGACGGCGACGTCGGCGAATGGCCGCGGCAAGCCGCACACTATGACCGAGTGGCTCTGCCAGGCGATCGCCCCCCTGGCCGCGGGCGCCCGCTGGGAGCAGCGCCGGCTCGGCGAGGAGTCGCCGGTAATCACCAACCGCGACACGGAGTCGGCCTTCCTGCTGGCGCTGTCGCTGCTGAAGCCGCCGCCGGAGCTCGAGGGCTCCTGCCGCCTGGGCGTGCAGATGGCCGCGGCGCGGGGTGCGTCGCTGGCGGGCGTCGTCGTGGCTGTGGCGGAGGGGAGGGTGGCATCCCAGGTGACTCGCCTGGAGGGCGACGTCGACGCTTGGGCCCTGGGCTCGAGCGCAGCTTGGTTCGCGGCCCTGATCGAAGGCGACCTCGCCGGTCTCGAGGTCGGCGGCGCCGCGGACTTGGCGGTCGCGCTGATCGATGGGCTGCACGGCGCGCTCTTCGCCTTGGCGCCCACCCCTTGAAGCGGGCATGGGCTCCCTGCCATACTCAGCAAACGTTGACTATTACCGCCAAAGGAAAGGGAACCGGCACGGAGCGCGCTGGTTCTCAGGCGCTGGCCCTGCTCGCCGTTCCGATCAACTCCGCATCCCTGCTGGCCCTGGCCGAGGGGCCGAAATCGCTGGGTGATCTGCGCCGGGAGATCGGCTCGCCGCCGCACACGACGATGCGGGACCGCCTCCGGATCCTGGCCGAGCTGGGCGTCGTCGAGCGCCGCCGCGGCACCGAGTTCCCGGGCGCCGTCGGCTTCGAGCTCACCGCGGCGGGCCGTGATCTGCTGGGAGTGGTCGCGCTGCTCGCCGGCTGGCTGGAGAGCGCGCCCGGCGGGGCGCGGGAGATCGGCAGCGTCGACGCCAAAACCGCGATCCGGGCGCTCGTCGATGGCTGGACCCCGAACATCGTCCGCGCCCTTGCCGCCCGGCCGCTGTCCCTGACCGACCTGGACGGGCTCATCGCGTCCCTCAACTACCCGGCCCTCGAGCGCCGGCTCACCGCCATGCGCCTGCTCGGCCTGGTCGAGGCGGTCGAGTGCGAGGGCCGCCGCACTCCCTACCGAGCCACCGACTGGCTGCGCCGCGCCATCGCCCCGCTGGCGGCGGCGGCTCAGTGGGAGCAGCGCTGCCTCCGCGGGCAGGCGCCGCCGGTCACCAACCGCGACGTCGAGGCGGCCTTCCTCCTGAGCATGCCGCTGCTGCGGTTCCCCCAGGGCCTCTCCGGCTCCTGCCGCGTCGCGGTGGAGATGGGAAAGCGCAGCCTCAACAGCCTCGCCGGGGCGATGGTCGAGGTCAGAGGAGGCAAGGTCACGGCCTGTACGGTGAACCTCGAGGGCATTCCCGATGGCTGGGCGCACGGCTCGATCGCCCACTGGCTCGCCGCGGTCGCGAAAAAGGACAACCGCCGCCTCGAACAGGGCGGTGACGGCCGCCTCGTCGCCAAGCTGATCGCGGCCTTCAGCGAGGCGTTCAAACCACCTCCGGTCCCCTCCTCCGAACCCCCGTCGTTCCTTGACAACGTCTAAATCGTGCCGATATAGTTTTCTGGCTTATCCGGGATGGGTCCGGGATAAGCGGGAGGGGGCCGAACACGGCTCACGGCTGACAGGGAGGACGGGGAGTCGAGACGACCGGCAACACTGGTCACCACTTGCCTTCTCGCAATCCAGCACTGCAAGAGAGGGAGAGGTAACTGATGTTCTCATCGCTACGGAAGCAATTCGGCACCGCCGGCCTGGTGGTCTCGATCATTGCCTTGGTGGCAGCTCTCGCCGGAGGCGCTTACGCCGCCTCGGGTGGACTGACCGGCAAGCAGAAGACTGAAGTCACGAAGATCGCCAAGAAGTACGCCGGCAAGCCCGGCGCACCAGGTGCTCCGGGCGTTCCGGGTGCTGCCGGCATTCCAGGCGCCCCGGGTGCAAAGGGTGACCAGGGGCCGGCGGGTGCGAAGGGCGACAAGGGCGACACCGGTGATCAGGGCGAAGAAGGCCCCGAAGGCGAAGAAGGCCCTCCAGGCCCCTTCATCGAAACTCTTCCCTCGGGAAGCACTGAGACGGGCGTCTGGACCGTCGGCACCATTAAAAACTCGGAACAGTACCCGGGCAACGGGGGTTCCGCTCACGCTCCGATCTCCTTCAACATTCCCCTGGAAGAGGGCCTTGACTACTCCCAAACCCATCTGATCTGGCCAGATGGCAAAGAGAAGGTCTTCATCTTCAACGAAGAACCCTTCGAAGAAGAAGAAATAAGTGAACCCGCCGCCGCCTGCCCCGGCAGCGCCGAAGCGCCAAGTGCCGAACCCGGGCACCTGTGCATCTACGCGACCCAGATGACCAATGTCAAACAGACCAATTTTGTGTACAACGGGGTACCGCAGGGCTCCAGTCCCATTCACGACCCCGGTAACGATCAGCTGGGTGCCAGTATCGCGGGCGCAATGCTCAACATTCTCCCGCTCCCGCCGAGCACCACCGAACTGAACGCTTTTGGAACCTGGGCAGTAACCGCCGAATAGCACGCGTCCAGCATCCTCTAGGAAGAAAGGTAGCGATCAGAGAGCGCGCTCTCTGATCGCTACCTGTCGCATTTCACCTCTCTCGCCGAGGGCGCCTATGCCGCCTCAGGTGGACTGTCCGGCAAGCAGAAGAAGCAAGTCACGAAGATCGCCAAGAAGTACGCTGGCGCTCAAGGTGGCAAAGGGTGACCCAGGTGCGTCAGGCGCCCCGGAGCCAAAGGGGTGACCCAGGAACTCAGGCGACAAGGGAGACGTTGGCGCTCAGGGTCTGATCGGCCCAGCGGGCCTGGGCTTCTCGCAGTGCCACTAGATCCTCAAGCCATTCTCGATTGCGCGGACGCGCCAATTTAAGGGCCGCACGGATCCGCACGTTCAAGAAACCGTCGATCGACTTTTGCAGGAGAAATCGCGTTCTGGATCTTCGTCGTCGCGGAGGCGCGGATGAATGCACTCAGTCTCTTGACCGGTTTGTGCCGCCAGCACTATGACTGTCTCGTCCATTCAGTCCAGCGCAGGGGGCGCGAGCTGGTGCCCCACGCTGGCACAACCAGAAGGAGCAACACGAATGATTCGCAATCTCAAGGCCTTGGGCCTTGCCCTCGTCGCCGTTTGCGCGATGAGCGCATTCGCGGCTTCGGCGGCACAGGCAACGGCAGGCTCGTTCAGCTGGGACTCGGGGACGACGAAACTGGACGCCAACGGAGTTGGCGAACAGATCTTCGAACTGACAGCTGGAACGGTCAAATGCAACACTGTGACGGGAAGCACCAAAGTCAGCGGCACGGGCGCGGAAAGTGTGACCAGCGAAACGATTACATACACCGATGCCGGCAAAGAAGACAAATGCCGCGGTCCGTTCGGAACCGAACCGAAAATCGAAATGAACGGGTGTCAGTACAGGTTCAACGCGGGGACCACAGTGGCCTCGGCACCAAACGGCCACACCACTGGTACGGTCGACATCGTCAACTGCACCAACGTCGACAAATCGATCACAGTCAACGCTCCTGGCTGTATCGTTCACATCCAGGAACAGAACGGGCTGGGGCCGGTTACATACAAAACCGCCAAAAATGGCTCTTTTGAGGACGTCACCGTTGAAGCGGCGGTAACGAATATTAAATACACTCATACAGGGTTCCTCTGCAGCAACGGCTCAGCCACCAATGGTAAATACACTGGCAACGCCACAATTACCGGTACAAACGCGGGCGGCACTGCCACCAACGCGACAGTTACATAGTCCGGACCCAGCTGGGTATCAACCAGCAATTCGGGCTTGAAGGGAAGGGGTCGCGAAGCGTTCGCGGTCCCTTCCCTTTCTGTCGGGGTTTCTTGACAAGCACCCGTACGTGCCTATATGCTCAGCCAACGGGCGTAAGGGGAATGAGTGGTCCGGGACAGTAAGGGGAATGAGTGGTCCGGGACAGTAAGGGGAATGAGTGGTCCGGGACAGAGATCAGAGCACAGGGGGAATGTGAGGGATGACTGACTTGCAGAGAGGCTCCAGCATGAGTAGCTGGTGGCGCAGGCTCGGGATGCTTGGGTTTGCGTTGCTCGTCGCCTTCGCGCTGGCTCTGCCAGCTGGGGCCGGCGCTGCGGGGGGCCCGCCTCTGCTCACGGAGTTCGGTGAAAACTGCGGTGACCAGGAAAGGATTCTCAATCGCGAATGCGGGAAAGTCGGTGAAACCGCGATGCCCCGGGGCATCGCCACCGATTCCACCACCGGCCACGTCATCGTCTCCGATCAGATCAACTTCCGGGTCGACGAGTTCACCCCCTGGGGCGAGTTTGTCAGGGCCTTCGGCTGGGACGTCGCCCTTGGAGGAGTGAACGAGGAGCAGGAAGTCCGGATCAGGGCGGCTGCCGGCGAGTTCAAACTCGGCTTCGGAGTCGACACCACGACCGATCTCCCCTTCGACGCCAGCGCGGCCGAAGTCGAAGCAGCTCTGAATGGGCTTCCCTCGATTGGCGCGGGCGGGGTCAGCGTCAGCGAAGTCCTCGGCAACACCAACGGCAAAACCCCGTTCATCTTCCTGGTGACCTTCGACGGTGGCGCTCTGCAGGAAACCGACGTCGCTCAGTTGACCGTCAGCAACGGCACGACGCCGCTCAGCGGCGGCGATCCCGCGACCGGCCTGGAAGTGAGAACCCGAGCTGAGGGAACGACGCCCACCACCGGGCTCGAGACCTGCACCCCGGAATCGGGATGCAAAGCCGGTTCCAGCGGAGCCGGCTCGGGGCAGCTCGGCTCCCCACAAGGCATCGCCGTCGATTCGAGCGGGGCCATCTACGTCGTCGATTGGGAAAACCTGCGCGTGCAGAAGTTCGACTCCGCTGGCAACTTCGAGCTGATGATCGGCGGCGAAGTCAACAAGACGAAAAGCGAAGAAGGCGGCAGCAGCGAAGCCGAACGCAATCTCTGCACCGCCGCCTCCGGCGACGTTTGCCAGAGCGGGAGCAGCGGGTCGGGCCCCGGCCAGTTCGATGCCTCCTGGCCCGCCTCCAGCTATATCTCGGTCGGCCCCAGCGACATTGTCTACGTCGGCGACAAAGGGCGGATCCAGAAGTTCAACCCCGACGGAAGCTACGATTCCGAGCTTCCACTGCCGGCGCCGATCGCGGCAGGAACGGTGTCATCGCTGGCGGTGACGGTGGTGGGCGAGATCTACGTCTCGACCGCGGACTTCGAACAAGCGGTGCCCAGTGAACCGAACGTGCTGAAGCTGAGTGCGGCGGGCGCGGTGATCTGCACGATCGCGGTGGGGAAGCCGATGGCGGTGGCCAGCGACGGCGCCGGCGGGACCTATGTATATGCGTCTAAAGTCCCTGAAAGTCCTGAACTCCAGACCTCAGAGATCCGCACCTATGACTTGAGCTGCAACCAGACGGGGAGCTTTGCCGATCACGAGTTCGAAGCCTCGACCGGGATCGCCGTCAACGCCCTCGGCAACGTCTACGCCTCGAATCGATCCGGTAGCGGCGTCAACAGCTATATCCGCGCCTACGGCCCGGGGCCGATCGAGTTCGAATCGCCGCCGGCGGCGGCACCGCAGATCGCGGCCCAGTTCGCGAGCGCGGTCGGGGCCACCACGGCGAGCGTCAACGCCCAGATCAACCCGAAGTTCTGGACCGACGCCAACTACTACGTGGAATACGGAACCGCCGACTGCGCCGGCGGTGGCTGCGCCTCCCAGCCGCTGACCCCGGCGGCGCTGACCACGGCCTCGATCAACTCGCCGGTGGAAGCCGAGGTCGACCTCGCCGGGCTGAAAGAAAACACGATCTACCACTACCGGTTCGTGGCCACCAGCGGCGGCGGTGGGCCCACGATCGGCAGCGACCGGACCTTCAAGACCTCCCAGGAGCAGGTGCCCCCGCCCGATGGCCGGATCTTCGAGCTGGTCTCACCGGTGGCCAAGGACGGCGGGGAAGTGGGAGTCCCCGCGGCCGCCGGCGGCGCGGCTGAATTCAGCGTCCAGCCCCAGCAGGCCTCGGCCTCAGGCGATGCGGTCTCCTACGCGTCCTTCACCGCTTTCGGGACGGACCCCAAAAGCGCCCCGGCCTCGAGCCAGTACCTCTCGCGCCCGGCCGCTCCGGGGGTGTGGGCGACCGAGAACATCAACCCCCGCTTTGACGAAGGTTACCTGCGCGATCCGGTGGTGGGGTTCTCTGAGGACCTCTCCCGGGCGGCGCTGATCGTGATCGAACCGGCGCTGACTCCAGATGCGACGGTGGGCTACCCGAATCTCTATGTGCGCGACAACGCAACCGGGAAACTGACGGCGATCACGACCATCCCACCGGAAATCTCGATGCTCAAACGCGAATACTGCCTCTACTTCGGTGGTGCCTCAGAGGACTTCAAACGGGTCTTCTTCGCGGCCAAGGGAGCGCTACTGCCGGGCGATCCGGTCGGCGACGGCTTCAATCTCTATGAATGGAGCGCGGGGGCGGGGGTGCGGCTGGTCAGCGTGCTGCCGGACGGGAGCAAAGCAGTGCCCAACTTCGGGACCAGCTACGGGGGCAAGGGCGAGATCTTCGTCGCCGGTAGCTGTGACCCCTCCAACTCGCTCATGCGCCACGCGATCTCCGCCGACGGCTCACGCGTGTTCTGGACCTATGACGGCACCTACAGCGGCGCCGCCAACCCCCTGCTCGCCCGCCTGGGCGCCAGCGAAACCGTGCAGCTGGACAAACCGCAGTTCGGCAGCGGCAAAGGCGGCGGCGGCGTCTACCAGGACGCCAGCCGCGATGGCTCCAAGGTCTTCTTCACCAGCACGATCAAACTGACCAACACCGAGCCGACCACGGCCGGGCCCAACCTCTACCGCTATGACTTCACCCAGCCGGCGGGCTCGAGGCTGGAGAACCTCAGCGCCCAGGTCGGCGAAGCTGCCGACGTGCAGGGCGTGGTTGGGGCAAGCGCCGATGGCTCCTACGTCTACTTCATCGCCAAGGGTGTGCTCGACGCCGAGGCCAACGGCGAGGGGGACACGGCGCTCGGCGCCGCCAACAACCTCTACGCCTGGCACGAGGGGGAGGGAGTGCGCTTCCTGGCGAGGCTCTCGGCAAGCGACGGTGGGGCCTGGCAGAGGAATCCGACTCAACAGAGCGCCCGGGTCAGCCCCGACGGGCGCCACCTGGCCTTCCTCTCGACCAACCCCCTGACCGGCTTCGACAACACGGTGGCCGGGGCCCCGGGCTGCCAGCTGAACTCAGGCGGGCTCTTCGGCTCACCCCAGTGCGCGGAGGTCTTCCTCTATGACTCCGACGCGGAGGAGATCAGCTGCGCC
>WUUC01144936.1_pt1 | contig 11982 bp, 10 predicted proteins | sample 6278441 | NCBI WGS metagenome assembly WUUC01 (sample SAMN13675441, study PRJNA597444) | soil metagenome | isolation source: soil | place: USA: Washington | collected 2017-10 | reverse complement strand
TATCCGGATCAACTGGAACAATAATCTTCCTAACGTCCCGCCAACGTCGGTGTTCTTCACCGACGTTAAATCTGGTATCGTTTTACTGTGAGTTTCGTGCGTTGGTGAAGAACACCAACGCAGGCGGTGAGAAAGCGAGCAAACAGAATATTGTTCTTTTCATAGCACCTAATAAAGACAAATTTTCTTTCTAAAATATAAAATTCATACCCGTCCTATTTCGTAATATTGCATCGTAATGGTTTCAATCGCCGGTTGGGCGAATTGAATTAAAAGGGAATACCGGTTAAAATCCGGAGCAGTTCCCGCTACTGTAAACACCGCGAAGCGTTGCCTCCAATCTTCAGTCACTGTTCCGATAAGTCGGGACGGGAAGACCAGGCAACAGGGTGATAAGCCAGGAGACCTGCCAATACACTTAACAGCACAATGCTTTCGGGAGAAAGGCAAAAGGCGACCGATGTCTTATTAAACTTTTGTATCCTGAAGTCACTGATTACAGTTGTTATCAGTGTGCTCGGTATCATTTCATCACTTGGCGTTACGGCGCAAAGCGGTGAAGCCGACTCATTGATCAGGCTCGACGAGGTGGTGATCACGCAAACGCGGCTGCAGAATTATGCCGTGGGCCACTATCTCCTGCCTGTTGACTCGCTTACGTCGAGGCTGGCGTCGATGTCCAACGCCGCAGAGCTCCTGCGTAAGTTCGGCTATGGGCATATCCGTTCGTATGGTGTAGGCGGTGTTACCACCCCATCGTTCCGCGGTACCGGCGCAAGTCACACAGCCGTGCTTTGGAACGGCATCAATATCATCAGTCCCCTCAATGGCCAATCGGATCTCAGTCTCCTTCCCGTCAATTTTATCGACGACGTTCAGCTTCAGACTGGCGGCTCGGCGAGTCTGTATGGATCGGGTGCCATTGGTGGAACGATACAATTCAACAACAAAGCGAGGTTCGGACAAGGCCTGAATATTTCCCTCACCGAAAACATCGGCTCCTTCCGCACATTCTTTCACGGTTTGTCCGCCACGTGGAGCGGAAAGAAATGGGTCTCGTCAACCAGGCTGTTCCAAACCAGCGCCGCGAACAACTTTGCCTTCACCAATCGCAACGTTGCCCCACCCCGCCAGGAGAGACGTCAGCACAATGCATTCGACCAGCACGGAATCCTTCAGCAGAACTATTTTCAGATCAATAAACAGCAGCTGATCAGCTTGCGTTTCTGGTACCAGGATAATCACGTCGACATACCCGAACCGAGTACCGTACCCCGGCCAGGCACATCCACACAACGCGACAAATTTTACCGGTCTATGATCGGATGGAACTACGACTACAACGGCGGCCACGTGTTTGTTCAGTCTGCCCACGTTCATCACATGCTCGATTACAGGCATCCGCCCAGCAATACTTTTTCGGTAAACACGTTCGACACCTTCATCAACACGTTCGAGAACACGCTGTCGATCTCAGAGGGAATAGAATGGACATCGGGTGCCAACTACACGCTCGAATCGATAACCGGCCCGGAACTGGGAGCGAGTCCCAACCGAAACCGGGTGGCGTTGTACACCGCATTCAAACAGGAATGGGGAAAGGTCAAAAACGTCCTGAGTGCGCGCCAGGAAGCCGTTAACGGAAAACTGGCTCCCTTCGCTCCATCATTGGGGCTGGATTACAAAGTATCCAAAGGTCTTTCATTGTTCGGCAGTATTTCGCACAACTATCGCATCCCCACATTCAACGACCTGTACTGGAACGATGGCCTTTCGAAGGGAAACCCCGGGCTGAAAATGGAGACGTCGTGGAGTGAAGAAGTGGGCTTGCGGCTCAAGGTGCCTTCCACTGTCGTCAACTTCACCTGGCAACTGGCTGCATTCAGCAACCAGGTAGACAACATGATCTACTGGGGACAGTCGTCAGGGATATGGACGCCGGAGAACGTAAGAAAAGCCTGGACGCGCGGTGTTGAAACGACCGGGACATTGCGAAAGATGATTGGGAAGCTTTCCAGCGAGCTTATCGGCCGTTACAGTTACACCCTCGCCACGACAGAGGCAGTGTACGACCCAAACAAAGTAGAAGAGATCGGGAATCAGCTTGTCTTCACACCGAAAAACGAATTGGGGACAACCCTGCGGCTGACGTGGAGGTCGTACAATCTTTCATTTACCAACAACTACACCGGCCGCCAGTACACCGACGATGGTAATACAGAATACCTGACGTTAAAACGATACAACATTACCAGCCTTTGGCTGTCTCGCGACCTAAGGCTGAAGAAATTGACTATTCTGTTCATGACCGAACTGAACAATATTTTTAACAGCCAGGTCAGCACCCGTCCCGGTTATCCCCTGCCGGGTAGAAATTTCAAAGCCGGTATCACAATAAAATTCAATAAACCAATCCGAACATGAGAACCAACTTGTTACGATCCATTTCTAAACTATTCATCATCTGGCTGCTGATCGCCGTGCAGGCGTGCGACAACGATCCCGATCCCCTGATTCCCGTGGGCGCCGATGGATACTTCGTGGTGAACGAGGGAACATACACTGCCAGCAACACTTCCATCTCATTTTACGACCGCGCGACCAATGTGATGACAAATGATGTGTTTGCAGCCAAGAATGGCAGGCCCCTGGGCGACCAGGCACAGTCTGTCACCGTATTCGAAGGCAAGGCATATATCGTTGTACAAAACTCCGCTAAAATTGAGGTGATCAATGCCGACGACTTCTCTTCGATCAAGACCATCACGGACGACATAAAAAGTCCCCGCTACTTTCTGGGGATCGATGCAGACAAAGGATATCTGAGCGACTGGGGTGAAGACAACGCTACAGGAACTGTAAAGGTCATCAACCTGAATGATTTCACAGTGACGAAGACGATCAGCACCGGCAAGGGAGCCAACAAGATGATCCGTAAAGGTGATAACGTATATGTTGCAAACTCCGGCGGCTACGAACAAGCCAATACCATCAGTGTGATCAGCACCTCGACGGATGCGGTGGTGGAAACCATTACGGTCGGCGATAATCCCAACAGTCTTCAATTCGATAAAGACGGAAATCTATGGGTAGCCAGCGGCGGTTTCCTCATCTACAACGACGACCTCACGATCGATGAGGTCAACAGTACGAAATCATCATTAAGTAAAGTGGGTACCGACCACAAAGAGGCTTTGAGGCTCACGTTTTCCAAAGTCACGTACTACGGTGCCGCTCAACTCGAGATCAACATGCAAGGCGATAAGCTGTTCTATACCTTTGACCGCGCGGTGTATTCGATATCCCCTTCTGCGACATCGTTGCCTGCTGCGCCATTCATTGACAAGGCTTTCTATGGGCTTGCAGTGGATCCGTTCAACGACGATATCATCGGGACTGAAGCGTTGAACTACTCGTCACCTGGCAAGATCTACATTTATAATTCTGCCGGGACGCTGCAGACTTCGGTGGGGGTGGGAATAGCACCGAACGGCATAGGATTTAAATGATCACTTCTTCTCGATGAGCTCCGCGGCTTCAACAATGAAATTACCATGATCGATATCTCCCTCATTAAGCTTCAGCTTGCCTTTGATGCGGATAAATTGATCGGCCGTGAACTTCTCGCGGTTGCCTTTGAAATAGACTTCAGCAATCGACTCGGGGCCGGCGCCGCCGCAGAAGAAACACTGGCTGTAGGGGAACTTTGAGAGAATGATGTATTCGTCGCCCTCCACGTCGATGGGAAGGAAATAACCTTCGAGGCTGATGTCTTTCCCGGCGAGCGCTTTTAGCTCCTCGGGAAAGGCCGGCATCAGAAAATACTCTCCTGCCTTCTCGTTATACTTCGCATCGAACTTCGTCTTCGCAAAGAGAGCCCAACCTTCGGGTTGTGCGTATGATGCTGCTGAAGCAAATGCAAACGCTAAAAACAGAAACATTCTTTTCATACTGATGCCTTTATCCGTGTGATCCGTGTGATCCATGAGAGACATTTTTCTGAAAACATTTCTTACGGATCGCACGGATCAAAAATAATCAATTACCTGAGAGCACTTTATGAATATCTGTGCGGTATGCCTGCCACGCGGGTATGGCTGAACAGAACACACCGAGTACCAGGCTGGCTCCCAGCAAAATAAGCTCTTCGGTGTAGAACACGAATGCCGAAATCCCCGTTCGTGCCCCTTCTTCGACCAGCGTTGTAAATCCGAATATCAAAATATGCCCCAGCAGGATGCCGATCACGCTGCCGGTGAGTGTCAGTGCCATGCCTTCCATCACCACTGTGGTGAACAACCGGGACCCGCCCGCTCCCATCGAGCGCATGATGGCCATGTCGTAGCGTCGCTCTTTTAACGAGTTGTACAGCGCGATGAAAATACTCAGCGCTGAAACGATGATGATGGTCGAAGCGATACCCAGGAGCACGTCTACACCGATGCCTAGTATCGAAAACAGCCGTGCGGTCTCGAAGGCGGGTGACGCCGCTTGCATGCTGGTGTTCGCGTTGATCATCCTGGGAAGCTGCAGTGCGGCGATCGGGTTCCGGAATTTGATAAGCAACGATGTGATCTCCCGGGTACTGTCGGAGGCTTCGTGGGTGTCGTGGACCTTCCATACACTGGAGATATTGGTGAACAACAGGTTGTCGGCAACGGCATACGTGGGCTGGAGAATGCCGGTGACTTTATACAGGTTCTCTTCGTGGTCATGTCCGTCGGACGTGAGACCGTGAGCGCTCGCGAAGGTGTCGCCGATCTTAAGCTTCAACGCTTCGGCAGCGGAAGAGCCCGCGACCACTTCGAGGTCTTCCGACCACCATTTCCCTTCTTTTATTCTTGCTCTGAAAAGTCCGGTGTATGAAGTATCCGTTCCTACGATCCGGAATTCCCGGTAGCTGTCACCCAACGCCATGGGTATCGCCTTTTTAACCATCCGGTTCTTCGAAAGCATTTCTGCATCGCGAAGCTTGATGTTGCCCGTGGGAAAATCGATATGAAACACACTGCACAACACGAGCTGCAGGGGACTACCCTTCGCTCCTACCACCAGGTCGATGCCTCTCGAGTTCTCGGACATCTTTTCCCGGAACTGGTTGTTGAAAAGCATCAGCGTCGTGATCACTCCGATGCCCATCGACAGCAGCAGGATATTAAGAACCGTGTTGAGCGGTTTCGCCTGCAGGTAACTCCATACCAGTACGAACGTGCTCATCACAGTTGTATTTGTCTTTTGATCTTCGACTTCAAACGCGAATCGTGTGTGGCGATCACGAGAGTCGCCTGGTTTTCTTTGGCAACATTCATCAGCAGGTCGATAACGGCATCACAGTTCTTGTCATCGAGCGCCGACGTTGGTTCATCGGCAAGGATCACTTGTGGCTTGTTCATCAACGCGCGGGCTATGGCAACCCTTTGTGCCTGTCCCTGACTGAGGGTGGATATCCTGGCGGTTTGCAGTTGTGAAAGGTTGAGATTGCCGAGTACTTCGGGTACTCTCGACGGTTGAAATTTACCTCCAGAGAGGTATGGCGCGATCAACAGGTTTTGTTCTACATTGAGAGCGGTGATGAGATGATTGCGTTGAAAGATGAACCCCATATGTTGCCCGCGAAAGCGGTCGAGGTCTGTCTCCGAAAGCGGACCCAGGTCTGTACCATTGACACGGATCATACCGGTCGAAGCTCGAAGCAGTCCTCCGAGCAGGTGAAGCAAGGTGGTTTTGCCGCAGCCCGACTCACCCAGCAAAAGGCAGTGTTCGCCGCGATTTATGTGAAAGGCACCGAAATCAATCTTTTTGCCGCCGGAGTAGGTGTAGGATAGTCCGCTTACTTCGATCACGTTGTCAAGACTTCAATTAAGTTCGTCAAGATTTTACAATTCGTGACAACTCTCGTCGTTCACAAACGTCAAAGATAGAATGTTATTCAACTACCTCCTCCTGGCGCTCCGTAACCTCCGGAAACAAAGAAGCTACGCCATTGTTAACATCCTCGGCCTGGCCATAGGCCTCGCCTCGGCAATTTTCATTTTCCTGTACGTGCGCGATGAGCTCACTTTCGACGCCCACCACCCGCACGCAAGCCAGACCTACCGTCTCGGCTACCGCGTCGACCTGCCCAATGGCGACAGTGAGGGTTATCCGGCATCTCCTGCCGGCTGGGACAATTACGTTAAAGACAACTATGCGGGTGTCACACACATATCGAGTTTCGAAAGCACGGGGATGCCCACCAGCATCCGGTATGTACCGAAAGAACGGATCATTCTCACCGAGGAGATCATCTGGGCTGAATCGAACATCGGTGATGTCATCAGGATAGACATCGTGAAGGGCGATCGTACAAATGCTTTAAAAGACATCAACTCGATCCTGATATCCGAAACCTCTGCGAAGGAGCTTTTCGGCGACGAAGATCCTCTCAGTAAAACGCTCACCCTCTCCCACGACTACTCGACGCGCGGTCAGAAGATCGAAATGATGGTGACAGGTGTCTACAAAGATTTCCCTGCCAACACGCACATCCGTCCCGGGTACATCGTCAATATCCTCGCGCAGAAACCATTCATAGAAAACCTGGAAACACTTCTTTCCACTTCGATGGGTGACGGCGATAATAACTACTGGACACAGTCCGTCTTCGTGTGCACCGACGAGTCACAGATACCCACCATCCAAAAAGATCTTCAGGAACGAGCGAACAAGATCATCGCGCGGTTCAATCTCGATCTGAAGTTCACGCCATTTATTCGTAAGATTACAGACGTTCACTTTGACCAGGACCTCAGCTGGTCGATATCGCATAAGCCTGCCGACAAAAAATATACGCTTGTGTTCGTTACAATTGCTTTACTGATATTGATTGTCGCATGTATCAATTATGTCAACCTTTCCACGGCCAGGTCGGCGACACGCGCCAAGGAGATCGGTCTCCGGAAAACATTCGGAGGCTTCAGGTTCCAGCTGTTTGCACAATTCATGACCGAGTCGTTCATGCTCGTGCTGATATCAGCCCTGCTGGCGTTGTTGCTCGTTGCTTTATTTATCCCCCAGTTCAACCAGCTTACAGGAAAATCTTTCACAGTATCGTATCTCTTTGACCCGATGATGCTGCTCATCACGGGAGGTGTGGTTGCCTTCGTCACATTACTCGCAGGCAGTTATCCCGCCATCTTTGTTTCAGGGTTTCAGCCGGCCAACGTGTTGAAAGGAAAGTTCGAGTTCCGCAAAGGCTCTATCTTCTTGCGCCAGTTCCTTACTACCGTCCAGTTTGTGGTAGCAGTGACGCTGCTGGTCGGAACGGTGATCGTCGTTCGCCAGATGGATATGATGCGGACCAGCAAGCTCAACGAAGCCGGTAAGCAGATCGTCTCCATTCGTTATGGTGGTTTCACCGGCGATGCCAGCGATCAGAAATATCTCGCATTCAAGAACCTCGTCCTCCAGGATCCTTCGATCGAAGCCGTGACCCTGGCCAATCACCTTCCGCGTCTCGACTTCTTTGGTCCTGTCAACATGACCATGCAGTTCCCCGACATCAGTGAAGAAAAACACGAATGGTTCCAGCTCAATGGTGACTTCGATTTCCCGAAGACCTTCAAGATGAACATCATTGCCGGGCGTGATTTCGACCCGGAGAACATCGGAGATTCCACTGCCATCCTTTTGAATGAGTCGGCAGCAAAATCTTTAAAACTTACGCCATCAGAGCTTGTCGGTAAGACCGTGATCCGTCCCGAGTATGTGATGGGCTATAACCAACCCGACAGCACGCGGCCTCCGGTTACCGGACTTGTGATCGGCGTGATCGAAGATTTCCCTTACCGCTCGATGCACAAAAAGATCGATCCGCTGGCGATCTGCCCGAAGCCGCATTCATTCGATCGTATCATTCACGTGAGGCTGCCCGCATCGAAGATCGGCGAAAAGATAGCGGGTCTTGAAAACGCATGGAAGCAGGTGTTTCCCGACTTCGGTTTCGACTATTGGTTTGTCGACGAAGAATTCGGCAGGATGTACGAGAATGAAGTACAAGTGGCGGAGCTCACCGAGAAATTCTCGGCACTGGCAATCCTCATCACTTGCGTCGGGCTGTATGGACTTGCATCATTCCTTTCGGAACAGCGCACCAAGGAGATCGGCATCCGTAAGACACTCGGCGCAAGTAATCTGCAGGTCCTGACGTTGCTGCTGAGTGTCTTTGCAAAGCTGCTGCTTATTGCATGCGTAATTGGCGTCCCGGTAGCGTGGTACTTGTCGAGTACATGGCTGGAGAGTTTTGTTTACCAGACGCCGTTGGGTGTGATGGTGTTTGCAGGAGCGGTGGGGATGATCGTCATCATTACGTTGCTTACAGTTGGTTACGAGTCGCTGAAGGCTTCGCTGGCTAACCCCGTGAAGGCGTTGAAGCACGAATGATATTTATCGTCCTCCTACGAAGAATTGATCGCGCCCCTGGCTATGAAATGCCCACTTAAATCGACTGGCGCGACCCCCAGGAAATCGAGGTGCGCACGTTCAAAAACCCAACCTAATGTTTTTTCGTAGAACCCCCTCCTACGAAGCGTCATCGCGGCCATGGCTAAATGCCCGCTTAAATCTGGTGCGGCGCGACCCCTGGAAATTGAAATGCGCACGTCCCTATGAAGAATCAACTCGAATGTTTCTCCATAGGGACGTGCGCACTTTGATAACCAGGAGTCCCGGCGCGCTTCTATCGGGGCCCGCATTTCATAGGTCAGGCCGGGACACGCTCTTCGGAGCATCAGTCCTGCGGCTGCCCTCGTACAGATCATATTCCAATAGCCTGCAATCCAGCTTAGCCGAATAAAACTCGATCCTTCGGCTTGCCTTCAACCCGATCTTCTTCGCAAGGTCGAGGTTGCCGGTAAAAATATATCCAGTATACCCTTTACATTTCTTCTTCAAAAAATCCCCGATCCGTTCATACGTCTGTTCGAGCTCCGACGATTCTCCCATCCGCTCCCCATATTCCGGGTTCAGAAAAACAATGCCCGGCGGCTCGGGTAGCGGCGTCTCTTCAAAATCACAAATCGCAAATTCGATCAGGTGATCGACACCCGCCATCTTCGCATTGACGTTCGATATCTCCACCGCGTCCTTGCTGACGTCCGTCGCAATCACACGAAGCCCTTCCACTTCGACAACGTCAGCCTTCAGCCGGTCCAACGCCGCCCGGTAGTCACTTTCATCGTAGCCGACCACATGCATGAAAGAATAGTTGTTCCGGTGCAAGCCGGGCTTCCGGCCCGTCGCGATCAACGCAGCCTCGATAGCCAGCGTTCCCGAACCGCACATCGGGTTGACGAACGGCGACTTCCGGTCCCACTTCGACGCCAGTACAGTCGACGACGCCAGCGCTTCGAGCATAGGCGCCTTGCCCGGTATCTTGCGATAACCATGCTTGGCCAAAGTCTCTCCCGACGTGTCGATGAATATCTCTGCCGTATCTTCTTTCCAATACACATGGATCACGCTCTTGTCGAGCTCAGGCCCTGAATCCGGCCGTACACCAGTCTCCCGCCTGAAGCGATCGGCGATGGCGTCCTTGATCTTCACATTGACGAACAACGGGTTGTTCACTGTGAAATGGTCGACGTGGCTGGTCACCGAGAAATATCCTGTACGGTCGATCACCGCCTCCCAGGGATATCGCAACACCTCTTGATACAGATCTTCCGGGTTCCGCAGCTTGAACTGCTTCAATGAGTAATGGACCTGGCTGGCGCTACGGAGATGAAGATTCAGCTCGATACACTGACGGAGCGAAGCCTTCAGCTCGACACCGGTGGCGAAAACTTTATCGGGTATATGACCCAAAGCTCTCACCTCTCCTTCCAGTATGGGTGCCAGGCGTTTGTTACATGTAATAATGACTCTGCTTACTTTTCCGAAATCCATCAGTGTACGTATTTGATCTCTTTAAGATCGAAAGATCTCATTCTGTTGTCGATTTCCACCAACAACCTTCCATTTGTATCGACACCACGCACGATACCATTCGTTTCCTTCTCGTCTACAATGAACGGATGTACTTCGTTGATCCGGTAGAGCGATCGGAGATAGTCATCATCTAGTTCCTTGAGGCGGTTGTTCTTCAGTTTGATATATCGCCACTCGATGGACTGAAGTAATTCGTTGAACAGGTTCGGAAGCTCGATCGATTTACCCGAGTGAAGCGAGAGGGAACTGCCGACCGGAGTGGGGAACTCCCGCTGGTTGACATTCAGCCCGATTCCGATCACGGACCTGCCGAGCTGGTTGCCCGTGACCTGGTTTTCGATCAGGATGCCACAAACTTTTTTGTCGCCAATCATGATATCATTGGGCCATTTTACGTGTACACGCTCAGGAGTGTACCGGCTTACCGTGTCATGGACAGCCAGGGCGATGGCTTTATTGAGATGGAACTGCTGGGAAGCTGTCAGGAAAACCGGATGTACAACCACCGAAAAAGTGAGATTCAGACCGCTCCCCGACTTCCACGTATTTCCACGTTGGCCACGGCCTGAGGTTTGATGGTCGGTGATAACCACCGTTCCGTCGGGCGCCTGGCCGGCTTGTGCAAGTTCTGCAGCCAGTGTGTTTGTTGAAGGACATTCCGGCAGGATCAGAAGGTTTTTGCCCAAGAAAAGGGTGCTGGAAGGAATTTTATACAAGGGTTTTTTGGTTACCTTTGCAGGTTATTTTACGTGTGCGTGGTTCAATGTGCGATGTGCGGGGAAGGCCCATCACGGCACATCGCACTCCGCACTTCGCACAATTTAAAACCCCAAGATAGTTTAATGGGTAAAAGAAAGAAGGATTCCCTCGCGGGTTCACAGGCGCTGAGTAGTATGATCGTGAAGGGAATGCAGGAAAAGAAAGCACACGAGATTGTATTGATGGACCTCCGGAAGGTCAAAAATGCCGTAGCCGATTTCTTCGTAATTTGTTCCGGTAATTCAGACAAACAGCTTGATGCCATCGCCGATTCGGTCGACGCCGAAGTGTTCAAGGGCTTGAAGGAAAACCCGTGGCACGTCGAGGGAAAGCACAATAAAGAGTGGATGATTCTCGACTATACAAACGTGGTGGCCCACATTTTCCGAAAGGACCGAAGGTCGTTTTATGCCCTCGAAAAACTCTGGGGGGATGCTGAAATCACAGAAATAGAAGATTAATCGAATATTTTTTTAGACAACAAAATAGAAATGGCTGATAAAGAGAGAGATAGGGGCAGCAAAGTTCCAAGGCCCAATTACCAGATGTGGATCATCCTGGGGTTGGTTGCTGTCATTTTAATAATAAGCTGGGTAAACAGGTCAAGCGAGCTGGTCGAGATCCGTAACAGCCGCTTCGAAGATATGGTCAACAACAAGGTCATCAAGAAGCTTGTGTTGGTCAAAAACGAGGAACAGGTAGAGATCACTCTCAAGCCAGAGGCCCTGCAGAATGCAGTTTACAAAACAGAGCTCGAGCGTAGCAATAGCCCGTTTGGCGTAAGCCCCAACGGTCCTCACTACAAGATGAAGATCCCCTCGATCGATAAGTTCATCGATCAGTACGACGACCTCTCCAAGTCGATCCCCCGCGAACAAAAAATCGACCTTCAGACCGAAGAAAGAAGCGATATCACCGGAATGCTCATCAACTGGGGATTCCTGTTCCTGCTGCTGTTCGGATTCTGGATGCTCATGCGACGCATGACAGGCGGCGGCGGACCCGGCGGACAAATATTCAACATCGGTAAGTCGAAAGCAGCTTTGTTCGACGCAGAGAACAAAGTGAAGGTCACGTTCGAAGATGTCGCTGGCCTCGACGAAGCCAAGGAAGAAGTAAAAGAGATCGTCGACTTCCTGAAAACACCATCGAAGTTCACCAAACTCGGTGGTAAAATACCTAAAGGTGCATTGCTGGTTGGACCTCCGGGAACCGGCAAAACTCTGCTTGCTAAAGCCGTTGCCGGAGAGGCCGCAG
>WUUC01039149.1_pt1 | contig 11984 bp, 17 predicted proteins | sample 6278441 | NCBI WGS metagenome assembly WUUC01 (sample SAMN13675441, study PRJNA597444) | soil metagenome | isolation source: soil | place: USA: Washington | collected 2017-10 | reverse complement strand
GCTTGTCTTCGCCAACCCGACCAAACTATGTTCGTCAAGAAAATGCTTTACCGCTCGGGCGGATTCAATCGTCTTGTTGAAATCCTCATCAGTTGGATCGAGGTCTATAACAATGAAGTTGGGATGTGTTGGATCGAGAATGGTAGAGGTCCACGGGTTGACATCGATACATCCAAGGTTAATAGTATACAATAGGGTAGGGGTGTTGTTACAAACCAAGTAGTCAATTCTGTCGCGCTTACCCGGTTTTCTATGTTTGCGCTCGGTCTGGAATACGTCCGCGAAGTCTGGTTGTCGACCTTCCATATCCTTTATATATAGCCCTGGCGCATTTGGTCCCTTCAGTTTTATGTGGAGGGACAAAGGGCGTTGTTGAATATGCGGCATTATATACTTTGAAATGCGGTTATAGTATTCGATCAAATCAGCTTTTAATACTCCTTTCCATAGCTTCTTTTCGACATTGGTTAGAGTAAGATCACACTCGTCAATACGAAATACGTCTTTGCTATTTATTGGTACCGATTCCACGGCAGGCCAATTGCTATCGTCTGTTGTAGGAAGCTTTCGTTTTAGTGTGGTAGAATCTGAATGAGGCGCATGAAGCGTGGTGACTTGAGATATTGGAATTGGGCGTTCTGTCGTTACCTGCTCAGCACTCTTGTCTTCACGAAAACCGAGAAAAATTGCAGGCTTGCGAATTTTACCAGAGCTCGTTGTTGCTGCATATTTGATATTTGCAACCAGTATCGGTTGTACCCAGTGGGGCTTACCTTCGCTATAATCTACGTCGGTATCAAACGGATTGGTGGGCACTTCAATTGCCTGTAGCCGTTTCAGAATTTCAGCCATTTGTTTTTCTTTAAAGCCACCTCCGGCGTGGCCTTTCCATTTCAGCCTGCCACTTTCATAAGTTCCAAAAAGCAAAGTTCGAAACGTGTTCCTTTTTTCGGAATCGATCCAGCCGCCAATCACAAATTCTTGGCGTATTTCAGTCGGGATTTTTAGCCAATCCCTTCCACGTTTTCCCGGCACATATTGACTATCACGCCTCTTTGCTATAATCCCTTCCAGGCCATGTTTTGTGACCTCACTGAATAGCTGAATGCCACTATCGAAGTGGTCACTGTATTTGATAATTTTATCACTCTTTACAACAGTTGACAACAATGTCTTCCGTTCTTCCAATGGCAGATTCAGGAGACTCTTTCCATTTAGCCAAAGAATATCAAAAACAAAATAGACAACTCCAGAACGCTGACCGTTAAAATTTTGAAGTGCATCGAAGTCTGGTTTACCTTCTTTGTTTAGTACCACTGCCTCACCATCAAAAATGAAATCGATATCTATAGCAGCTAATGCCTTGACAATCGGCGGATATTTCTTGGTGTAGTCATGCCCGCCCCGTGATTTTAAAGTCACCACGCCATTTGACTTATATGCAATTAGCCTGTACCCATCCCATTTGACCTCAAACAAAAAATGTGGATCATCAAAAGGGGTTCTAACCAAAGTGCAGAGCATTGGTTCTATGCTTGGCATGATCGGGGCAAGGCTATTTGGTTTCGGGGACATATTGGAAGGTAGTCAAAATGGATGCCGGAGAATGTAACAGACCGACCGGTCACTCTTCTAACCGTAACTTTTCAATGTAGTCCTTGCCTTTTACTGTCAACACCCAACCCGTACTGATTTTCTCAATCAAAAGTTTTTGAGCACACATTATCACGCCTGCATCGGCATAGAGGCCGCTTAAAATGTTTGCTCGCATAAATAGCCTCATTGTCTCTTTGACCTTTTCGCTGGGATCAGGATTTGATGGCTTAGGTTTCTTTGGAACGTATGAAAGTTGCCTTGCCAACGGTGGATTGGACTTAAGGAACTCTGCAAGCTCTTGAACGTTGTTGAAACTCTTTATCGTTACACCAAGGCTATCCCGGTAACTCAATTCTAATCTCACCTCAGATACAGGAGGATAAAGTGGTATTTCGCGCATACACCTATCGTTAACACAGTGTGGCCCATAGCGCGATACAATGTTAGGCAATTAGAGATCTTCATGGAATTGCTCGGGTAAAGCTTTAACTGTAACCTTCTGATTTCTAGCCAGAAAGAATATCGTGTTTACACGATAAAATAGCGTAGACGTGTAAGGTTTTCCTGACAATTAGCAAATAAAAAGACATGGCGCTATCCTAACCCACGTTCAGAAATGATAAATTCACCTAGCCTTTTTGTAGAGAGAACAAGTCAATCCCTTTTGTGGGATTGACAAATTATCGTTTTCAAGGTGGAAACGATTCAGCTTTTGTTCACCCTTAAACTCTTTCAATCATCATGAAAAAGGTATTTGTGTCTCTGTTCTTGTTACTATTCCTTTTCGGTGTTTCTTGTACCACCAATGAAGTGAATGTAAATCAGTTCGAAGCGCCCGGTTTTAGTGATTCTCAATTAAAACAAATGGGATTTACCAGCTTAAAAATTTACAATCCGGATCATAAGGAGTATCAAAAGAAAACCAAAAAAATTCGTGCGCGGTATGCTGCTAACAAAGAGGAAAAGAAACTGAAGCAGAAAATTTCGCGAACCGCAGGTGAAGGGGATCCCATTCCCCAAAATCCGGAAGAGCCAGAAGGCGGTGGGGGCGGGGGCATTTACGTTGAAGCAACGGCCCCCGGTAGGGTAGTTGAAATATTGGAGGTAGCAACCCTTCAATTTTTTTCGACTGTGACTCTTTCAAATGGAATGCAAGATCACGATATATTTTTAACCCCACGAACTCCGGCAGCGAACCAACCGAGTTTTGATTACCATGTGTACAACCAAAACGGCTTACAGGGTAGCAGCAATCCTTTACAAACTCAAAGGACCTGGTGGGACTGCGTTGCACAAGAATATGCGAATATGTGTGGAGGCATTCTCAATGAAATTATGTGTGCATTAGCTGGTATGGCGGCACCTGAGCTAGTTTTAGTTGTGTACGCCTCTTGGATGCTTAGTTGCGCTTGGTAGCCGAGGTAAGTTTTATTAAATTCAACAAAATAACCTACTGCAAAATGAACCGAATTTCACACCTGCAAAAATCACTAATTGTGATTGTGTTGGTACTTGCACTATCGATTGGTAATCCGATTTGGTGGCTACCAGTGTCAACGGCGTTGTACATATATTATTTTCTATTTGCGCTTAGTCTATACATTCCGATTTACCATAAGGAAAATCGTCTGACCAGGGTGTTTTTTGGAACTACTGAAATGCCGATGTATTTCGCAATGGCTATGTTCGCATTTGCTATTCTATATGTAAAGAGAATGTTCCCTGATGCAAACGTTGCCTCCCTATACATCAATGGACTGGTTGGGGCAGCCGTTACGTTGATAGCCCGGTATAAGCGGGGTAAGCTCGGCAGGAAAGCGTCGTAGCGAGATATGAAAAACTGAGAACAAAACCCCGACCAGGTAGGTTGGGGTTTTTATTTTAAACTGCGACAGCTATCAGACATTGAAGCATTACGAAGGGGACAGCGAGGCGCATATTGTTCAGGGGCATTTGACGGCGATGGGTGAGAAAATGAAGGCAGGGTGATATATTTGAAGACAAATAAAGCCATGAAAATAACACGATTCGTTTATCTCAGAGCGTTATTCGAAAGTGACGGTTATCTCGGTGATCAACTCCGGCTAGCTCAAGCATGGAAGCGATTTAAAAAGGCTTTGAGAAAAGCATACTTTCTACCTATGGTAGCAATTCTCAACGCGATTACTAACCCCCCAAAACCTTCCTGATCCTTCCTCGGTTTCTATAGATTACCGCAGCCAAAGCCAGCAGGATCACTAACAAGATCACCCACCCGTAGCTGTTCCGCTTTACGTCCTTCTCGACGATCCTGGTTTCAGCTTTCTTTTCCTCTTTGAACTTGCCGGATGAATCTGATTTGTGAACGGTGAGTTCTTTTTTCTCGACTTCCTCCACGATTGTTTTCTTAATCTTGATCGGGATGCGCTTCGATGGAGTTGTTGAAGTCCAATTGATGCTACTGCCATCACGGTGAATGATTATCTCATCCCCGTCGCCTTGTCTTATTACTGTAAACCCGCCGTTGTCAAAGGCCGGAACGGTTCCGGTAATAGTCTCACCACTGATTGTAATTGTTGTATCCCCTTCAATGGTCGTCGTACGCTTGGTCTGAGTATCCGTCTTTGAGACATCCTTCGTCTTCTCCCTGACGTCGATCTCTGTTTTCTCGCTGGTTTCCTTCTTGCTTTTATCGAGGCGCTTTACCGATGAGCAGGAAGTGAGCAGCGCGATAATCAGGGCAATCAGCAGGAATATAATGATGACCCTCATTTAGGTCTTTCCGTTGCCGGAGTCGGTTTATCCAATGTGCCCGTTTGAGTGTCGGCGATGGTTGTCTTGTAATCGATCGCTTCCTTGATCAAACGGTTTTGAACGCTCTTTACCACCCTGCGTAAGATGAAGTCCTGCCCCATGTAGCCGGTGGAAAAGAAGAACAGGGCCACGAAAGCCTCCCACACGTAACTAAGTGGAATCCCTACCCCCAGGATGGTATATGTTTTGTCTGACATGAATGCACTCATAGCATGGGTGGCTTTCAAGCCAAGCTGATCGCGGGCAAGGAACTGCCGCGAGCTGTGCGGTGAATTGCTTTAACTGTTCTTCGATGTTCATGATTCTTGGGGTTCTGTAAGTTTTCTCATAAATTGATACATGCCGATGCTCTTGCCGTTCTTCCATTGAGTGCGCTCGTTCTCCTCATACATTTCTGTAAGTTTTTGCCAATTCTCAGCAAGTCCTTTCCATGCGGATGACAGGGAGGCCAACTCAGCAACCCGCCCTTTCCACTCAGGAACGGCTTGTAGAAGTCTATAGCATCGGCTGAAATCGTCAGGGTCATAAGGGTGGTTGATTTCGAAAGACTTCAAGCCCATGAAGTGGCTCCACATTGTTTTCGAACTCATGCCCACATGCCCATTTGCTATCCACCAATTTGCCCGGGTATGCATATCTCCCCTTGCGTCTGCGGTCGACTCAGTGTATCCGCCCGGTTTACATTTACAGTGTTGCGCGTTGAAAATCTTGATGGCTGTTGTCATGTCATCAATCCTTATCGGCATCTGCATGGAGTACTCTCCGCCGCAATTCAGGCAGAGTAGTTTGTTGTTGCGGATTGTTGTGTTTGCTTTCATATCATTTCATTTAACCATAATCCATTCAGCTTCGAAACCTGCATCCTTATCAATCTCATCCTTCAACGCCATGCACAGTTTCCACTTCATCCGGAACACATCAGTGCTGAATCCTTTTACCTCGTGGTACTGCCTTGTTCCATCGGCAAGAGTTACCAGGAAATCCACGTAGTAGTTGCAGATCAGATGCCCATTCACGCGGATCTCGATCTTATGCTGCCGTTTGATGTCGGTGATCTCCCCGGCCTTCTTTCTCCATTCAAGCTGCTCTGCATACGAGGCTTCCATCTTTGAATCGTACATAACCCCGCCGACCTTCTGCTTTTGGGCATTGAACTTGTTTTTACGTTTGAGGAATGATTTTTGGAAGGTCATGGCTACTCGTGATCGTCCCTAACTTTTAGAATCGTGTGTAGATCGACGTAATGGCCCCAAACCTCAAACGCATCCTTTACCGGGCGAAGGTTTTTGATCATGGGATTCACACGGAAACATACACGCGCTAACTGTTCGGCTTTCTCCGCTCTCATCTTGAGATGTTGGATATAGGCACTTTCTTCTGTTTCTTTTTCTACTTGACTCATACAGTTTTCAGTTCAACTCTTTCAGGTTCCTTTCCAAAGGCTTCTTTGTAAGACATCCGGGCGAATCTTTCATGGTGTTTGCGCTTCTACGTCACGGCTTTCTAACGCTTCCATATCTACAGGTAAAGATTTTTTAAACATCCTTGAAAGCTCATCCTTCTCGAATTGCCTTTTGTCGTAGTCGGCCTTGCTCTGATCTTTCATTTTCATGTACGCCTCCTCCAGTCCTTCGATGGGCTGCTTTGTTACGTCGTTTGCTTTCCTCTCGGTGATCTTAGATTCCAGTTCGTTGTACTTTTCATCCAGATACATTCCCATCCAGGTTCCGATCGTTACCCCGTCCATCCGCTGGATCTCCCCGTACCTTCCCATCGCCCCGCGTTCCAGGCAAAGGCGAATGTCGGCTATGGATTCATACGGATACATTTCCATGAGCTGCGAGGAAATGAAGTCTGTCAGTGTATCGTTCAGGTTTCCCCCAGTGGTCATCAGGGAGGCCAAACGCGCTAACTGAAATTCGATCATCGCCTTCACGGCCACTTCTCCGATTGCCGTTACCTGCTCGGATATTTTCGGATGATTGTACACCTCTCGGAAAGTCCGGGGCAGTAGCTTAGTCGCTTCCGGTAGCTTGCCCTGTGCCATTAGCCGCGTTGAACCGTCTTGCAATACCCGCTGCAATGCTTCGGAGATTGTCTTCTTTTGGATTTCGTTTGCCATTGGTAATTATTTCATCGTTCCAACATTCGCCGTTCAGGTAGGTCAAAGGATTCTTCCGGTATTGAATCTCCGGGCTGGACTCGACGTATCGCGGGACGTGATCCATTAGTTTTTCGCGCGCCTCCTGTGAAATCTTTTTCCATTTTTTTTCACACTTGGGCCGGTCAACTTTTTTGCCGTATGCTTCCCAGAAGTCATCGAAAGAAGGCCAGACAAATACAAGCGGTTCGACCGCGACTGTCTTCGGATTCAGTTTCGTTTCTTCTTCTGTTTCAGATTCAGATTCTACTTCTGTTTCTACTTCTGTTTCTACTTCTAATTCAGGCTGCGCGGTTTTACTACGAAAATTACGTTGTGCTACGACCAACTGACTAGCCGTCCCCTCCTCGGCATAAACCGCTTTAAAGATTGAGATTTCATGGTTTTCAAGTTCAAACCATTCTCCTTCGTAGTTACAGTATCGTAGTGTATCGTGTATCTGCCGCTCCTCGTTCTCGGTCCCCTTGAAGGTCATCGTAAGTACTACGGGTTTGTCAATCGGCGACTTTACCTCTTTAACCCGCGCCCACGGATTTGCCGAATAGCCTATCTTGTATAAGTGTTCTGACTGAAAGAGATAAACGAACCCCTGAACATCATTTTTAGGTGTAGGAAATTTGGCCCGGGCGCGATCTAGTCTCTGGCCAAATTCAAGTATTTGGAGATATGGTTTACCGGATTGTTCATAGGTTTTGACTAGCCCATTCTCTACACACTCCTTTAGCCATTGGAGCATCTTGTCTGCCTTATACTCTTTTAGAGGAAATAACGCTGAGTTTAAGAGCTTAGGATGAGCGTGGAAGGCTCCGTAATCATCGACCTTCATGATAAGCCTTGTAAAAAAGACTTCCGCTTGGGGGCTTAAGGAATCGATTTTATTGGAGTCGGTCCAATCGCGGAGCATTCTGTTAGGCATGTCTAGCGGTATTAAGGGGAACGCTAGCCAGATTATTTGTTGCAGGCGGGAAAATGAATACTACTGAATCATCAACACGCTCCTCAATGTTTCCGAGATCATTCGATTTCAACTCGTGGACGATCGAAGCATACTCCAAACGGTCTACTTTCCAAAGTCGGCAAACTGAATCCACGTTGGTAATAAAAATCCCTTTGTGCTTCCAGCACTTGAACACGATTTTTAACCATGCTCCGACGGCTTTTGTTGAAAGGCAGTTTGTGTCTTGCTCCCATTCGCCGATGTCGAGAGGTATAGATAGCGACTTTCTCATTTTGTGAAAAGGATAAGGGGGGGTATGAAATCTAATTTTTTTAAAAAAAGGTGATGCTAGATCTGGTAGCGCTGGCGGGTTCCAGTTTCAGCCTGTCCCCGCACTTAAGAAATTTTCAACCGCTCGGGCATTGTAAAGCACTCGCCGGCCGGCGCGTTGCGGTACCAGCTTTCCCTCGACCTCAAGTCGTCTAAGGGTTGGTGCGGTTATACGAAGGCGTTTTGCAACCTGGTCCCGGCTCAACAGCTCTGGCTCAACTCGAAGCTTGTCCACGTTCCGCATTAAAGACTCCTCCACACACCGTTGAATTGTAGCTTCAAGCCGCGCGAATACTTCATCCGGCAGATCTATTAGAATCTTTGCGGAGTTCATGATGTTTGTTTTCTTACTTTGAGAGAATGGAGAATGGCGATCTCATCGAAGTATGGGCGAGAGTTGCCAATAGAGAACTGTTTCAGTTTGCCTTGCTGAACATATTTCCAAACTGTTTGCCGAGAGACGCCCAGAATCTCACAGACTTGAGCGGTGCGGATAGGTTTTTTCATTACAGCCATCAACAAGAGTATTTTGTTTGATGGTGTAAATCAATGTAAACTCCATTATCGAATGAAGAGATTAAGAGCTTAAAACGATTTTGCCCGGGCTAAGATTTATAAGTGCGCCCGGGCTAAGATTTATTGCCCGGGCTAAGAATAGAAAATCCTTTTTCTAAAATTCGAGTTCCCACCCCGCATTGGCGCCATAGAAAATAAACTTCTTACAGGACCCTAAGAAAGGCACACCTAAAAGAACGTCATATTTGTCCGACAAATTCATCTCGACAAATAGAAGGGTCCGGTCAAAAGCCGCAATGTCATTTTCTATTCCGAATCTTAACCTAACCATATATGTAGGTTTTTCAACCTCACCAGTCAGCGAATGCCTGTACCTGTACTGTGTTTCACCTGGCTTTAGTTTGAGTTCTTTAACTAATTTTTCGGATATGAAATTGTTCGGACCACCCGTATCAATTACGGCTTTGTAATCTTTGTCATTGTGGTGGAGTCGAATGGTAATCATTGGATACCCGCCCGCTTCATCGTTTGTGCCTTTGACGTTCATTGAGTAAAAAATAAGTTATTAATCTACCCGTCCATATCCCCGGTATTCTTTAATATAAGTACCTAATGTTGACTCTGAGGGTATCCTTCCTGGGTATTTAGATTCTCGCAGCAGCTTGCGAAGTTCGGTAGCAGAATACTTTTCGACGTTGATCGTGTTGTCTGAACAAAAGTTTTCAAACACCGCGCGCTCATTGTTCTTTCTGGCATCAATTGCTGCTTTTTGACTCTCGCGTTGCTGTTCAGGAGTTTTTATGAATTTTTTTGCTTGTCCAACCCCCTGCATAGCTTCTTCTTTCGCTTGTGCGACCAACCGTATTGCTATCACCTTTGCTTCCTCGAAACCACTTGTAATTGCGTTGCCAAGTACCCCTTCAAATATGTTAATATCTGAGCTTATCTTATTGATCTTGCCGTTCAGAACAGCGTTTTTAAACTGAAGTTCCTTGATAATCTCCTTTAGGCGCTTGACCTCCGCGTTGCTCTGTTTCGGCTTCTTATTTTTCATGCGATTTTCATTTTAGGCTCGTCCCACGTGTCTGCTGAAAAGAACTTGCTATCACTCGCTTTGTACGCGAAATCCCTACCATCGAGTTTTAAATATTTAAGGAATGAGGTTTCGGTGCGGTGCCCGGTGCATTTCATAATCTCCTGGACGGTCATGTCTCCGCTCAGGTAGGCGTTTGTCGCGAAAGATCTTCGGGCAGTGTGTGTCGATAGTGTGGTGTACTTATCAACCCGCTGGCCATTGATTATAACTTTCCCAAGCTCGGCGACCCTTGCGACCTCGCGAATTGCCTCAGCGATCTTTGGACGAGCCACTACCCGCGGCGGACTGTCTTTGTACCGTTGCCATATTCGCCGCACCATCGGGTGAATTGGAACGTAGATGATTGCACCCGTCTTTTGCTGCTTGATGCGTAGAAGATCTTTGCCATTGTGGACCTCCACATTGTTCGGGTGTATCTGGTGCCAATCCGAATGCCTGGCCCCGACAAAGCACGCTTGAATGAATACGTCCCGGTGTTGGGCCTTTTGTCCCTGGATCTCTATCGAAGTTATTTTCTTAAGCTCCTCTATTGATAGGTAGGTGGATTCCGCAGGTTCGCGGTAAACGCGAAATGATTTCTTCAGGTAGGAGGGGTTAACGTTGAAGCCTCGATCATCTGCCTCACGAAGGACCGCCTTCAACTCCTTCACATGCTTTCCGCAGGTATTCGGTTTAAGTCCCTGGCCCTCCAGCCATCCCACGAAGCTGGTGTAAAAGTCTTTGGTTATTGTGTCAAGTGTTGGCCGTAGTCTGTTGACAGCTGCGAACTCGGTGACCTTGACAAGGGTTTGTTTTTTTGATCGCTTCGTTCCATCAGATATCGCTTTTCCGTTTACACGCGTGGTGTCGATTATCTTCTCCCAGAGTTTAAAGAAGTCGCTCCCGGCCCTTAGCCGCTCTTCGGCGCCCTTGCGATCATCGTCTTTCATACCATCGAGATGCGACTTCAATTCGGCCTTGTCGAGATAGTTGCTGTTCAGCTTCAGGCTCTGATATACCTCCACTCGATTTCGAATGGATTTCAGAAACTTGTCTAATGCGTCGAGGCGCTGCCGGTCGTCCTGATTTACTGCCTTCCGGATCTTTACAGCCTGGGCATCACCATCCCACAGCTTCGGATCGATAATTTGCCGAGTTGAATACAAGAATTTCCGATCCTTAAACCGAGCGTCAAATACTTGGAGGTAGATCACCGGCATCGCCTTGCGGGCTTGGCTCTGCTTAATAAGTATAAACTGCGATTTCATGCGGGCGTGGGGCAATTGTAACGGGAATTGTAACCAATTGTAACATTAGTGTGCTTTCCCTTCGTCTCGAAAGTACTGCAAAATCCGGAAAAACGGTGTTTTAGAGTGGATTAATTAAATGAGGCAAAACCAGATTAAGAAGGTTCGAATCCGCTCAAGACCTCGGGAAGGATGAAGGACTATCCACAATCGGTAGTCCTTCGTTATTTACGGAGCTTTTGTAAAGCTGGCTCTGCTTAATAATTGTTGCTTCTGCAGCGGTTCGAATCCTTTGGTCGTCCGTAGCCGTTTCGGCGAAGGCGGCCGCTCAAGACCTCACAGAAGGCGAAGGGTTATCGAAGGCGGTAGTATTTGCATGACAAATATTGTATTTCAGAGTGTCAGGTGCAACACGGGATTGATACCATCTTATTTAATCCTAGGCTCCGTTCCGATCAATGTCCATTGATCATGACCGCATACTGAACACGTGTTTTTTATTGATAATAGTTCCTGCACTTTTCCACAATACCTGCATGCATAATGACCTGGTTTTTTTATTTCATGAACAGTATTGCTCAATTGTTCAGGGTAGATTTGTAATCCCGGCTTAACCGTATCATCCGAAAAAAAATAGACACTCAACTCACCTGAAGTTTCCAGGTAAACTTTTCGAACCTGTCCGAGGTGGTTCACACCTTTTAATCTCAGCTCTGCAAAGAACTTATCGTAGGGAAGGCCCATTTTCCGATATAGCTTATAGTCGATCACACCGTCCGTGAGTAGACACTTAGGTTTTCCCTCCAGCATGACTTCGATGAACCGGCTCCTGCTTGTTAGCCACGTTATTGCTTTATACAGTATGATAACTACAAGCAGTACAGCTACACCATGAGTAATTGGAATGTGCTGGTAGAACATCGGATCCCCGGTCGCAGAGCCAAGGGCAATCAGTATGGCCAGTTCAAAAACTGACATTTGTTTGACCCCACGCTTGCTTAAAAACTTGAGCAGGATAATTAAGAACAAGAACATGAATGTCGTCCGGAATGCAATTTCACCAAGGTATCCGGGAGGAAAACCATCCATGAGAATTCGATGCCAATCCATCACTTCAATTTTATCAGGGTCAATCATAGTAGTAGCTTAATGTTAACTATCGTTACAACCACTCCCTCCTTATTGAACCAGAGAAAGATGGAAGGCGTAATGCCTATCATTGGCACCTCCGGCTTACCTGGTTAGCCCATACAAATAATATAAAAGATACGGGAATGCGTATTCATTCAGTAGATAATTTGCTAGCAAGGCTTGGAACGTTCAATTCCA
>WUUC01154763.1_pt1 | contig 11985 bp, 9 predicted proteins | sample 6278441 | NCBI WGS metagenome assembly WUUC01 (sample SAMN13675441, study PRJNA597444) | soil metagenome | isolation source: soil | place: USA: Washington | collected 2017-10 | reverse complement strand
TGCAGTTCGTCTTCGCGGGCAAGGCGCACCCGCAGGATCAGGGCGCGAAGATGATTTTGCAGCAGATGGCCCTTTGGAAGCACGACCCGGAAGTGATGCGTCGCGCGGTCTTCGTGCAGGACTACGACCAAGAGATTGCGCGGCATCTCGTGCAGGCCGTGGACGTTTGGCTCAACGTCCCGCGCCGTCCGCTCGAAGCTTCGGGGACGAGCGGCGAGAAGGTGGGCTTAAACGGCGGCCTCAACCTCTCCGTGCTCGACGGCTGGTGGCTCGAAGGCTACGACGGCAGGAACGGCTGGGCGGTCGGAGACCTGACGGCCAGCGAGTCCGTGGAAGAGATGGACGAGCGCGACGCCGACTCGCTCTATCAAGTGCTCGAAAACGAGGTCGTCCCGACCTTCTACGAGCGCGACGAGCGCGGCATCCCCGTGCGCTGGCTCGCGATGATGAAGCACGCCATCGAAACGCTCGCGCCCGCCTTCAACAGCGACCGGATGGTGCGCGAGTACGCGCGCCAAATCTACATAGGCAGGCCGGACTTCCCGTCCACGTCGGCCTCGCAGGGCTTCGCGGGCTGAAAAAGTAAGACTTGCGGCACTCAAAGAGAACGGCGGCGTACAGGCTCGAAGTCATCCGAAAAAGACTTCGAGCCTGTGCGCCGCCGAAAGTTTTTGCCTACCCGAACGCCCCGGCCCCTCAGCAGTTGACGTAGCCGAGCAGCCAGAAGACGAGCACGAAGACGAGTATTGTCGAGATGCATCCCCCGCCCAGTTTCCATGCGGCGATGCCAGCCAGAATTCCACGCAATGGCCCTTGCATTAAGAGTCCTCCTAATCAGCAAATTTGCACCGGGGAAGTGTGAGAGAACTTCTACGGCAAAAAGGTTTTGAAGTCAACGAATTCTATCTCGTTAGCGCCGCAGGCTTGGTCTTCAACGCCTCTCTTTCGTGCGCTCGACAGGGGTCTTGAGATGTCTGGTCGTCGATTCCGTGACGCTCGGCGGCATCGCGCCGGGCGCTGTGCGTTGCGGCGGGAGTTCTTTGGTTCCGTGGTCTTTGATGGAGAGGGGATTGGCGGACTTCGCCCTCGGGTCGAGGCTGCGTTTATACGCCATCATGTCCCAAGCGCTAACGAGCAGCATGAAGAAGGCGAAGAGGAGCATGATGCCCGTCGTCCCGAAGAACGGCGAACCCTTCGACAGCTCGTACGCGCTGAGCAGGATGAAGCAGACGCCGAACACGGCGCTGCCGATGCCGTCCCTACGCAGCCGCTCGTTCTTGCGCTCGATGTATGCGTCGAGCTTGCTCGCCAGCGTCACCGGCAGGCGTCCCGTCATGGCCTGCGCCACGACCTTCAAGTTCTCGCCGCACGCGCGGCAGAACTTCGTGTCCTCGCCGTTGGACTCGCCGCATTTGGGACAGTACATAACGCCTCAGCTCGACACGATTGATGCGCGGGAAATCTCAACGAACCCCGAGCCCCACGAGTAGGACGAAGCACCCGGCGATTAAGACCAGCACGCCCGCGACCGACACGACGATGACGGTCAGAGGGCCGACCGCCAGCATGGGCCACTTCGTCGCCGACGCCAGTTTCCTCGACCCCCAACCGCTCAACAACCCGGAAAAATCAGGACGATGGTGGTCAGTACGAAGTAGCCGATGAAGATGGGAGTGGCCTTGCGCTCCTGAACGCCGTTCATCCCTATCATGAGGAGGAAGAGCAGGCACGCCGCCGACAAAAGGATGACGAGGGCCGTACTGACCGCGACGGCAACGGATTTGGCGAGCATGTCTGTCTCTCTCCGAATCGGGTTTGGTTTGAGGGCCGCCTCACTCAGAGTTTTCCGCCCGGCGACTTCAAGCGCATATTACCGCAGGGATACGTTGGAAGTCCGCAAGGAAGTTGCGGATATTTTTCCGAAAGCATCGCTGGCTGAGGGGCTCGATGCTCGCCGGGCGGTGTCAGGCGGCGTTGGCCGGGGCGCTGGTGACTTGGTGGCGGACGGCGTTTTTGCCGTGGCGCTTGGCGGTGTACATGAGGGCGTCGGCGGCGCGCAGCATCTCGTCCACCGTGTCGGGCGGAGTGTCCCAAGTGGCGACGCCGATGCTGAAGGTGACGGGCCAGCCTTCGGCGCGCACTACTTCGAGGAGCCTTCGGCGCACGCGGCGGACGACGATGCGCGCGGCCTCTTCGTCAGTCTCCGGCATGAGGATGGCGAACTCGTCGCCGCCGAGGCGGGCCACCACGTCGAGCACGCGGACGTTCTGCCGGATGGTGTGCGCCACCACGCGCAGCAGTCGGTCGCCCGCGCTGTGGCCATGCCGGTCGTTAACGAGCTTGAAGTCGTCCACGTCCATGAAGGCGACGGTGAAGGGATGTCTATGTCGGCGCGCTCGCTCTATCTCGACCCCTGCCAACTCGTCGAAGAATCTGCCGTTGAAGGCTCCGGTCAGAAAGTCGGTGCGCGCCAGCTCGCGCTCCTGCTCAAGGGACTTTTTGAAGGCCGAGGCGATGTGCGCCAGAATCAGCATGAAGCCGAGACGCACGGCCACGTTCCAGTAGGGGATGAGCGGGTTCGAGTAATGCTCGAAAGTCACGGAAGCGACCAAAAGCCAAGACAGCCCGCTCGCCGCGCACATCAAGAGGCCCGCGCCGCGCCCGACGTACCAAGCGGCGAGGAAGACGGGGGCCGTGTAGAAAATCAGGAAGGAAACATCCGGGCCGCTCAGGTAGTTGCCGACGCCGAGCAGAGACACCAGCAGCAAGCCCGCCGTAATTATCCAGAGTCTTGAGAGTCGCCCGAGTTGGTCGAACAGTTTCATCGCTTTTCGTCCCGCGTCGGTAGTCGTTCGGGTCGAAACGCTTTCTGGTGGTCGGGGAGAACTGCGAGGTAAGGGCCACGAAAGCGCCGCCCGTTGCCACGGGTCTTGACGCGCCGGAAGTTAGATTGAAGGGGCGTGCGCTTTCGTTGCTTGTTATTTCACACGCGAGTTAGGGCGTGTTAGACTTCGTACCTCATCAACGGTCGGCGATTCAAAAACGTCTTTGAAGACCACTCGCTTTGAAATCCTTTTCGGCGGCCCGTCGGGCCGGGGCGAAGAAAAATCCAGATGAAGTTCTGTGCCGCCTGCAATACCACTTTTGAAGACACTTTGAGCTTCTGCCCGCGCGACGGCGAAGTCCTGCACGAGCACGCCGAGACCATCGTCGGGCAAGTCCTAGAAGGCAAGTACAAGGTCGAGAGCTTCATCGCGCAGGGCGGAATGGGCGCGGTCTATCGCGCACGGCACATCCTCCTCGGCGACCTCGTCGTCATCAAGACGCTGCGCTCCGAGATGCGCAACAACTCGGAATGGCTCAAGCGCTTCCAGCGCGAGGGCAAAGCCGCGCGCGCCTTCCGCCACCCGAACTCCGTCCAAGTCTACGACCTGTCGGCTGGCAGCGACGGCCTCATCTACATGGTCATGGAGTACGTCGAGGGGCACACGCTCGACCATGAATTGAAGCTGCGCGGTCGCTTTCGTCCCGAAGACGCGATAGGAGTTTTGGAGCCCGTGGCCGACGTGCTCGACGCCGCGCACGCGCGTGGAGTCGTCCATCGCGACCTGAAGCCTGAAAACGTGATGCTCGGCAGAGCGGACGACGGGCAGGAAGTCGTCAAAGTCTTAGACTTAGGAATTGCGAAGATGGTCGGGGCGGGCGACGTGCACGCCGCCGAGGCCACGTCTTTGACTGTGGCGGGGCAGATACTCGGCACGCCTTACTACATGTCGCCGGAGCAGTGGGGCGAGCTGCCGCGCGACGGGAAGGCCGAAGTTGACGGGCGAACTGACATCTACAGCCTCGGCATGATTTTCTTCGAGCTGGTGGCGGGCAAGAAGCCTCTCGGCGGTCGCACGCTCGCGGAGCTAAGATACAAGCACGTCTCCGAGCCGCTGCCGCTGCTGCACGAGGTCGCTTCGGACGTGCCCGAAGCCTTCAGCCGCGCCGTCGCGCACGCGGTCGAGAAGGATCGCAATGACCGTCCTTCGAGCGCTGGTGAGTTCATCAACGAGCTGCGCGCCACGCTCGGCATGCCCGCGCGTGCTCGCTCCTCGAAGCCCGTCGCATACGACTACGAAGCGAAGCATGCCGGCGGCGAGAGCATCGTCACAAGGCTGCACGCGCCGCACGCGCCTCTGAGCAGCGAGGCCGCGCCCGCCAATCTGCCGGGCGGCCCGCAGACCGCGAATCTCGACGTGAGCCGCGCAGACACTATCCTGACCTCCGACATGAGCGGCCCCCCGGAAGGCCGCGCAGGGCGAGAGACTTCAGTGCAGGGAGCGAACCCCGCCGCTGCGGGCCAGTTGGTCGAAGCGCGGAACGACCGTGGCAGGGCGACCGCCCCGGCTCATGCGCTCCACACGGACGCCGCCCGCGCGCCCGCCGGAAATCCCTCCGCGCAGCAAGCACAGCAGCAGCAGCAGTACGCGGCGGCGGCGTCTTCTTCGCCGGAGGCTCTGCGCGCGCCCGCGCCGAAGCGCTCGGCCCTGCCGCTGGTCGCCGTGGGCGCTCTCGCGCTCCTGCTGCTCGCAGGCGTCGGCGGATGGCTGGCCTTCAAAGGCATCAGCGCGAAGACCGATAACACCTCCGCGAACGTGGCGACGGCGAATAGCTCCGGCGCGGTCGCGCCCGCCGCCGCGCCGAAGTCCGAGGCCGTGAGCTACTGGCTGGAAGCATTCGAGAAGCCGGAGGCCGAAGCGGGCCTGCCCATCGCGGATACGGCGGCGACGCTCACTTCGGGGCAGCGCTTCAGGTTCCACTTCAAGCCGCGCGAGCGGGGCTATCTCTACATCATAGGGCCGGGCGCGGGCGGAAATGCGCTGATGACGATTCTCACGGCGCAGGGCGCGGGGCAGTTGAAGTCCAACGTGCTGGCGAGCGACGCGGACTTCCAGTTCCCGTTCGGCGGAGCGAAATTGAAGCTCGACGACAATCCCGGCGCTGAGGACTTCACGGTCATCTTCTCGCCGTCGCCGCTGCTCTCGCCCTCTTTTCTCGCGGGCAAGTACCTGCACGAGCTGACGCCCGCAGAGGTCAAGGAGCTGGAAGACCTTCGAGCGCAGACGAAGGCTGCGGGCGCTCCCTCCGTCGAAGTGAAGAGCGAGGGAGCGGATAGACGGGTCGCAGTCTCCGTGCCTGAGACTGCGAAGGGACAGCCCGTCGTCTTTGACATCCGCGTCAACCATAAATAATTTAGGCGGCAACTATTTCGTCGCCGGCACGTTCTTAAGTCCGAGGAGACCGTACATGCGCTTAAAACTTTCCGTGGCACTCGTCGCCTTCGCGCTGCTCTCCGCGACGCTCGCGACTTCCGTCGCACAGGAGCCCGAGCAGGATGACCAGCAAATCGTGGACGATTTCATAACGTCGCGCGGCGTGAGCTTCGATGACCCCGGCAAGCCGAAGGCAAAGCCTTCGACGCAAAGCCAGAGCGGGCGAAAGAACAGCGGCGCGAAGAGTTCCGGCGGGGGCATGGGGAGCGGCAAGAAGGGGCCGTCCACTTCGTTCGGCAATCTTGCATCGAAGAAGAAGCCCTCGACGACGACGAAGGAGCCGGGCGGCGGTCAGGAGTTCGACGCGCAGGCTTCGGGGCCGGGCGCGGACGCGGGGCCGGGGGCCGGGACGACTTCAGCCGCCTCTACGCTCAAGGCCAGCGGCGCATCGAAGGGGCAGCCGAACGCCATCGGGCTCGGCTACACGCTCTTCATCAAGCAGGACGAAAACATCCTCTCGGCAGACCTCGGGCGTGAGTTCAAAGGGGGCGACATGATTCGCGTCGCGCTCGAAACCAACACCGACGGCTATCTATACATCTTCCACACGGAGAACGGCCTCAAGCCGCAGATGCTCTTCCCGCACGCCCAGATTGACGGGGGCGCGAACGCCATCGCCGCGCACGCGCGCGACTTCATCCCCGCAGACATGAAGACATGGTTCGAGTTCGACAACGTGCCCGCCACCGAGCGCCTCTACATCGTCGTCGCGCGCCAGCCGCTCGCGGGCGTCCCTGTTGGCAACGAGCTGGTTAAATTCTGCGGCGGCCCGCGCGAGGGCTGTTACTGGAAGCCTTCGCCGGCGCAGTGGTACTCCATCAAGTCCGGCGCTCCGGGCGCGCGCGTGCTCGAAAGCAAAAACGTGCAGCTCGCCGGCGTGCAGACCCCGATCCCGAACAACTCGCTCGCCCGCGGCATCAAGGTCAAGAAAGATGAGCCCGCGCCCGCCGTCGTGCGCATCAACAACTCGCCGACCGCCGACGTGCTCGTCACGACCATCGACCTCGTGCACAAGTAGTGTGCGCGACGGATATCCTTAGACTGTCTCTGAAGCTCAAAATCTGGAACCTCGCGTCAGGGGGCTCGGGTTTTGGGCTTCGCCGTTAGCGAACGCTTTGAACGCTCCGGCAATCATTCGAGAAATAAAATTCCGGGAGTTGAATAGATGCTCTACATCACACGCGGTCTGCTAGGTCTCTTCGTAGGGTCTTTGATTCTGTGCGGAATGCCGTGGGGCGCATCCGCGTCTCTGCCGTTCGCGCGCGAAACGCGTTTGCAGTCCGGCGCGCCGCAGGCGAGCACAGGGGCCGCGTCGGAGCGCGAGCGCGGGCGGGCGCTACTGCATCAGGGCAAGGCGGCGGAAGCGCTCATCCACCTCGAACGCGCGCTCAAGCAGTTTCAGCAGTCGGGCGACAAGGCGGGCGAGGCGTCGGCGCTCGACCTCCTCGGCGAGCTGTACGAGCGGCAGGGTAACTACGACATCGCGCTCAAGCACTTCGACGGCGCGTACGACATCTACTCCGCGATGGCCCTGAGCGAAAGCAGGCAGTCGAATCTGGTCAGCGCCGTCTCGACGCAGGAGGGCGCGTACAACGCCAACCTGATGCTCGCCAAGACGGGCCAGATGCACTACCGGCGCGGCGACATCAACAAGGCGCGCGCCTCCTTCTCGCGCATGCGCGTGACGAAGCCGGAAACCGACATGCTCAAGGCGGCACAGGGCAGCAAGTCCAACGTGCAGTCGAAGGTGAGCAAGCTCGGAGGCTTCGGCGCGCGAATGAAAGGCGCTCTCTCCGGCAGGCCCACGACCTCGACGCCGGGCGCGGCGGTGGGCGTCATCGCCGACACGGCCAGCACTTTGAAAGGCCCCTTCAACGCCTATCGCGAGACCGTCATCTACGCGACGCACGAGCTTGGCATGGGGCGCGTGGACTATTTCAACGACCAGCTCGATTCAGCGAAGAAGCATTTCGAGAACGTGCTCGCCGCGACGCTCGGGAGCCTGCCCGTCGTCGGCAAGCTCGGGCAGACCCGCCGCTATCGCACCGCAGCGCGCACCGCGCTCGGCGACGTGGCCTTCCGGCAGGCCCGTTACGCCGACGCCTTCAAGCTCTACAACGAGGCTTCAAAGGGCGCGCGCGACGACGCGCGGCTCGACCTCGCTTGGCCCGCGCAACGCGGCGCGGGACGCGCTCTGTGGGCGCAGGCCGCCGTGGAGAAAGACGAGAAGAAGGCCGCGAAGATGCGCGACGACGCGCTCGGCTCATACCGTCAGGCGCTCGCCACCATCGAGACGATACGGCGCGGGAGCCTCCGCGCCGACGAAGCGCGCACGACCTTCCTCGCGACGACCGGAGAGGTCTTCGTCGAGGCCGCCGCCGCGCTCGCCGAGACTGCGCTGGCCGCGCACGCGGGGACGGGCGTCACGCCGGTCACGACTCCAACGGTTTCCGGGCCGCTCGAAGGGCGCGCGCTCGAATACGCTGCGGAAGCTCTCTCGGTAGTCGAGCAGGGCCGCGCGCGCTCTCTGCTCGACCTGCTGAGCGAGACCGGCTCGGAGATTAGCGAGGGAGTGCCCTCCGACCTCCTGCAACGCAAGCAGGAGAATCAGGCGCAGCAGGAGGAGATAGCCGCGCAGTTGACGGGCGTGAACCTCGGAGGCGACGCGCCGAAGAAGTCGCTCGACGAACTTGAAGCGGAGCTTGCACGCTTGCAGACCGAGTTCGAGAGCATCGAAAACCAAATTAGGTCGGCCAGCCCGCGCTACGCTGCCCTCACCGCCGCGCGCGCTCTCACGCTCGCAGACATTCGCCAGCAGGTGCTCGACGAAGAGACCGCGCTGCTCGAATACAGTCTCGGCGACGAACGCTCTTACCTCTACGCGTTGACTCGCGCCGGGATGACGCTCTCGCGCCTGCCCGCGCGCGCCGAGATTGAGAAGCAAGCGGTCGCGCTGCGACAGCAGATTATCCCCGCCTCGCTCCGCCGCGCGCTGACCGACACGGTCGCCGCCGCGACCGACCCGAAACGCGGCCTCTCTGTCAGCACCGGAGGCACGCAAGCCTCTTCGAGTGCGGCGGCGACCGCCTATGCGGGAGTCGCCAACTCGCTCTACAAGATGGTGGTCGAGCCAGCCGCCCCGCTCTTCAAGACGAACCGCCTGCTCGTCGTCGCCGACGGCGCGCTCAACTACATCCCCTTCCATGCGCTCGTCACAACGGCCCCCGGCGCGGGTGCGGACTTCTCGACGCTCGCGTATCTTTTGAAGACTAACGAGACAGTCGTCGCCCCTTCGGCCTCGGTCGTCGCCGCCATCCGCCAGCAGCGCTCTGGCGCGGACGGCGGAGCGGGCGGCGGCTCGCGCGCCAACAGCATGCTGCTCGTCGCCGACCCCGTCTTCGACACGCGCGACTCTCGCATGCGCTCGACGCCCGCGCCGTCGCCTGCGACGCAGCAGGGGGCGAGCGCCGAGGCTTCCCGCGCGCTCAGCTTCGAGAGCGCTCTTTCGGACGTAACGGAAAGAGAGAGCGCTGGCGGCCCGCCCTCGGGCGCGGGGCAGAAGGGCGGCGTGCTCGTGCGTCTCAACGGCACGCGTGAAGAGGCGCAGCAGATTGCGCGGCTCGCCACGGCCTCCGGGCGCAAGGCGGACACTTGGCTCGACCTTGACGCGAGCGAGTCGAACGTCGAAGAGCGAGACTTGCGCCAGTACCGCGTCCTGCACTTCGCGACGCACGGGCTCCTCAACGCCGAGCGACCGCAGTTCACAGGCATCGTTCTATCTCTGGTCGGCAACGGCGCGTCGAGCGACGGCTTCCTGCGCACCGACGAAATCTTCAACCTTCGTCTCGCATCCCCGCTCGTGATGCTCTCGGCGTGCGAGACCGGCCTCGGCAAAGAGAAGCGAGGCGAGGGCGTCATCGGCCTCACGCGCGCCTTCATGTACGCGGGAGCCCCCGCCGTCGGCGTCAGCCTCTGGTCGGTCGCGGACAAATCGACGGCTGAGCTGATGACCGACTTCTACAAGAACCTTCTCGGCAAGCAAGGCTCGACGCCTACCGCCGCGATGCGCGCCGCACGCCAGAACATGATTGCCGGTAAGAAATACAGCGCGCCCTTCTACTGGGCTCCCTTCGTCATTAACGGCGACTGGAAGTGAAGAAGATGACGGATGCGGAATGATGAACGATGAATAAGAAGCAAGCTGCTTTTCATTCGTCGTTCATCATTCGTCGTTCATCGTTTGTTTCCCCTGTGTGTGTGGGCTAATATCGAGGGCATCAATTCAAGTCGAAATTTCAGGGGAAAGTGACGGTGGCCTCGATGGAGACGCAGTTTATTCCAGTGCCCGACAAAGGCACGCTCGAAGAGCTGTTCGCGCGTTCGCACGAAGCTCCTGTGGTGCTCTTCAAGCACAGCAACACGTGCCCGATTAGCGCCACAGCCTACCGCGCGCTCAAGCATTTAGGCTCTCAGGTCTCAATCGTCGTGGTGCAGCAGAACCGGGACATCTCGCGCGAGGTCGAGGCGCGGACGGGCGTGCGCCACGAGTCGCCGCAGGCGTTCGTGCTCCGCAACGGAGAAGTCGCATGGTCTGCCTCGCACTTCGACATCACCGCCGACGCGGTCGAACGCGCCGTGAGAGAGAACGAATAAATGGTGAATGCTTAAATGATGAACGATGAATAAGAAGCAAGCCGCTTTTCATTATTCATCATTTAAGCATTCATCACTGGAACTGTTTATGAGCGAAGCTACGAGACGCGGCCCAGCCGTGGAGCCGCGCGAGATTATGCAGGAGGGCGACGCCGAGCTGCGCGTCACTTGGGGCGACGGGCGCGCGTGTCTCTACAGCGCGCCGCAACTGCGCCGCGCGTGCCCTTGCGCGCAGTGCGTCAACGAGGTTACGGGGCAGCGCATGCTCAAACCTGAGATGATAGGGAACGACCTCTCCATCGAGAACATCGAGATTGTCGGGCGCTACGCGCTCACTTTCCGTTGGAGCGACGGACACGAAACGGGCATCTACAGCTTCCGCTACCTGCGCCAATTGTGCGAGAGCGTCGAAGCAAACGACGACCTCGAATAACCAATTCGGTCGCTGTCGGCGGCAAACGAAAGGCATCTCACGAGTCTACAGATTTACCATTGACAGCTTCTCTTCAATCGTTGTAACTTCTACCTGCTAATTGAAATGGATTGCAATTCCGTTCGGATACCTCGTGAGCCCGCTGATAGTTTTCGTACTATCTCCGCTAAGTAAAATAGTTAAGCCCGCGGCTCTTAACTAGTCCGAAGGTTAGCCTCTTGCCTGATGAAGCGTCTTCCGGAATGCCTGCTGTTTTAGCTTCCCGACGCACAGATGAATCTCAATAATTCACGCAACATATGATTGGCTGAAATAGATAAGCCCTACCGGTACTGGCAGGTGCCGGCAGGGCCATCACAACACACGCTCCGTCGGCTTGCTGTGACGAAGATGCGCCGTTGACTGACCCGCATCTTACCGCAGTGTGCGATGGCGCTCAACCCCGAGACGTAAGGACATCGCCATGGAGTCTGCCACATTTCTCTGTCTGAATCTTGCCCTCCAACCTCTAGCTTTCAACCCGCTCTTGATAGGCCCTGTAAGTGGAAGCGTGTAGTGTTGTAAAACGCCTGAGCCTTTCACTTAAACCCCAAAAGGAAACACGACCTCCGTTTGTCGCGGTAGCTTCGCAAGCTGCCACGCGGCAAGACTTGAAAAGGAGAACACCCGTAATGTCGAAGAGAGATAAAACTCGCGAGAAAGATGCTCGAATCGCCGCTAAAAACAGGCGCGAATTAATCGCGGCTGGACTGAAGAGGCGAGACCTAATGAAGATGGGTCTTCTGACCGCCGCCGGGATGCTCATCCCGAAGAAGGGCTTGAGCGCTCGACCGCTCACCAGCGCCGGATTCGTCGATGACGACGAGCCGAACAGCCCCCCGACCACCCCGTTCGTTGAGAACATGCCGCGTTTGTTCGTCATGCCGCAGAGCGCGGCGCTTACTCCCACTCCGACCATCGTCCCGAATACCGCAGCCGGCGAAGCGCGCACGGTTGCGCATCAGGCTTTCGCACAGTTCCCTCCGCAGCGTTTCTACGAGATGTGGGAGGAAGAGAACTTCGTCAACGTGGCCCCGGCGGGACAGCTTCCGGCTCAGCCCATCTGGGGTTTCGCCCCGGTGGTCAACGGCGTCAAGGTCGCGGGCGCGATGACCCCCGGCCCGATGATCGTCGAGCGGTACGGGGCGCTGGGCTCCCCGCAGAACGGCTCGGTGCTCGTGCGCCAGCGCAACAAACTGCCCGTAAACAACCGCGGCTTCGGCCTGCCCTCGACCTCCACCCACTTGCACAACGGGCACACGCCGCCCGAATCCGACGGCTTCCCCTGCTTCTTTCAGGAGCGCAACCAGTTCTACGACCATCATTACCCGAACGTGCTGGCCGGAATCAACTCGACGCACCCCGGCACGGGCGACATCAAAGAGGCGATGCACACGCTCTGGTATCACGACCACCGCATCGACCACACGGCGGAGAACACCTACAAGGGTCTCGCCGGGACTTACATCCTCTTCAACGAGTTCGACACCGGCGACGAGACGACGGGCTTCCGCCTGCCCTCCTTCGGCGACGGCCAGAACC
>WUUC01083724.1_pt1 | contig 11985 bp, 14 predicted proteins | sample 6278441 | NCBI WGS metagenome assembly WUUC01 (sample SAMN13675441, study PRJNA597444) | soil metagenome | isolation source: soil | place: USA: Washington | collected 2017-10 | reverse complement strand
TCATGTGCGGTACTCGCCGTTGATGCGCACGTATTCGGCGCTCAGGTCACAGGTCCAGATCGTCGCGGCGAACCGGCCGCCGGATCCGATGTTCACGTCAATGCGCACGTCGCGTCCCTGCAGGTGTTCTGCGGCTCGCGGCGCGGCCTCGTCGCGGGGCAAGCCGTTCTCGAACAGCAGGACGCCCCCGACGTGGACGGTTGTGCGACTGATGTCGAACCGCACGCCGGAGCGCCCGGCCGAGGCGACGATCCGGCCCCAGTTCGGGTCGGCGCCGTGCACCGCGGTTTTCACCAGGGGTGAATTCGCAATCGTCCTCGCTATCCGCCGCGCATCGTCTTCGCTGCGCGCGTCGGTGACGGAGATCGCGATGAGCTTTGTCGCCCCTTCGCCGCCGCGCACGATGCCAAGAGCCAACTCGCGCGACACCGTTCGCAGCGCCGCGAGGAATGCCGGATAGGATCGCTCGTCGATCGTCACGTCGCTCGCGCCCGACGCCATCGCGAACAGCGAGTCGTTCGTCGAGCACTCGCCGTCAACGGTGATGGCGTTGAACGTGCCGCGAGCGGAAGCGCGGAGGGCCCTCCGCAGCAACTCGACGGGTACCTGCGCATCAGTCGTGATAAAGCCAAGCATCGTTGCCATGTTTGGCTCGATCATCCCGGACCCCTTCGCCGTGCCGCCGATCGTGAAGCGGCCGCCGGGCACATGCACCGCGACCGCATGCTCCTTCGGGAACGGGTCGGTGGTCATGATGGCGCGGGCGGTTTCTGCCCCGGCTCCCCGCGCCAGCGCGCCGACCGCGGTCGCGATCCCCGGTAGAACCTTGGACATCGGCAGCGCGACACCAATGACACCGGTCGATGCCACGAGTACCTGTTCGGAGTCGCAGCCGATCGCTTCCGCGGTTGCGGATGCCATCGCGCGAGCGTCCTCCATCCCCTGGGTCCCTGTGCATGCGTTCGCGCACCCGCTGTTCACGACGATCGCGCGAATGCGTCCCCTGGCGCGCTCCAGGTGCTGGCGCGAGACGATGACCGGCGGAGCAACGGCGAGGTTCGTCGTGAAAAGGCCGGCCGTCGGAACCGCGGCGTCGGCGGCCAGCACCACCAAATCCAGTGCGCCAGGCTTTGCCTTGATCCCGCAGGGGAGTGCCGCGGATCGAAATCCGAGCGGCGCCGTCACGCCCCCTGCGACCGGTTCGATCGCGACGCCGGCCTCATGTGGGGCCGCCTGATGTGCGACGTCAGCCATGGAGCGCCGCCAGGGGTACGCAGGCATCGCGGCTCCGCGTGAGCGTCAGCATCACGGCATATTGGCCGCACTGCCGGAAGTGGACGCACGTCTTGCAGTCCGTGTCGATCTTCTCCGGCAGCCAGACGTGGGGAACCAGTGAGAACCCCATGTGCACGAAGTACGCGGGCGAATGCGTGAACGCGCACAACTTGTGGAAACCGGCAATCGCGGCGCGACGCACGAGCTCATCCACGATGGTCTTCCCAAGGCCAAGGCTGCGTGCATCACGGCTCACGACCAGCGACCGCACTTCGGCCACGGTGCTGCTGAGCGGCGCAAGCTCGGCACACGCGAGCAGCTGGTCATCTTGCATCGCCACGACAAAGCGCGGCGCGCGGGCCGCGATCTCGGACAGCTCTCGCGGCAGCAGATGGCCTTCCTCGAGATGGTCCATGATCAGCGCATGAATCGCGCGCGCCTCGGCGAGTGTCGCCGAGCGCAACACGATCGGCTCCGTGGACGTCCGTAGCGGGCGACGCGACGGCGTCACGAGACGAACGGGAACGGTGCTGACTGCGTTCATGCGTGTACCTCCGCCCCGACCGCCGTGAGCACGGTGTCGAGGATGTCGAGTGCCCGATCGAGATCCGCCAAATCAATCGTGAGCGGCGGCAGCATCCGGACCACCTTTTCGTCGGTCCGATTCACGAGGAGTCCATGGTCGCGGGCGCCGTCGACCACTGCAGTAGCGTCCACCCTGAGCTCGAGGCCGCGCATTAGCCCGGCGCCGCGAACCTCCACGATGAGGGGGTGCCTGAGCGCGAGCGTCCGCAGCCGACGCTCGAACTCCGGGGCGATCTCGTTCACATGATCGATCAGCCCCCCTTCCATCAACTGCTGCAGAAAGTACACGGCCGCGCGACAGGCCAGAAGATTGCCGCCGTAGGTCGTGCCGTGATCGCCCGGCGAGATCGCTTCGGCGACGCGCTCGGCACAGAGGCATGCGCCGATCGGGACGCCGCCGCCGAGCGCCTTGCCAACCGAGACGAGATCCGGGGCTAGTCCGAGCGCCTGGAAATAGAACGGGACTCCCGTGCGCCCGAGCCCGGTCTGGACCTCATCGGCGATCAACAACGCGCCTGTCTCGCGGCATGCAGCGTTGATGGCCTCGACTGCCGCCGGTGACAGCGGGCGCACGCCGCCCTCGCCCTGTATCGGTTCAGCGATGATCGCAGCCGTGCGATCCGTCACGGCGCGCCGAATCGCGGGCGAATCTGTCGGATCGACAAACGACACGCCGGGCAACAGCGGCATGAACGGTTCGCGATAGTGCTCGTCGTGGGTCACCGACAGCGATCCAAACGTGCGCCCGGAAAACGAGCCCTCCATCGCCACGAATTCGGTGCGGTTGCGCTGCCCCTGCGAGAACCAGAACCGCCGCGCGAACTTCAGGCAGGCTTCCACCGCCTCCGTGCCGCTGTTGCAGAAAAACGTACGCGTGAGGCCGGACAGCGCCGCCAGCCGTGCCGCCGCTTCGCCCTGCAAGGGGTGGTAATAGAGGTTCGACGTGTGCAGCAGCGTTGACGCCTGATCGGCGAGGACCTCCGCGAGCCCGGGATGCGCGTGCCCGAGAGAGGCCACGCCAATTCCCGACAGCAGGTCGAGATACTCGCGGCCGTCGGCGTCGTACAGCCGCGCGCCGTTGCCGCGGACGAAGACCACCGGCTGACGCTTGTACGTCGGCACGATGTAGCGCGATTCGATGGCACGCACGTCGTCAAGTTTCATGCGATCACCGTGAACGCAGAGGACGCGGACAGGTCAGCAGAGCCGTCGAGCACGCAGAGATTGGTGTCACGGCCGTTCACAATCAGCACGTCTCGCACGCCGCCGCGCAGCGCCCGCCGGCACGCCTTGAGCTTGGCGACCATGCCCTTGTTCGCGGTGCCCTGCTTGACCAACCGGGCTGCGTCGCGCGCGCCCATGCGCGCGATCGTGGTGCCCGCCTCGTCAAGGACACCCGATGTGCCGCCGGCGATAATCAGGCGCGACGCCTTGACCTCCACCGCGAGGTGAGCGGCGAGCGTGTCGGCGTTCACGTTCAGCAGCTGGCCGCTCTTCGCCGCGCCGATGCACGCGATGACCGGCACGTACCGCTTCGCGAGCAGATCGGTCACGAGCTGCGGCGCGCCGTTATTCACCGGCGCCCCGACGAGTCCCAGGTCCACCTGTTCTCCCGTCGCCGCCTCGAGTACTGCGGCACGGCGAACGCTGACAACACCGGCATCGGCTCCCGTCAAGCCGACCGGCCGGCCGCCGGCGGCGCGAATTGCCGCCACCAGGCGCGTGTTGATAGCCCCCGCCAGGACCGCCACGACGACGTCGAGGGTGGGCGCGTCGGTGACCCGCAGCCCATCTACCTGCACCTTGTGAATACCGGCAACGGCGAGGGCGCGGTCGATTTCCTTGCCGCCGCCGTGCACCACGACGAGTCGCACGCGCGTGGAGAGATCGGTAATCGCTTCGGCCATGCGCCGAACATCCGAGTGCTGCTCGAGGAGTTCGCCCCCGAGCTTGAGCACGAGCGTCCGCGCCTGTCGCGCCGAAGCGGCAGAGCCGCGAAGGCGGACCATCAGAGCAACCCTGTGCGCTCGTCGAGTCCGAGCGCGAGATTGAACGCCTGGACCGCCTGGCCGGCGGCGCCCTTCACAAGGTTGTCGAGACAGGCGACGAGCACGAGGCGCCCTGTGGGTTCGTCCACTTTCCAGCCGATGTCGCAGAAGTTGGTATGTGCGACGTGCTTGATTTCCGGCAGCGCCGCGCCCGTGAGCCGGACAAACGGCGCATCGGTGTACGCCGCCTGAAGAGCCGCGCTCACTTGTGGCTCGGTCGTGCCGGGTGCGAGCGTCGCGTAGATCGTTTCCAGGATCCCGCGGTCGAGCGGCACGAGATGCGGCACGAACGTCACGGGGACGCCGAGCTCCTGCTCGATCTCCGGTGTGTGGCGGTGCGAAAACACGTTGTACGCGGACACGCTCCCGTGGTTCTCCGAAAAGTGCGTCCGGTCCGTCGGCGCCTTGCCAGCGCCCGAAATCCCCGACTTCGCGTCGATGACCACAGGTCCACGCAGCAGGCCGGCGGCCGCAAGCGGCTCGAGCGCAAGCAGTGCTGCCGTCGGGTAACAGCCGGGACAGGAGATCAGGCGCGCGTGATGAATCGATTCGCGATGCCGCTCGGGGACGCCGTATACCACGCCAGCCGGCATCGCCGTCGTTGCCGGATACCATCGCTGCCGCGCCGCGGCATCGCGCAGGCGAAATGCGCCGGAGAGATCGATGACGCGGCGGCCCCGGGCCACGAGCGCGGGGCCCACTTCCGCGGAGGCCGCCTCGGGCAGGGCCAGAAACACCACGTCCGCGTCGGCGATCCGATCCAGGTCGAGCGGCACGACCGGCTCGTCGAAGATGCGGGCGAGCGCCGGCAATGCCCGCGGCGCGCTCGATGCCGCCGAAGACATCGCGAGCGCCAGCTTCGCCGCCGGATGGCGCGCGAGCAGTCGCACGAGCTCCTGCCCGGCGTAGCCGGTGGCGCCTGCAACGGCGACGAGCGTGGTAGAGGGGCTGGCTACGGTCATCGTACCTGATATCGACAGGAAAGAATATTTATACAGGCCATTGCATAATCATGTCAACCCCGTTGTATAGTGAAGCGAATCAGCGATTCACGATTCACCAGTCATGAATCGCCAATCCTGACTATGAAGGTTCGCCGCCAGGCGCTGATCGTGGACATCGTGCAGCGCGAACCCATTCGCAGCCAGGAGCAGCTGCGTCGTCGCGTGAAGGCCGAGGGGTTCGACGTCACCCAGGCGACGCTCTCGCGTGACATCCGCGAGCTGGGCCTCGTCAAGGGGGGTGCCGACCGTGCGTACCAGGCGCCGCTGCAGGTCGAGGCGAGCCCGGCGACGGCGACCTCGACGTTGCAACGCGCGCTCGCGGAGTTCCTGGCGCGGGTGGATCGGGTGCAGCAGCTCGTGTTGCTGCGCACGGGGCCCGGCCAGGCGCAGCTGCTTGCGGTGGCGATCGATCGAGCCCGGCTTCCCGAGGTTGTCGGGACTGTCGCCGGCGACGACACCATTCTGGTGATTGCGCCTGACGCGCGCCGCGCGAAGGGCCTGGTGAAGCGCCTGGAAGAGTTTTCTGCGACCTAGGTCATGGCCAGGTGAGCCTGGAAAGAGACATGAAACAGCGCATCGTCCTTGCCTACGACGGCTCGCCCGAGAGCTCGAGTGCGATTGCCGGCCTCGCCCGGCAGCACAACGCCGACATCGTGACCCTCACCCTGGATCTCGGAGTTGGTGGGGCACTCGATGGCGTCCGCGATCTGTCGATTGGGCGCGGCGCGATCCGCGCGCACGTCCTCGAGGTGCAGGAGGAGTTCGCCCGGGACATCATCCTCCCTGCCGCGCAGGCCGGCACGCTCGTCCCCGGCGCGGCGCTGGCTGCGGTCGTGCGCCCTCTGCTCGCCAGGAAACTGGTGGACGTGGCGCGGATCGAGAACGCTGCCATGGTTGCGTACGTTTCGCGGCACGAGGATGACGCTCGCCTGGAGCGCTTGATTGCGGTGCTCGAGCCTGCCCTTGCCGTGGTCGCCGTTGATGGAACCGGGACCGGGCCTGATCCTGGCGTGAAGGCCATGGCGCGCCGATCGAGCCTGACGGCCTCGGTGGCGCACGTGGAGATCTTGTTCAAGGACAATGTACCCGTAACGATCAACGGCATCGGCATGCGGTTGCCCGAGCTGCTGGAAAGCCTTGCAACCATCGCCGCCGAGCACGGAATCGCTGGAGGTGAGCACGCGTTCGTGCCAGCCGCCACCGTGCTTCATGCCGCGTATCTCGCAGTGATGCCTTCGCGCGACGGCGTCGTGCGCTTGAAACTGTCTGGCGGAGGCTGCCAGGTCGAGGAGCGCGCGACGGCATGAGTAAAGAGACGACATGAGTAAAGAGACGCTGTGGTCGGGCCGATTTGATACCGATCCCGATCCGGCCGCCTTCGATTTCGGTATTTCCTTCGGCTTCGACCGGGCGCTCTTCGAGGACGACGTCACGGGCAGCCTGGCGTGGGCCGACGCGCTTCGCGCGGCCGGTGTGCTGTCGGCGGACGACGCCAAGGCGATCCGCGCGGGTCTCGAGGCGATTCTGGCCGAAGGCCGCCGCACCCCGTCGTTTGTCGCCGGTCCCGACGAAGACGTGCACAGCTTCGTCGAACGCAAGCTCGTCGAGCGCATCGGGGATGCCGGCCGCCGCCTGCACACGGGCCGCTCGCGCAACGAGCAGGTGTCCCTCGATCTGCGGCTGTATTTGCGGCGCCGGATCCCGTTCCTGCAGCGTGCGCTCGCGACCCTCGTGCGCTCGCTGGCCGAACAGGCAGGCGCGGCGGGCGACGCGATGATGCCGGCGTACACACACCTCCGACGCGCCCAGCCCGTACTCGTCGCGCACTTCTTCCTGTCGCATGCCGCGGCCCTTCGCCGCGATCACGCGCGTCTCGCGGCTGCGATCGACGAGGCCGACGCGCTCACGCTTGGATCGGGCGCGATCGCCGGCACCAGTTATCCGATCGATACGGAAACTCTCGCCCGTGCGCTCGGCTTCTCGCGTGTCGTGCGCAACAGCATGGATGCATCGAGCGACCGTGACTTCGTCGCGACGTTTCTCTACGCCGCCTCGTTGACGATGGTGCACCTGAGCCGCGTGGCGGAAGACCTCATCATCTTCACCGGCGAAGAGCACGGATTTTTCGAGCTCTCGGACGCGTCCGCGACGGGGAGCAGCATGATGCCGCAGAAGAAAAACCCCGACCCGCTCGAGCTCGTCCGCGGCAAGTCTGGCCGCGCGATCGGCCGCCTCACGGGGTGGCTCGCCACGATGAAGGGTTTGCCGAGCGGGTACAACAAGGATCTGCAGGAGGACAAGGAAGCGGTGTTGGACGCCGAGGCGACTCTCGCGACGTCGCTGGCCGCTACCAACGCCGTCGTATCGCGGCTGGGGCTGAACGCCGCGAAATCAGAACGGGCGGCCTCGGGGCTGCTGCTGGCGACCGATGTCGCGGATTACCTGGTGTCCCGCGGCATGCCGTTCCGCCGGGCACACGAAGTGGTGGGCGCCATGGTCCGTCGCCTTCTCGCCGAAGGGCGCGACTTCAGTGCGCTCACCATTGCCGAATGGCGCGAGGCGAACGAAAGGTTCGGTGAGGATGCCCCGCAGGCAGCCACTCCGCTGGCGTCCGTGCGGGCGCGCCGAACGCCGCAATCCACCAATCCAGAGGCCGTCCACGCGGCGCTCGCCGAATGCCGCGCGTGGGTGTCCAATCTTCCGTCCCAATAGGGACAGCGGCACGCCGAAGCCCGGCGCGGAATTCGCAAGAACGGGAAAAAGTGGGAACGGGCAGGGGGTCAGACCCTTGGGAGGTGTGTTACACTTCAGGCACCTACGGCCACCACGTCGATTCCGACATCCCACCTCGAACGGCTGAAGGAAGAAAGAAGCAACTCCGGGGGAGTGCATGCAGCAACGCCGGCTTCGGCTCGGTGACATTGTGGATGATTACTGTCCGCGCGAACGACGGATCACGAATCACGCCGTCGTCGCGATGATTGAAGACGCGGTGAAGCAGACGCGCTGCACCACGTGTGACGCGGACCACGAATACAAAGAAGCGAAGGTACCCTCGCAGCGCCGCAAGAAGGACGCGCCATCGGTAGGCGCCGAGGCCGTGCCGGCGGCCCCGCGGAAGCGAGCGGTCGTGGAAGCGGCTGCTGGCGACGCCGTCGCGGAAGCCGAAACGCTGCCTGACGCGTTCCCTATCGACACGCCTGCCGAGGATGCGTCGGCGGCAAGCGCAGCCGCGGACGAACCGTTCGACAGCGACGCGACCGAAGAAACTCCCGCAGAACGCCACCTCGATGACGACGACGGTCCGGTGCACCGGCCGTTGATCCGTGCGACGCTGCCGCGCCCGGAAGGGCATGCGCCAGAACGGAAGGAACCCGAGTTCACCGCGCACCAGCGTAGTGATGCGAACGGCAACCGTCCCGGTCGCGGGCCCCGTCGTGGTTCGCGCCCTGGGCAGACTCGCGGCCCACAGGCCGGCGGTCCGTCACGCTTTGGCGGCGGCTCCGCGCGCAACGCTCAGGGCCAGCGACACGGATCGGGCTTTGGTGGGCAGCGACATGGATCGTCGCAGGGACAGGGACCGCGCCCGAACGGCGGCCGCCCGGGCCAGCAGCGTGGCGGACAAGGCCGTCCTGGTGGCGGCGGCGGACGAAAACGGGGACGCTAGCGCGTCGCGAGTTCCCCGTCCGCAGTTCGACGTTTCGGGTTCGAGTTCCGCGTTGGGGCTCCACGCTTCACCTTGTTCAGCGCCCAAGTCCAAGCAGGCCCGAGGGTCCATCTAGAATCTAGAATCACGAATCCAGAATGAGAAGGAGTGAGCTGTGCGTAAACAGGTCCTCATCCTGCTCGTGGTGGGCGCAGCCTGCCCGGCGTTTGCCGACACAATCAAGTTCACGCCAAAGACCGGCGCGCAGACGTTTGCGGTGCGCGAACCGGTGCTGCGCGTCAAGCCCGGCGACATCGTCGAGTCGCCGACGTTTTCGCAGCCGGGTGACTACTACGAGCGGGCCGGCGGCGCGTGGCCCGGCGAAGTGGGTCCGTTCTATATCGAGGGGGCAACCCCGAACGACACGCTGGTTGTAAAGATTATTCGAGTGCGTCCGAACCGCGACACCGCCGTCTCCGCGGTCAATCCGAACGGGATCAGCGGCGTGGCGGCCGACAACCGCACGCGCATGCTGAATCCACCGCTGCCAACCAGGCGTTACGTGTGGAAACTGGATCGCGCTCGTAACGTCGGCATCCTCGACATTCCCGACTCGGCATCGAAGCGCATCGAGATGCCGCTCAAGCCGATGCTCGGCCGCCTCGCGGTGGCCCCACGCGGCCAGGAGGCGTTTGGCGGACTGTGGCCAGGCGACTTCGGTGGCAACATGGATTCCTCCGATGCTGTCGAAGGGACAACCGTGTTCCTTCCCATCTTCCACGACGGCGCGTACTTCTATTTCGGCGACGGACACGCGTTGCAGGGAGACGGCGAAATTGTCGGCTCGGGCCTCGAGACGACGATGGATGTCGTGCTGCAGTTCGACCTGATCAAGGGGCAGCGCATCGCGTGGCCGCGTTACGAAGACGCGCAACACATCATGGTGGCCGGCAGCGGCCGGCCACTGATCGACGCGTTCCGCATTGCGCAGGTCGAATTGATCGAGTGGCTGGTTGCCGACTACGGGTTCGATCGGATGGACGCCTACCAGGTCGTATCGCAGGCAGGCGTGACACGGGTCGCCAACGTGGTTGATCCAAACTATACGGTCATGGCGAAGTTCCCGAAGGCGCTGTTGCCGGCACGGGTGCGGCGATGACCGACTTCACCGGCAAGACCGGGTTGATCGTGGGCATCGCGAACAAGCGCTCGATCGTGTGGGCGATCGCGCAGGCCACCGTTTCGCGCGGCGCGCGTGTCGCGCTCACCTACCAGGGCCGGTTCGAAGAGAACGTCCAGGAGCTGTCGGCGGGGCTGGCAACGCCTCCGCTCGTCCTGCCCTGCGACGTGACTTCGGATAGCGAGATCGATGCCGTGTTCTCCAGGGTCGAACAGGAGTTCGGCGGGCTCGACTTCGTCGTGCATGGCGCCGCGTTCGCGCGCAAGGAGGAACTGTCGGAGCCGTTTGCGAACACGTCGCGAGAGGGTTTTCGTCTGGCGATGGACATCTCGGCGTATTCCCTCATTGCGCTCGCGCGAGGCGCGACACCGTTGATGGAGAAACGAGGAGGCGGGAGTATCGTCACGCTGACCTACCTGGGCAGCGAACGTGTGTTCCCGAACTACAACGTGATGGGCGTGGCCAAGGCGGCGCTCGAAGCCAACGTCCGGTATCTCGCGGCGGATCTCGGCCCGAAGAACATCAGGGTGAATGCGATCTCCGCCGGACCCATCAAGACCATCTCCGCGATGGGCATTGGCGGGTTCTCCAGCATCCTCAACGTGTACCGCGAGAGGGCACCGCTGCGCCGCAATGTGGAAACGGGAGAGGTGGGTGAGGCAGCGGCCTTCCTGCTCAGCGATGCGAGCAAGGCCATCACGGGCGAGATCCTGATGGTTGACGCGGGGTTCCACGTCAGCGGCATGTAGGATTCCAGGTTTTCCGTTGGAATCCAGATTGCAGCCTCGGCAGCCGGACGGAGGCTACTGATGAGCAAGTTGAGCTACTGGAAATCGCTGCTGCTGATTGTGGTGCTGCTCGCGCCGCTGGCAGGCGCGGCCTGCGGCAAGACCGTGGGTGAGACGATCGACGACACCACCATCACGACGCGCGTGAAGACGGCGATGCTGAATGATCCTGCGGTCGGCGGACTTCGCATCGACGTGGACACGTTCAAGGGGGTGGTCACGCTGTCGGGACGCGTGAAGAGCCAGGCCGAAAAGGATCAGGCGATCGCGTTGGCGCGCAAGATCGACGGCGTCACGGATGTGAAGGACGCGCTCCAGGTCTTACCAGAAGGACAATAATCAAATCGAGAATCTAGATTCTCGATTCCAGATTGATTAACGCGGCGCTGCCCATTCCTCGGTTCGAATGGCGGCCCGCGGCACACCTAATTCGGTCAGGGTCGCTACGGCTTCGGCAACGAGCGACCCTGGCCCACAAATAAAACACAACGTGTCGAGGCGGTCGTGCAGTACCGCCTCGAAATGGGCACGCCCGATGCGGCCGCGGCCACCTGCCCAGTCGAGGGCATCCCGCGTGACGGTGGGATGGAGCTCCAGCCGGCCTGCAGCTTCGTGCGCGCGCAGCTCGGGCATGAACGCGAATTCGTCGGCGCGCCGCGCGCTGTACAGCAGCGAGATGCGCTCGGCCGGATGCACGCGCAGCGCGTGATCGAGCATTGCGCGCAGCGGAGCGATTCCCGTGCCTCCCGCCACGAACAGCAGGCGCCGATGGGTGAGCGCCGTCGGAAACGTGAACGCTCCGACCGGTCCCTCTACGTCGAACAGCGTCCCGCGCGCGAGCGTCGAGAAGTGTGGACCGGCTGAACCTTCGTGATCCAGCCCAACGAGGAGCTCGAGCGCCTTCATGTCCGCCGCGGACTCGGGCGACGACGCGATGGAGTATGGGCGGCGGTGCGACTCGCCATGCGCACCCACAACAACGGCCTGACCTGCCCGGAACTGGAACGTGGTGTCGTGAAGGTCGAGGGCGAGGAGGACAGAGCGCGGCGTTACCTGTGACACGTCAACGAGCGGCAGAGTGACGACCCCGGACACGTGAGGAGAGTGTACCTTAGCCCTGCATGCCGAGAGCGCGCCGCCTGCGCGGCCTCCTCATTCGTCTCGTGCTGAACCGGCCGCTCGCGTTTGGTCTCGGCGCCGTGCTTGCCGCGCCCGGGGTGTTGCTGATGTTGCGCGACTATGAATGGGAGTCGGGCGCGACGGATGGTCTTGGGCTGCTACTTGTCGCGACCGGCATTGCGATCGCGTGGGCAGGCCTGACAGGACGGCAGGCGGATTGGGTGGATTGAAGTGAAGGAACTCCAGTGAGACGGGACACGGAGGCACGTAGACACGGAGGCACGTAGACACGGAGTTCAATACCCAATTTAGTTTGCTGATCTCCGCGCCTCCGCGGTTC
>WUUC01215206.1_pt1 | contig 11986 bp, 16 predicted proteins | sample 6278441 | NCBI WGS metagenome assembly WUUC01 (sample SAMN13675441, study PRJNA597444) | soil metagenome | isolation source: soil | place: USA: Washington | collected 2017-10 | reverse complement strand
GCGGCAACGTTGGGGCGACCGGGAGTCAAGCTCCTATCTCCCTTATGCAGCCGAGCATGATCTGCAACATAATCATCAAGCTATGACCGAACGTCGGATGAATACCGTCGTCACGCTCGCGCTGATACCGGAGCAAGTGGCGGCAATCGAAGACCGCGGCGATGAGCTTCAGGCATTCTGCGAAGTCGCCATCCAGGAGCGAATCGAAGGGACGGCGAGCCCGAAGGATACGGCGATGGCCGACCTCGTGCCGAAGCTTCAGGAGGAGATTGCCTACTATCGGGCGCTCGTCGCGGCCATCACCGAGCAGCGCGACCGCGCGCTCGCGGACCACGCGCGCGGGCAAGCTCAGCGAGCCGTGGAGGAGCACCGTGCCCTACGAAATCTCACCGGGGGTCTTCGCGCCGACGAAAGCGGACCTCGACCGCCTGGAGCGACAGGTGGAGGCGTGGCGGCAAAGCCAAGCTCCGCCCGGCCCCCCGCCGGTAATGCCTGAGCCGGGCCCTCCCCCGCCGGTTCCAGCGCCGACGCACCCGCTGTTCTTTTCGCAGGACTTCTCCCAGGACTTCGCGTAGGGATTCGCCATGCCGGTTACGATCAAGGGAATCACCGTCGCGACGATGGACGATTTCCGGGCCCTGGAGCGCACCATCGGGGCGCCCGAGACTCCGGACGCCAGCACGCCGCCGCCTTCGCCCGCTCCGGCTCCCGGCCCCCCGGTCCCGCCCGCGCTCACCCCGCTCCCGGATGCGGCTGGCGTCGCTCCCGCGCCTGGGAGCCCGCCCACACCCGCTCCGCCTCCCCCTGGGCCGGTGCCGCCCGCTCCGGTTCCCGCCCCTCCAGGGGCTCCCCCAGGCACGCCACCGGCCATTCCGCCGGCCCCGCCCCCGGAGCCGCCGCCGCCGGGTCCGACCCCCACCACACCTCCCGTCACGCCGCCGTCGCCCCCGCCGACGACCCCGCCGCCGTCGCCCCCGGTGTCGACCACCGACACCGACCCGGCTTTCGTGAGCCCGCCCGTCACCCCGACCGTCACGCGCGCCTTCTTCGCCAGCAATGGCGGGACGGGCGCTCAGTCGAACGGCAACACCGCCACCGATTATTTCTTCACCTCCGAAGGGACCGTGGAGACCATCAACGGCGGCACCGGCAACGACTTCTATAACTTCCAGACGGACGGCGGCGGCGGAGAGCCGAACAAGGATATCGTCACCGACGCTGGCGGGATTAACGGCGCCAGTGGCTATCAGGCGAATTTCACGATGCCGGCCGGCATCCAGAATTGGCATTGGCCCGACACCCCCTATAACCAGCGGGTCGTCGGGCACTCGGGAAATCAGGTCTTCGAAGGCAGCGGCGGCAACGGGACGCGAGTCGTCGAACCGAAGGGCGGCCACAACCTTATCAATATCCGGACCTCTGGCGCCTTCACGATCCGGCTCCAGAAGGGCGATGGCTTTGTCAATCAGGTGACGGGCTTTCGCCCCGCGCAAGACAAGATCGACCTCGTGGGCTTCACGGAGCTTGCGAGCTTCGCCGATATCCAGGCCAAGCTCGTTGACCATGCCGGGTACGTGCGCCTCTCCCTGGGAGGGGGCGAGGTCTTGCGGCTCGCGAACGTCACCAAGTCGTCGCTCATCCAGACCAACTTTCTCCTCAACGGGACCACCCCGGCCGGCGCTCCCCTCCCCGCCCCGACCCCGCCGCCGGGCCCGACCCCTCCTGGCCCGACTCCGCCGACCCCGAGCCCGTCCTCGCTCGTCCCGACCCCGGTGGTGCTCCAGAGCGCCGGATATGGACTCGTGCGTGACTATGATTTCGGCTCGAATATCCAGAACTACACGCAACTGCGGGAGCACTTCCAGACGCGCTACCCGTATGCGAACTGGACCGTCGACACCCTGAACGACGAGTGGGAGCGCTACAGGGACAACGACAATCACCGCTTTGTCACCGCACCCACTGACGGCGGGCCGACCCGCCTCCAGCTGGTCGCGCACGTCCGCTCCGGGCTCGTCCGCTTCGGCATTGAGAGCGGCATGATCGCGTGCCTCCACCAGCAGCGCGGCGGCGTCTGGGAAATGCGCGCGCGCGTGCCGCGCAAGCTGGGCGCGTGGCCGGCCTTCTGGATGGTGCCGGGCATGCCCGACAACGGGCGCATGTGCTGGCCGCCCGAGGTCGATATGCTCGAATGGCCGATGAATTCCGTCGCCCTGGGGGTGCCGGATGGCCCGAGCAACTTCTTCTCCGGCGCCATCATGGGCAACGGGCGCAACGCCTCGTGGCTCACCACGCACTTCTCGCTCCTGGACCAATTCGGGAGCTATCACCTCCCAGGGAGCCCGGACGGCTCCGCCGGCTTCCACACCTGGACCGTCGAATGGGACGCGAGCACCGACCGCTTCAAGACCTTTTTCGATGGGACGCTGATCGTCGACCGGACCTATCCCTGGCGCTGCAACGACGGCGGCAATGCGAACGACGCGATCATTCTCATCAACCTCGCGGTCGGCGGCCAATGGGCGGGCCGCAACGGCGTGGGGCCCACGACGGCCGATTTCCCCTTCATCTTCGAAGTCGACTACCTCCGGTGCTGGGCCAAGGGAGCGGTGACGCCCCCGCCGGCTCCGCCGGTCACTCCCCCGGCCCCCACCCCGGCTGGCGGCGGCTCGACCACCCTGACACCGACGCGCTCCGGCTGGACGCTGATTGAAAATTACGAATTCGGCACGGAAGGCAATATCAAGAACAAGACCGACCTCGGGTCGAAGTTCAAATTCCGCTACGTCTATTCGGGCGAGAATCTCGACACGCTCAGCGGCAACCGGGAAATGGAGGTCTACCGCGACTACCCGGAGGGCGACGCGAAGAGCAACCACGTTTTCACCAGCAACACTCTCCGGCTCATCGCGCGCTTGACGCGCACCGGCCTTATCGCGGGCTCCTTCCGCCAGACCCCAGGGGCGAGCGTCGCCATGGCCGCCGCGGGCGGCACCATGGCGTTTACGCTCGCGGCCGGCCTGGGGTGGTTGCCGAACGACAAAATCTCAATCGGGCGCAACGACGGCTTCAGCACCTACGCCTATGGGGACGCGCGGGTGACGAGCTACAACAATTCGACTGGAGCGACGGTCCTGACCGTCTTCCAGAATTGGAGCGACACCGCCGCGCATTCCGACTACGAGCTTTGGAACCACAACCTGATCGAGTCGGGCATGCTCCGCTCGCGGACGCTCTTCAATCGCCCGACGACCGGCCACGCGCACTATTTCGAATCGCGCATCCGCGTGCCCGGAGCGCGCGGCATGTTCCCGGCCTTCTGGTTCAATCCGGAGCTTGCCCAGGCGGAGGCGCGCGGCACCGCCGCATGGCCGCCAGAAGTCGACATCATGGAAGTCGTCTATAACGCCGCGAGCGGGCGCGACGACCCCACGAAGAGCTTCCACGGTGTCATCACCGGGGGGCTCGCCTGCCGCGGGACCGGCGCCGCCACCGAGACCGCGCCGGGCTGGGACCAATGGGCCAACCGCTGGGTGCCCGGCTGGGACTATAGCGCCGGCTTCCATACCTTCGCAGCCGAGTGGGAGCCCGACTCCGTTACCTTCTTCGTGGATGGTCAGAAAGTCGTGAAGAGGGATTACAAATGGGTTCACAACGATTGCCTTACGGCGGGCCCGGCACACCTCCTGGTCAATCTCGCAGTCGGTGGCGTCTGGACCGGGGCGCCGACAAACCCGGCCGATTTCCCGATGACCCTGGAGGTGGACTTCATGCGGGCGTGGTCAAGGTGAGCGAGCCGCGCGACAAGCTCCCTCCGCTGACATGGCGCGAGTTTTGGCGCACCTACTTCGCCGACCCCACCCGTATGTTCCTCAGCCAGAATCCCCGCACCGCGCAATGCGTGGTCTTCCAGATTTCGCTCGGGTCGACCATCCTTTGGTTCTTCAATCAAGACCTCTTCCGCGGGCTCTTCGTCTTCGTCAACTTCCCGGTCCCCCAGGAGGCGTTCGCGTTCGCCTTCCTCCTCCTGACAGTCGCGCACGCGGTCGCGTTCTCGGGTCGCTCCCATATCGTCAAGCGCGCCATCGCGCTCACGCACGTCGTCTGGGGCGGCTTTCTCTTCTGCCTCCTGGTCATGGACGACGTTTCGATGCGGAGCGCGAATTTGCTCTATTGGGTCTACACATTCAGCGCCGCGACGACGTATCTTCAGCTGAGATTCGGGCGCGCTTCGCCCAGCTGGTTGATGGGTGAGACGGGTTGAACATTGACCCCACAGCAGTCGCGGTCCCCACTCTTTCGAGCGTCGCCCTTATCCTGATCCTGAAGGGGGCGGAGTGGTGGTTCTCGACGCGGACAGAGCGAGAAAAGAGAGAGCAAGCGCTGCGCGCGTCGCTACCCGATGACGAGCGCCGCTTCCGCGCGACCCTGATGGAGCGGATCGAAGAGCTTGGCGGCGCGGTCTCGGGCGCGGAGGAGCGCGAGCGCGATTGCCGAGAGGAGCTACGGCATCGCGATCACAAAATCAGCAATTTGCAAACCGCCATCTGGGCGCTGGAGCGCCGGCTTGGTATAGACGAGACCGACTTCGGCACCGAGTTTGTCGAAGAGCTACCACCAGAGGAGCGCCGAGCGCTCCGGCATGCGAAGGAGAAAATTGACGAGAAGGTCCGGACGCGCAAGCGTCCCGAGCGGCGCTAAGAACCGGACAGCCTTTTCGGGTGTTATCCACAGCAAGCGGGGCCCCTTCCCTGGCCCCAGAGGAGGCATCATGGACGAGAAAGAGCGCTTCGGGACCGCCCCCTACCCGATCCGAGCGAAGAATCGCTCCCCCTCTCTGGCCCCCGTCCCGAAGGTGCAAGGCTCCAGCATGGGGACCGTCGTCGGCGGCGCCCTGGCGACTTTGCTCGTCGGCATCCTGACCCGGAACGGCGTGACGCTTTCCGAGGTCGAGACGGGCGCGGTCATGACCTTGGTGATGACGCTCTTCACCTTCCTGGGTGGCTACCTGACGCCCCCGCAAGGCTTCGGCGGCGCCAGCGACGGCGATAACAACGACGCGGGCAATACCGGAGACGGCATGCGGGGCACGCCCGGCACCAGCTACGGCGGCGGCGGCACGCATGCGCGCAAGGAAGACCCCGCGTCGAAATTCCGCCACAGCGGCGCGCTCGCGATCATCGCCCTCATCATGGCTTCGCTCGCGCTCGGCGGGTGCCAGTCGGCGGTCAACCCGATTGCCTCGCTCTTCGGCTTCCAGGCGATCCCGGTGGAGACGCCCAACCAGCGCATGCTCGTCCTGGAGGAGTACCATCAGGCGGCGCTCCGCTCGGTCGACAGGGCGGAGCGGGACGGCCTTATCCGGAATCAATCGACCCGCAATGCGCTCGCCACGACCATCGAGCAAGCCGGCGCCGCCATGGATGCGGCCAACTATGCTGTCCGGACGGGCCAGCCGAATCAGCAAGCCCTTTTGACGACCGCGCAGCTGAGCTTGAATCAGCTGATCCTCTACCTTCGCTCCCTGAAAGGAGGTTCGTGATGCCGGCAGCGATCATTGCCGCGAAAGGCATTCTCACCGGCCTGGAGATTCTCTCCGGGCTCTTGACCGTCGCGGCCGAAGCCCAGGCGGCGGCCATCAAGGTCAACCTCGCGATGCAGAAGGCGAAGGACGAAGGGCGCGACGTCACGCCGGAAGAGCTTGCCCAGGCGGCCGAGCAGCGGCACGCCCTGGAGGCGGACCTCATCGCCCGGCTCCGCGGCTCCGCCGCGCATGCGCGCTCCGGCACCCCCACGCCGAGCGGCGACGACCCCCGGGGTGCCGACAATGGATAGGCGGCTGGTCGTCGCGCTGATCGTCATCCTGGTGATCTTCGCGTTCCTCCCCATCTACCCCGCCGGCTACGGCTATTATCCGAGCGGCCTTCTGGGAGCGATCGTCCTCATCCTCATCGTGCTCTTGCTCCTGGGGCGACTTGCCATCGTGGCAGCGGCGCTCCTCCCCTTCGCGGGGGCGGCCTGGGCGGCGTATCATTCCGGCGCCCAACCGTAGGAGCCAAGATGGCGAAGACCCTCACCGAGCGCGTCACCGACCTGGAGAAGCGCCTCGCGGATATGGAAGCGTGGGCGAAAGCCCTTCCGTGGGGCGAAACCCCGCCAGCGCCCCCAGGAACGCCGCCTGGGCCGCCGCCTGGGCCCGTCACGCCTCCCCCGGCCCCTGAGCCGCCCCCCACGCCTCCAGCCCCTCCAGCGGGCCCCGCAGCGCTCTCTCTGGCATGGCTGGAGCCGGCCGCCGGGACCGCTATCGCGAAGACCACCGTGCTCCGCTTCCTCGCGGGCTCGGCGATCCGCAACGTGGAGGCATTCACCCCGGGGGGCATGGTCGGCCGAGCGACGCTCTCCCCGCATGCTGGTGGCGGCCAGCTGGCGGAGGTGACGCTCAATCCGGCCACCTACCGGAACGGCCCGCTCACCGTCTATGCCCAGGCGTGGGACGCGCCGGCCCAGCAGGGCACGTCGACGACCAAGCGAGTCGACGCGCCGAATCGCAACTTCAGCATCACGGGCGGCTCCCCGCTCCCGGCGCCGCCCATCGTCCAGCCCGGCACGGTGCCGCTGGAATTCACCGGCCCCACCGGGGTCAAGCGCTCGCTCTTCTTCCACGACGAATTCGACGGCGTGCCGCACCCCCAGCTGGAGGGGCGGCTCTATCTCGACCAGCGGAAGTGGAAGACGACGTTCTGGCAAGGCTCCGGCGCCCGCACGCTCGCCGGCAACGGCGAGGCGCAATACTACTTCGACCCCTTCTATCGCGGCCAAGACGGCCGCCTCCCGGGCCCCTGGGGGAACCCCTTCGAATTCAAGGACGGGGTGCTCTCAATCAAGGCCCAGGTGATTCCGGTCGCCGACCGCGCGAATTGGTGGGCGGGCACCGAGCGCCATATCGCGAGCGGGCTCATCATCAGCGACGGGATGGAGAACGGGGTGGGGCGCTACGGCTACATGGAGCTTCGCGCCAAGCTGACCAACCAGCGCGGCTCCTGGCCCGCATGGTGGACGCTCCCCAATCTCAACGGCGGGGTCGGGACGAAAGACCCGGAGCATGCCGGCGACCACCCGTGGCCGCCTGAGATTGACATGATCGAAGCCTTCGGCCACCGGCCCACCAAATACACCACCGGGCTCCAGTCGCTCGGCGGCGCGGTGCCGGCCGGCTACGGGCTCGACACCTGGATGCACGATATCGGAGACGACCTCTCGCGCGACTTCCACATCTACGGTTTCGAGTGGACCGAGAACGACATGGTGGCGACATTCGACGGCCGGGTGGTCTCAAAGGGCCGCACCCCGCCGGCCTATCGGGTGCCGATGTACCAGCTTATCAATCTCGCCGTGGGCGGAAATTGGTATCGCGACGAGAAGGGCGGGACGAGCGCCTGGGACGTCGATGAGGCAAGCATGCCCTGGCGGTACGACCTCGACTATATCCGTTGGTGGAGGTAGGGTCCGCTCGGCGATTCAGAGGCGCCATAACGGAGTCGACCCCTCCGCGGCGCCGCCTCCAGCTGGTGGTTTCGAGCGCCCCAGCTGGGCGAAGGGGCACCCTCGCAAGGGGGTGCCCCTCTTGCTTATCCTTGGCAACGCCGACGTGCGCTTGCCGCTCGGGAGCCCGGCTCGCGTCAAGCGCGGGTGAGGCTCCGCGGGACGAGCGGGGCTCAGGCGACGCGCCGGAAGAGGGGCTCGGCATCGCGAACCATGATGCCTGGGGAACGAGGAACCGGGCCCCTCGACCCGGGGCCCGGCTCGTGTCACCTCCCTCCTAAGCGTGAAAGCCGGCGCGCTCCAGCGCCTCGCGATGAGCCTCTTCCGCCCACCGCTCCTCCAGCGACGGGCCGTCCTCCAGCAAATCCCAGATATCCGGGTCGATGGTGCCAGCGTCGGCGACGCGAGCCGCGAGCTTCTCGGCCCGATAAGCGCTATCGAAGGCGACGGGATGAACCCACCGGCCCTGGGCGGTGTCGACGCCGACGAAAAAATCGAAGCGGGCATAAGGGCCCTCTTCTCCCTGGGCCATATAAGCCGGGCCGCCGAAAACCGCCGGGAAAGTCGTCGTAAGAAAGCGTGCCATCCCTTCCTCCTTCGGGGCCCCTCAGCCCCTCGCCGATGTCCTAGCGGAACCACATGGGGGTGCAAGGAAAATCGGGTTGGCGTTCGCCCTCCGTTCGGTTTGCATCCAACCCCCCTCCAGGCTATATCAAAGGCCGCTGAGCGCCCGCCTTGCGGCTCGTGTTGAATCCCTTCATCCGGCCCCGCGGTCAACGCTCGCACCCGCCCCGGGGCGCCCTCACGCCCCGGGGCAACCTATTTCTGGGCCAGCCTATCAACGAGCTTCCGGATCGCCGCCAGCTGGCCCCGCCTGGAGGCTTTGTGCCGGCCCCGCCATTCCCGCATGTAGGCGTTCGCGCACGGCCGACAGAACCGCTGCCTGGGCATGCGCTCGCGCTCGTGGCACCGAATGCAAAGCTTCGGCTTTTCACGCGAAACATTGGTTTCACGCGGAGCGCTCGCCCACCCTTCCACCCATGACATGCGGAGCGGCGCCTGACCTCCCCGCCCCCGATAATATGGCGGGTCCATGGGCTCGCCGCGCTCCGCCGCTTGCCGGCCCTGCCGGAAGGCTTCCGCGAGCGCCTCTGGTGGTATCCGCTCAGGCACAGCGCTTGACGATTTCGCGCAAGAGGATGGACGAGCCAAGCTCCGGGTCTTCCTCGCACCGGCCGAGCGCGAGCGCGAAGAGGTCGCGGTCTTCCATGCCCTTTAGCTCGGCTTCGATGTCGCGCCGCCCCATGCGGGTAAAGCGCTCCGGCCAGCGTCGCGGCTCCAGCTTGGCGCGCGGGGTGCGGATTTTCATGGCTTGTAGTCCTTCGGGTCGATGCGACGGACAGGCGACGCGGGCCCGCTGGAGCCATCGCGCGCCTTCACGGCGGCTTTGTACCGCTCCGCCGCTTCCAGCTGGGCGCGCTTGCGAGCGACTTTCACCGGGCTCTTAGGCCACCGACCCTTTCTCATCGCGGCGCCGCCTCCTGGGGGAGCACCCCAGGCGGGAGCGGCTCCTCCTTCTGGAGCACCTCGACCCACTTCCAGCCGCGCCGCAGGAGGCACTTGCCGAAATGACCCTCCAGGCGCGGCGCTTGCTCGCCCAGGCTCCAGGCGTGCGCCTCGCATTCGTAGTGGTCTTGCCAGACGGTTCGCTCAGTCGCCCAATCGGGCGGGAACAGGGCGAAGCGGATCAGCGCCGCCACCAGGGTCGCGTTCATCGGTCTCCCCCTCTTCTGAGGTTGGCGGGTCGTCGGTCTTCTCTCCCGCGAGCCCGCACAGCAAGCACCGGACCCGATAGGGGGCGGTGATTCTCCTTATGGCGCGGTCGACCCCCAGGCGGAAGAGGTCGATGAGCGCGAGCTTGCGCGCCGGCCGCCATTCGTGGTGGCCGCACCGGAGCGTGAGCATGTAGCCTTTCGGCTGGACCTCGATATGCTCTACCGTCCGCATTGGGCCGCGGTTCCACCGGCTCACTGGAGCCGCCCGTGTGGGACGTCGCGTTTCATATCCTGGACTGGCTCCTCTGGGGGCTCACCCTCGCGGACTTCGTGCTCGTGAGCTTCTTCCAGGGAGCGCTCCTCTGGTACGGGCTCAGGTCTCAAGCCCCGTCGCGCGACGGCCGCAAGCCGGGCAGCTAGACCGGACGGTGCGGCGCTCGCCTCGGTGGCCGCAATGCGGGCACGTCAGGACGACGCCGCCGCGGTTGACCGCTCGGCCAAGCTCCAAGAGGCGCTCCAGGTTGCGCATCTTCTCCGGCGTCTGGCGCTCGTCATCCCTCGACATCGTGCGCCGCCCTCACCTCGGCCGCCCTGCGCTCGTCGGGCGGGTGGAGCTTCTCGGTCCAGAATTTCTCGGCCCGCATGCGCGCGTAGCCGTCCCACCGGCACTCCGGGCTCTCTGGATACCACGCGAAGAAAAGCGCGACGCCTGAGAAGCGATTCGCGATGGCGGCCCACCAGGGCCCGTCCAGGAGCCGCTCGCGATACTGGAGCCCGTAGGAGCCGCCCTCCTGGACCCGCTGGGTGGTGAAGCGGACGCGCCGGAGCGTCAAGCGCGCCCGCACCGCGAGGTGCTCCTCCATGTGCCCGTAGGCGGCCGAGCCCCACTCAAAGACGGTCGGCTCGCGATTGGAGCAGCACCGGCCCTCCACCGGCCCGGTGGAGCACCAATGCTGGTCGACGGGGCAAATCTCAAAGCCATCGAAGCCGCTAGGAAAGCAGACGCAATCGACCTCGCGACAAACCGGGCACCGCTTCAGGCAATCAACCACCATGGCGCTTCTCCAGAAGGGCGTCCGCGTAGGACCGTCGCATTTCGAATCGCTCGCGGTGCTCGGGATGCTCTTTCACGTAAAGCCGAACATAGAACGGGGTGTAGTGATCGTTGATCTTCAATTCCTCGCCGGTCTCCGGGTGCTGGCCGGCGCCGCGCGTCCCCACGGCGACCTCCCAGCGGACTCGCTCCATGATGAAGCGGGCGCCGATCCGCCGCATGCCGGCCGAGAACGCCTCACCCACGAAGCGCTTGAAGAGCCGGAAGATATGCGGGTTCTCCCGATGGAAGCGCTCGAATCGCTGGAGCGGGGTCGCGTCATCGTCCAGGGGCGGCTCCGGCCGCCGGCTGGCCGCGTACTGGAAAAGGTCGTCACCCATGGGGGCGGCTCGCCTCCTTCCTCTTTCGTTTCTGCTCCTCCTGGAGCGCTCGCGCTCGCCTCAGCCGCTCGACCAGCGCGGCGCGGTCCATGGTGCCGGCCCGGCCGTAGAGGAGCCGGCGCGTCACCCAAGCCTTTTGCGCGATGAGGCGCCGCATGGCCGGCGAGTGCGCCTGCGGGGTAAGCTCGGGCACGTCGAATCGCTCGCGGTTTCGGTGGATGATTCCCGCGAGCTTGTTCAAATTGACGTCGGGCCACTCCGCGCGCATCGCCTCAGCTATGCGGGATTTCTCCCACCCCAGGGCGCGCAATTCCATGACCTTCACGATGCGCTCGCTCGGGTGCCCCGGATACCCGAAGGGCATTCAACGCGCCTCCTGGAGCGCGACCAGCCGGCGCCAATTCTCCGGGCTGGGGTCGTTGGCGAAGCGCTCGGCCGCCGCCTGGAGGTCTTCCTCCAGGGACGCCTCCCTGAGCGGCGCCATCATGTCCCGCCACGCCGCCCTGATTTCGTCGGCGCTCACGCCGTCCGGTATCCGGTGAGCTTCCATGGCTTCCGAGTAAAGCTTGTTGAGCGGCTCACAAAGCCCGGGCCCGCCGTCGCGCAAGAACGCCTGCATGACATCGACATGCCGGATATTCTGCCCCACCCCCGCGATCAGGCCGGTGCGAAGCGCCTGGAGGGGCTCGGGTAGCTCCAGCTGGACAAGCTCCTCCTCCACCTCGCCGATTAGCCACGGGTGGTCGACGAGAATCCGAAGCGCTATCTCGTGCCGCCGTAGGGCGAGCGCGGAGGGGTCTGTGGGGGCCTGATAGACGAGTCGGGGCTGGCGACGGCTCCGCCACGCTTCGGCCATCCAGGCTTGCCGCAGGCGGCTCGCCACGCCCTTCTCGGGCACCCGCTTGGAAAGCTCCAGCAGCCGGGCATCAGCTTGGGCGCGCGCCTCAGCGCTCGCCCCCTCTTGGGGAAGGTTCCAGCCGAGCACGGCTTCGCTGAGCGGGATCGAGTGCGGGATCGCCTCCAGGAGCGCGCCGGGCGCGTCTCGGCCTATCGAGTCCGGATCGTGGCCCGCCGGGAGCATGGAAAACCGGAGCCCCTGGCCGGTCGCCAGCTGGGGCAAGGCGACTTCCTCCGCGAGTCGGCGCGCGGCCCGCTGGCCCGCCGGGTCGCCATCGAAGAGCGCGACGGGCTCGTGGTGGATGCGCCAGAGGAGCCGAAGCTGCTCCTCCGTGCAT
>WUUC01125871.1_pt1 | contig 11987 bp, 8 predicted proteins | sample 6278441 | NCBI WGS metagenome assembly WUUC01 (sample SAMN13675441, study PRJNA597444) | soil metagenome | isolation source: soil | place: USA: Washington | collected 2017-10 | reverse complement strand
GCCGCCAGGTTGGCTTCAAGAGCTTCGACGTGATTCCATTGACTGGCCCGGCGAGTGCCGGGGTGGCCTACAAGTAGGATCGGATGGCCAACGCTGCCGCTTAATTCTGCTTCTGGCCGAAACCGGCGGCAGCATCGACCCGGTAAGCACCGAACAGCGGACGAATGCCCCAATGTAGCGAGGCTGCTGCTCACCGCCGGCAAGCCGCTCGATCCGCGCCCGTTTTCTTTTTAGAGCCCCCCATCGTGGCGTATGTGCGGAGATTCCACTCGACCATGCGCGACGGGTGACTCCGCATGCCCCGCCGTGCGCCTGCAGCCGCTCATTTTCCCAAGTCGACTGGCTTACTCGCGCGAGCTGTGGTTAGACTCTGTGTAGAACCCGACCGGAGGCCCGCATGACTCCCTGGAAAATCAAAGCCACCGAGCTTGTAAACTGCACCTGCGAATATGGCTGCAACTGCCAATTCAACGGCTTGCCGGACAAGGGCTACTGCCACGCCGTTGCCGGTATCCAGATCCACGAGGGACATTACGGCAGCACGCGTCTCGACGGCTTGAGACTGGCAGCGATTTTCAAATGGCCTGCAGCGATCCACGAGGGCAACGGCGAAGCGATTGCATTCGTCGATGCGGCTGCCAGCGATCAGCAACGCGACGCCCTTTTGAAGATCATGACAGGGCAGGACACGGATCCGTTCGCGACGATGTTTGCAGTCTATGCTGCGACCGTAACCAAGATGCACCCGCCAGTCTTTACACAGATTGATTTGGACGTGGATGTCGATGCTCGGCGTGGACGCATTTTCGTGGACGGATATATCGAGACGACGGGGGAGCCTATCCGCAATCCGGTGACCGGGGCGGAATCCAGGGCGCAGATCGTGCTGCCGCACGGCTTCGAATACGCCGTGGCGGATATCGGAAGCGCCTCCAGCCGAACAAAGGCGCCCGTCATCGTCGAGATCGATTCGAAGTATGGCCAGTTCGCCCATATTCACCTGAACAACCATGGTGTGGTAAGGAACTGAGCCGCAATGCGCGTGCAGCGCAGCCTTCCTGATCTGCTCCTGACGCGCAACCGGGTCACTGTTCTCGCTCTTCTCGCAGTTTTGTGCGGAGTCGCCTGGATGTACCTCCTCACCGGAGCGGGGATGGCAGGCGAAGACACGATGGCAGTGCACGAAGCAATGAGCGGCATGCCTGCCGAGCCGCCGTCTTTATCCTCCAGTTCATTCACTGCCCTGTTCGGAATGTGGTCGACCATGATGGTCGCGATGATGCTGCCGAATGCCGCGCCGGCTATTCTTCTTTATGAGCGTGTCCACGGCCATGCGGCCGCAACGCAAAGAAATGGAACGCTCGCACCCGTTTCGCTGTTCGTGCTGGGCTATCTTCTGTGCTGGGTCGCATTTTCGTTGGTCATGAGCGTGCTGCAAGCGGTGCTGACCTCGGCGGGACTCTTCCCGGCCCTGCACTTCTCGTCCGCGACATGGGTACCCGGTGTTCTCTTGACCGCCGCCGGCCTTTATCAACTGTCACCGTTCAAGAACTTGTGCCTCACGCATTGCCGGTCGCCGGCGCTCTTCTTCGCACGGAATTGGCGACCCGGCCCGGTCGGAGCGCTTCGGCTGGGGCTGCTGCACGGTGCTTTCTGCGTCGGATGTTGTTGGGCCGTCATGCTGCTGCTGTTCGTGGGCGGCGTGATGAACATGCCGTGGGTCATCCTGCTTGCCGCCTTCGTTCTGACGGAGAAGCTGTTCTTCTATGGACAGACGGTGAGGCGTATAAGCGGTGCGCTGTTGATCACGGTCGGCCTTGCCAGCTTGCTGCTGATTGGCAGGTGAGCGCCGCCAGCGTCACTGGAACGGCAGATCCAGTGTGCCTGCACGCTGCAGGCGCGTCTCCACGTGACCGATAATCGCTGGGGGCGAAAGTGGCGGCGGGCGCCGCACGAGGCGATCCGCCCAAGACGACGGGACGCGCGTTCGGCTGCCTCGAAACGGCTGCTTCTGGCCGATAGCAGTACTTCATGAACCGGAGCTAACGACCCGAAGCTGCCCCTCGTATGTCTGCGTTCGACGTAGATCTGAGCGTTGAATTCGCAAGCAAGTGCGCGGATGGTAGTGGGTTCGGGTTCGGGCGCGAGCACGAAGCTCAGGTCCGCTCCGGTTCGACGTCGGCACGGCACGGCACGACGGCGATCGCGGCGGAGAATACAATCGCCGAGTGCCCAGTCCGTGCAATGAAAGTTTCACGCGACCGCAGGACGCAGGCGGCATGAGGCTCGACAAGTGGACACAGCACGTGACCTGTGCCGACAACCGCCAAACAGCCGATGGCGCTGCGTTAAGCATGCTGTTTCAATAGAGCAGAACGTCAGAGCGCCGAATGCGCAGGATGCATCAGACGGCGGCAGGGGGCAGTCCGTGCAGCATTACGTCAGCGACGCGCGTATTGCAAGGATGGTCGGAGATAGCATGGCAAACGTCCGCAGAGTCATGATCAGCAGCACCGCACTCGATCTGCCGCAACATCGCGCTCAGGTCATGCACGCGTGCCTGTCCTCGCCCAACGTGCTACCGGTGATGATGGAACATCTGCCCGCCGCCAGCGCGGACGCGAAGAGGGTTTCCATCGAGATGGTCGACGGCTCAGACACCTACCTCGGGCTTTTTGCGCATCGCTACGGCTATGTGCCTGCAGGCACCGACCTCTCGATCACAGAACTCGAGTACGAGCAGGCGCTGAAACGCGACATTCCGCGGCTGATCTTCATCATGGCGGACGACCACCCGATGCTCGCGACCGACGTGGAGAAAGGCGCCGGTGCGCAGAAACTGGATGCCCTCAAGCAGCGTCTGAAAGCCGAGCACTGCGTACGGTTCTTCAGCTCGCCTGCCGATTTGCGCGCGCACGTGCTGCACACGCTTTCGACGCTCGACGTGCAGTTGTCGGATTCCCCTGAGCGCAGCGAGCGTGCGGACCTGACCGTCAGTTCCCTGCGGGGCGGTTGGCGGTTACGGCCGCTGCCCGGTTATCCGTTGTTGAACCCCGAGGGCTCGGACGCGCCCGTGTACACTGGTGGCGTGCGTCTGTCCTTCACCCTCGCCCACAACATGCAGGGCAGTCAGTCGATCCACCTGTATGCCCTGGTCCCGGAGTTGCTCGAGTACCGAGCGGGGCCGCAGCCGGGACTTGCGTACGCAGTTGCAGGCGACAAGGTCATCGGCGCCGGAGTAAAGCAGCCCCATGTGTTCGCACTGCGGATGCGCGATGGTACGGTCGAACCCGCGCGCTGGATGCCCGGCAGCACAGGCGGAGAGGTGTTGAGATCAACGAGCGAGAACATGCTCGACACGAAACCCCCACGTGTGCTCGCGTTCACGCCCGACCGCGAGGACATCGAAGAGCTGCAGGGCACGGTAACTGCGGGTGAGCCGGGTCTCTACGTTCTTCGATTCGTATTCTATTACAGCGTCGCCGGCGAGGATCGGCAGCAGGTTTCAGATGCGATCCGAATATACAGCCGAGATTGAGCATGCTGCCGTTTGACTTTAAGTTCCAAGGGGCCGGCAGAGCGTTGCGCGGCCCTCGTATTGAAGCCCTCGCGGCAAGTTCCTGGAAGGACACACTCGACCGGCAGGGCCGCGCGCGCTACGCGGGCGATGATGAGAATGCCCGCGAAGTGCCGTACCGCACGCTTTATTCGATGCGCGAAGGCATGCAGGACAATCTCGATGCAATCCCAGACGACGGCTCGCACATCCCTTCGAACGCACTCTTCTTCGCGTTTTGCGATCAGCAGGTCTCGATGCCGGTTGAGCAGGTGATTCCGGTTCCGCGCGAGGACCTCTGGTGGCTTGCAACTTCCGGCGACCTGCTCTTGCTCTCAGACAAGGTCACCACGCATTACGCAACGATGCTGCACGCATCAGCAGAAACCGGCCGCATGGCACTTGTGGACGAATGGCCAGATCGGATTTTCCTGCGGGAAGGCTTCAACGAGAAAGACGTCTGCGCACGAGTGAACCCTTTTTTCGGCGGCGTGTTCGACAGCGTCGAGCCCGGCAAGAAGGAAGTCAGCGTCACGCGAGATGAGTTCCTGCGCGTCGCCGTTGGCCTCGTGACGCTGGATACCCCGGCGCTTCTCCACAGTTACCTCGCTCGGCGGCCGGAGCTCCGAGAAGATGCTCGCGCGATGTTGTCCTTCGGCCTTGCGCTGATGACACCGGCTCACGATGCCGTGGCGCGATTCGCTGCGCCATACCTGGCCCGGGCAGAGGAGCTTTTCGCGGCGGCAGGTGAAAATGACAAAGCGCTCGAATCGGCGGCCTGCTCGTACGCAGCACACCTGATTGCAGTCCTCGTTCAGATGCATGGTCGCGAACGGTTCGCGGTCGCACCATTTGCCGCCGAAGCGAAAGCGCTCGAGCAACGGCATGGCAAGGACACCTTGATCTCTGGGCTGGACGTGGAGCTCTTGATTCGTCTGGGCAACGCAGCAGCCGTTGCAGGGCAGTATCCGGCCGCGTTCGAGTGGCTCGATCTCGCGGTGGTGCGCGATCCATTTCATGACGCTGCGCACTGGCTCCGCGCCAAGGTCCGGCAGTTCCAGAACGAGCCCGTCGAGCAGGTCGCCGACGCCACGGAGGCCCTCGCCCGCAACGCCGCGTGGATCGAGCGGCGGCGCGCCGAACACATGGCACGCGATCCGCGCGACTACTACGGCCGGCTCGACATCGAGCGCCGCATTGGTGGCCTCGAAACGCGGCGCCACGAGGAACTCATGATTCGTGCGGTGGGACTAGTTATGCTCGGTCGTCTGGACGAGGCAAGTGCGGATGCAGAGGCCGCGCGCAAGCTGCGTCCTGAAGCGTCAGGGCCGCACCGGCAGCTTGGCTTCATCGCGCACACAAAAGGTGATATCGACGCGAGCCGCTCGCACTTCGAAGCCGCGCTCGCCCATGCTGCAGGAGGCCCGGAGCGTGCGATGGTGCGACGCGTGATGGCCAGTCTCGGACTGTAAACGCCGCGATGACCATGCCCGACGTGAATCGCCCTTTCGCCGATGCGCTGCAGGAGAGCACCGCGTCTTTCTGCAACATGCTGCTGTCCCGCCTTGCGTGCGGCAGCTCGCAGGAGGACCCGGCGCTTGAGCCGCAACTGCTTGAGGCAGCGGCCCACCGCTGTGCGCAGGAGGCAGACCTCGCCGCAACGGCAGGCGAGCCAATGGCGCAGGCTATGGCGATGTTTGGGCAGGCGTCGGCGCTCCTCGGAACCGATTCGTTGCGTGCGATCCGCCGGGCGGAAGAACTTCTGCTCGGCGCACTGACTCTGCTCGAGACCGGCGCACCACACACGGCAAGAGTGGAAGCGTATGTTCTGTTGTGTGATCTACTAACACGCGTCGTAGACGCAGTTCCCGACGAACAGCGCGACCCGTTCCTCGAACGCGCAATCGATCTCGCGCGCGCCGCGGAGTACGTCGCGACGGTAGAATGCAACGACTTCGCGCGCGCACGCGCCCTCGGTGACGAAGCCGTCTTCTTCAGCCGCCGATTTGCGGGCGCACGCGATACCAACCTGATGGACGCGATCGATTGCGGGACTCGTGCGTTCGCCCTTCTCGGATGCGATAACGTGCGCGGCGCAGTGCGCTGGCCAGTGCTGCTGCTGGAAATGGGAAACGCCGCCGTGGGCATCGAAACGATGCGGCCGAACTGGATCGAACAGGCACAGAGGTTCTACAACCTCGGCTCTTCAATCGTCGACGCCGTGCACTACCCGGATCTTGCTAACATACTCCGGCGTAACTGTGCGCTATGGGATACAGAAGACCGACACGCGCTAGATGCCTTGCCGGCGAAGGAATCGTTCGCGCGCCTCAGATATGCCGTGCTGCGCGCCGAGGCATCCCGCGATCTCCACGCCGCGATCGCAGCCGCCGAAGAGATGACCGTGTGGGCATGCGCTCTGCCTGAACAGCCGAATCGCTTTGTCGGTCACGCGCACCTAACTCTTGGACGACTGCTCATTGCCGCATCGAAACCGGCTGCGGCAGTCGCCGTGCTGGATTCGGCTATGGCCGTACTCAACACCTTCCACGCTGATCCGAAAAGCCACCGGCTCCTGCGCGAGGCGATTGAACTGCGTTCGCGGGCAGCCGCGGCCGCGCCCGAGACCTCCGAGCCGCGCGCAAGCCCGGCATCGTAAGCTGTGTCGGCCATGCCTGCCGGTTCCTCATAACGACGTGACAGCTTCCTCCGCCAAAATCGTGCTCGGTTCCTGGTTCGTCCGCACGACGATGGCGGTGGCTCACGTCTTCCAGTATCTGCTGGCGCTTAGCACGCGACATGATGTGTTCTGGCGCGAGGCCGTGCATGCCATCGGGAAGTCGGCACGAGATAGCGGCAGCTGATGCACGCGCCGGCGATCCGCGCATATCTCTCGACTGATCCGAACCGAGGCCCCCATGCCTATTAACGATCTCCTGACGACCAACCGGCCCGAGACGCTGGCCGAGGTGCGGAGTCTCCTTCGTCAAGTTCACCGCGAGCAGTTCACCTACTTCCCATCACCAGCCAACTGGGCCGATGAGGTGCTGTACTTCCTCTTACCCGATCGATTCAGTGACGGCCGCGAATCCAGCCGACCCGGCCTCTCCCGACAGCAGATCGCGCAGTTCCGCGCAGCATCTACACGTCCTGACTGGAACTGGAAGGCTTGGGCCGACTCGGGGAGGGTTTGGCAGGGTGGCACCATCTCGGGGGTGCGCTCAAAACTCGGTTACCTGCAAGATCTGGGAATTTCTTCGATCTGGATCGGCCCGGTTTTCAAACAGCGCGTGCGAGTCGACAGTTACCACGGTTATGGCATTCAGGACTTCTTGGAAGTTGATGGACGCTTTGGCACCCGTGCGGATCTCCTAGCGTTGGTGCAGGCAGCGCACGATCGGCGAATCCGAATCATTCTGGATGTCATCGTAAACCATTCAGGCGACAACTGGGGCTACGTGGCGCCAGGCGACTCTCCAGCTGCAGCACACAACGAGCCTCGATACCGTCATTGGCCCGACTACTATGGCAATCCACAAGGAGCGGAGACCGCGGGCTGGAGCACGGTGTGGCGAAGCGAGCATCAGCGCGGCGAGTCCGACGCTGCGTTGCTGCAAGGCCCGCACGACATGGTATGGCCTCGGGACCTTCGTTCTTTTTCGAGCTACACGCGTGCCGGCATGGGCGATCTGGACGACAACAAAAATATCGCGAATCCTCACGCCCAACACAAGCGTACGGATTTCTTCGCGCTCAAAGATTTCGCGCTCGATGACCCTTCTACGCTGGCCGCTCTGATCGATTGCTACAAGTATTGGATCGCGCTCACCGATTGCGACGGCTTCCGCATCGATACCGTCAAACACATGGCTCTTGAGGAAACTCGGCACTTCTGCGGCGCTATCCGCGAGTTCGCCGATCTTCTCGGCAAGCGCAACTTCCTGCTCGTCGGCGAGATCGCCGGAGGTGACTTCAATCAGGACTACGTCGTCGACAATCTTGCAATCCTGCGACGGAACCTCAGCGGCGCACTCGACATCGGCAGCGCTCGCACGACACTTCACGGAGTGGCTAAGGGCCTGCAGCGCGCAAAGAATCATTTTGATCAATTCAGCGAAAGCAGTGCGGGCTTCGAGTCACACCGGCACTTCGGCGACCGGCACGTCTCGATTCTCGACGACCACGATCACGTCACCGGCAGCAAGGTGCGATTTTCGTCGGAAACTCCCGACGAATCGCCGGTAAAGGATTACCAGATCGCGGCAGCGACCGCATTTCAACTCTTTACCCTTGGCATTCCGTGCCTGTACTACGGCACCGAGCAAGCGTTTGCCGGACCCGCGCAGAACCAACTCCAATTCGTACGAGCCGAAGGGTGGAATGACGGAAGCAACCATGGGGACCGCTACTTGCGGGAGGCGATGTTCGGCCCGATGCACCCGCGCGGCAAATACAACCTCGATATCACCGCCCAAACTTCTACACTGGACACTTCGCTTCCTGGGTTCGGCCCGTTCGGCACTGCCGGCGCTCATACCTTCGACAGTACGAGTCCTGCGTACGTGAGGATCGCTGCCTTGTGTTCCGCGCGGAAAGCGCACGCAGTGCTCCGCGTGGGGCGCCAGTACCAGCGGCAAATAAAGCTGCCGAGCACGGGCTTCGTCTATCCCGAAGCAGGCGAACTCGTGGGATGGTCTCGCATCCTGGATACGCAGGAGGCGCTGATCGTCGTCAACCCTAACGCCGGTGCCGCACGCGGCGGAGACGTCGTGGTCTCAGGCGAGCTCTTCTCGCCCGGAGACGAGTTCCTCGTAGTCGCGAATACGGCAGAGATCGCCGTGGGCGCCGGTCACTACCAAGGCTCTCATCCAACAGGCTCCACGGTGAAGGTGTGCGGCCGCACCACTCCCGAAGAGCCTGTGTACGTCGAGATCCGCGAGGTTTCCCCGGCTGAGACGATCGTTCTGCTCGCTGCGGCGTAAGCGACGCTTCTGAAGCTGTGAACGGGCGGCGTCTAGAAACGGCTTTATTGGTGAAAGCACACCGCATCATCGACTGCTTCGGACCGGAAGCGGCGCGTGGCGGGGCAGAATTTCGATTCGGTGCGACCTCCTGATTTCAAGCACCTAGTGGCGTCCGGAGCTGCCCCGAGGGACTTACTTGCTGCTTCCGGCTGCTGTTAGCACCGCAAACGCGACCTCCATTCGTGTCACATCAGAGTGGTCGGTGATCACGTCAGCGAGGACGTTGTGGATGCCGCCGGGCCTGAAGGAATACTTGGTCCCCGGCAACCCCATCGTTGCGACATTGTCGGCCTCATCGGTGTGCTGTGCGCCATTTCTACCCATCCCGCCGTAGGGATCGTTCTGATCGCCCAGCGCCGCGGCGTTCTGCCCCGCAATACGTGACGCGAGCGGGTAAGCGATGCCAACCGCCTTGTCGTTCTTCGTGTGCGTAATGATGATCGGACCGCTGATTCGCTTATCGCTCACGAGTGAGCGGAAGAACCCTTTGTCAGCTCGGCCGTCCCCGAAGCCTCCAGATAGGCCGTTGTGCGAAAACGCCGCCTGTAGCAGGCTCAAAGAGACTCCTTGGGTGCTGGGTGGGAGCTCGCTCGCAGCGGCCGTCACGAGCCTTCCCCCGAAGCTGTGTCCTATCAGGTGAATGCGAATATCCGGCTTGGCGCCACGGATCGCCCTCAGCAACTCGGCCGCGCCTTTAACGCCGATGGTCCCCGCCCGCGTTTTCATCTGGTAGTACGTGGCAAAGTTGGCAATGCGCCGCGCCGCCGCGTGAACTCCGCTCAGCAGGTCGCTGAGACCGGCAGCGCCGCCGCTGGCCATACCGGCTCCGCCGCCGTCGGCCGCGCCCGCCGGCGCGACGACGGGCATGCTAGCGTTCGCGAAGAGCGTCTCCGCCGCGGCCGAGAAGAATCCTTCCGATGCGTCGTCCTTCTCAGCCATGCTCGGATCGAGCAACTTACGCAGCAGCGACACGAACTCCTTTTGTGCCTCTACCATCGCCAGCTGCGGCAAAAGCGCCTTGGCCCGATCTATGGCCGCCACTCGAGCAGGATCGGTTCTGCGATCACCGAGCCGCTGCGGGTCCTCTTTGAGGCGGTCGAGTACCGTCTCCACCGCCGCGATGTTCTCTTGCTCAGCTTGCGCAGTGGCAGCGCCGCCGCCCGGGATCAGCTCGGCGTCCGCGAATTTCTTGCTCGGCCAGAAGATTCGCACGGCAGCAAACGAGCGCTGCTTGAGGTTGTCGGTAAAGTCGCGAAGGGGTGCCGGCACCGACGGCTGGTCGCGAAGCGCGAGCAACTTCTCTATATTGCCGAGCAGCTCGTGGTACAACTGGGAGGCGTCGTCTTTGTCGTTGTTCCAACCGTGCGAGACGACCAGGAGGTCGCTGACCGGCGCCAGCCCCGCTACAACCGCTTCGAACTGTGCGGGATCGAAAATAGCACCGTCCTTCGTAAATTCGACGTCGAAAGTCGTCAAACCCATTGAAGCCTCCGTTCAGATGGATTGGATCGCACGAATCAAATCGATCAGTCCGTGTCCCTCGAAGTAGCGTTCGCGCCCGAGCGGGCTGGCTGTGGAGAGGAAAATCCGCTTCACTTCTAGAGGCTTCCCGATAAATTCCCGCCTGATCGACAGGAACGCGGCGATCGCGCCCGAGACGTGCGGCGCTGCCATGCTCGTGCCGCTGTCTTCCATGTAGTACGCCGCCGCGCGGTCATCGGATAGTTCATTTGCTGCTCGCCGGGCATTCTCTAGGCGCTTGCCCGCCCCGCATGACGTGATGCGCTCGCCCGGCGCGACGAGATCCGGCTTGAGCCGACCGTCGCCAGTGGGTCCCTTGGAGGAGAAGTACGACACGCCAAAGGTATAGGGCGAGTCGCGGTGGGTGGCGCCGACGGTGATCGCGGATTCGGCGTTGCCTGGGTCATTAATCGTGTTCGAGAGGCCGACCTTGGTCGGCCGCACGGACGCGGCGACGGTGCCGAACCCGGTGTTACCAGCCGCCGCCACGACCACAACGCCTGACTGCACGAGCCTATTAACTTCGGCGCAGATCGGGCTCTGACCGCAGGCGAACATCTCGGCGTCGAACTCATAACCGACACTGAGGTTCACGCCTTGGACCCTGAGCAGCTTCGGATTGTCGTTCAGTCGTTCGCGAACATGAGCGAGCGCGCGAATGACGGCACTCGATCGCCCTTCGCCGTTACTGTCAAGGACGCGAAGGCTGATCAACCGGCAGTGGGGCGCCATCCCTCGAACTTGCTCTGCCGGTATCGTGCCAGCGAACTGAAACTGCCCCCGCTCCAGTTCGCCCCGTTGATTCACTCGCTCGGTCCGCTCCAGTAGTTTTACCTGCAGGTCGGATTTCGCCGCTCCGGCAATGATTCCGGCGACATGAGTGCCGTGGCCGAAATCGTCGGTCAGTGCCAGCTCGCGATGCTCTTTCAGGAGGGCTGCACGAGTTTCGAGGAATCGCCGATGGTCATCTTCCGACGCGTTCGCCTTGGGACGCTCAAGCGCGTCGGGATCCTTAGGCGCCGGCGCAAGGAACGGAATACCCAACTCGGGCACGGTGCTCTCGGTCGCAACGAAGCATCGGTGCAGATCCTGCACGTCCGGTGAGCGCAGCGTGTGACCACGCTGGCCGTCGAAGTGAGGATGATTGCCATCGACTCCCGAGTCGATGACGGCCCACACAATACCCGACCCCCCGGCGCCGAACGATCTGACGGCAGCATCCGACTTGATGGTCGCCACTGAACGATAGATCTGGCCATAAACCGGAAAATCCGGCCACAACATGTAGATTGCCCGGTAACCAACCGAATCCAGGGGTCCGACCGGCAGCGATGGTTTGGTGTTCGCCTGGGCTGCGAGTTCCTCGGCCCGCGTTCCGTCGCTCGCTAGAAGGCGCTGCCATTCAGCGACGGTCAACATGACCCGTGCGTACGTTTTTGAGATGTATTCAGCAGCTGGCGGTGGGGGTGCGTCGCCGTTCAACCCATTGAGCAGCTGTTCTAAAGCGGCGATGGCCCCGGACAATCCTTCGATGTGCTGCAGATTCAGCTCGATCACGTACGGACCGCGCTCGCCATCATGACGCCCGAGCTTCCATTCACGCCGCTTTGCAGGATCGTACAACTCCGGAGGTGCAAACCGTCGAGCGAAGTTGTCCGCGACGGGCCTGCTAGATTTTTCGTCATTCATAGAACCCAGCCATGGATGCGATGCTTAAATAAGTCGTTTATGTTGCGCTCGACGGCTATGAGTGATTCTACATCCGTGCACCAGCCACATCCGCCTGCCAAATGGCTCATTTGCAAGTGCAAACAAATGGGGCGACAAAAACAGCACTCTGGCCATCGACACATGTTTGCCGGCTGAAGAGGCGAATGGGACCTGTT
>WUUC01201132.1_pt1 | contig 11989 bp, 8 predicted proteins | sample 6278441 | NCBI WGS metagenome assembly WUUC01 (sample SAMN13675441, study PRJNA597444) | soil metagenome | isolation source: soil | place: USA: Washington | collected 2017-10 | reverse complement strand
CGCAAAGTTTCATTTGTGTCGCGCGATTGTCGAAACGCCGGATAGTCATGACTGCAATAGTTGCTGCAGCCGCCATGAGGAAAGAAGTGATGCAATAAGGAAACACTACGGAACTTTCGGTACTGCCCGTGATGAGATAGTGCATCGGGAATAATTGATGTCTGTCGCCGGTGCCTGGATCAGTATACAACCAGAATGGCATAAAGATGCTGATCACCATTGCCACCACAATTAATACAAGAAATATCGTCTGAATTCTTTGCCACATATTCGTTTAAATTTGCGTCAGGCGCCAAGAAATTGGTGCACAGCAGGGAACAAAACTAAGGAAAATAGTTAGTGTTGTTAAAATCAAAGCGTCAACAACTAATCCAATGAAGGCCGCATTTGTCGTCGATATTTTACGAACACCAGTAGGCCGCTATGGTGGATCTTTGTCGTCGGTTCGTCCTGACGACCTGGCGGCTCACGTTATACGGCAACTGATGGCACGAAACAGCGCTGTTGACCCAAAAGCCGTCGAAGAGGTGATCATCGGCGCAGCTAATCAGTCCGGAGAAGACAACCGGAATGTTGGTCGCATGGCTGCGTTGCTTGCGGGTCTTCCCGTGGAAGTTGCGGGAGCGACCGTTAATAGATTGTGTGCGTCCGGTTTACAGGCCATGATTGACGCTGCACGCGGGATCGCGCACAACGATGGCGACGTTTTTATTGCCGGTGGAAGCGAGAGCATGAGCCGGGCACCTTTCGTAATGGCTAAGGGTGAAGAACCTTTTTCGCGTAAAGCAGAAATTTACGATAGCACTTTAGGATGGCGGTTTACCAATCCGAAACTGGCGAAACTTCATCATCCACATACGATGGGTGAAACTGCCGAGAACGTTGCATCAAAATGGAATATCACCCGGCAACAACAGGATGAGTTTGGACTCGCGTCGCAACAGAAATATTTCAAGGCGGCTGATGGCGCGAGATTCGACGAAGAAATCGTGCCCATCGAAATTGAAAAAGGTAAGGAACGCGCCATGTTTTCGGTTGATGAATACCCCCGCCAGACAACTTTGCAAAAACTGGCAGCGCTTAGACCGGTTTTCAAAGAAGGAGGGACCGTAACTGCCGGAAACTCTTCGGGCATCAACGATGGTGCAGCAGCGGCTCTTATTGTTAATGAAGACGCGATCAAATTGTATTCGCTGAAACCGCTGGTGAGGATAGTTGCAACAGCTGTTGCTGGCGTAGACCCGGCATACATGGGCATTGGGCCTGTACCAGCAACAAAAAAAGCATTGGAACGCGCGCACCTAAAGATCGGTGATATTGGATTAGTAGAACTCAACGAAGCGTTTGCGTCGCAGGCAATTGCATGCATCCGTGACCTTGAGTTAAACCCGGAGATCGTAAACGTCAACGGAGGTGCAATTGCTATTGGTCATCCGCTTGGATGCAGTGGCGTGCGCATCAGTGCAACATTGATCCATGAAATGAAAAAACGCCAGGTGAAATACGGGTTGGCAACGATGTGTGTTGGTGTGGGGCAGGGGGCTGCGGTGATCTTCGAGCTAGTGTGAAGTCTATTTGTAGTCAATAGCAGGGAACAGTAGCCAAACGGGTGATTCATTTGAATGCATTGTATGGTTTTCCTGTGTTAAGCGTGCAAACGAAATTAAAAATGCGTTGGGAGTCAGAGAGTTGCACTCAAGAAGTCATTGAGGTTAGAAAGTAGCCGGTATCCAGTAGCCGAGGTTTCGTCGTTATTATGTAATGGAAGCATCGAAAAGGTTTCGGGATCTGCTGGTTTGGCAAAAAGCTCATGCATTTGTGTTGTGTACTTATCGGTACACGGACAAGTTTCCAAAGGCAGAGCTGTACGGGTTGACTTCGCAGTTTAGGAGGGCAGCCGTTTCGGTAGCTGCAAATATTGCTGAGGGCTTTGTCAAAAAGTCCAACGCGGATAAGCTTCGTTATTACAATATTGCGCAAGGATCGTTAGAGGAATGCCGCTACTACATTATTCTGTCGCAAGATCTTATGTTTGCACCAACCGACAATCAGATGGAGATAATTGCCGAACAAGTCAGTAAACTTTTGTATGGTTTCATGTCCTCAATTGAAAATAGTACTTCAAAGAAAACGCATGAATCAGATCGGATACGGGATACTGACTAGCGTCTACATTTCACATGTCCTTGTGTCAGCCATGTACGTCGCTAACATTCTTTGGTTCGAAGCATCATGAGGTACTTCTTCCAGATCAGTTACAACGGCACCAACTACAACGGTTGGCAATCGCAAGCCAATGCTACCGGCATACAAGAGATTGTCGAGCGTGCGTTGAGCACCATATTAAGAACGGAGATCGCCATTGTTGGCAGTGGTCGCACAGATACCGGGGTGCATTGTGTGCAACAGTTCTTTCACGCCGATATTAATAAAGAGTTTGATCGTGATCGATTGGTCGTCCAGTTGAATTCTTTTTTGCCGCCGGATATCGCCATTAACAGCATCAGGAGGGTAAATGATAATGCGAGTGCCCGCTATGACGCTATAGAACGGACATACGAATACCACATCACCAGGAAAAAGGATCCGATCCGGCTTGGTACGTCACACTATTTTTTTAAAGGCGTCGACGTTCCAACCATGAACAAGGCGGCTGCGTTATTAGTTGGTACCCACGATTTTCAATGCTTCAGCAAGGTGAAGACGGATGTAAATCATTTTATTTGCGATGTGAAGAAGGCTTCATGGAATCAAAAGGGCGATTTGTTGGTTTTTACCATCACCGCCAACCGGTTTTTGAGAGGAATGGTACGCGCTGTGGTGGGCACATTGCTGGACGTAGGAACCGGGAAGCTCACCATGAAACAGTTAAAAGAAATATTGAAAAGCAAGGATCGGAAAAATGCCGGCATGAATGTTCCACCGGAAGGATTGTTTCTCATGAGTGTACGTTATCCAAAGTCGATTGAAGCCGAGTAGTTAGTTATCGTAAAATGGAGAAAGAAAAAGTCAGCAGCGGAAATATCATCGACTTCAGGGTACTGAAAAGGATCATGACTTTTGTGAAGCCGTATAAAGCGTCGTTTTACGTCGTTATCGTCCTGACATTCGTGTTGGGTGTTCTTGCGCCGGCAAAGGTGTGGCTTATACAGCGCACGCTGGACAATGATGTGGCGAACGGAGACTATGACGGGTTAATGAAAGTGATGGGCCTGCTCGTTGTTTTGCTTGTAGCGCAGACCGGGTTTCAGTATATCCACACTTATATCTCGGGACGTATTGCTCAATACGTGATCAGGGACATTCGCGTAAAACTCTACGAACACCTTGTCAGTCTTCGTCTGCGTTTTTTCGACAGGACGCCGATCGGCCGACTGGTCACACGCACAATTTCTGATGTGGAAAGTCTGGCAGACGTATTTAGCGAAGGTCTCGCTGCAATGGCAGGCGATCTGTTACAAATAATATTCATTCTTGCATTCATGTTCTGGCTGGATTGGCGTTTGGCCTTTGTGAGTTTATCTACCATTCCTTTAATGTTGTTGTCAACATATGTCTTCAAAGAGAAAATAAAAGTTGCTTTTAACGATGTGCGCAATGCTGTATCCAATCTGAACGCTTTTGTACAGGAACACATTACTGGTATGAACATCGTTCAGATCTTTGGTAGTGAGAAAAGGGAATTCGGAAAGTTCGTCGAAATCAACAAGGAACATCGTGACGCCAACATGCGCTCGGTTCTTTATTACTCCGTCTATTATCCTGTCGCAGAGATCATCGCTGCAATGGGGGTCGGGTTATTGCTTTGGTATGGTGCGAAGGGGATCGTGCACTTTGAAGAAACGGGAATAACGATCGGCGTTCTCACCGCTTTTATCATGCTTGTCCAGATGTTTTTCAGGCCTATCCGTATGATTGCCGATCGATACAACACGCTGCAGATGGGAATCGTGGCATCGTCGCGCATCATTAATTTGCTGGACGACAAAGAGCATGTCGCGCAAAACGGCACGTTGAAACCGGAAGCAATCAACGGCGAAGTGAAATTTGAAAATGTATGGTTCGCTTATAATGACGCCAATTATGTGTTGAAAGACATCAACCTTCACATTCAACCCGGTGAAACGATCGCTTTTGTAGGCGCGACAGGAGCAGGTAAGTCGTCGATCATTAATCTTTTAAACAGATTCTATGAAATCAACACCGGCGCGATCAAAGTTGACGGAATAGACATTCGCGATTTGGATATCTCTGTGCTTCGCCGCGAAATAGGTGTGGTTCTCCAGGATGTATTCCTTTTTTCAGATACGATTCGCAACAACATTACCCTTGGCGACACCGAAGTTACAGATGAGATGATCTGGCATGCGGCAGAATTGGTAGGTGCCCGTAAGTTTATCGAACGTCTTCCCGGGGAACTGAATTACAATGTGATGGAACGGGGAGCAACGTTGTCGGTGGGTCAACGCCAATTGCTTTCTTTCATTCGGGCAATGGTCTATGATCCGCGCATACTGGTGTTGGATGAAGCGACGTCGTCTGTCGATACCGAGACTGAAGAGATGGTGCAGAACGCCATCTCAAAGATGATGGTGAATCGTACCGCTATTGTTATAGCCCACCGCCTCTCCACCATTCAAAAAGCCAACAAGATCATCGTGCTGGAGAAGGGTGAGATCAAAGAAATGGGGCGCCATGAGGAGTTGCTGGGTATCGATGGTCACTACGCTCAACTCCACAAGATGCAATATCGTGAGGTAGTCTAAAAGCCCTTCCCTGCCTCAAAAAAGGGGTTCAAGATCACCTGAAAGCGTTATATTTGCTATAATGCTTAGGCCCCTAATCCTGTCTTTGTTGGTCTGTCTGGTATTCTGCTCCGGCCTGGAAGCGCAACAAACCATCTACAATGGGCGGCTGAAAAAAAGCGCAAAGAACAGAAGCTTGCGCGCGCCAAGTGTGTCAAAAGGAAAAGCAGCGGTTATCTGCCCGATCTTCCATCACAGTCAATATCCCTACCAGGGAATTGGATTCAAGATCGGCGACCCCGTTGCCATTGCATATAAGTATTACCCTAATAAGAACTGGTCATTTGCGGCCGACGTTGGGAAGGCAGCAAGCGGTTTGTACAGCAAATATTATCGTCGGGCATTTTATGAAGAATATATGCCCGACACATTGTCGGGTGAACAGGAAGTCCGCTACCTCTCTCACCTGGCTAAGACCGACTGGTTCATTGAAACGAAATTCCTGTATCAATGGAAGGCTGAAAAAATATCGCCAGGTCTGCAATTGTACGCGGGGCTTGGATGGCAGTGGCGAAGTACGCGACTTGAGTACGATTACATCTACGAAGATGGATTGTTCGATAACGAGTTGGGCAAATTTGAAGAGTATCGGTTTTCCTATGGGCCTGTAGGCGTTTTGGGTTTTGAATACTCTTATTTTTCACTACCCATTTCAGCGTTTATCGAAATCGAAATATTTACCGATGCGCTGCTTGACCCCGGGTACAAGCGTTTTCAGGGTGGCGTAGGCCTTCGCTACGTGTTTTAATAACGACGTTACCGACAGCTTATAGTAATCTCTGACAAATCGTATACCCTCCGGCGCGACTCTTGCGTTGTGGAGGATGTAGACCGAAAGAACAACTTTATGAACAAACTTTTGATTGTCCTCCTGGCATTCAGCTGGCTGCCCGCCGCCGCGCAAAATCCGCAGCGATATGGACAGGGAATAGGAATTAGAGTAGGAACCCCAATCGGCGTGACCTACAAAAAATATATAGGGCGCCACAACTCCGCGGAATTTATTGTGGGAGGTGCTTCCCCTTTGTGGAATGGTCTCTACTATCGCAACTCATTTGGGGAGTATAATAATTACGACAACTACAGGTACCTGTCGCATACTGTCGAAAGCACGGCCTATTTGCAAGGACGTTACCTCGCTCACTTCGACCTGCCGATCGAAGGTATGGAGGGTATGCTTGAATGGTATTGGGGCCTGGGCGCTGTAGTGAAGATTGCCAAAATAGAATATCGGTATAACGATCCAACGATATTACCACCAACTCAATCGGACGTGCGAACAGATTTCGATTTTGGGCCGGAGGGCATCATTGGATCTGAGTACCACTTCGAAGATGTACCGGTAACGTTATTCCTCGAGGGCAGCCTCATGTTGGAACTGTTCGACAGGATTGGCGCAGCGCGGCCATTTGCCGCCGTAGGTGTGCGATATAACTTCCGCTGACAAACCCTTACTTTTCTACCTCATCTATTTGAGTTTGCTTCTCATAAAGTTCGGCATATACGCCGCCTTTGTGAAGTAGCGACTCGTGCGTGCCTTCTTCGACGATCAAGCCGTCGTCGAGAACGATGATCTTATTTGCCAACCGCGCTGACGAAACCCGATGTGATATGATGATCGACGTTCTGCCATGCATGATCTTCTTCATCGCGTTGAGGATCGCGTGCTCGGTACGTGTGTCTACTGCCGACAATGCGTCGTCCAGGATGAGGATCTTAGGTTCGCGAACAACGGCCCGCGCGATGGAGACGCGTTGCTTCTGCCCGCCGGAAAGTGTGATGCCACGTTCGCCCACGCGCGTATTAAATCCCTGTGGAAAGTTGACGATATTATCGTAAACGTCTGCATCCCTGGCGGCCTGTAGGATCTTTTCTTCGTCGGGTTGCTTCAATCCGAATGCAATGTTGTTGTAGATCGTATCGCTGAACAAAAACACGTCCTGCGGCACAACACCCATCTGGCTGCGGAGTGAAACAAGTTCATAGTCCCTGATCGGTACGTCATCGATGAGCAATTGACCCCCACTAACATCGTAAAGCCGGGTGATCAGGTTCGAGATCGTACTCTTTCCTGAGCCTGTTGTTCCAATGACAGCCAGAGATTGCCCCGGGTGCAGGTCAAAAGTGATTTGTTTTAACGCGCGGATCCCCGTGTCAGGATAAGTGAAAGAAACGTTATCGAAGGTTACTTTGCCCTTGATGTCTGTCACCAGATTTTTTTCTGAAACTATGTCAGTTTTTGTTTTCAGGAACTCGTTGATCCTTTTTTGCGACGCCTCGGCCCGTTGCACAAGACTGGTTGTCCAGCCCAGCGACGCGACAGGCCACGTGAGCATGTTCACATAAATAATGAATTCCGCGATGTTGCCGAACGTGAGCGTGCCCTTCATCACTTCAAGACTTCCTGCGTAAACCGTAAGAATGGTACTAAGGCCAATTAGCCCGGTGATCAACGGAAAGAAGAATGACTGCACGCTGGTAAGCTTCATTGATTGCTCCTTGTAGGCATTGCTCTCTTTAGCAAAATTTTTCGTGGACTGTGGCTCCCGCGTGAAAGATTTGAGTACCCTTATTCCGGAAAATGCTTCCTGTACAAAAGTGCTCAGGCGCGACTGACTTTTCTGAATTTCTTCCGACCGGTGTTCAACGATGTTGTTCACGTAGAAAATCCCGAATGACAGAAGTGGAAGGGGAATAAGGGCGTATAATGTGAGTACAGGGCTGATGCTGAACATAATGGGAATCAGCATGACAAAGAGCGTGACTAACTGCAGTCCGTACATGATAGATGGACCGAGATACATGCGTACCCGTCCAACATCTTCGCTGATCCTGTTCATCAGGTCGCCGGTATTGTTGCGGCGATAAAAACTTAAGGGTAGCGATTCGTAATGCTCAAAGATGTCGTTTTTCAAGTCATACTCCACATGACGACTCATTACGATCAACGTTTGCCGAACAAAGTAAAGAAAGATGCCACGCAACAGTGCCATCACCAGGTAAAGTGCACCAATAAAAAATACAGCAGAAGCCAGGATCGCGAAAAAACTTTCTCCAACTCCCGTGCCTTTATATGAATTGTAAACTTTAAGATTGTCGGCGATAATATCTATTGCATACCGCACCAGCTGCGCCGGGTAGATCTGGAACCACGTGGAAATAATAACGAAGATCAATCCCCAAATGAGTAACCCTTTATACTTCAGTAAATACTTATTCAGATAACGGAGTTCTTTCATCTTTTTTGTTGCAGGGGAGAAATATATAACAAAATTTCACGGAGCGTAACGACGATGAGAATGCAAAAATGCTACCACTGGGTTGAGCCTGAAATATCCTCTGTTTGATTTTGATTTAACAACGAAATGGCCGTTTTAAAGTTCAGCACTGCTAACATCTAATGATTGCTCCTCACCGATCGCTGTCGGTCGGTTGCTGTCCACCGCAGGCAGGCGACCTTAGGACGTTCCGACCAAAACTGTGTCTATTGCCAATTTTGGGGGTTTGGGCTTTGCGCGTCGAACCGTATTTTTGCACGTTTATTACTTTGGCAATGAAGCATTTTGCCCTTTCGATTGCACTCTTACTAGGCGCCGCCCCGCTACCGGCTCAGAAGAAATTGGCGCCGGCGGATCAACCGCTGTTCAGCGTTGACCGGACACCCGTGACCATTGGTGAGTTCACCTACCTCTATAAAAAGAATCATCAAAACAAACCGGAAGAATTCAAAGAGCAGAACATACGCGATTACCTCGATCTTTTTGTAGTGTTTAAATTAAAAGTGGCGGAAGCCCGTGCGCGCGGGATCGATACATCACAGGCATTCATAAAGGAATTCAATTCTTATCGTGATGAGCTAAAAAAACCATTTGTGGCGTCGCAGGACGAACTCGCTGTATTAGTGAAAGAAGCTTATGAGCGAATGAAGGAGGAGGTTAAGGCATCGCACATTCTTGTCAATCTCAAACCAGAGGCATCGCCTGCCGATACCCTGGCTGCCTTCAACAAGATCGTTGAAGCACGAAAACGGATCATCGCGGGCGAAGATTTCGGAACGGTAGCCATGCAAGTGTCGGAAGATCCGACCGTTAAAGAAAACCGTGGAAGTCTTGGCTACTTCACCGGTCTCCAAATGGTTTATCCGTTCGAAGATGCCGCGTTCAAATTGAAGCCACAGGAAGTCTCACAACCGGTACGCACAAGATTCGGTTATCACGTGATCAAATTGTTTGAACGCCGGCCCGCCTCAGGCGAAGTGGAAGTATCGCATATTCTGTTAACGGGTAAGACAGACAAAGTCCGCGACAAGGCATTTGCAATTTACGACCAGATCAAAGGAGGAAGGAAGTGGGAGGATGTCTGTAAAGAATATTCTGAAGATGCCGGCACGCGCGATAAAGGTGGAAGACTACCTGTATTCAGTATCGGTGCTTTGCCAAACGTCCCCGAATTTGAGAACACAGCCTTTTCTTTGCAGCCGGGAGAAATATCAGACCCTTTCAGTTCCGGGATGGGATGGCATATCATCAAGCTCGAAAGGAAAATTCCTGTCCCCTCATTCCCGGAGTTGGAACCAACGCTTCGCCGTAGGATAGCAGGTGACGAACGATTAAAATTATCGAAAGCCACTCAACTTAACCGAAGGAAGAAAGAGGCGGGGTTTGTCGAAAACACCGCGACTGTATCGGCGTTGGAAGCCCGGGCAGACACAACGTTACAGCGAGGTCGTTGGAAATTCGCGAATGAAACATCAATGAATGATCAGACACTTTTCACCATTGGTGGCCAACCTGCTACAGTGAAAGCGTTTTTATCATACGTGAAAGCACACCAACGCAACTCGATGCTTGCTCCAAACGCTTACTTCCGACAATTGCTGGACGAATTTTCGGAAGCCAGGCTTAACGATGCAGAGGATCTGAAACTTCAACGGGAAAATCCTGACTATCGTAACCTTTTGAATGAATACCGCGAGGGGATCATGCTGTTCTCCGTCATGGAGGAGGAGGTCTGGAACAAGGCATCGGCTGATACCGCGGGACAACGCGCACACTATGAGCAACACAAAGATCAGTACAAGGCGGGCGAGCGTCTGTATGCACGGATCTTCTCCACAACGGATAGCCTGGCTCATCAAGAAGTGAGTGAGAAAATAACCCGGGGCGACAGCATCACGGCCCAACTGGCTAAAAAGTTAAGATCGTCAGGGACATTTCGTGGTTATGAAAAAGGGGAGAATAAGGCGATCGATCAGGTGCCGTGGGCTGTCGGCGTTCATCGCACGGAAGCAGATGGGATGTACTATCTTGTGGAAGTTGAGCGTTTATTACCGCCCGGGATCAAGAATTACAACGACGTCCGTGCCAACGTGATCTCCGATTACCAGGAGCAGCTTGAAAAAAGCTGGGTGAGTGGACTTCGCAGGAAATATAAAGTCAAAATGAATAAGAAGGCCATCAAAGCGATGATAGGCGAACTGGAAATCCGCTCATGATGAGTAACCGCGTGCCTCGTATGTTAAGGGGATTGCTAATGTCCGGCATCGTGATGCTTTTCCTGGCAGGCTGCGACCTGATCAGGATGAAAGAAAAACAGGAAGCTGACGCTATGCGAAAACCGGTGGCACGCGTAAACGATGCGTTTTTGTACCAGGATGAGCTCGCGGGAATTACCGCAGACAATGTGTCGAAAGAAGATAGCGTAATGAGGGCAACGACCTACATTAATAATTGGATCCGAAAGCAGTTGTTGATCAGCGAGGCAATGAAAACAATCGATATCAACGAAGTTGAAGTAGAGCGAAAGATCCTCGAATACCGCTATAGCCTGATCGGTTATGAGTATCAGAATTTTTATATCAAACAAAACCTCGATGACAGCGTTTCAGATCAGGAAGTACAGGCATACTATAATGAGCACATCGATAATTTCATATTGAAACAGAATATTATCCGCGGCACATTTATTATCGTTCCAAAAGGCGCTCCACGGATCAACAGGGTAAAGGAATTAATGACTACCGGAAAAGAGAAGGACCATGGTGAACTGAAATCGTATTGCCTCAGTTTTTCTACAGCGTATCACCTTTCTGATTCTCTTTGGATGGAATTTGACAAACTGGTGGTGGGATCACCATTGTCGGAAATACCGAACAAGGTGCAGTTCCTGAAGAACAACACGTATTATGAAACCAGTGATACTGACTCTTATTACTTTTTAAAAGTAGACCAGTACAAAATTTCGGATAACGTGTCGCCCATAGAATTCGTTAGAGGTGAAATAGCCAACATCATACTCAACAAGAGGAAAGTAGAGTTAGTGAAGAAATTAGAAGATGAGGTTTATGAAAATGCAGCACAACGCAAAGAGTTTGAGATTTTTAATTAGTGGCTTCCTGCTTACAATCGTCAGTGCTGCCATGGCGCAGCAAGGTGACGAGCCAAAGCCACCGGCTGTTGTGATCGATAAGATCATTGTCAAAGTCGACAACTATATCGTTTTGAAATCTGACCTGGAAAACGCTTACCTCGGTTATCTTTCGCAGGGTAACCCTGCGTCGGAAGAAACGAAATGCGGAATTCTCAATAGTTTAATCATCAACAAGTTGATGGTTGCCAAGGCAGAGATAGATTCTGTGCTCGTCACCGACGCTGAAGTCGACATGAATACCGAGCAACGGATGCAGGCTATAATGCAGCAGTCGGGAAATTCGCCGGAGCAACTCGAAGCACAATACGGTAAGACCATGAGTCAGATCCAGGAAGAGCTTCGCGATCAGATCAGGGAGCAGCTCCTGGGGCGGGAGATGCAAACCAGGATCACCAAGGACATCACCATTACACCGTCTGAAGTGAAACGATTTTACAACAAGATCCCAAATGACAGCCTGCCGTTTTACTCCTCCGACGTTGAGGTTGCACAGATCGTGCGTGTAGCCAAAGTGAGCGAAAGCCAGAAAGAGGAGGCGCGCAAGAAATTGAATGACATCAGGGCGCAGATCATGGCCGGCGCCGATTTCGCAGAGATGGCCCGTAAGCATTCCGACGAACCGTCGGCCCAATATACGGGTGGTGACCTCGGATACGTTGGCCGCGGTGCAATGGTGTCGCAGTTCGAAGCGATGGCGTTTAAGTTAAAGAAGGGGGAGATTTCGGCGCCGTTCGAATCTCCATTCGGATTTCACA
>WUUC01097881.1_pt1 | contig 11992 bp, 7 predicted proteins | sample 6278441 | NCBI WGS metagenome assembly WUUC01 (sample SAMN13675441, study PRJNA597444) | soil metagenome | isolation source: soil | place: USA: Washington | collected 2017-10 | reverse complement strand
AATGCGATACTTTTACCATTATGAAATAAGCGAAGATTTTGCGCGCCGGCGCCATTGTCGGTTATACGTACCAGTACTTCTGCTTTGCCCGTGGTTACTGGCAGTACAGCTACTTTAACAGTTGGTGGTGGAGAGTTTTTTAATTTCCCCTGTATGTCTTTTAGGTTGTCTTTTCCACCACGGTTCTGAAAAATTTTAGGTAACAAGTCCGGACGATAAAATTCATCGAAGAATTGGTCTACCGAGTACGTTTTCATTCCACTTACGAAATGGATATACTGTCGCGCATCCGGTGTACCGTTAAAATATCCTTCAGGACTTTTTACCATCCAGTCGCGTTCACCAAAATGAATGTGTTCAAAGAACTCCTTGCCGGTGCTTAGATCCCAGAATTTGGTGACACCGTCAACACTGTGGCTAATCAACATTTTATTATCCGGGCTAAATAGCAGGTTAGTAACTTCCGAATTATGTCCCTCAAATGTTTTTACCACTTTTGCTGAATTAATGTCCCACACTCTGATGAGACGATCGGCACCTCCCGAAATGACAGTTGTTCCATCCAGGCTAAAAATTGCCGTGTGAACCGCACCCGTATGTCCTTTCAGCTTTTTAGTTGCCAATCCGGTGGCTATATCCCATAGTCGAATGGAACTATCCCAGCTTGCGCTTAGCAATGTTTTTTGATCAGGGCTAAGTCTGATGGTTGAAATTACATTAGTATGGCCTACAAAATCGCGCACCACTTTGCGTGTATCGATCTCCCATAGCTCTAACGAAAAATTGAGCCTGGCCGTGAATACATACAAGTCGTTCGGATGTAGAATAATATCATAGGCAGAATTATTATCAAAATTAAAATACGAGAGCTGCCTGCCGGTTTGTAGATCGTGAATACGCATAGTGGCATCCCAACTTGAAGAGACGACTTGAGTTTCATCGCTGTTAAAGTGAATATCGAAAATAGGTTCTTGATACGCTTCGATGGACTTTAGAGAGTCGCCGGAGGCAACGTCCCACAGCATAATTTTGCCGTCACCACCACCGCTAAGTAGCCGTTTACCATCTTTCGATAACGCATAGCATAACACACCTTTTTTGTGGCCCACATACTCCATCTCGCTTTTGCCAGATCCGATAGCCCAGCGCTTTACTTTGGTACCGAACTTTCCTTTTATCAATGACTTCCCATCGTTGGTTATCAGTACACTGTTTTTGAGTCTTACATACTTCGCAATATAGGACTGCCAATAAAAGTTGGGATCGTAGTTTAATCCGCCGAGATCGCGCTTATTAAGGAACCCTGTAAATATTTTTTCTTTTTTGTTGCTGCGGAAGTTCCAGGTGAAGGCCGTGTTATCGTCTGATGTGACGATTATTTTTTTACTGTCAAGTGTAAAAGTTATTTTATTGAACTCTCCCTTTTCACTTGCTTCGGTTTTTGCAATAAGATCACCTGTATTTTCCTCCCAAACGGTTACTTCCTTTTCTGTAGCACGCGCAAATTTTTTGCCGTCAGGACTAATGGCCAATCCATTGAGGTCTTCCTTATTTTCTTCGTAGGTTTTCAAAAGCTTAGACGTGACCAGTTCATACTTTTTGATGGGTCCATTGTTAGATCCCATGTAAATGACTTTGCTATCTGCGCTGAACAAAACCCGAGTAGGGCAACCGCCGCACCAACCTCCTGCCTCGTTGATAAATGTGTTTACTTTCCTCCAGGCACTTGTTTCATAGATATTTACCGTGCGATTGTCTTCGCCAAAACCAATGTATTTTCCGTCGGAACTAACGGTTACGGTAGATCCGGCCGATCCGGCATCAATGTGGATCCTTTTTATAACGCGCTTTGTTTTAAAATCGAATACGGTGGCTGAGTCCGGATACCCCGAATCATTGTAACCCGAGGCTATTAGAAATTTCATATGAGGATCGATGGCTACGTCAAAAATGTAATCTCCGGTCGTAATCGTAGAAACACTTTTTCCCGTTGTAATATCCCAAATGCGAACCGTTTTATCATTGCTTCCCGAAATCAGGAGCTTTCCATCCGGAGAAAAGATGACGCAGTTTACGGTTAACTCATGTCCGAGAAAACTACGTGTTTCCCTGCCGGATGTTAGCTCCCAAAGTTTTATTGATTTGTCTTTGCTAGCGGTTGCGACATAGCTACTATCGGGGCTCACCGCTGCTGCGACGACAGCCAGCTCATGACCTTTTTGAATAACTGTTTCAAGTGATTGCGCCATAGAGAGCACAGGAAGTAAAACCAGGATTGCAATGAATCGCATAATGTTGTAAGTTAAATGGCGTTAGTCTTTAGGAAGAAAATTTTCAGCTTCGGCTTCCGTTTCTTCTTTAGACTCTTCCCAATTTGTCGGTTCGCTATTGTGCAGGTATTCTAAAATGCGCTGCTCTACTTGCTTTAGTTTCAGCGCTCTTAGGTATTTACCATTTCTCGCTAGAATTAAACGACCTGTTTCTTCTGAAATTGCCATGATCAGCGTGTCAGTATTCTCTGACATACCCACGGCTGCGCGATGACGCAAGCCGAACTGAGGAGGCAGGTGGTCATTTTCTGAAACAGGCAACACACAACGCGCTGCCTTTACACGTCCCTTGTGAATAATCACGGCACCGTCATGCAGCGGACTGTTTTTACTAAAAATTGAGAGCAATAGTCTTTTACTTACATGCGAATCCAGACGGTCACCAGTTTCAGCGTAAAATTTTAACTCGGTATCACGCGAGAATACCATGAGCGCACCCGTTTTTGTGGCCTTCATCGTTTTCGCGGCTTCTATGACTTCATTGATGTCGAAGTCATCGTGGTAGGTGTTTCTCCAGTTCGATAGTGTGTTAAAAAAGTTTTCTCTGAATTCTGTCCCCCGTCCAATTACCAGTAGAAATTTTCTGATCTCCGGTTGGAAGAGGATGATCATCGCCAAAACTCCAACCCCCATAAACTGACCTAAGATCGTGGCCAATAATTCCATTTGTGCGGCACGAACAATGAGGTAGATAAGGTATAGTGAAAGAATGCCAAGGAATATATTAACAGCAATACTTCCACGAATCAATTTATAGACTTGAAAAAGCAAAATACTAACCAACCCGATATCAACAAGGTCGACCCAGCTTACTTCCAGAAATCCAATTTTAAAAGCAAAAATCATAGTCCAGACAAATGTACCAATTGTAGTGAAATCTTCACACCATATACTTGCTACCTACGGTAAAGTTCGGCGGATTGTTTAGTTGTTCAGGAGCTGCTGATTCTGATTTGAATTTTCGATAATTAATCTTTTTCTAATCCGATATTTGATAGATGCTTTCTTAATTAGTACTTAATTTTAGAGAAAACTAGTTCATGCAGGAAAAGGAACCGCACGCAGACCAGCGTTACATCATTGCCATTCGTGAAAACAACCATGCCCTGATTCGTGAGATTTATAAAAAATTCTCAGGAAAGGTAGTTTCTTACATTTGCCGTAACAGTGGCGACGCTGACGAGGCACGGGATATTATCCAGGAAACACTAATTACTATTTACCAGCAAGCTAAGGAGAACCAATTGCTCATTACCTGCCCTTTTGATGCCTACTTTTTCCTGCTTTGTAAACGAAAATGGCTCAATAAATTAAAACTTAAAAAAGGGGTAACAATCAATGAGGACGTCTTATCTATACACGACGACAGCATACAATCGGTATTGGAAACTGAGCATTTTGAATTAAAGAATGAACTTTTTGACCAAAAATTCAGTGAATTAGGTGACAAATGCCGGGAATTGCTCAAACTGTCGTTCAAATTATCGTCAATGGAGGAAGTAGCGGCTATATTAAAGGTTACCTATGCGTATGCGCGAAAGAAGAAGTCATTATGCATGGGGCAGCTAACTGAGCTAATACAACAGTCATCAGCGTATAAAGCATTAAAAAATTACTAGCGATGGAAGAAGAATTGTATGGCGACATAGAACGTTACGTTTCAAATGAAATGGATGCCACCGAGCGCGCCGCCTTTGAACAGCGCGTTAAAAATGATGGTGGCCTTGCAGAAAAATTATCCATCTATCAGTCGGTTTCAAGAACACTAGAGGCCAAGTATAAAGGCGAAAATGACCAACGTCTATTTAAACAGACGCTTTCTGAAATGGAAGTTGAGCTAGTGGATAACCCCGAAGCGCGTGTACTAAAACTGAATTGGTATACGTGGGCTGCGGCTGCAAGTGTTGCTTTATTGTGTGCGGTATTGATTTATTCTTCTTTTTCAAAGCCAGAATATGTGGAATATGCTCATTTTGAACCGCTTGCCTTGGTCGATCGTGGTAACGCAGATGGGCTAAAATCAAAAGCAGAGCAAGCTTTTAACAGCAAGGACTACGCGAACGCCGTATCTTATTTAAATACGCTGCTTAGCCAAAACGAAAATGACATAGAACTTCAGCTATATAGAGGTATCTCGTTGCTTGAATTGAGCCAGGTAGAGGAGGCAGAAAGATCATTTGAAAAGGTACGTGCATCATCGTCCATTTATCAGGCTCAAGGCACGTGGATGCTCGCATTAAGCGCATTGAAGCAAAAGGACTATGATAAATGCAAATTATTGCTCAGCCAGATCCCTAAAGAATCGCCGGTGTATACGGATGCGAAAAGGTTACTCGAAGACTTGTAACTATTCAGGAATCTTTTTGATGTCTCAGTTGTATTCTTAGCATGCTTATTTTGCCAATGCCTTTTTTCTTCTGAAAAAATAAAGAATTAACGTAACGGTCATCAATATGACGAAGGTGGCGAGTGATAGCTCTAAAATGTTCCAATCTTGTACGGGTTGTGTATCCATGTTTCCGTAGTAGACGAACCCCGCCCAGTAATAGGGTGACTTATGGCTGTTGCTGATAGTTTCATCATTCATGTAACCTAATTTGGCATGATGTAATCCTTCAGCTTTAGATCCACTACGTGTGTAGTGTGCATAAAATTTAGCCATTAGTTCCGCGGTAGCATAATCGTTGACTTTCCATAAAGAAAATATAATGTTATGTACGCCGGCAAACTGAAAACCCCGGGCCAAACTTAGCGCGCCCTCGCCCTTCACTACAGTGCCTACGCCGGTTTCACAAGCGCTCAAAACAAGTAAATCAGCATTTAGCTTTAATCCATAAACCTGAGGTAAGTAGAGCACACTGTCAATAAATGTTATGGAGGGTGGTTTGTAGTAGTCGCCAGCCGAAGCATGGGTTGAAAGATGAATAATCGAGAATTTGCCTGCGTTGTCGAGAAATGCTTTTTTTGTCGCCTGTTGTGTGAACAGGTAAGTTCCATCAATATACTTGTGAATTTCTGATGCTTCTTGTTGCGAGTAGTGTAGGGCATTCTCTGTTTTTTCAAAAACCGGAAACATCGCCAACGCACCTTTTTTGTTTATTAAAATCGGCGACCGATCAAAATTTGAATATAAAAAAGCAGAGGGTTGATAGGAAATGGCATACTTCTTTATCAAAAAGGGAAGTGAGCTGTAGGTAATCGCATTGCTCTTTTCATAGAGCAGGGCATCAAAAGGCACCAGATTAAGCAATCCGTCAGGAATCAGAATAAGATTTTTAGTTGTATTGGATTGGGGAAGTTTTAAGCGGGTGAATAATTCAATGGCTAACGTTTTGTATTGGGTTATTTGGTTATTGATCGCCGCCGAACTGGTAAAAAATGAATTCAATTGAATAATGGTGTTGTTTATTTTTTTGAGGCTATCTGTTTTATCGAGTTCGATAGAATGTGCATCTATCCTAAACGTGTAGAGTGCATTTTTTCCCGTAAAGAATTCAATTAGCGTGGCATTATCATTTTCAAGTTTTGTTTGAAGTTTCTCTACAGCCATTGTTGTTTTTATGGGTGTTGTATTTTGTTCTTTAATTAATTTGTCAAGTGTCCGCAATTCAATTGTAATTTTTGTTTGCCGTGTTACGAGCTGATTTATGCGATCAATGTTTAACCGTTGGTGGTTTAATCGTTCAATTGCAATTTCACTTGCAAGTGTTGCCTGCTTGTATCGCAGGTAACTTTCTTGACGGCGTAAACTATCTTGTCCGGTACCATATTTTTGATAACGGTTTTCTATTCGTTCTTTCAAGGTTATGGCTTTCGTACGTTCGGCGCGTTGAAATGCCCGCATAACGTAACGAGTGTCTTTTGTTTTAATAGCTAGTTTGTGCAAGATGTTAATCACTTGCTCCGTTCGGTCCCGGTTCTCTAGTTGTTGCTGGAGTTTTGCCTCGTCATAGTTGTACGTAACACGAAGTAGGTCTTCAACGTCAAAACTGAGGTCGTAGCAGGCCAACGCATTTTCGGGTAAATCCATTTCCAGGTAGAGATCAGCCAACCCGTCTAATGCCTCTTTAAGCGCATTCTCGGCATAAAAAAGTGAAACATCGGGCAGTCCAAGGCTATCTGGTTTGTAAGTAGGCAATAATATAGTTAGGGCTTCTTTGTATAGTTTCAGTGACTGGCTGTATGCTTTTTTTATTTTAAGGATGCCGGCATGGGTTATTAATAGTTTTGCGAGGTCGCGGTTTTTAAAGAGCTGCCGGTGAAGGGATGTAAGCCGTTGCGCTTGCTCAATAAATTTTAAAGCGTTGTCCAAATTTTGTTCTTGCACACTAATCAATGAGAGAAGGCTGTAAATATTTGTGAGGGGTAGTCGGTTATTCGGGTTTGGGTCGTTCTTAAAAAGTGTCTCGGCTTGAAGCGCAAAACGTTTTGCTTTTGTTAGCTCTTGTATACTTAAATAATTTCTCGATAGGTTAGAATAGATAAGCCCTTTTTTTTCAGGTGATAAATTTTTCAAGCGGACAGCTTCCTCAAGAAGCTTAATGGCATCGGTGTAGTTGCCCGTTTCGTGGTATATTATGGACAAGTTGACAAAGCCCGAGAACAGATGCTCTTGATTTTTTTCCCGTTCGGCCTGGAAGAGGTAATTTTTTACAATATTACCCGCACTGCTATAATCTCCAAGCATACTATAATTGGTAGCAAGGGGTTTAAGACAATACTCCACGATGTCAAAGCCACTAAGCCTTTGAGAATTGAATATTTTCCACGCCCGCTCATATACATCAATGGCTTTATGGGGTTCGCCTAGCTGAGTTATGTAGTATCCTTTGTTGCAAAGAAGGATGGTGTAGGCGAGATGTTCACCTGGAGTTTGTAACGGCCGCCATAGCTCTTTTTCATACCGGTCAAAGAGAGAAAGCCTGGTTTCGCTAGGCCTCGTCAGGTAGTGATCTAAAAATGCGTAGGTAAAATTTTCTGCATCATTTTCCGCTTTGAACGTTTGAATTGTTTTTTCAAAAGTCTGATCCGCTTTTTCATCCAATTGAGAATATGCAGAAGCGCTTAGAAATAAGCTTAAGGCAATGGTGCATAAAAGCTTGCGGTGGTTAGAATTTCCAAAGTACATATAGTTGCCATTGCTCGTGAGGCGCATTAAAGTTATAAATATAACGGCCGCCCAAGGTCGGGCCAATGCGTGAAGACCCCAGCGTCAGGTCTCCAAATAAAGCTGTGTTGAGGTGTGTAAACGACATTGTTTTTTCATTGGTGACTCTGCGCGTTTGAATTGATTGGGGATCAAGAACTGTTCCCTTTTCAAAGTAACGCATTCTTGTTTCTACGCCATCTTCCTGAATTTTTTCTGAAAGGTTGGCACTCAATTGAACACCTGCACCTACACCGATAAATTTATTAATCGTATACCGATAAGAAACCGGAACGAGGGTAAGGACAATATTTTTATAATCATTTTGCTGTGATAACCGATCAATGATTGAGAAGTCTGCCGTTTCCTCGAAGACGTTTTCTTGCTTAGTTGAATCAATATACGTATGAACGCCTGCCATTAATTCAGCTTGTAAATAACCGTGTTCCGATTTATACGGAGAAAGCGAGATCCCAATGAAATAGTTCTGCGATCTCATCAATGATGTAAAATTATTGTAGCCTGCTTTTGCCCCGATTGAAATACCGGGCTTAAAACGTGTATTCGCATAGTTGGTGAGGATCGGGTCGTTCTTATCAAAGATGATGGCGGTCCTGCTTCTTGTATTTTGCTTGGATATTTTTGCGTTAAACCGGAGCGAGTACTTGACGAATCCTTTTGTTGAATCCCGGTCACTTACATTGTTTTGATTACTACCGGGCAGGTATATATTTTTAAAGTGAAATACTATTTTATCTTTTTGGATAAGTGTGTCAAGACAGCTGTAGTTCACCTCCTGATCTGGACAAATAGGACACGGTGGGTAATTATCCAGAATCTTTAATGTTGCTTTGTTGTACATAGCCGGCACATCCACATTCAACTTGATGGAATGGGCGGGTCCTTCACCGTTGTTCTGAAAACGTACTTTGAAGTTCAGGTTCTTGTTCTTGTAAAATCTATAGTTCAATCGCGTATCAGAAATGGACATTTTGTTGGGGTCATGGGATGTTACGATTTCCATTTCCAAATCTTTCGTTTTGTGTTTGTCTGCACCTCTGTCAGGTACATAAATGCCTTTAATTGTAATGCGGGCGCTCGTATCTTTTAGCATTTCGGGCGTCGTCTTAAATGAATAAAAGACATTCCGGGTTTCATGCGCCGGCATGTCGTTGAACTCTAACACATGCGTATTTTTGTAATATTCTCGGGCACTTTTTAATTCAATGTCGAGGCTTAGCTTCGGATCGTTGTAATTCAAGGGTAAAGCATTGCCGGAAAAATAAGTAGCATTAGCGGCTAATAAACTTACCGGATTCATCGGCGTAAAACATGAGGCTACACCGACCAGGTCCTGTACCTCTTTTTCTCCATGGTGTGTACGCACTTCAAACAGTTCGAAATTGTCATTTTTGAATTTCTTTTCGTTGAAGAATAAATATAGTTTTCCATTTGCTGAATAGTCATATTCATTCTGGTAACTAACAATAACTACCATTTCTTCATCAGGAACCGGCTCGCGGTTGTTTTTTAAATTGAAACTTTCCGGGAGACTGATTGTGTTTGACTGTGGATCATTGTAAGTAATCTTTTTTACGGGCATTTTTTGTGGCCGGCTTGGCGGTGGTTTTCCGTGATCGTAGTTATTGGTAGTCCATAATCTCACGGTGTGCTCTCCTTCTTTTTTATAGGTGTGTGAAGGGGTAGGTTCGGTACTAAAATTGCCATCGCCAAATTCCCAGTAAAATGTATAGAACGCCTGAGGTGCTCCCTGAATTTGTTGCAGGGGAGGAGTGAGCGATGAGAATTTCACCACATTGTCATTGATCGCATATTGTATTTTTGCTTCTCTTTTGGTAGTGTCTGGTTTAACAGGCTGCTGACAAAAGCAGAAGGAGTAAATTAGTACAAAAAGCGGGACAAGCGTAACTCGTATCGGGATCATATTTTTTTTAATCATCTCTCCTGTGCTTTTAAAGATAAGTAATTAACCGCATTCTTGTGTTTACCAGTGTATTTTACAAGTTCCAGGATGCAAAGATAATTTGATCCCATTTAAAAAACTGAAAGCCCTCTCCCGGATGGGAGAAGGACTTAGATCAGCGCAACGTTAAAAAAATAGACAATCTGAATTTAGTAGTTATTAAGGTAATGCATCAATCAATGTAGTTAACTGTGCCTCAGTTACAGGTTGAAGCGTAGTAAATGTTTCTACATGATTGGCAGTGATTGTTGCAGGCCTGATCGCATAATACCACTGACCTTCAATAACCGACACCATGATGAAGTGTGCCTGAAGTCCAATGGGAATCAATCCATAATGCTCAGTGAATAATTCGGTTGTAGAATTATACGTATCAAATAAAGCCAGGGCAGAAGTTTCGCCGTCGTACGAAAGATAGACCGCACAGTTTGTGTTATCATAACCTTCAGGTACATCTACAAAAATTGTAGTCTTCGGACGTGGGTCGCTATACCAGCGGTCGATATTTGTCCAGCCAAATTGACTTTGGAAAACCTGGTACACCGACTGAACTCCACCAACTGCTGTGCCATCCTGTTCTTTTCCAATATTCATATCCCTGTCTTGCTTTTCCCAGATTACTTCGCAACCATCGTTATCACATTCTTCAGCACCTCTAAAAACTTTCATGTCTGTATCATCACCACCTGTCATTTCGGTAGGCGCAAGAATGACGAATGTACTTGCTACTTTTAATTGCTCTCCATTTTGTGTGGCATTTACATAAAATTCCCCGCCGGAGATCAAAAGAGCAATATCTCCCTCTTCATTTAATCCGCGAGTCGGCATTTTAGTCAATAACATGTCCGACTTCCTGTAGATCTCAATTAGTTCAACCGACACCTCGCCCGTAACAGCATCGCCGTTCAATTTCGTTAAGCTGTTGGGGTAGAATCGAACCTTAGTACCTTGTTCTCCCTTCACATCACCACCTGTTGAGATATTGAGCGTAAATTGTTGTTTGAGATCGTCTCGATTTTCTTCAAACAAGGGATTTACAGCATCAGTCGGGCCAGGTTTCAGTGTTGTAGGTTTAGAATCATCGTCGTTACAACTCGTATTGGTTAACGCGAGCGCACAACCAATAAATAGGGTTACTAAATAATTACGTTTTTTCATGGTTTTAATTTTTGATTACACCCTGATATCAAACCACGACTTGTTTTGTTACCCCTATTTTTTTAAAAATTTGTAAAAGTTTTATAACACAGTCAATTATCTGCGTTTATTCGAAGAATTCGATGTTTTCTGATGGTAATGTAAAAGAAGATGGATATCGCTTAAATGCGAAACTTTGGAATCATGCGCTGAATTTTGATAACAATGTTATCACTTCAATGGCAGGCTTAACGTCATGTACTCGCAAAATACCTGCCCCCTTTAAAAGGGCAATTGTATTTAAAGCAATTGTGCCACTAAGAGCGTCCTGGGGTTTAATATCTAATGTTTTCCAGATCATCGACTTGCGGGAAAGTCCGGCAAGAATTGGTTTACCGAGAATTTTCAGGTAATCCAGGTGCTGTAAGAGTTCAAAATTCTGTTCCCTAGTTTTAGCAAACCCAAAGCCCGGGTCGATAATTATATCTTTTACGCCAAGTGCCTGAAGTATGGCAATTTTGTGATGAAAATAATCTGTCACTTCCTTTAGAAGGTGCTTGTATTCCGTTAACGAATTCATGTTTCTTGGATCACCACGCATGTGCATCATAATATAAGGTATCTTCAACTGAGCGATGGTCTCAAACATTTGAGCATCCAGACTACCACCGGAGATATCATTGACGCCCAAAGCCCCCGCTTCAATTGCAGCCCTGGCAACCTCACTGCGGAATGTGTCAATAGTTATATTGACCGTGGGAAACTTTTTGATAATCAATTGAATGGCGTTTACAGACCGCTTACGTTCTTCATCTATGTGTATATCTTTTGCACCCGGACGGGAAGAATAACCGCCTACATCAATAAATGTGGCGCCCTCCTGCAACATTTTTTCTGTTTGATGCAAAATTTCCGTGTCGGTGCCGTATCGGGCACCGTCATAAAAACTGTCGGGTGTAACGTTAAGAATCCCCATTATTTTAGGCTGACTCAAATCAATTAGCCGCCCACCCATGTTCAGTGTTTTGTTTGTAGAAAATCCCGTATTTTGCACCGCTTAAAATTATGATTGAAAAAACTGCCATCGAATATAAACAGGTAATTGCCGGTTGCAAAACATTGTTTGAAAAGAAGACAAAAGACTATGGTACCGCGTGGCGGATATTGCGATTGTCTTCCATTACTGATCAAATTTTTATTAAGGCGCAACGCATCCGAAGCATCCAGGATAAAGGAACACAAAAGGTTGATGATCCCATAAAAGATGAATTTGTAGGGATTATAAATTACTGCATTATTGCCATGATACAAATGCAGTTGCACGATGTTGACAAACTGGAAATATCCTTCGACGACCTCGAACCGTTTTATGACAAAGCGGTAAACGAAACATTA
>WUUC01069306.1_pt1 | contig 11993 bp, 9 predicted proteins | sample 6278441 | NCBI WGS metagenome assembly WUUC01 (sample SAMN13675441, study PRJNA597444) | soil metagenome | isolation source: soil | place: USA: Washington | collected 2017-10 | reverse complement strand
CCAAGGCCTACGGGTTGCAGCCGGCCGATGCCGTCTTCACCGCCGACCTCAAAGATCAAAAGCGCATGCGCCAGGCCATGGAGCGGTCCCGCCGCATGGGTTTCACCGGGCTTATGAGCTTCTATCCGCCGCATGTCCCCATGATCAATGAGGTGATGTCACCCTCCAAGGACGAAGTCACCTGGGCAGAGCGTGTCGTCGATACGTACACGCAGGGCCGCAAGGAAGGCCTTGCAGCTATTTCGCTGGATGGAAAATTTTTGACCGTCCATCAGTTCACGAGCGCGCAGGAAACTTTGCGCGTCGCCAATCTGATCGGGCAGAGATCGCTTTGAAGCAAACAACAAAATTTGGGAGGATACCGTGCTCAAGATGAAGATGTGTGGAGCCGTTGCCGCAACGCTGTTGTGGACAGGGGCCGCCATGGCTCAGGCCACGGTCGAGCTCGAACCAGGCTTCTCCGTCGACAAGGAGCTGCTCGCCAAGGCGCAGAAGGAGGGCAAGGTCTCCTACTGGTGCAGTCTCACCGAGCCCGAGTGCGCCCAGGCCGCCAAAAGGTTCGAGGAGATTTCGAAGATCAAGGTGGAGTTCGTGCGCCTGAGCACGGGCGGCATCCTGACTCGCATCACCAAGGAGCGCTCCGCGAACATTCACTCCGTCGACATTATCAGCCACGGCGACCCGCCGGTGTGGGAGACGATCTACAAGCCCAAGAAATGGCTCGTGCAGTACGTCGCCGAAGGCGTGAAAAAGTATAGCAAGGAATACAAGGACGCCGAGGGCTTCTATGCCGCCCATTGGATGATCGCCAACGGCTTCGGCTACAACACGAGCCAGGTTTCCGCCGCCGACGTGCCGAAGAAATATACCGATCTCCTCGACCCGCGCTGGAAGGGCAAAATCGCCATGCCCCATCCCAAGCACAGCGGCGGCTTCAATGAAGCCGTGACCATCCTGTCGAAAATGTTCGGCTGGGACTTCTTCCAGAAACTTAACGCCAATCAGCCGCTTGTCACCATCGGCTCGCAGTTCAACCTGAAACCCATCATCGTCAACGGCGAGCGCCAGATCGCCCTGCACGGCGCCGACGCGCTCTTCATCTCCGAGGCCAAAAAGGGAAGCCCGGTCGGTATCATCTATCCGGAAGAAGGCACGGTCATAAACCAGATCTTCTGCGGTCTCGTTGCTGACGGTCCCAACCCGAACGCCGGCAAGGTGCTGATGGAATGGCTGCACAGCGCCTCCTACCAGACCACTGTCGCCGCCAGCTACTGGCTCGTGCCGCATCCCGATGCGACGTATCCTACGGATCGCGTGCCGCTGAAGGACCTCAAGGTTCTGACGCTACCGGGAACTGAAGCTCAGTCGGCAACCGAGGCCCGCGAAAAGTTCAGCGATATCTTCGGAGGCTGATGTGGCCGTTCAGGCGGCCGGCCATGTTTCGAGTATGACACCAGTGACCGGACGCTCGGGCGGCGACTTTGCCGCCCAAGCTGCTTGGTGGCTGGCCGTCGTCTTGCTGGCCCTGCTCATCGCTTGGCCGATCGGCTGGCTCGTGCTCATGAGCTTCGAGGACGGCAAGGGCGGCTTCACGGTCGCCAACTATGTCCGTGCCGCCAGCGCGCAGCGCTATTGGGATGCCGCCGTCAATTCGCTGATCCTGAGCACGAGCGTCGGCGTGCTTAGCGTTCTCATCGCCACTCCGCTCGCCTGGGCCATCGCCCGCACCAACATGCCCGGCCGCCGCTTCATTCAAGTAATGACACTTGCCTCGCTCATCACACCGGGCTTCCTCACGGCCGTCGCCTGGATTCTCCTTGCCGGGCCGAACGCGGGCCTCCTCAACCAGCTCTACCGCTCGGTGACGGGTCTCGAGGGACCGTTGTTCAATATCCTCTCGATGCAGGGGATGATCTTCGTCACGCTGCTCGAGTGCTTCCCCTTCGCCTTCATCATCATCTCGAGCGCACTGCAGAACATTTCAGCCGAGCTCGAGGACGCCGCCAACATCTCCGGCGCCAGCACGGCGCGCACCATGTGGCTCATCACGCTGCCACTCGTCAGGCCCGCGATCCTGGCGGGCTTCATCCTGGCTTTCCTGGAAGCCCTCGTCCTCTTCAGCAGCCCCGCCATCATCGGCGTTCCGGCCCGCACCTACGTGCTCACCACCCAGATCTGGGCGCTGTTCCAGTTCCCACCACAGCTCGGCGTCGCCTCCGCGCTGTCGCTGCCGCTGCTGCTTGTCACCATGGCGCTGCTGTTCGTGCAGCGGCGGCTGCTCGGGCGCCGCGGCTACGTCACTGTCACCGGCAAGGCCAGTGCCGCGCGCGTCATCGAACTGGGTTGGGCACGCTGGCCGATGTTCCTGTTCTGTCTGGTGGTCGTCATCGCCTCGGCCGGGCTCACGTACGTCGTCCTGTTCTCCTACGCCGCATCGAAGGTCTGGGGCCAGCTCCCGATCGGCGCCAACTTCACCTTCGAGAATTTTCGGATGGTGCTGTTCGATCTCGACTCGGCACAGAAGGGCTTGAAGAACAGCCTCATTCTCGCGCTGGGAGCAGCGAGTGTCGCCGTCGTGCTCGGCGGCATCCTGGCCTATGTTTCGGAGCGGCGCCTGCTGCGCAGCGCCTGGGCCGTCGGTTTCCTCGCCATGGCACCAATGGTCATCCCCGGCATCGTCTTTGCCGTTGGGCTGTTCTCGGCCTACACGCGTCCGCCGCTCATTCTCTACGGCACGCTCTGGATACTGTTCGTGGCCTATCTAACCAAGTTCCTGCCGCTCGCCTACATGAACTCGGCGACCGCCATCAAATCCGTGAGCCCCGATCTCGAGGAGGCGGCACGCATTTCGGGCGCCGGCGGGCTAACGACCTTCGGTCGGATCACCGTACCGCTGGTCAAGCAGGGGCTGCTATCCGGTTGGTTCCTCGTCTTCATCTACTCGCTGCGCGAGCTCAGCTCCTCCATTCTGCTGTTCACGAACAACACCGTCGTGGCCTCGGTTGCCGTCTATGATCTCTACGAGACTGGCGCCTGGCCGCAGCTCAGCGCGCTCGGCTTCATTCTTCTGCTCATCAATACGGTGGTTGTTGCGGTCGGTTATGTCGTGCTCGGCAAGAGCTTCGTCGGCGAGCGGCCCTGAGAGACGGATATGGCAAGCGTCACCCTGAGCGATCTGACGAAGGAATTTCCCGGCGCCAAGCCGGTGACCGATGTGTCGCTCGTTATCCGCGACGGCGAGCTCATTGCGCTGCTCGGTCCGTCCGGCTGCGGCAAAACCACGACGCTGCGCATGATCGCCGGCTTCATTCCGCCCACGCGCGGCGAGATCCGTGTCGGTGATCGCGTGGTCTCGGGCAAGGACGGCGTCGTGCCGCCCGAGCATCGCCGTATGTCGATGATCTTCCAGAGCTATGCCGTGTGGCCGCACATGACCGTGTTCGAAAACGTCGCCTTCGGCCTCAAGATGCGCAAGCTCTCTGCGTCCGACGTGAAGCAGCGCGTCGACCGCATGCTCGACATCGTGCACCTCAAAGCGCTCGCCGCGCGCTATCCCTCCGAGCTCTCCGGCGGTCAGCAGCAGCGTGTGGCGCTCGCCCGCGCGCTGGCGAACGAGCCCGAGACGCTGCTCCTCGACGAGCCGCTGTCCAATCTCGATGCCAATCTGCGCGAGGAGATGCGTTTCGAGATCCGGCGCCTGCACGACGAGTTCGGCATTACCAGCATCTACGTGACCCACGACCAGGGCGAAGCCATGGTCACAGCCGATCGCGTTGTCGTCATGAACGCCGGGCGCATCGAGCAGGTCGGAACGCCCGAGGACATCTACGATCGCCCCGCCACGCGCTTCGTGGCGAGTTTCATCGGCATGAACAACCTGCTCGATTGCCACCTGGCGTCCGGCAAAGCCATCATTGCGGATACGCCGCTCGCCGTCGAAGGCATGACACAGACCAGCAACAATGGGTCCCTCGTGCTGGCCATCCGTCCGCATGAGATCGAGTTCTATTCACAGAGCGCCAAGCCCAGTGACACGAGCAATGTTCTGCCGGGCACCGTAACCCGCCAGTCGTTCCTCGGCGACGCGCGCGATTACCTCGTCGACCTCATCAACGGCCAGACGGTCCGCGTCTCGGCGCGTCCGGCCATGCGCGCATCGGTTGGCGAAAGCGTCTGGCTCCGCCTGCCGCCCGCCTACTGCAAGCTCCTCGAATAGAGCGCTGGCGCCACCGCTCCCCATCATCCCTCATCGGTATTGAGATTGGAAAGCACGATGACCGCCACCCGCCCGCAACCCCTGCAGGGATTTCGCGTTCTCGATCTCGCCACCATGATCGCCGCGCCTTATTGCGCCAGCATCCTCGGCGAGTTCGGCGCCGAGGTGATCAAGGTTGAGATGCCCGGCAAGGGCGATCCCTGGCGCTACTTCGGCACCATGACGGAGGCAGGCTCCACGCTGAACTGGCTCAATGAGGCCCGCAACAAGAAATCCATCACGCTCGACCTGCGCAAGCATGAAGGCGCGGATCTGCTCCGCCAGCTGATCGCCAGGACCGACATCCTGATCGAGAACTTCCGACCCGGCACGCTCGAGAAGTGGGGCCTTGGCTTCGAAGCACTGAAGGCGATAAAGCCCGATCTCATCATGGTGCGCGTGTCGGCTTACGGGCAGACGGGACCTTACAAGAATCGTCCCGGCTATGCCCGCGTCGCGCACGGCTTCTCAGGCCTCACCTATCTGGCGGGCGAGCCCGACGGGCCGCCCGTGATTCCCGGCTCGACATCACTTGCGGACTACATCACGGGCGCGTTCGGAGCCATCGGCGCACTGATGTCGATCATCGCGCGCGGCCGGTTCAAGGTCGGCCAGATGGTCGACGTCAGCCTCTATGAAGGCGTGTTCCGTATGCTCGACGAGATGGCGACCCTTTACGCCCGCGACGGCACCATCCGTGAGCGCATGGGCGCCGACACCGTCAACGCCGTTCCCCACAGCCACTACGAGACCAAGGATGGCCGCTGGATCGCGCTTGCCTGTTCGAGCGACAAGATGTTCGAGCGCCTGGCGCGCGTGATGGATCGCGAGGACCTCATTGCGCCCGATCGCCTCGCCACCGTGGCGCAGCGTGTCGAGCGGCGCGAGGAGGTCAACGGCATCGTCGCCGACTGGATGCGCAAGTACACCTGCGATGAGATCGTGCGGCGCTGTCTCGACGGCGACGTGCCGGCCGGCCCGATCAACAGCGTCGCCGACATCTTTCTCGACCCGCAGTTCCAGGCTCGCGAGAACCTCATCGAGCGCGAGCACGCCAAGGCGGGCAAGCTCGTCGTGCACAATGTGGTGGCGCGCCTGTCGGAAACGCCCGGCAGCGTCGACACGCTCGGCCCCGACCTCGGCCAGCACAACGACGAAATCTATTCCAATTTGCTCGGGCTCGCGTCGGAAGACCTTCAGCGCCTACGCAGTAAGGGCATCATCTAGTATCTCTCGTTCATCGTGGGAATAGCTTTGTGAGATTCGACACATCCGGCAGCCCTTCGAGACGGAAAACGGTGTCGACAATTTCTTTGGCGCGAGGTGCCGGCAGCAGACTCTTGGTCAGCTCCATGAAGCTCTCCGAGGCGAGCTGGCGGTTGCGATAGAATTGAATGGGGGCCAGATCGGCCGGATCTCCGCGGTACACCGTCCCGTCATCCATATGCACTTCCGCCTCGGCGACGAACTGGGCCCACCGATCCTCGCCGAGAGGCTCCACCTTGACCTTCTTCGCGATTTCGTAAAGGGCGGGGTCGTTCAGCTGGTTCTTGTAGACCTGGAAATTGAGCGTCTTGTTCATGAGGATCGCGGCCAGAGCAAACGGCTTGCTCATGATGGCCTTGTCGATCGTCTCGCATACGCCTGAGAATTGCAGCCCGGGGTAGTTCAGCATGCGCCCCATCACGCGGACGACGATGGACGAGACTCGCTTGGGGTCCACATTGTTGCGGATGGCGATCCCCTGTACCAGCTTCATGGCGGAGGTCCACGTGTTCTCCGATCCGCATGGGAAGGGTTTATGCCAATTGTCCATGATCTGATAGTTGACGCCCGGGCCGTCAATGAACGCTTGCGGCGTTCCAGCTTCCCCGGCGAAGGCATAGTAGAAGCCGTAGCGTCCTTCGAGTGCAGTCGGCGCGGAACGCAATCCCTTGCGCGCCATCTGGGCAGCGAGGATGCCATTATTGGTTGCGATGCCAGCGGCAACGCGCCATTCCATCGATCCGGCCTCCATCGGCTCGAGGATGCCGCAGGCGAAGCTCGCCGCGGCTCCCAGGGCGTGCTGGAAGGCATCCTTAGGCAGGGCCAGCAATTTGGCTGCGACACCGGCCGACGCGAAAACGCCGAAAAGAGGGGTGCCACGGAAGCCCCTGGCGATCGCGGCCCCGGCAAAATTCTTGCCGCCGCCGATGCATCCCATGACTTCATAGCCGATAACGGTTGCCAGCAAGGCGTCTCTGCCATTGCTGCGCAGCTCCTCGCCGAGCCCCAGTACTGAACACACGACTGGCCCGGCGGGATGAGCGAACGTGCTCATCAGGACGTCATCGTGCAGGATGCTTTGCACGCACGCCGTGTTGGCAAGGACCGCATCCAAGTAGCCGACGCGGGCGCCACTGGCCCATATGGTCCCGTTGCCCTTCGTTTCCGAGGCGTATGCGATGGCCAATTGGGCGGCTTCGCCGCCGGCGCCTTCCAGGGCAACTCCGATCGCATCCAGAATGCAGATCTTGGCCTTCTCGACCACGTCCGGCGGCAGGTCCTCAAGGCGAAGCTTGGTACCGAAGTCCGCCAGTGCGCTAGTCAAACTCATGAAGGTTTCCCCCTGATGCTTGTTGCTTCTAGAAACCATGTGCAGCCATACGATTGCTCGAAGGCATTCAAATTAGTCCATCCGAGAAACGGGCGGCTGTTGCAACATACAATAGTGCATGTGTGTTATCCGGCAGTAGATGCGACGCTGAAATTCTGCACACGGACGACAATATTATTGGAGCTTGGGTTGACGTGCTGAACTTGTGCAGCATACTTGCGTAAACTTCGAATGCGAGAGCACGCAGTATCCCGTGGCGATCCTCACGCAATTGATCTAGAGGGTGTCCATGGCTGAAGAAAATAATGTAACCGCGAAGCTCGCCCGCTTGGCCATCGATACCCGCTTTGAGGCGTTGCCCCGGGCCGTCACCGAGATAGCAAAACTACGCATCCTGGATACGATCGGGATCATGCTGGCCGGTGCGCACCACCCTTCGACTTTGATTTCCATCGATCTCGTGGAGCATCTGGGTGGCAATCCGGCGGCGTCGCTGCTGGGTCGCGCAGCACGGACGTCGGCGCCGCTCGCCGGCTACGTCAACGGTGTCGCTGCGGCGGCACTGGAATTCGACGACCTGACGAAAGGCGTTGATTCACATTTGAGCTCGTCCATTGTGCCCGGAGCGCTCGTGGTGGCCGAGGAGTTCAATCTTTCCGGGCGAGAGTTCATTGCGAGCTTTGTGGTGGGCTTCGAGATCGCCGCTCGTGTCGGCCGAGGCTTGGCGCCGTGGCTCATCGACCGGGGCTGGCATCCCAACGGTGTGACAGGAGCTCTCGGTGTCGCCGCCACGTCGGCAAATCTCATGCGGCTCGACCTCACGCAGACCCAGATGGCCATTGGCATTGCGGCTTCCGAGGCGTCGGGCGTGCGGCGGAACGTGGGATCGATGGGCAAGGCCTTTCACGTCGGGCACGGCGTGAGAAACGGCATCTTCGCGGCGCAGCTGGCCAAAAGAGGATTTCAGGTCCATCCCGATATCATTGCGGGAGAGGGTACGGAAGGGCACGGCCGATACGGCTTTGCCGACACTTACGCCGGCGTCGGAAACTATCGGGTCCACAAGATGATCGATGCCATCGGCGTCGATTGGGAGCTTACACAAGACCGCACTTTGGTCCGCCTCTACCCTTGCTCCACGGCGCCGGGTCCTGCCATCGATGCCATGATCGACCTGACGAAGAAACACGACTTGAAGGCACATCAGATCAAGCACGTCACGTGGGAGACGACGCCGCGGTGCTGGGAAATCGCGCCGTACGCGGCTGCGACCGATTCGTTCACGGCAAAATTCTGCCTACCCTACATCATGGCCGTCGCCCTCATTGATCGCAAAGCAGGTATCGAGCAGTTCAAGGATGGTCGCGTGAACCAGGCCGACGTCCAGGACCTTGCGAAGAGAGTCTCGATTTCGGTACCCGAAGACTTCAAGCGGCACACCGGCGCCGCGTGGGGCGAGAACGGCGTGAACTGGGGTGAGGCGAGATTGATCGTTGAGCTGACCGATGGCCAAGTGCTGAGAATCGCGCGTTCGTTCGCCCGGGGCTGGCCGGAAGATCCGGCCGGCTGGGACGATCTGGCGGACAAATATCGCGAGTGCGCGGACGGCGTGCTGCATCGATCTCAAGCCGAGGCCAGCATGGCCATCATCAAGAGTTTGGAAAATACGTCGAGCGTATCAGAACTCGTTGCCAGCCTGTCGCCATCCACGTAGCCGGGTTCATTGAATAGGTCAGGGACAAATTGCGAATGCTCAGCGCAGATCGCTCGATTGGCCTGATAAGCGGCGCCTTGGCCGTTGTCTGCCTTGTTGAGGCCTATCGATTGTGGACCGGATGGCCGGGGCCCGGCACCATGCCCCTGATCATTGGGCTTATCCTGCTGATCAACTGCGTTTTCTTTCTCGCTCCTCCTGTCAGTAGCTCGCCTCCGATTGCCTGGCCGAAACGAGATACGCTCGTCGCCACCGCAATCATCGCAGGGCTGTTCGCCGCGTATGTATTGATCCTGCCCTGGGCTGGGTTTTTGATCGCCACTTGGGCGCTGACGACGCTCGTCGCCAAAACTATTTCGGCAGAACCGACGTGGCGCAGCACGATCATTGGCATGGGCGTTCTGGCCATTGCCTGCCATTTCATCTTCAACAGCCTATTGGGCGCCTCGCTGCCGGTAGGGCCTTTCGGCTTCTGAAACAAAGGACGCGGGATACTTGCAGGTGAGCAAAGAAGCGGCGAGGCGAACCAGTATAAGACATGGGTAACTGGGGACCACTGATCGACGGCTTTGCCGTCGCTCTATCGCCGCCGAACTTGCTTCTCGTTCTGGTCGGCTCTGTGCTGGGCACCATTGTCGGTGTCCTGCCGGGCCTAGGCCCGACGGCCGGCATTTCCATCCTTCTGGTGGTCACGAGCACGCTGGACCCGATACCTGCCATCATCATGCTGGCGGCCATTTTCTATGGCGCCTCGTACGGAGGCTCCACAACCTCGATCCTGATGAACATTCCCGGCGAAGTGTCGTCCGTCGTGACGTGCATCGACGGGCATCAAATGGCGAGGCAGGGACGGGCGGCCCAGGCTTTGGCGATTGCCGCGATCTCGTCGTTCGTGGCGGGTACGGTTGGTGTCATAGCGCTCACGTTCTTCGCGCCGGCCCTCGCCGATATCGCCCTGAGCATGGGCCCCCCCGAGATATTCGGCCTCATCATCTTTTCCTTCACGATGGTTGCCAGTATGGCCGGTGCATCGCTGTTGAAGGGCGTGACGTCGGCCGCGTTCGGCATGATGATTTGCTTGGTGGGTATGGATCCCACGTCTGGGGTGCCGCGCTTCACCTTCGGGTCGATTACGCTGCTGGGAGGTTTCGACCTCATCGCGGTCCTGATGGGGCTCTTCGCCATAAAAGAGGTTTTCAAGACTGTCGGCGAGGAAAAACTAAGCATCTCCGACGTGGCACTACCACCTTGGTATCGGATGATCAGCTTCCGCGAGATCGTTCAGTGCATCCCAGCAATCTTCCGCTCGTCGGCGCTCGGATTCCCGCTTGGGTGCCTGCCGGGCATTTCTCCCGGGCTGGTCACCTTCCTCGCTTACGATTTCGAGAAGAAGGTCTCTCGTAATACAGAGAACTTCGGCAAAGGCGCTATTGAGGGCGTTGCCTCTCCGGAAGGCGCCAACAATGCCTGCGCATCGGGAGGTTTCGTTCCTCTGCTCGCGCTCGGCATCCCGCCGCACGCATCGCTCGCGGTCCTGATGGGCGGGCTCATGGTGTACGGTCTTCAGCCGGGGCCGCTGATCTTCCAGAAACAGCCTGAGTTCGTCTGGGCCGTGATCGCCAGCATGTACATCGGCAATGTCGCCCTGCTCGTTCTCAATCTGCCCCTGGTGGGCCTGTGGGCGAAGATTGCGAAGGTGCCCTACTACTACATCGGCCCCGTCATCCTCCTGGCGTGCTTCATAGGCGTCTACACGGTGCGGCACAGTTATTTCGATGTCTGGGTCTGCCTTGCATTCGGCATCATCGGCTTCCTTCTGGAGAAGGCTGACATTCCGGTTCTGCCTCTGGTTCTGGCGCTTGTGCTTACGCCCATGCTCGAGGATGCGATGCGGCAGTCGATGGCGATGGGCGCGGGCTCTCTCGCCGTACTGTTCGAACGGCCGATCGCCTTGACGTTTATCGGGCTGGCCCTCGTCGCCCTGGCTTTGTCGCTTTATGTGCGGTTCCGGTTCCACAACGCTTTGAAGGCATCACAGGTCGAGAGTGCGTAGCGATACGCGCTCCCGCCACAGCATCACAACGATCGACAGGAGGAATGCCATGAGGACATCAATCACATCATTTGCGCTTACCGCCGCGGTGGCGGTCGTCGCGTTTGCGGGTCCTGCTCAGTCGCAGCCCGCGTATCCGACAAAGCCTATCGAGCTTGTCGTCTCGTCGGGGGCTGGCGGAGGGGCTGACGTCTCGGCGAGACTACTGGCCAACTATCTGAGCAAGAAAAAAGGCATCACCATCAACGTGGTCAATAAGACCGGCGGTGGGTTCATCATCGGAATGAATTACGTTCTCACCAGTCCGCCGGACGGCTATACGATGATGGCTGATGCACACGCCTTCTCCTCTCTGCTGCCGATCGTCAGCCCGTCTCTCCCCTTCGATTGGCGCAAGCGAACGTGGATAGCCAAGATCTCCAACGATATTCCGATCTATCTGGTGCAAATGACTTCCCCCTGGAAAACGTTGGACGACGTTGTCCAGTTCGCCAAGGCCAATCCCGGAAAAATGCGCTGGGCCACGGCGGGTCCGAGCGGAATCTCGACTGCGGCGATCGTGCAATTCTTTGGAACGACCGGTATCCCTCCAGCCAACGTCACTTCAACCCACGTCGTTCTCAAGAGCGGTGCGGAAGTGCTCGCTGCGTTGGCGGGCGGCCACATCGAATTTGGGGCCCAGCAGACCTCGGAAGCCACGGAGATGATCCTCGGCGGAAAGGTGCGGGCCTTGGGTGTGGTTTCCAAGGAACGGCTGAAGGAGCTCCCAGATGTGCCAACAGTGACGGAGGTTGGCCATCCGAAGTTGGATGTGGTCGGTTGGCATGGCCTGTCAGGCCCGCCGGCCCTACCTGAGCACATCAAGAAGTACTGGCTGGATGCAACCGCGGACGCGATGAAAGATCCCGCGTTTATTGAAATTCTGCTCAAAGCCTACAAAGTGCCCGGCTATCTGAGCGGCAAGGACTTCGAGGCCTTTGTCGAGCAGGAGCACACGATGTATCAGGGCGTGTTCGAATACATGAAGAAGGGTACGCCGAAATAACAGATCGTGCGGGCGCGTAAGGCAGCACGATGCGTGCCCTACGCGCCACGTACACGCGAACATCCGACGGAAAGTGCCGACGTCTGTGTTTGGGTTCTTATCCAGCAGTAAGCTTAGATGAAGCGAGAGTGGAGGCGCGTCAGCATTTCGCGACGGTGGCGCGAGGCGGGGAATCGGCGAGCTTGGAGCTATCCTCGCCATCTGCGCCGCAGCTGCAGGAAAACCTCCCACCGCGACTGATCCGGCGAGTCAACTGTCGGTGGTTGCGGGGACCCGCAACTACCGAGAGTTGACTATTCATTGTCTGGTTTAGAGCACGTCACTCGTAAT
>WUUC01047699.1_pt1 | contig 11993 bp, 16 predicted proteins | sample 6278441 | NCBI WGS metagenome assembly WUUC01 (sample SAMN13675441, study PRJNA597444) | soil metagenome | isolation source: soil | place: USA: Washington | collected 2017-10 | reverse complement strand
TGACCATCGACAGAATCGACAGCGATAAGGGCTATGAGCCGTCGAATTGTCGCTGGGTCAGCATGGCAGAAAACTTACGCGCACGTAAAGATCGTAAGTTGACGATGGAGAAGGCAAGAGCGATCAGACAGCGACGGGCGGCCGGGGAATCACCGTCTGATCTAGCTAGAGAGTTCGGTATCACTCCAAATTACGTTGCTCAGGTTGTAGCTGGCGATAATTGGGCTGAAGAAGGACGATGAGGGATCTCACGCTCGTGATGGCGTACTTCGAGAATCCAGGCCAGTTGACGGAACAACAGAATGTCTGGGCGGACTACCAGCCTGATCTAAAGCGCCACTTCCATGTCATCGTGACGGACGCCTTCTCTCCGGCGCACCTCCGCGCGAAGGACGTGTTCCATCCAGTTGGCCTTGCCTCGCAGCGTCTCTACTTGGCGCTACAGCACAGGCGCTGGGATTGGCTCATGCCTCGCAATCTCGGCGTGCAGGAGTCCACAACGAAATGGCTCCTGATGACCGACATGGACCACGTCCTGCCATCGCAGACGCTGCGCCACCTGCTTGAAATGGACTTGGACGAGACTGCCGTCTACCGCTTCTCCCGCGTCGATGCTCACGGGCTATATCCGTGGCCGAGCGGGTCGTTGACTCCATTCAAACCGCATCCCAACACCTGGTTAATGACGCGGGCGATGTTTGAGCAGATCGGGGGATTTGATGAGCGTTTCGCAAATTTCTATGGCAGCGACTCGGAACATCGAGAGCGCGTCCACGCGAACGCTTCGTCAGTGATCATGCTCCCGGACCCGATGGTCCGCTATCCCCGCGAAATCATTCCGGATGCCTCGACGACCAGCCACGAGCGCAAGACATTCGAAGACGGCCAGAACATCCCACGCATAAAGGCAGAACGGGCGCAGATCAAGGGATGGAGGCCGCTCAGGGTGACGATACCGTGGCGGCTGGAGATGGCGTGCTGAGCGTCGTCTCCTGGCGCTGGGCGCGTAAGGGCTACCGCTCGCAGTTCACCGCCCAGACCGTCAACATTCTGAAGTCGATGGTGGCCAGGCACTATCCTGACCCGCACCGTTTCATCTGCTGCACCGACGACCCTGACGGGCTCGACTCTGACATCGAAGTCGTGCCGCTCTGGAATGACCACGCCGACCTTGCTCACCCATGGTCGTCGTCACATCCCAGCTGCTATCGCCGCCTGAAAGCCTTCGCGCCCGAGATGCGCGACACCTTTGGCCCGCGGTTCGTGTCCATCGACCTTGACTGCGTGATTCTGGACGACCTCCGGCCCCTGTGGAATCGGCCCGAGGACTTCGTGGGGCTGGCCGGTACGCAGCCGCCCACCACGTTCAACGGGAGCATGTTCCTGATGAACGCGGGAGCGCGAGCGCAAGTCTGGGAGCAGTTCGATCCGATCAAGACGCCGCAGGAAGCGAAGGCGCGGGGCCACTACGGCAGCGACCAGGCGATCGTGAGCTACATCCTCAACGGCAAGGAAGCGACGTGGGGACCGGCGGACGGCGTCTACAGCTACCGGATCCATGTGCAACCGGTCGGAAACCGGGTGCCGGAAGGCGCGAGAGTGATTTTCTTCAGCGGTAAAAAAGATCCATGGTCCCCAGGCGTCGACCGACTTGATTGGGTTGTGCGGAATTACCGCTAGAAGGGTTCAGTGATGGCGACAACACAAGGCTGGTTCGACCGGATGGCCACGACGGTGGCGCCACGCTGGCAGTTGAAGCGGGTTCGTGCTCGCCTGGCCACCGAGTTGATGGTCAGGAACTACGAGGGAGCTGGCAGCGGACGCCGAACGCAGGGCTGGAGACGCACATCGGCCGACTCCAATCAGTCGACCGGCCCCTATCTGCAGAGGCTGCGCGATGTGGCGCGCGACCTTGTCCGGAACAACGCCTTCGCAGAGAGCGCCCTCGGTACGATCGTCGACCACACGGTCGGTTGGGGCATCGTCGCGAAGCCTAAGCAAAAGAACAAACGGGCGGCTGACCTCTGGGCGAAGTGGGCCGAGTCCACGGCCTGTGATGCGGACGGCCGGAACGACTTCGCCGGCATCCAGAAACTCGTCATGCGGACTGTGGTCGAGTCTGGGGAGTGCCTGATTCGTCGCAGGTTCCGACGGCCAGAGGACGGCCTTCCTCTGCCGATGCAGATCCAGGTGCTTGAGCCGGATTTTCTCGACACCTCAAAGGACAACGTTGGAAGCCTCGCGGGAGGCGTGGGGAACCGCGTCATCCAAGGGGTGGAGTTCGACGCGATCGGGCGGCGGGTGGCCTACTGGCTCTATCCAGAGCATCCCGGGTCGGCCTTCGCGACAACCGTCTCTGTCCGAGTGCCGGCGGCCAACGTCCAGCATGTGTTCCGCCCGATGCGCCCGGGTCAGGTGCGAGGCGTGTCCTGGTTCGCGCCGGTGCTCCTGCGGTTCAAGGATCTGGACGAGTTCGAAGACGCCACGCTGATGAAGCAGAAGATCGCGGCGTGCCTGGCCGTCATCACCAGCGACATCGACGGCACGGCGCCGGCGCTCGGCACGACCGACACGTCGATGGACCCACAGATCGACAGCCTCGAGCCGGGGATGATTATGAACGTCCCGCCAGGGCGGTCTATCGAAGTCGTGCAGCCGCCGACAACCGGAGACTACGCGGAATACACCGGGAGCCACCATCGAGCCATCGCGGCGGGTCTCGGCGTCTCCTACGAGGATCTCACTGGTGACTACACCGAAATGCCCTTCTCCGCGGCGCGCATGTCGCGGATTCGCCACTGGTCCCGAGTGGAGGACTGGCGCTGGCGCATGATGGTGCCGCAGTTCTGCGATCCGGTCTGGGGCTGGGTGATGGAAGTGGCCGGCATCTTCGGCGTCTCGGACCAGCCGCATGCGGAATGGACCGCGCCGCCGGCGCCGATGATCGACCCAGTCAATGAAGGACTCGCCTACCAGCGCAACATCCGCAGCGGCATCCAGACGTTGTCCGAGGCGTTGCGCGAGCGCGGCTACGACCCAGAAGCGGTGTTGGCGGAAATGGCGGCCGACAACGACCGCATTGACGCGCTCGGCCTGATTCTCGACAGCGACCCGCGCAAGATGACGCAGGCGGGCCAACTGCAGGGCGACGGACTACCGAAGCCAGAGGCGACAATGGCCGACGAATTCGAGCAAGCGGCCCGCGCGCTACGGCTGGCCGGGAGCATCCGATGACTTCCCCACGGCTGTTCGCCCGCTACTACGGGCCTGGTCCTGGCGGGATGTGGGAACGGATGGCCACCGTTCTGCGGAAGTCGGCCCGCCGGCAGTGTCCTGGCTGGGAGCTCGATATCGCACAGGGCGAACGGCTGGACCTGAATAGCCCGCTGGGGCTGGATCACAATGTCTACAACACGCTGAAGCTCAATGCGTGGCGCAAAGCCGTGGAAAGTGCCAAGACGGGCGAACGAATGATGCTGGCCGACGTGGATGTGGCAATTCTCCAGCCCTTGGATGACGTGTGGGATCAGTCGTTCGATGTGGCCATCACGAACAAGCCAGCCGGTTCACGGATGCCGTTCAACGCCGGCATCGTCTTCCTTCGCGTCTCGCCAGCCGTCAAGACCTTCATGGGGCGATGGGCCGACGAAAACTGGCGGATGTTCCAAGACCCGTCATTCCATCAGGTCTGGCGGCCGTACTACGGCGGCATCAACCAGGCAGCACTTGGCTATCTGATGCGCCAAGGCGGCCACGATGGGCTCAACCTCCAGCGATTGCCCTGTGCGGAGTGGAATCTGGAGGATGAGCACTGGTCGCAGTTCGATCCTGAGCGCACGCGCATCGTCCACTACAAGACCGAACTCCGGCGCGCGCTGTTCGATAAGCGGGCCGCTGTGGAGGCGTGGCAACCGCTAATTCAGGCGTGGAAGGCCATCGAGTCTGAGGAAGAAGTCGAGCCAGAGGAAGACGAGACGCCGGTCGAAGACGAGCGTCAGATCCTCCCGATAGATATCACCGACACGATGGTCCGGCAGTCGGACCTGAGCATTCCACAGGAACGGCCACCGCTGTCACGCAAACAGCGGCGAGAGGCGATGAGAACACCGGGAGGGCGCGATGCCCGAGCCTGAGAAGCGATCGGAATCACGGCTGGACGACGAGAGCTACGTCTCGCCGTCGGACCTGGCTGAGTACTGGAACGTCAGCGCAGAAACAGTCAGGCGCGACATTCGCAAGGGGGCGCTCCCGGCATTTCGGGTCGGGGCATCAGGGCAGTTCCGGATCAGGATGTCGGACGCCAAGCGGTACGGGCGCCCTATCGAATAACCGCCCGATGGACGCTGCCGGACCCATGGACGTGGAGAACACCGCCCACGGGTCCTTGCAAAACGAGGACGTTTCGCACGAGCGCCCACAGGCATCATCCCAAAGATGGCCTACTGTCCCTTGAAAAATACTAGTATTCTTACGACAATCGCATCACTAAAAAGCCTTCCCCCTTCCACTCATCCCTAATACCTGCGAACGTGTCTGTATCCCGATGCGAGGCCCGTCGACCGCCACGATTGAAGTCGGACCGCTGAGTCTGCGCGCTGAACTCGGCAGCGTTGACGCTGAGGCGCGTACCGCTGAATTGATTTTTTCCACCGGTGCGGCCGTCGAGCGATTTGACTGGGAGACAGGCAAGCGGTTCCTCGAAAAGCTCGCCATCACGCCAAAAGCCATCCGCCTAGAGCGGCTGAACGCCGGCGGCCCGCTACTCGATTCCCACTCTAGCGAGTCAATTACCGACCAGATCGGCGCCGTCATCCCGGGCACGGCGCGAATCGAGAGGGGCATGGCGCTGGCGACGGTGCGATTCAGCGCCCGCGAATCGGTTGCCCCCATCTTCCAAGACGTGAAGGACGGGATCCTCAGACACGTATCGGTCGGCTACAGGACCTATCAGTACGAAGAGGAACCGGCGAGTAAGAAGTCGGTCATCCCGACCCGAACGGCCGTGGATTGGGAGCCCTACGAAATTTCGATGGTGAGTATGCCGGCGGACGCCGGCGCGCGAGTTCGACGCGACGACGTGAAGACCAACCAGTGCGTGCTTGTCACGCGCCAGCAGGAGACAGCAATGGACGAAGACCAGGTCACCGGCGGCGCCGGAGACGAGCAGCAGAGCGAATTCATTCGTGAGGACGTGCAGCCGCAGCAGACGCGGACAGCGGTCGAGCCCGAGACGCACGAGCCGAACGAGCGCGACATGGGCGCGTCCGCCGAGCGTGACCGCGTGAACGGCATTCTGGACGCGACCAAAGCGGCCCGCCTGCCGTTCTCGTTTGCTCGGAAGCTGATCGACGAGAAGTTGCCGCTGCTGGACGCCCAGAAGCGCGTGTTCAAGGAGCTCGCGGGCCGCGAAGACCCGCCGGCGTCGCAGAACACGCCCTCCGGTCTGGCGCGTGGCTCCATGACAGTCGAGTTCGGTGACTCGCCGCTGATTCACGCACGAGCGGGCATCGAGAACGCGCTGCTCCACCGGGTCGCCTCAACGCACTTTAAGTTGACCGACCAGGGCCGTGAGTATCGCGGCATGACGATGCTCGACGTGGCGAAGTCCTACCTCGTGGCGCGGGGCGTCCGCATCACGGGCATGAACAAGATGGAGCTCGCGGCCGCGGCCCTGGGCCTGACGGCGGTCCGCACCGGTGGGATGCACACCACGTCGGACTTCCCGCTGCTGCTCCAGGATGTCGCGACCAAGACCCTGCGGGCGGAATACGAAGCGGCGGCCCAGACCTTCCTGCCCATCGTGCGGCGGATCTCACTGAATGACTTCCGCGCGTCGAACCGGGTCCAGATTGGTGATGCGCCGGCCCTGATGCCAGTCAACGAGCACGGGGAGTTCACCCGCGGCACCATCGTGGAAGGCCGCGAGCAGATCCAGTTGGCGACCTACGGCCGGGTGTTCGCCATCACCCGCAAGGCGCTCATCAACGACGACACCGATGCCTTCAGCCGCGTGCCGGCCAAGTTCGGCCGCGCGGCCAGGAACCTGGAATCGGACATCGTCTGGTATCAGATTCTGAGCAATCCGACGATGGGCGACAGCGTCACGCTGTTCCATGCGAGCCACCGCAACTACGCGGGCGCCGGGATGATCGGCATCAACACCGTGGGCGCTGGCGAAACCGCGATGATGCTCCAGACCGGCCTCGACGGCACCACGCTGGTCATGGGCACGCCGCGCTTCCTGATCGTGCCGCCGTCTCAGCGCATCAAGGCGTTGCAGTTCGTGGCTGTGGTCAACGCCAGCCAGATCGACAACGTCAACCCCTACGCCGGCAAGCTGGAAGTCATCACCGAGCCGAGGCTCGAGACCGGCGTGACCATCGGTACCACCACCGCTACCGGCAGTTCGACGGCCTGGTATCTGGTCGCCGACCCGGCACAAGTCGACGTCATCGAGCTCGCCACACTGGACGGCCAGGAAGGCCCGATGGTAGAGAGCCGCGTGGGCTTCGACGTGGACGGTCTGGAAATCAAGTGCCGCCACGACGTCGGCGCGAAGGTCATCGACCACCGCGGCCTCTACAAGAACGACGGCTCTGTCGACAGCTAGTCGCCGGCCGGACACAGATTTCTGACGGACTGACGAACTGAAGGAGCGGAGACAGAGATGGTCAACTACGAACAGCCGGGAGACTTTGTCGAGTTCACCGCGCCGAGTGGCGGGGTGGTCTCGGGCACTCCCAAGATGATCGGCCAGATCCTGGTGATCCCCACGGTTACCGCCGCGCAGGGCGCGCGCTTCAACGGCGCGATCGTGGGCGTCTACAAGGTGACGAAAGTCGGATCACAAGCGTGGGCGGAAGGCGCGGTGGTGTTCTGGAACGGCACCGCGTTCACCACCGCCGGCGCTGGCAACTTCCAGGCGGGAATCGCCACGCGGGCAGTCGGAGCCGGGGCCGGCGAGACGACTGGCTACGTCCGCCTGGACGGCATCGGTCGCGAGCAGGGCACGTAGTTCGACGCGATGGACATGACCGCGCTGCGGGCGCTCGTGCGCGCGACGAACTTCGCGACGCATGGAGTGCCCGCGACGGTCACCCGGCCGGAGCCGAACGACACGCCGATCTTGACGCGCATCATTTGGCTGACGCCGTTCACAGAAGACGCGTTCGGTGGGATGTCCGTGCAACGGCGGGAGGCGCGGCAGCAAGTGGCGATCCGACGCGACGCCGTGCCGACAGTGCCGAGAGGGACCATCGTCGAAGCGGCGGGACCACTTGGCGGGTCCGTTGGCCGGTGGAGGGTGGAAGGGCCGGACCGGCTGGAAGCGGACCACGGACGCTACATCGTGGTGAGCGACCCAGAGCCCTACTCCACCGACCCGGAACTCTAAGTGGCCACGGTGCCCAAACGTCAGCAGATTCTCGAGGCGCTGGCCGAGCGCCTCGGGGCCATCAGCGTCGAGAACGGCTATCTCACCAACGCGGGCGAGCGCGTCTATCTCGGCGAGACGCCTGAACTCGGGAATGACGATCCGGTCAATGCGATCGCGATCGTCGTGCAGGACACGGACACGCGGTATCAGGGTATGCAGGTGTTGGAGTCCATCCCGATCGAGATCCAGGCGCTGGCGCGCGCCGAGAATCTTGATGCCGCCTACCTCTCCTCGGAATCCATCCTTGGCGACATCATCCGGGCGGTCGAGCAAGAGGACCGCACTCTCGGCGGCTTGGTCAAGCAGCAGATCCAGTTGGGATCGACGCGCACGCTCCCGCGCGAGCCAGGGATGACCACGGTCGGCATCGGCATCACCTACCGGACGGATTTCACACGGGCGTGGGGCCAACCCTAATGCTCGCCGTCAAGATCCAGGTGGACTTCACGCACTTTGACGCCAAGTTGCGCGTGCTGCGAGAACCTCAGAAGCCGATCGCCCGGGCGCTCAACCGGAGCATCGCGAGCGGGAAGACCCTCGCCGCACGCTTGATCGCGCAGGATTTGGGGCTCGCCGTCAGCGTCGTCAAGGAATTCGTCAAGACGAAGGACGCGACGCAGACGAACCTCTCGGCGACGCTCTACGCCAGCGCGAAGCGCATTCCCCTGATCGACTTCAAGGCGACGGGGCCGGAACCTTCCCGCCAACGCGCGGGAGGCGTGACGGCGAAGTTGAAGGGCGGCGCCGGCCGCTATCCGCACGCCTTCATCGCCACGATGCGTAGCGGCCACCGCGGCGTCTTCCAGCGCAACAAAGGCGCGGGGCGACTCCCGATCCACGAGAAGCATGGCCCGTCGATCTGGAAGTCCTATCAGCGGGCCGATGCCGAGGTCAGGGCGCGGGTCCAAGAGCAGTTGGCCAAGAACCTATCAAGTGAAATTACGTACGCCCTCTCGCAGGCGAGATGAGTTGAGGAATCCGAATGGCCAATAACTCCGTCCCGTATGAAATCATCGCCGCGCCGTTCACGGTCTGGATTGCGGCCGTTGGCACGGCCTTTCCGGAAGTGGACGAAACACCATCAGGATCGTGGGCCAAGGTGGGCAGTTCGGGCGACCTGAACTATCTCGAAGATGGCGTGACCGTAACGCACAACCGGAGCTTTGAGAAGTTTCGGGCGCTCGGCGACCTTGGATCGCGGAAGGTCTTCGCCACCGAAGAAGACCTGATGATCGCGTTGACCCTCGCCGACCTCACGCTGGAGCAATACAAGTTGGCGCTGAACAACAACGCCATCACGACCGTCACGGCATCTTCCGGCGTCCCTGGCACCAAGAAGATCGGGCTGTCGAGCGGGTCGAGCGTAGCCACCTACGCGCTACTGGTGCGCGGACCGTCACCCTACGGCGATGACATGGTGCTGCAGTATGAACTGCCGCGGGCGGCCCAGAGCGGCAATCCAGCAGTGGTGTTCCGGCGCGCGCAGCCGGCGGCGCTCGCGCTCGAGTGGACCGCACTGGTCGACCCGAACGCCTCGTCCTCCGACGAACGCTTTGGAAGAATCGTCGCTCAAACAGCAGTCGCGCTGTAGTCAGGCCGACGACGGTGACGTGGCTCAACGGCAGCTGTAAGCGCCTTCTCAACCGGCCATCCCAATCTGAGCCTGTTGCGGATGACCCCGTGATTGATCCCGGTTTCTTCCGCCCACGCTACAATCGGTTGTGTTCGGCCCTGAAACGTCAGGCGTCGATTGGCGCGGGTGTTCCTGTTCTGTTGAGTCCACAGGGCCCATCGGCAGTTATCGGGGGAATAAGGGCCATTGTTGTCGATGCGGTCCAAGGTGTGGTCGTCCGGACGAGGCCCCATGTCGTCCAAGAAGTTTTGGAACGACGACCACCGGTCGCAGATCGTAATCCCGCGACCTCCGTACCTGGGATAGGCGCGGTTGTCCTTGTTGAGGCAACGGTCACGCATACCCGACCACGACTGATATGCGGGAGTCGTGCTCATCCCATGAGTTCGCCCTCTCCGGTTGGAGGGATTGCTCTCGTGACGAAGACATCCGCAGGACTTGGTGTGTCTAGTACGCAAATCGCCCGACGTCACCGTTGTGGTTACACCGCATGAGCAGACACACTCCCAACGGTAATTTCCATGGCGAGTCGGGGCGGGTAACTTTCGGATCACGGTCAGACATCCGAATGATTGTCCTGTCAAGTCAATGGCTGCCGGCATGAATACTAGTATACATGATGCCGGGACTATCGTTGCACAGACGATGGCGCTCGAGCAGCAGGCGTCTGAACATAAGCGAGCCATCGGTCAGCATCGTCGGAAGCTCCAAGCTGCAATGGCAGCGTTACAAGAACTTCGGCAGAAATGCCACGAACTCGGCATTGACGTCATCCATGTTCAACGAGATTCATCCCACTGAGGCTATGTTGTGGCCCGAACCGCCTTGACCGTCCAGCAAATCAATCGGTCCGGCCTGACTCCCACCTACAGCGGCGTCAACGCCGATGGTCACGCGTTGCCGAACGCGGGACAGGAGTTCGTCCACATCAAGACCGGTGGCACGTCCTGCACCGTGACGGTGCATACGCCAGGCACCGTCGATGGACAGACGATCGCCGACCGCACCATCGTCATCGGCACCAACGCTGAGCGGTTCATCGGCCCCTTCCCGCCGGCGGTCTACAACCAGATCGGCGGCGGCGACGTGTACCTCGATTTCACGGCATCGACCAGCGTCATCATCGCGGCGTTTCGCGCCACGTAACCCCCACTTACATTTTTGGTCTGGCGAAGGAGACACCTCTTCATGGCCACCGCCCCACTGCTCAATCTCGACACACTCACAGAACGGCCAATGGTCGGCATCGACGGCACTGCGTACGAACTGCTGATGCCGGAATCCATGCCGGTTACGGAGTTCCTGCGGCTGAATCGCCTGCGGGCGCGGTTCAGTGCCGCGTGGAGCGTGACCGACACGGACAAAGACATCCCGCCGGAGACGGCGCGCGAGGTCGAGGACACACTGGAACAACTTGTCTCCATGGTGCTCAAAGCGCCAGTGGACGTGTTGGCCCGGTTGAACGATGCCCAGCGGTTGACCATCTACCGAACTTTTCTGACGCTGCCGCGGCTGATGCAGACAGCATCGGCGGGGCCGAAGGCAGCACCGACGAAGACGCGCCAGACCGCCAAGAAGCCCCGGACTGGGACGAAATAGCCGCGCGTTTACAGCGGTTCTACGGATGGACCCCGGAAGGCTGGATGACGCGGGTGCCGGTGCGAATGCTCAAGTCCTACCTACGAATGCTGCCGCGGCTCGCCGCTGAAGAATCCCAGCGGATGGCCGAGCGGATTATGGTCGGCACTGGATCCTGCGACAAAGACGGCATTCGGTCCGTGACCAGGCGCTGGGCCAAGGAAGCAACGGCCCATCGCACGAAGGCGCGCGCCCTCCCGCCAGACAAATTGACCGGCTTCGGCATCGGGTATCAGGTCGTCACGCGTGGCTGATCGGAACGACCTCGGCCGCCTCGTTCTCTCCCTGGCCACGGAGCACAGTAGCTGGGATCGGGACATGGCCGGCTTCGAGAGGCAGGCTAAGAAGGTCGGGTCTGAACTCAGTCGCATGATGGACGGTTTCGACGGCACGCAGGCCAAGATCGAAGCCGAGAAGATGATCATTGCCCTCCGCGAAGTCGGGGGCACGTCACGACTCACCGCAAAGGAGATAGAGGCGCTCGGCGATAAAGCATCCGAGCTCGTCAAGAAATACAAGGCGGTCGGCGAGAAGATCCCGGTTGACCTGCAAGACATGGCGGCCGGCGCGAAGAAGGCGCAAGGCGGATTCGCCGGCATGATGGGTGCCCTAGGCCCGCTCGGGCCAGCCCTCGCCGCCACCTTCAGCGTCGGCGCCATTATGAACTTCGGCGCAGAGATTTTGGCGGATGCCGACGCCCTTGAGCGCATGTCCGACCAGACGGGTGTGGGCGTCGAAGGACTCCAGCGGCTCAAGGCCATCGCCCGCGATTCCGGCAACGAGCTCGAGCAACTGACCTCTGCCATCTCCCAGATGCAGAACCGCCTCGCTGAAGGCGACGATTCGGCGGTGGGCGCAGTCGACCGGCTCGGGTTATCCGTCCAGTCCCTGAAGAATCAGCAGCCCGACGAGCAATTTCTGTCGATTGCGCGCGCCATCGCGCAAATCGAAGACCCGATGGAGCGGACGCGCACGGCGATGGACCTGTTTGGTCGCGCCGGCTCCCAGATTCTTCCATCGCTGCGTTCTGATGTGGATGCCATCGTGGCCTCGACGACCACGATGTCGGCCGATGTCGTCGCGAAACTCGATGCGATGGGCGACGCGTGGGAGCGATTCAAGAATCGGGTCAAGGTCGCCGTCGCCGAGGCCATCATGTCTGGCGCCGACGTCGCTGCAGAAACCGAAGCGATGATCCGGCGTATCAAGAAACTCCAGGATATTGCCGATGGCGCCCTCCCAGACACCCTTGGCCTGGAACTGGCGTCCACGGGACCCTCGATCCAC
>WUUC01031652.1_pt1 | contig 11996 bp, 6 predicted proteins | sample 6278441 | NCBI WGS metagenome assembly WUUC01 (sample SAMN13675441, study PRJNA597444) | soil metagenome | isolation source: soil | place: USA: Washington | collected 2017-10 | reverse complement strand
GGCGTAACACTATACGTGACGTCTATGTTGGTCAGACCGTCATTAACAAGTACGTCGTTGATATGGATTGTGCCTGCTGATCCAAATGGTATGTTTGACTGCGCCTGCAGAGGCCCTGCACCATCCGGATCGAGCCATCGGAAAGCAGTGCCTGGAGGAAAACCACCCGGGTTAGAAGATAAGATCTCGAGCGCAACTGCGTCGTTGCCACAAATGGTTTTTGTTTGTGGCGTAGCTATGGCCGGAATGTCGGTTACTGTAATGGTTACAAAAGACTCCGCTGCCGAACAAGCGGGTGACGTCACGTCGCTTCTCAACCTAAGGAGATAATCGCCAGCAGTGTTTGCTGAAAAGGTGACAAGCGAGGGATCAAATTCAAAAGCAGTGGAGCTCAACAAGCCATCACCAACAGGCGGCATGATCGTCCACTCGCCCTGTGTTCCTGCGCCACCGATAACAGCATCAGACAATTGATGCACAGTGCCTGTACAAATAGTAACCGGATTACCTGCAAAAGCTGTTGCTGCAACATCCACAGTCACATCCACAGTCTGCATGCTTCCTGTACATCCGTTCGCGGAAGGTGTGATCTGGTAGGTTACTGTTCCGGGTGAAGTTAGAATATCGGTTAAGGTTGGCGAACCAGGCGTATATACTACGTTAACACCTTCGTTCGTGTCTGCGCCAGCAGACGGATCGGGCCAGTTCAAAACGGTGCCAGCGGGAGCGGGTGAAATATCTACTTCGTATCCGATCGACGTACCCATACAAATTGTTGTTGCCTGACCAGGTACCAGTTCAGGAATGTCATTCACCACAAGTGTTACAACTGCTGGTGCACTTTCACAACTGAAAGAGTTTACTTCGGTTACATAGACAGTTGTAACATTACCTGATGCTGTAGAGAAATTCAAAACACCATTGGTTGGTGTCGTTGACGTAGTCAACACAGTAGTTAACATGGCATCGCTGTACCAACGGTAGGCGCTGCCACCAGCGGGCGTTGTAATAAATGGCGCGTTCAACGCTTCACCTGCGCAGTACGGTCCGACATCGAACGTTACGTCCGGGGCAGCTGGACGCGGGTTTACCACCATTGTTACAGTCGTTGCCGGTCCCCGGCAACCGTCGATCGTAGTTTCTGCGACATAAACGGTTGCAGTATTCGCGACAGTCGTGGTAAAGCCCAATTCCACATCCGTCGGTGTTGGTCCGGTAGCAATGATCGTTGTAAGCGCTACATCACTGTACCAGTTATATGTGCTCGTGGCAACCGGTGCAGAAATCGTTGGTGCCGTAAAAACATCGGACTCGCAAAAAGGAGATCCGGTGAAGGTTACCGATGGCGCGCCTGGACGCGCATTGACCACCAACGTGATCTGCGTTGCCGGCCCCTCGCACGTACTCGCGTTAGTCTCTGTTACGAAAATATCTGTGCTATTCGGAGTAGAACTATCAAAGCCAAGTTGAGCGTTTGTTGGAGTGGTTGTCGTGGCCACCAGCGTGGTGAGCATCGCATCACTGTACCATTTGTATGTACTTCCTCCAACCGGGCCAACGATTGATGGCGGCACAATGGCATCATTCTGACAATACGTACTGGGTGAGAACGCAACCATCGGGCCAATCGGTGTTGCATCTACCGTAAGCGTGACTGCAGTTGCCAGCCCCTGGCAGGAAAACGAATTTGTTTCTGCCACATACACCGTAGTGACGTTCGCTGCCGCCGAACTGAATCCAATATCCGTAATCAACGGATTGGTTGACGTGATCAACGGCGCGGTTAGTGCTGCATCGGAATACCAGGTATAGGTGCTACCAACAACGGGTGATGTAATGAACGGTGCACTGATCGGGGCACCTTGACAATACGTTGAAGGTGTAAACGTCACGCCGGGTGCAACAGGGCGCGCGTTTACGTTTAATGTCACCGTTGCCGCGGCCCCTTCGCAGCTCAGCGAGTTTGTTTCAGTTACGTAAACAGTAGTAGTATTCGGTAATGCACTATCGAACGCAAGTTCAAGCGCGGTCGGCGTTGTTGTTGTCGCGAGGATGGTAGTCAAACCTGCATCAGAGTACCAGGTGTATGTACTGCCTGGAACCGGGGTAGTGATTGACGGAGGTGTGATCAGGTCACCAATGCAATAATCAGCATCGAATGTCACAGGGGGTGCCACTGGTGTTGGATTGACCGTCAGCATTACTGCAGTTGCGGCGCCTTCACAGTTACTTGCAGTCGTTTCAGTCACATAGACTGTAGTTGTGTTCGCCAGGCTCGCATCGAATCCTAACTCTATGTTGGTTGGCGTAACGCCGTTGGTTGTAGGTAGCAATGTTAGTAAAGTCGGATCAGCATACCATTTGTATGTACTGCCAGGCGTTGGCGAATCGACAACAGGTGGAGTAATCGCGTCTCCTTCACAATAAACGTTTGGCGTGAAGGTAACGGTCGGGGCCACCGGCCGCGGGTTTACAATCAACGTTACCATTGACGCAGGGCCTTCACAGCTTACCGAGTTGGTCTCAGCAACATAGACAGTAGCTGTATTGGCAACTGCCGTTGAGAAGCCTAACTCTGCGGCGGTCGGCGCTGTGCCGACAGCAACGGGGAGTACTGTTGTTAGTCCAGCATCGGAATACCAGTTGTAAGTGCTCCCACCTACAGGAGTGGCGATCGTGGGCGGTGAGATCACATCAGTAACACAATAGGTTGCTGGCGAGAATGTAACGACAGGCGCCACAGGAGTTGGACGAACCGTAAGTGTAACAGCGGTTGGCAGGCCTTCACAGCTAAGCGTTGTCGTTTCGGTGACGTAAACAGTTGACACAACGGGGGCGGACGAATCGAAACCTAACTCAGCATTCGTTGGCGCGATGTCTGATACCACTGCGATCGGTGTAGTCAGTAACGCGTCGCTGTACCAGGTATACGCGCTTCCAACCACTGGCGTGGTGATGACTGGCGGTGTGATGGCATCACCCTGGCAAACCGAATTTGGCGTGAATGCGACTGCTGGCGCTGCCGGCGTTGCGTTAACGGTAAGTGTTACTGTTGTTGCAGCCCCTTCACAGCTGGTAGCCGCTGTTTCGGTAACGTACACGGTTGTAGCGTTAACTGCGGCAGAGCTAAATCCCAGCTCGGCGTTTGTGGGCGTTGTGCCCGAAACAGTGGGAAGTATAGCAGTTAATCCTGCATCTGAATACCATGTGTATGTGCTTCCAATTACTGGTGTCGAGATTGTTGGTGGCGTGATGGTATTGCCAACACAATACGCTGAGGGTGTAAATGTGACCGTTGGCGCCGTGGGTGGGGCATTGACAGTTAATGTAATTTGTAATGGCGGTCCTTCACAACCTGCCGCAGTTGTTTCCGTTACCCATGCATCGGTCACATTGCTTGCTGCACTGGAGAAATTCAAAGACGCCGCAGTCGGGTTCGTACCCGTCGTAAGTGTAGTAGTCAAGGTCGCATCGCTGTACCAGGTATACGTGCTGCCACCGGTGGGCGACGTGATAGAAGGGGCGTTGATCACTTCGCCAACACAATAAGTGTCAGGTGTAAATGTCACCGAAGGAGCCGCCGACACAGGATTAACAGTTACGTTCAATGTGTTGGAACTCTGGACTGGATCACACGTTCCTTCTGTAGCAACAACATAAATCGAATGAGGTCCGTCAGTAAGCCCACTGATCATTATTGTGTGTGGATTGCCGTCGCCAATGACCGGTGAACCGACGGTCGTTGCGCCGTCAAATGCCTGGTAGACAACGTCAATGCCACCGTTGGGAGTATCGGTGTCGTCAATCGTTAACTCGAAGTCTTCGCCTTCGCAGATGATCGGATCTGGAGAAGAAACGGTGTATGGATCGGGAACAGGATCGGTTACTGTCCAGTTTTTTGTGGCTGTACAAACTGAGAACTCATCAACCAGTTCAAGGACATAAACGCCACCGCGTAAACCAGAAAACGTTCTTGTGGCGGGACCCGCGCCGATCACTGAACCGGTCTGTATTAAACCAGTTGGTCCGGAAAAATTGAAGGTCAAATTTCCTCCGCCCGTCACATCAAGAGAACCTTCGTCGATGTCGACGCTGATCGAAGCGTCTGGTGTTGCGTCACAATTGTCATTGGAAAGATCGACGGCATTGTCTGTGATGGTGATAGGCAACAGATCCTGAAGTACAAGAGACGGGTATGCAGCCTCTACGAACGTGTTGATCGTGTGCGTGTTGTTGACGTCGCGAATGATGAAGTCGTATTCGCCGGATGGCAGGTCGGTGGTCGGTGTAAATGTGAATGTATCTCCTTGAGCAATTATTTTGTTGTTGTCGCTGCCTCCTGGACCGGTGATGAAAATGAGCAGAGCGCTACTTCCGCTTGCATGGCTGACGGTGATATTGATATAGCCATTGTCGTTGCCGTCACAAGGATGGAAAACGTTGATCGCCAGGTCGAGTCTTGTCGCGCCCGCGCCTTTGACATAGTTAAAGGACTGGCCGGTCTGGGCAGTTGCGGAAAAAGCGCCGCAAAAAAACAGCAACGCCAAAAAATAAAGCCTTTTTATCATCAGGGTTCCAACTATGGACAGAGCCGTTAATCAATAATGATCATTATCTTTTTTGTGCACCTCGCTGCAGCTACAACGCAGAAATAAGTGCCCTTTTTAAGTCGTTCGATCTTGTTTGAATTAATCTGTTCTTCGTTCAGTACTTTCCCGTCTTCCTCACAAAAAAAATACTTCACCGTTCCAGCCGCCCCTGTAACACGGACTTCCGCTGCGCCATTGTCCTGCCCTGAACTACTGTGGGTTACAGTTGCTTCTGCATTCAATTGATCACAGGTCGTGGTTTCCAGGTTTGGTTTACTCTCTAACTGAAAAATCAGAATGGAGCTGTAAATCAGGGCCTTGAGCATACGGGGGTCAAAAAATGATTTAAAAAAATACGCAACTATAAATCACCAACCAAAAAATATAGTAACCGGAACGTCGGGATGTAAACCCTAAAGATCAGGCTAAAAAGCGACTTTCCCGAATCCAAAAACCATCTTACACCCTGCCGGGTAAGATTTTAGTGAAAAAATGCTATTTCTAGAATTTTCGCTTTAGTATTTCGCTCATTACAAATGCTTTACGAAAGCCTTCAGGGTCCTTCAATTCTAAAAGATAATCCGCCAAAACACTGCGTTGAACAGGTGCATCATAGCCCTTGAAGTGGCCGAACTTAACGTCCGTGTCTGACAGTTGCATGGTCTCTTCTAGCGATATGTGATTGAAAGCTTGCTGTTTTGCCTTTTCATAGGCATTGTAGCTTTGTTCCAGCGGGTCAGGTCGTTGCGGTATAGTCTCGAGATCCTGGATCTCTTCAACTGGTGCATCTTCGTAGTCGACTTCCCAAGGTGAAGGTTCGGGCTTCCGATTTAATTGTGGCGGTGGAAGAGGCGCGGGTGCTGGTTTGGCAGGTGATTTTCCTGTCTGAATTTCACGTAACAGGTCTTCAAAGGTCATCGGTCTGCCCGAAGAAGCTTCTTCTGCGGTCTGTTCGGGAAGTGGCTGATTAACCCTGCGTGCTTCGGCCTCTTTTTTTGCCTTGTTCCGCGCACGAATAATATAATAGCCCACAAGAATGATGATCCATACCCAGAATCTTAAGTCATCCATATTCCAAAGATAGGTAAAATCCGACCTTGCCGGGCATCCGGTCGGGAAACGTGGGGTTGTTTTCAATATTCCGTTAAGTGGATGAAATTGTGGATGATTTGGGAATGCATCGGTTTCCATTTGTGCACGGTGCATATATCTTTGCCTCCTTGTTTTTTTAACAAAGCGCTAAGTTTTTATTCATGCAGTTATCGAAGCTGGAGGTAAAAGGGTTCAAAAGTTTTGCCGATAAGATCGTCATCAATTTTGACGACGGTATTACTGGTATTGTGGGTCCAAATGGCTGTGGAAAGTCCAATGTTGTGGACGCCATCCGCTGGGTCCTGGGAGAACAGAAGACCAGCGCACTCCGGTCCGAAAAGATGGAGAACGTGATCTTCAATGGAACCAGTGGCCGTCCGCCCCAACAAATGGCAGAAGTATCACTTACGATAAATAATACCCGGAACCTCCTCCCCACTGAGTACGCACAGGTTACCATTACCCGTCGACTTTACCGTGATGGAGAGAGCGAGTACCTCTTGAATGGTGTTACCTGCCGGCTCAAAGACATTACTAACCTCTTTCTTGATACCGGTGTTGCGTCTAACAGTTATGCCATCATCGAGTTGGGAATGGTTGACGATCTGCTTAACGACCGCGACAATTCACGCCGCAGTTTGTTTGAGGAAGCTGCGGGTATTTCGAAATTCAAGAAACGCAAGAAAGAAACCTTGCGGAAGATGGAAGAAACCGATACCGACCTCGAACGTGTGGAGGATCTTCTCTTCGAAATTGAAAAGAACATGCGAAGCCTTGAGAAACAGGCCAAGCAAACCGAGACGTATTACCGTGTAAAAGACGAATACAAAACAAGAAGTATCCTTCTCGCAAAAGTTGTAGTGAATAGTCAGAAGGAAATATTCTCTTCCCTGACAAAACAGGTTGAAACGGAAACTGACCGTAAGATAAAACTGACCGCAGAAGTTGCCGAAAAAGAAGCGTTGATCGAACGATCGAAAACCGACCTTGTGATCAAGGAAAAAACGTTGGCCAGCCGGCAGAAAGAGATCAATGAGCACGTCAACAAGATCCGGCAGCACGAAAGCGACAAACAGATCCGGAATGAACGCCTCCGCTTTCTCAACGACCGGGTCACAAACCTGAAAGACCAGATCGACCAGGACAGGAAGAGCAGTGAACGCGCGCGCTTCAGCATTCAGAGCCTTGAGTCGGAAAGGACCACGTCACACCAAACCCTGGAAGAGATCCAACGTAAGGCGGAGATCTTTAAGACAGAATTCGAAACGCAAAAAGCCGCTACCTACACGCTTCAGGGTGAAGTGGACGCCTTGCGCCAGACACATCGTTCCCGTCAGGAAGAATCATTTCAAATCAACAAGGCAACAGAGATTCGCGAAATACAACGCGCATCGTTCCGCCAGGAGCTCGAGCGCACCGCTTCAGACAGCAGCCAGCAAAGCGCAAGTCTGGTGGAGTTCGAGAACAAACTTGTTATTCTCCGTGACGAAATAAAAAATAAGAACGCCTTTCTCGATAAACTTAAAAAGGACGAGGAAGATGTGATCGCGCGGATCTCATCGTTGGAAAAAACGATCGACATGGTTCGCGAGCAAATGAATGAAGCAGGTCGTACGCTCGATTCGCGTCAGAATGAATACCAGCTCACGAAATCACTTGTTGAAAACCTCGAAGGTTTTCCTGAAGCCATCCGCTTTCTGAAAAAGAATGTTGGCTGGACGAAAAATGTACCGTTGCTGTCTGACGTGATCTCCACTACGGAAGAATACAAAGTACCGATCGAAAACTACCTGGAGCCGTATCTCAACTACTATGTGGTTCAACATGAAGCGGAGGCGTACGAAGCGATCAACATCCTGAGCGACTCTGGTAAAGGAAAGGCGAACTTCTTTATTCTCGATGCCTTCGAAAAGTTCCAGCCCTCTCCTATCCAGATGTACGCAAGTGCTTTCCCGGCAACGCAGATCATAGAATTCGATCCGCGGTTCCAGAAACTGATGGCCTACATTCTCGATAAGGTTTACATCTACGACGGCGATGTAAGGCTCATCCCGAAGGACGATGACAACGTATTCATCGGACGAAACGGAAAGGTTACCAGACGTAAATTCAGTTTATCAGGCGGTTCCGTAGGGTTGTTCGAAGGAAAGAAGATCGGTCGGGCCAAACACCTGGAGAAACTTGACAAAGAGATCAAGTCACTATCCAGCAAAGTTGAAGAGATCCGCCATTCACTGCTCGATCGCCAACGGGAACTGGAGCGTTTGAAAAACAATACCATCAAGCAACAGATTGAAGAAGCACAAAGTGCGATCAAACTGGTGAATGATGAATATATCTCTGTTAAGACTAAGAAGGAACAGTTCGCCCAGTTATTAAGCAGTGCCGACCTGCGACGCGAAGACATCCTGGAAAAAATACAAGCGCTTGAAGATGAGCTTGCTGACCTGGAGCCGAAAGCAAGCCAGGCGCGTACCGAGCTTGCCCAGCAGGAAGAGCGACTGAAAGCAATTGTAGGAGAGCTATCCGAACAGAATGAATTGCTTGAACAAAGGTCGGCTGCGAATAACGAACAAAACATCTTCTTCCACCAGCAGGAGAACCGTGTAAAAAGCATCGAGCAGGAAATCCGCTTTAAGCAGGAGTCGATGGAACAGAGTTCGCAACGCATCGCTGTCAACAGTGAAGAGTTGCACAAGAACGAAGATGAGATCCGCATCATCATCGAGACTACCCACAGCAACGATGAAGAACTGGTAGGCATGTATCGCGAAAAGGAAGCGATGGATTCCGGTGTCAACGAAGCGGAGCGTGACTTTTACTCAAGTCGTGGCGAGATCGATCAGTTTGAAAAAGACCTTCGCGAGATCAGCCATCAACGCCAGAATATCGATACGATGCTGATGGAATTGCAATCGCAACTGGGCGAAAGTAAACTGCAGCTCAATTCCGTGAAAGAACGGCTCTCCGTGGAATTCAATATCGACCTCGATACCATAGTTACGGAAATGCCGGAAGATGAGATGGCCCTGATCCTCGGGGTGGACGAAGAAAAGCTTCGTGCTGAAGTTTCCAAGATGCGTGAGCGGCTGGACAATATGGGACCCATCAATCCCATGGCAATGGAAGCCTACACAGAGATCAAACAGCGCAACGATTTCATCATCACACAAAAAGATGATTTGCTCAAAGCGAAAGAATCCCTGTTCAATACGATCAACGAGATCGAAGTCGTAGCGAGTAATACTTTCATGGAGGCATTCAACAAGATCAAAGAGCACTTTATCAATGTCTTCCAGTCATTGTTCGTTGAAGGCGATGAATGCGATCTGAAGTTGATGGACCCTACCAAGCCGCTGGAGTCAGAGATCGACATTATCGCGAAACCAAAAGGAAAACGTCCACTCACCATCAACCAGCTTTCAGGTGGGGAGAAAACGCTTACTGCTACTGCCCTGTTGTTCGCTATGTACCTGTTGAAACCTGCACCGTTCTGTATCTTCGATGAGGTTGACGCACCCCTCGATGACGCGAACATCGACAAGTTCAACAACATTATCCGGAGCTTCAGTAAAGAGTCGCAGTTCATTATCGTTACCCATAACAAGCGCACCATGACCACCACCGACGTGATCTATGGAATAACAATGGTGGAGAAGGGCGTGTCGAGGGTAGTACCTGTTGACTTGCGCGAACTGGCGTAGAACCTAAAAATTTCAGATTTCTGATTACCAATCAAAATTCCATTGCATACTTACGATTGTTAGGACATACAAACTCCGGAAAGCATTTTTTTGTTTCACTGTTAGGTCATTTATTCATTACCTTCGTGGTGAACTTCTGAACAATGGAAGCGGCAACAAACCTAACACGGAAAGAGCAAGTTATCCGGAAAGCAGCAGAGCTGTTTCGCGAGAAGGGATATGTTGCTTCTTCAATGCGCGATCTGGCGCAGAAGTTGGGTATTGAAGCCGCCAGCCTTTATTCTCACATCCGCTCAAAAGAAGAAATCCTCCAGAACCTTTGTTTCGACATGGCGTCGGAATTCCGGAAGTCATTGGAGGAAGTCGAGAAACAAAACCTTACAGCGAGCGAAAAGCTTCGCCGTGGAATTATCGGTCACATCCAGGTAATGGCGCGTGATCTGACAGCGTCGGCAGTGTTTATGAACGAACATCGCCACTTAAGCCAGCCCTACCTTCGCGATTTTCTGCTCCTTCGCATCAACTACATCAACCGCTTCAAATCTATCATCGAAGCAGGTGTGGCCAGTGGCGAGTTCAAGACGACCATCGACAAGAAGCTTGCTGTCATGACGCTCTTCTCTTCCCTCAACTGGATGCCTCTGTGGTATGATCCAATGGGAACCATCGAACCTGTCGAGTTGGGTCTTCAACTTGCCGACATGCTCGTCAACGGTCTCAAAAAGCAATAACCGGGAATTAAGACTTCAAGTTTTTATCGAACCCTGCAGGTCCGGATTTTCCCCTATTTTCATCATTCAGGCAATTAATTACCTTTGCAAACAAGCGTTAGGGTAATCGATTTATGTACGGAGGCGGAAACACATTCGAAGTAATCAATAAAGAGAACCTTCCCCAGGAGGATCCTGAACTGCTTGCGCAGTTTGAAGCGCGCATTGCCCGCGGCGAAAAGATCGAGCCTGCCGATTGGATGCCTCAGCTTTACCGCAAGCAGTTGATCCGCATGATCGAACAACATGCACACAGCGAGATCATCGGTGCACTCCCAGAAGGAACCTGGATCACCAGGGCACCAGGTTTCAAACGCAAGCTGGCATTGATGGCCAAGGTGCAGGATGAAGTTGGACATGGACAGTTGCTATACAGTGCTGCCGAGACGCTTGGCAAGACGCGCGAGCAAATGATAGATGATCTCATCAACGGAAAATCCAAATACTCGAACGTCTTTAACTACCCGGCGTTCACCTGGGCGGACTCCTGTTTTATTTCATGGTTGGTAGACGCAGGTGCGATCGTCAACCAACTCGCCAACGCGAAAGGAAGTTACGGCCCGTACTGCCGCGCATTAGACAGAATATGTGCTGAGGAGTCGTTTCACCTGAAGTTCGGTCATCATTGTGTGATCTACCTCGCAACAGGTACTGAGGTGCAACGAAAAATGTTCCAGGAAGCGCTCAACAGGTGGTGGCCGCCGATGATGCACTTCTTCGGACCTGCTGATAAAATATCGGCTCACACGGAAGTGTTGATGAAATGGAAAGTGAAGATGGCCACCAACGACGACATGCGCAATCAGTTCCTCGATATGTATGTACCGAAGATCCTTGAGTTAGGCTTCACGATACCTGATCCCAAACTGCGCAAGGAAACAACGACAGGAAAGTGGGAATATACCGAACCTGATTGGGAAGAATTCAAACGGGTGATCAATGGCGACGGACCTTGTAACAAGGAGCGTCTTGCGGTGAGAAGAATTGCGGAGCAACGCGGAAAATGGGTTCGTGAAGCTTTGCGAGTGGCAGATGCGACTTATGTTACCCCACTGGCGTAACTACCAACAGTGTGGGATCGGTAGTAACAAAAAGGCTTTCTATATTGTATAAGTCGCCACTACGAGCATGAACATGGATTCATTAGACCCCAGGGTAAAACGACTTCAGGAAATACCGGCTCACGTTGACAAGAAACCACTGGATCAGTTCAGTACTTACCAGGTATTCGTTCAGCCGAAAGAAGGAAAACCTTTCCAGCACGAAGGCATCGTACACGCACCGAATCTAGAAATGGCATACGTTCTGGCGAAAGAAGCTTTCACACGACGTTTTTTGTGTGTTTCATTGGCCGTTGCCGACACGCGGAACATCCACGTCTCCCCCGTCACGGAGGGTACTGAAAATGTCTTTGCGCGTTTACCGGCAACACAGAAACAAGAGGATCCGGAAACCAGTTATGAGATCTACGTACAGCCACGAAGAGGTAAGCAACACATCCATACTGGAAAGGTTAGCGCACCGTCGGCAGTGGAGGCCATGAGAAAAATTGAAACCGCAGTTACCGGGAAACCTGTATGTAATATCTGGGCAATACAAACTTCAGATTTCCGTTTTACAAATGAACAGGATCGCGATCTTTGGCTGACACTTCCGGAAAAAAAATTCCGTGATGCAACAGACTACAAAGGGGGCGAAAAACTTAAATCATTTTTAGAGAAAAGTAAAACATAGTGGCTATGTATAAGTTCAAAAGGCAGGATTGGGTACTCGCGACGTTGGGATTGACAGGCGCTGTATTGCTTTGGATCGATGTGGACCCCGGTGGCTGGGTTCTTTAT
>WUUC01157899.1_pt1 | contig 11997 bp, 6 predicted proteins | sample 6278441 | NCBI WGS metagenome assembly WUUC01 (sample SAMN13675441, study PRJNA597444) | soil metagenome | isolation source: soil | place: USA: Washington | collected 2017-10 | reverse complement strand
TCGCGTCGCTGGTCAGCGGGTCGGCCAGCGGCGCCAGCCCATGTTGCGCTCGAAACGGATTGATCAGCCCTGCGCTCGCCTGTTGAAAGGCCGGAGTCCCGCCGCCGCCGAAGTGTTCAACTTGCACGGAGACGAAGGGGATGCCGGTGAGTTCATGCACCATCCGCGCGGCTGGCTGCATCGGCCCGCTAATGAGCGCGTCCGCTCCACGACTGATATCGCGTACCTCTTGTAACATCTGCGGGAGAGCCGTGGTCAATTGTGAGAAGAGCGCGTGGAGCGGTTCGGCGGACTCTTGTATGTCGGGCGACTCGATCAGCGCGGTATTAATGTCATATTGAATTTTCAGCAAGTCCGGGCCGAGCGGGAGGAATTCCAGCCCGTGCTTGTTGACCAACTCCTCGAAGTTGGGAGAGCAGGCGAGGATGGCTTGGTGCCCGTGTGCCTTGAGCTCTTTAGCCAGTGCGATGTATGGATGTACATCACCCGTCGTGCCGAAGTTGGTCAGAATTAAGCGCATGGCTCTGGTTCTCCCGGCCTTCGAGTCCGTCTATTCGGTTGCGGCTACAATGTCTATTGATGTGTGAGTCCATTACAGCCCGAGCTATAGAGGGGCTGAATTGAATCTAATTGAAGGCAGCCGTGAGGCGAACTTTGGATGAAACGTTATGCAAGTGAGCGAGCACCGGCTCTGCGAACAAAGGCTCACGGAAGGGTTGTTGGAACCACCTGTCTAGTGTGACTGAGGATAGAAGATGTCTCTTACGGAAGCCGGTAATTTTAAGCGAGTGCCAGCAGGCAGAGCTACCGCCCATTGCTGACGCAACATACTTTTTTATTCGAATGTAGTTGAACGAATCGGGACGTGCAAAACTATTATGTGATCAATGGCGCACGCTGCTTCCCAACTAAACTTGAAAACCTGTCTTTCGAAATAGCTCGAAGAGGTCGGATGCGTTTCAACTCAATGCCCACGTGAGACATGTCATCAGACGAACGTGATAATTGTGCTGTACGTGATTTGCGTGAGTAGACAAGGGCGAACTTATCAGTTAATGCCCAGACAAAGCGTAACCTTACACACCGCTTGTCTTGATAAAATTCCTATATCGTCTGTAACTATTGACGTTGACACGCTCGACGGCTAGAGAGTAAGGACGGCCAAACGAGATTATGTCAACTCACAATTGAAGAATATCTTAATAACTATTTGAGGGGGCGGTGAATATATATCACCGTGCAGCATGTTTCATTAATCTAGTTTCATACAATTGTTGTTTTATGATTGTTAAGCTCTCTTGAATCGCTCTCCGCTTCGTGCTTCTAAAGAGGCCCATGCTCCCGGCGGCTCAAGACCCGCTTTGATGCCAGAGTTTTTCGGGTTGAAGGATTATGAAACATCCCTTTTCACGCTGGAGAAGGCCGTGTCGTTCCAATTGTTTAATTAGACTACTGAGATATTGCGGCGTGACGGCAATCAACTCGGCGATTTCCCAGTGCTTCAAGGGCATTTTCAGACAGACCTTATCTTGCCTGGCAGGAGGCTTTAACTCCGAAAACAGGTGCCACAGTAATTGCTCCAAACGCTGCTGCGCAGGAATACAACCGAGTTGCGCGATCCGGCCCGGCTGCCGGATGACCTCGCGACCGTGCATCTGGTGCAGATAGTGTGAAAACTGCTGATCGGACGCGAGCAAGGCTTGGAACTCTTTCGTCTGAAGGCAATGCAAGCGGCACGTGGTAAGAGTCAGCGCGGTGACGGAAGACGGCTCTTGCACTATCGCCTCAGCCGCTCCCAAAATCCAGCCGGGGAAACGCAGGTCCACGATCATCTGTTCCCCTCCAGCTTCAATATGCACCAGTTTGATCAAACCCCGGTCAATGAAATAAACCTGCTCGACAGGAGCGCCTTGATTGAGTAAGGCTACTTTAGGAGAGTAAGAATGCGGGGGCGCTAAACTGGCGAATTTTGCTCGTGCCGCGATGATCAGGGGATCGCCCGAGTCGCGGCTCTGTCCGTGAAGGCGTGAGGCGGCCATCATCATAAACACAGTCTCCTATGCCATCATGTGCAATCAGAAGTTGAAACACAGACAAGTCGTCTGAACAGGTACAATTTTCTTGTGCATCATCGTGACGATGGTTCGACAAGGGAGGTTTGAAAGGCAATCGGGAGGAGATTACAAGACGGACAGCATTACTTGCCTTACACACTTGCGACTATCGAGTATGCGCCAGATTTACACGCGCCGCAAGCCGGGGCCGCGTCTTCAAACTTGGGCACGGTAGCCGCGCCTAAAAACGGCAGTTTCCTTCGCGGCGCAGGCGCGTGGCCGCGCGGGGAGCCACGCACCAGCGACGTTTACAGGTCTTCATTCGAGGGCGACAGGTTGCTATTCATCAATTGTCGGCTGGCTTTTTTGAACGCGATGTCTATGTGATAAAACTCTTCTTCCTGCGCGGGAATGTCCAGAATCAAGACCGATATGCCATTGCGAATTAAATGCGCGATCAAGTTTGATACCTGAGCGTAGTCTCCGACAAAATACGGACAGTCGGCCTCAAAATTTCTGAAAGGCTCTAACCAGTAGCCCTGAACGCCGGGACTTTCCAAAGCCGCTGCGGCATTCATTCTCTGTTTCCAGACAGAGTCCGTGTTCATCATCGAAAGCTCTAGTATCTGCTGTCCCTCCTTGTCTTCGGGGAACATTTTACGCGCCGCCTCCCAGGCCCGGGCTTCGCTATCACGTGCGACGATCCCGAAGTGAACGCCCTTTACATCATTCAGGATACTATTCACGTCTGCCGGTAGCATCTGCATACCGATAGCCTGCACGGCCCGGCAGACTTTTCGCGCCGCATCGGATTGCCCCGCCAATACGAACTCCGGGAACAGCGCCGCAGGGACTTTTGGCAGCAGTTGCAAATTGGAAACTCTAAAGAATTTTCCCTCCACCGTCGTCAACCCTTCGGACGAGATGAGAGATTTTATGATTAAGATGTACTCCTGTAACCTTTCATACCTCTCGCCATGCGACAACTTATCGTCCAGACCCTCCAAGTAATTCAGGGCCGTTCCCGTCACCATATTTAAAAAGACTTTTCTCCCGTAGAGGTAAGCGAAAGACGAGATCATTTTGGCGGCGGTGAAGGGGTGCATGTAGACGGGATTAACGGCGACCAGCGGGGAGAGATACTTGGTTTCCATGAGCACCGTATGGGCGACCAGCCAAGGGTCAATGAACGTATCGTTGCCGGTGAATATGAGTATGCCCGTACAATTATATTTTTCACTCCAGTTGATGACGTTCCTGATATTACGCCAGTACAGCGCAGGCTCCAGGGTGCGAGGACTGATAGTGAAGATGTCGATCTTTTTCCCCGGCAGGTTAATAATCATGTTGCAACCTATGACTTGTTCGATTGACTTGTTCGATTATGCAGCGCGACCCGTTAATTCGCGTCGAGATAAGGGAGCGTCGTCAGGCCGCCCGTTCAGATGTATCCCTTTGAGCCGGTCTGTGATGGCGTGCCGGCTCCCGACAAGAACTCTTAATACATTATTGCATCGGGTCAACGCCGTTCGTCGCTTGCTTGATCTGGCTCGATAAAGAATCCTGCTCCCCCATGGCTACGACGATCTTGCGCTCTCCGGCGAATGGTTCACGCCCATGCGCGACCAGCATGTTATCGAGCATCAGAATATCACCTTCTTTCCAGACGAAAGTAATAGTTTCCCGGCGATAGGCTTCCCGCACCTCATCCAAGTCCGCCTCCTCGATTTCCGCTCCGTTCCCGTAGTAACAATTTCGAGGCAGGCCGTCTTCACCGTATAAGTCCAGCAGCGGGGCTGAAATAACGGGATCAAGATTTGAGATGTGAAATAGATGGGCTTGATTGAACCAGACGGTCTGCCCGGTTTGCGGATGAACGGCGACGGCCTGACACCTCTGCTTCGTCCGTAAATGCCGTGCATTGACAAATTCGTATTCGATGCCCGCTTCCCGGCAGAACTTCCCTATTTCAGCTTGATCATCAGTTCCGAACACGTCTCGATAAGAGAGGTCTAAACCCTCGCGATAGTTTCTCACGTAGACCACGCCGTGCTCTATGAATTTCTCCCTGACCCGTGGCTTGATCCGCTCAAAGACTCTGACGCTGTCGGCAATCGGCGTCGCCCCACCTTGTGTCGGCACCTTGGCACAGTAGAACCATATTTTCCTCGGCCAGAAGTGCGCGTAAGACATTTCATTGTGCAGCGGGATGCTTTCCTCGTTGGGGTACTCCGTAGAGGTGTAGATTTTCCCCTCCACTTTCTTACGTGGCGTTGAACCGAAAGTGTAATCAAGCAACTCGCTCGCACATGTCGCTTCGGCAAATTGCTGAAAAACCGTCACGCTCAAGGCGCTGAAGCCACGGAAAAGAATCGCTCCATGTTGCAACAGTTTGGCTTCGACGAGTCCCCGGTTATCCTCTACCCAATTCAGGAGACTGACCCTCTCAGTCGCCGGATAAATTATTAACGGAGTTGTCTTATCGGAAAACAAAGGCTTCATCAGGACCTGGTTTCCAGATGAATTCGATGCTGTTTTATGACTTCGTTCGGTTAACTTATCTGCGTTTGAAGAATTATCGTTTCCTGACATAGGCCGGTGAGGCTCCTTTCGGTGAGGTTATGACTACAGAAAATCGTCCCGTCTACGGTAGTTGCCCGGCGAGGACGCGCCGTTAGGCTCTCATGTTGCCCTGCCGCCGGACGCGCCCTGATGCGCGGCGGAATTGTCGCCCGCGCTCAGACATGAGATTGATAAACTCTACATAGCCTCAAGGCGTATGTCGAGTCGCCTCAGTCAAGGATGTATCTTTAAAGATAAAGGAAACGCCGGAAAAGGTCTTTCAACACTCGGGATGTTAGACTGTATGTTCAAGTAAAGAATTTGCCGCTTATTAATGTTCATGCCGAGGTAATTATGAGTAGAGAGCAAAAGGGAAACACCACAACTTCTAAAGCATTGAAAATGTCATTATCAACCTTGAAAGTTTTTACGGCCGGGGCGACGACCAATCAAGTTACTGTGAGATTGAGAGGACTGTGCGGCGGCATGAGAGCGAAGTTTCACACGGAGACAGATATACGACGATTCGCACTATGTTTAATGATGACCGGCCTTTTACTGCTGGTCAGTTGTCATGCCACCCCTGAGGCCACGACGGCGCTTCCGCCCTGCTTCACAGGGCCGCCACCCACGGGCGCGCCTCGCGGCGTCGTCGGATTGAACTTTAGCCGGGATGGGCGAGTACTGGCGTCAGCTAACGCCGACTTCACGATCAAGTTATGGGATATGGCGACGGGGCAGGTGTTTCGCACCTTCCGCGGCCATACCCATATTCTTTATAAGGCCGTCTTTAGTCCTGATGAGAAACTATTGGCTTCCAGCAGTAGAGACTTTACGGCTCGCATCTGGGATGTGGCGACGGGGCGGGAACTACATACACTTACAGGGCATCGCTGCGCGGTCAAGTCAGTCGCCTTTAGCCCGGACGGCGAAACGCTCGCCTCCGTAAGCAACGACGGTATGGTCAAGCTCTGGGATGTTAAGACCGGCAAGGAGAAACGTTCCCTCGTCCACTGGAAGTCGCTGGATGTGGATGTATCCGTCTATTCCGTCGTCTTCACTTCCGACGGAAAACATCTCTTCGCCGGTAACGGCGATGGGACGATCAGCGCTTGGGAGGTGGCAACGGGGCGGGAAGCGAATGTTTGGAAAGCTCAAGACCGGAACGTGCTCACGCTCACGCTCAGCCACGACAAACGCCTGTTGGCCTCCGGGGGCGACGCCGACTTTACGACCAAAATCTGGGACGCTACGACGAGGCGCGAACTACGCACGATAGCCTCTGCCAGAACGCCGGGCTTAACCGAGAACGTGGTGGCGACAGCTTTCAGCCCGGACGATACATTAGTCGCTATCAGCGAACTGGGGTTAGACCCTCAACAAGAGCGTTATGTTTACAACAGGACCAAAGTGTGGGAGGTCGCAACAGGAAAAAACGTACTCACAACGCAGGGGCATGAAGCGGACATCGGTGCAGTTGACTTTACCCCTGACGGACGCCTGCTGGTGAGCGGGAGCGTGGATGGCATGATACGGTTCTGGGACCTCGCGACGGGGCGTGAGGTGCGTTCCTTCACGAACCAACCGGAGCGGACGGGACGCTAGGGCGGATTACGCATGAGAGTGCGAGCCAGGGGTCGCTTCCGCCACGCGCGTGCCTGAGTGGCAACAGACGACGATTAAAGTCAAAGCTCAAGAAGATATTTCCGAAAGATGCGTCCCCAACCGGGACACGCCATATGGTGAACCCCTCCTTAAGTGAGTAGGGCTTAACTTTTTATTGGAGGCTCAGCAGCACTAATATTTCCCCCTGGCCTTTCGCCAAAGGTTCCAGCGCCTTACCGACAATGGTCCCCGGACGGTGCATGCGTGCGCCTCCTATCTTGATCGGTAGTGACTTCATCGCCACGCCGGGCTTGCCGCTCGTCACCAACAGGTCGCCGATGCGGACGGCCCCGCGCCGCGCATCAACTCTAACCTTCACACGCCCTGTCGTCGCTACCATCACCCGCCCCGGCGCACTCTCTCCGAGCACTAGACCGGGCCGCGCCGACACCACCCCGGCCACGCGCGTGTCATAAGCCCGCGCAGAAGGCATCACCGTGTTATTCCGGCTTCGGTCCAGACTTACCACCGTTCCCGCCAGTACATGCCCGCGCGCAGGCACCCACTCCGCCACGTCCTGGTACTTAGCTGACAGATTACCCGTCGCGCTGAAGTTGCCGTTGACTAACACGTCATTGCCCATCTGCGTGATTGCGGAGTTACCCAGTGTCGTGCTGCCTGACCATAATGCCACCGCCCCGGTCGTCCCTGAACCCGAGACGCCGCCACCGCCGCCGCCGGATGCCGCCGTCGTCATGCTCGTGCCGTCGGGGAAGATGAGCGCGCTGCCCGCGCCCGTCAGTTTGATGTTGCCGGTCACGTCGAGTTTCTGCATCGGGATAGCCGTGCCGATGCCGACGTTGCCGCTGCGCGTCACGTTCATCCGTTCGGTCGGGTCTCCGGCGTCGGAGAACGTCGAGATCGAGAAACGGCTGTCCTTGTTGAAGAAACCCCACATTCTGTTGTCCGGCGACTGCGACGAATCGTTCAACAGCACGCCGACGTTGGTGCTGTCGTCCACGGCCAGGTACTTGCTCTGTCCCGTGCCTTTGACGTGCAAGCCGATGCTCGGAAAAGTGACGCCGTTCAAATTGCCGACCGAGGCCGTGCCGATGCCGACGTTGCCGTTGCGGAGCACGCTCATGCGCTCGGTCGGGTCTCCGGCGTCGCTAAACGTCGAGACGGAAAAGCGGCTGTCCTTATTGAAGAAACCCCACATCCTGTTGTCCGGTGACTGCGATGAATCGTTCAGCATTAACCCCACGTTAGTGCTGTCGTCTACGACGATGTACTTGCTCTGCCCGGAGCCTTTGACGTGCAGGCCGATGCTCGGAAAGGTGACGCCATTCAGCGTGCCCACAGAGGCCGTGCCGATGCCGATGTTGCCGTTGACTTCCGTGACGGTCGAGTCGCCCGCTACACCACCAGCCCCGTCAGTCCACTTCAACAATTTACCGGACGTGCCCGTGCCGTTGACCGCCGCCGCCGAGATGCCGCCGGGAGAAGTGGCAGCCAACGTGGAGCCGCCCGCCGTCGGACCAGCCGAGGTCAGAACGGTGCCGTCTTCGAAACGTATGCCGCCGCGTGCGCGGATTGTGCCCGCCACGTCGAGTTCGGCTTCGGGCTTGTCCGTGCCGATGCCGAGTCTGCCATCTGCGGTCAACCGCATCCGCTCTCGATCCAGCCCCGCGAAGAAGTTGCCGATGCGGAAAGTGAGGGCTCCGCCAGTTGTCACTACCTGCCCGTTCTGGCCGTCATGCACCGTTATGGTGGCTGGGTATGCGGTAGAGTCGGCGACGGCAGTGAGCGACCGCTCAGATTCGACCGCCCCGGCCTGCACCTCATCGAGTTGGAGCGCGGCCTGACCGTTCTGCACCAAGACCGTTCCCTGCTTGACGCCCAATTTGCCCGTGACGCCTCTGAGGGTGATGACGCACAGGTATGTGCCATCGGCCAATGCCTGTCGTTCCTTGTTTTGCAGAGGCCAGTCGAAGACGGTAGCTGGTTGGAAGTCCGAGTTGTAGAGCGAGACGCCCGCGTGGTCAAAGACTTCGAGCCTGACTTGACCAATAGCGCCGGGGACAGAGAAGCGCACGCCCTTGGTCGTGAGTGACATGGTGACTGAAGGGGCGTCTGCGACGGGTAGCGTCGGCTGCTTGGCGGAGTCCTGCTGCTGCGCGACGCCAGCGATAGACAGGGTTAGGAATAGAGAGAATAGAAGGGCGATTCGTTTGAGAGTAGTCATGGGGTAGTTCCTCGGTTACTGGATAAGCCGCTAAGCATGGCACGCGGCGACAGTTTAGCCTGCGATAGCTCTGGTCCGCTGGCGCAGTTCCTCAAGATGCACACGCTTTATCAAGAATGCGGCACTGAGCGCAGAGTCTGTGTATGGCGTTGTGGAATAACCGGTAGAGTTGCAAAAATATTTTGGCCGCAATGAGTTGTGCTTCCGAGTCAACTGCCGCTTCAATATCTTGCGCAGCCAAAAATTTTTGCAACCCTATCCATCATCCAGCTATGGAGCGGATACGCTGACGCAACTCCTCGATGTGTATCCGCTTGATTGACAGCAAGCCCGTGCCGAGCGACGGGTCCGTGTAAGGTACGGTGGCGTAGCCGAGGCGGGTCGCGGCGTCATCGAGGTAAGTTCGGAGTTCCATGATGTGAACCGCTTTAATGAACGCACTCGACGGTGACAGAGCTATGTCCGTCCACGGCGCGGGCGCGAGACCCGCCACGGCCCGCAGGGCGTCAACCGCTTGGCGCAATTCAAGGACGTGCTGCGCCTTGGCGACGGTCATGCGCGCCACGAGTTGATCGTCGGTGAACACCGTGGGCAGATAGGCGAAGGCGTTAGCCTTCGAGTAGATCGTGCCGGACGCGATGAGGTCAATGCTGACCGCGGCGGGGGCATGCGCCGGGGGTGTCACCGTGATCTCCGTGGTGCCGTTGGTGTAAGACCAGACGGCAGATGTACCACCGAAGGCGACGGAAGAGAGGTCAGCGAACCTGCCCATGAGTCTGATCTGCTGGCCGCCCGATGCTCGGCCAGCCGACGGGGTCATCGAGTCAATCCGCAGGGCGCTCGTCACCGTGAAGGTCGCGGTCTGGGACGCGGCCCCGGAAGGGTTGATGACTGTGACCGGGTAAAGCCCCGTTGCGGCGATGTCGGACGCCTCGATCCGCACGGTCAACTGCGTGGCGCTGACGAAGGTAGTGCTCCTGCTCTTGCCGTTGAAGATGATGGTCGCGCCGTTGTCGAAGTTCGCCCCGTTGACTGTCAGAGTGAACGGCCCGCCGCCGGCACCGGCGCCCGTCGGGAACAGCCCGCTGATCGTGGTGCTCGGTGTCATCGGTGTCATGTAAGGACTATTGGCTAAATCCAAACAACCCGGGTTATTATGTTTAAAATAATCATCACGTCCTATATCCAATACTGACGGATACCACGGAAGTTCACCCGCATACATAAGGTCATTAGGGCTGTCGGACACGTGCCCCCTCAAGGTGTGATGCGGAGCGCAGGTAGCTACGATCCCAATCGTATGGAGTACCTCGTGGAGCATGGCAAACTCTAAGTATCCGGGGCTATTCTCAGATGAAGCGAATGGGTTGGTGGAACAAGCGGGCGCGCCGGGCGGCGTGCCTTTCAGATAAAGTGCCGCGACTCTACCGTGCAGTTCCGGCGGCCACGCCCCTCCGCCGCAGGAGAAGGTGCTGCCCCCGCCGTAGTAGACCGCGTATATCTTGTTCGGGCGATTGAAACCGGCGCTTATTAACTCGGATTCTATTCGGTCTCGGACGAAAGCCCCGGAGCTTGCGATCTGGGCATCCGTCTGACTCATCCGAAAGAACGTCACGTCTAACGCCCCTCCGAAGTAATCCAACCTTAACTTCTGGCCGTCTGCCTGTCCGGCCAGCCACCGTTGAAACGTAGCCACCGAGCGGGCGAGTGTCCCGTTGGTGTCTAAACTCTCGTCAACACCGTCACTCGGCAAAACATACATTACGTGTATCTGGCTACCTGAAGAATCGTCTGGCAGATCACTAATAGTTCTCTCTCCTGCAAAGACGGGTTTGGAAATCGCCATAGCCTTTGAGCCAGGGATAAAGTTCACCAACACATACACTATCCCGATCATAACCAAAGCCAACAGCGTTCTTTTGCTGTTCATAATTTGTCTTCTTTCAAGAAACGTAAAGTGAGGCAGTCATAGCAGAGCGAGGCGCATCGTTGCACCGAACGTGGAATTTGAAATCTTTATATTACAGGCAAAGCGCCCAACGTCCGGCATCACCCGCCCGTTGCTGCCTTTGAGGACAAGAAAAGGGTAGTGTTACGAAAAACATTTTGGCCGCAATTAGTTGTGCTAAAAAGCCTGCTGCCTCATCTTGTGTGGGTGGAAAGTTTTTGCAACACTATCCTGCTAGAAGCTTTTGTGAGTATCGTTGAAATGGAGCGTGAGTGAAGCACGCTGTATAAGTTTAGCAGGGGGCATTCTATACGTTTACCGCTGCTTGTCAATCATATTTTTGGTGAGAAATCATTCCCTTGTAGGGCTACATTTTGTTTCAAAAAAAACATAGCCCTACGCCTGAGATCACCCGTTTATCGTACTCAAGTGGCTCGGATGATAATTGTCAGCAAGATGGCGGGCGCAGGGTTTCATGTTTGGGCTTACCCTGCCGGTCATTTTGCGGTGTCGGGCCTATGGTTCTAAATTCTGTACACGGGTCGGGTTCGTAAAAACTGCAAGTGCAATTAGTAGAATTCCATGCAACGCTATATTTATTGGCTAAGAACTCGCCCAACAATTTATTGGAGATTGACGCCCCGATAGCAGGCTTCTCATCATTCTTCTTAAAGATTAGCTTGGATGCTATTTGCGGAGTGCATCTCAATTCCAGCGTTAGCCGTCATGAATAACCAATTAGACCCGATGGAGAAAGCCATAAGAGTCTTGTGTAGGCGGAAAGTTTTTGCAACACTGCCCTTGAACTGAAGCGTTCGTAAAAACCCAGGTCCGAATGGTAATTATGGCATCTTCATCCACCCTTGAGGCCGCAGCTTCTACCCTTGTTTGCAATAACTGTGTGTGGGCACGTCCATCATGGAAAGCCCTGGCTCTCGCCCTGTTACTGCTTGCTGCTTGTGCGACGACGGCTCGGGTTCCACCGTCGTCTGCCTATGCGGTGCCAGGAGCGCGCGTGACAGCGCGTACGTCCGCGTTAACGGTCAGAGTGGGCATCGAGACTTTTCTCGCCGACGTGCCACGGGCGCTCCGGGGAAAGCGTGTCGGCCTGATCACCAACCACACAGGGATTGACCGTTCGAGGACGCCGGATATTGATCTGATTGCAAAGCACAAGCATTTGAAGTTGGTTGCCCTGCTGGCACCCGAGCACGGCATACGCGGCACGGCGGAGGCGGGTGAGAAGATCGTAGACGAGACCGACCTTAAGACGGGTGTTCCCGTCTACTCGCTCTACAAGACCGAGGATCGCGGCCCGACACCGGAGATGCTCAAGGACGTAGATGTTCTGGTCTATGACCTACAGGAGGTCGGGGGCCGTACATGGACCTACGTGTCCACCATGGCCCTCGCGATGCAGGCCGCCGCGAGAAAGGGGATTCCGTTCGTCGTTCTGGATCGCCCTAACCCCATCGGGGGGGATATTGTCGAAGGCGCGCTGCTCGACCCCAAATTCAAGTCGTTCGTCGGGATGTACCCCATCCCGGCGCGTCACGGGATGACGGTCGGCGAGCTTGCCACTC
>WUUC01088835.1_pt1 | contig 11999 bp, 12 predicted proteins | sample 6278441 | NCBI WGS metagenome assembly WUUC01 (sample SAMN13675441, study PRJNA597444) | soil metagenome | isolation source: soil | place: USA: Washington | collected 2017-10 | reverse complement strand
CCGTGACCGTCGCCATGGCCGGCATGTTCGTGGTCAACGACATCGTGTTCTCCTCGATCGCCATCGGCACGATCCTGGTCGTGCTGGCCGCGATGATCGGCTCCATCACCGTGCTCCCCGCGCTGCTCGCCAAGCTCGGCCGTTGGGTCGACCGGCCCCGGGTCCCGTTGCTGTGGCGCCTTTCCCGCACCGGCGGCGAGCCACGGTTCTGGAAGGCGATCCTCCGGCCAAGCCTGCGCAAGCCCGGCGTCACCCTGGCGATCTCCGGTGGAATCCTTGTCGCGCTTGCCATCCCGGCGTTCGACATGAACCTCAACGCCCCATCGGAGGCCGACCTGCCGCGCAGCATCCCGATCATGCAGTCCTACGACCGGATGACCGAGGCCTTCCCCAGCACCGGCGCCCGGCACGCGGTCGCCATCCGTGTCCCGGCCGACCAAACCGGTCCCGCTCGCGACGCCGTTGGTGAGCTGCTCGGCCGGTTGAAGAACGACAGCTCGTTCGCCAACGACCGCGAGCCCCGGGTGGACGAGGCGGCCGGTGGACGGATCTACGTCGTGTCGGCGGCGATCCCGGATGCTGGAGGTAGTCCTCAGGCCGACAATTCACTAGCGGAACTACGTACCGAGATTCTGCCCCAGACAATAGGACGTGTTTCCGGTGCTGAGTTCGCGGTAAGCGGCCAGACCGCCGGGGAGAACTTCTTCGTCGACAAGATGAGCGCCGCACTGCCCTGGGTGATCGGTTTCGTGCTGCTGCTGACCTTCCTGGTGATGCTGTGGGCCTTCCGGGCGCCGGTGATCGCGCTGAGCGCGATCGGCCTCAACCTGCTCTCGGCGGGTGCCGCGTACGGCGTGCTGGTCCTGGTGTTCCAGAACCAGTGGGCGGAAGGCCTGCTCGGCTTCCAGTCCACCGGCGGAATCGCGGCCTGGCTCCCGGTGATCCTCTTCGTGACGCTGTTCGGCCTCTCGATGGACTACCACGTGTTCGTGGTCAGCCGAATCCGCGAGGCGGCGCTGAAGGGCCTGCCCACCCGGGAAGCCGTTGGCCGCGGCATCACCACCTCGGCCGGCGTGGTCACCAGCGCGGCAGCGGTCATGATCGGCGTCTTCTCGATCTTCGCCACGCTGAGCACGATCGAGATGAAGCAGCTCGGCATTGGCCTCGCCACGGCGATCCTGCTGGACGCCACCCTCATCCGCGCCGTCGTACTCCCCGCGCTGATGAACGTCCTCGGCACCAAGAACTGGTGGACTCCCCACTGGCTCCGGCGCCGCGAGGACGCCCTGCCTCCGGCGGAGCCCGAGCGCAAGGTGCTCGAGCCGGTCGGCTGAGCCACCAAGAACACCGGTGCCGCACCCCCACTCCGCCTGGGCGTGCGGCACCGGCCTATTCGCCGGTGAAGTCCGGTGGGCGGCGCTCGAGAAACGCCTGTACGGCCTCGGTGAGGTCCTTGCTCGGCAGGAAGGCCGAGTTCCACACCGAGACGTAGCGGAGGCCGGCGGCGACGGTGGTCTCGCGGTCGAGGTTGAGCACGTCCTTCACCCCCTGCACGACCAGCGGCGGATTGACGGCGATCTCGGCGGCGAGTTCGCGGGCGGCGGCCAGCACGGCGCCTTGGTCGGGGTAGACGTCGTTGACCAGGTTGATCCGCTGGGCACGGTCGGCGTCGATGTCCTTGCCGGTGAAGGCAAGCTCGCGGAGGTGGCCCTCGCCGATGATGCCGGCGAGGCGTTGGAGGCTGCCGAGGTCGGCGACGATGGCCACCTTGACCTCGCGGACACTGAACCGGGCGTCGGCGCTGGCCAGTCGAAGGTCGCAGGCGGCGATGACGTCCACACCGCCGCCGATGCACCAGCCGGAGATGGCGGCGATCACCGGTTTGCGGCACGCGGCGACCGCGGTGACGGCGTCCTGCAGCAGCCGGACCTCGTCGAGGAAGTGGGTGCGGGGGCCGGCGAGCGAACCGCCCTCGCCCAGCAGGGACGCCCACGACGGCATCATCGCCGGGAGGTCGAGGCCGTAGGAGAAGTGGGCGCCACTACCGGTCAGCACGATCGCGCGCACCTCGGCGTCGGCGTCGAGGGACCGGAAGACGACCGGCAGTTCGCGCCAGAAGTCGGGACCCATGGCGTTGCCCTTGCCGGGCCCGAGCAGGGTGACCTCGGCGACGTGGTCGGAGACGTCGACCTTGAGCGAGACCAGGTTCTCCAGAGTGGCAGCCATGCCGACATCCTCACCCACGGGCAGATGGCCGGCCAACCGCACGGAGTTCGCCCATTCGTGTCTGCTGCGGTTTGGCAGGCTTCCGGCTGGCTCGCGGTAGCGTCACGACGCGGGCTCATGGTCTAGGAGGCACGGAATGGCACGGCAGAGCGGGGTCTCTACCCCGATCTTCGACGAGTTGCTGCGGGAGATGACGGAGGGCGCGCGACCCCCCGCGCCACCCCCACCTACCTCGGACGACCCCGCTCCGGAGACCAACACGCCGGCGCCGAGACGCCGCCACCGCGCCGATTAGAGCCCGCTGTTCCGCCTCTCCGGGATTAACTGCTGTCGTTGCGTTCCAGCGAACGATGCGGACATCGGGTTGATTGTGGCTGGCTGCCGTCACGTTCCCCTGAGGTCCCGCTGGCAGGCACGAAGCTGTCAACCCCTCCACGATGATCCATCAGACACCGATTAGAGGGCGGCGAACCGGCCGATCGCGACGAACATCGCTACGGCCAGGATGGCCCCGTTGGTGGCCACGGCGCGCGGTTCACGCAGCCTGGTGTGCACCGAGGCGGCCAGCACCATGATCACCGCGAAGCCGACGGCCGCCACCGGGGTGAGCACCCGGGCGATCCCGGTCAGCCACGGCAGGATCACCCCGAGCACTCCAAACAACTCGCTGATTCCGGCCGTTCGCATGTACCGCAGCGGCACGATCTTGGCCGCGGTCTGACCGGTCGCCAGCATCCGCTCGATGCTCTGCGTCGACTTCGCCGAGCCCGAGACCGTGAAGATCACCGCCAGTGCGATCTGGCCGATCCACAGCGCGACGTTCATCGCTATCTCCTCACCTGTTGAAACGCCCTCTGGAGACAAGACGAGACGGCTCCGTGCGCCGTGACAATGCGTTTGACCACTCGAACGGCGGCAACCAGACTCGCCGGGTGGCTGGGGTACTCGGGGCGCTGCGGCAGCAAAGCTTTCGGTGGCTGGTCATCGGCCGCACCGCGGGCTGGCTCGGCAACTCGATCGCGCCGATCGCGCTGGCCTTCGCGGTGCTCGACCTCACCGGATCCGTGGGTGACCTCGGCATCGTGGTGGGCGCCCGGTCGATCGCCAATGTGGCGCTGCTGCTGGTCGGCGGCGTGCTGGCCGATCGTCTCCCCCGCGCCCTGCTGCTCCAGGGGTCCAGCGTGGTCGCGGCGATCACGGCGGCCGTGCTGGCCGCCTCGGTGTTGCTCGACTTCGCCTCGGTCCCGCTGCTGGCGGGCGTCGGCATGATCAACGGTGCGGTCGCCGCGGTGTCTTTCCCGGCGGCCGCCGCGCTCACCCCGCAGACGGTGCCGGAGTCGTTGCTGCGGCAGGCGAACGCCGTGGCCAGGATGGCGCGCAACGTCGCGGCGATCGCCGGCGCGCCACTCGGCGGCCTGCTTGCCTCGACAGCCGGTCCCGGCTGGGCGATGGCGGTCACCGCGGTGGTGTTCGCCGCGGAGTCGATCGGCTACCTGCGGGTTCGCGGCCTGGTCGAGGGCGGGCCGAGGTCACGCAGCCATCCCATCGCCGACCTCCGCGAGGGGTGGCGGGAGTTCATCTCACGACCGTGGGTCTGGATCATCGTCGTGCAGTTCATGCTGGTCAACGCCGTGGTGGCCGGCGGGGAGGGCGTGCTCGGCCCCAAGATCGCGGACGATACCTTCGGCCGCACCGGCTGGGGGCTGGCGCTCGCCGCGCAGACCCTGGGCGCACTCGCCGGTGGCGTGCTCGCGGCACACTGGCTACCCCGCCGCGCGCTGGCCTTCGGCACCCTGCTGACCTTCGTCGACGTGCTGCCCCTGCTGGTACTCGCCATCTCACCGCAGCTGCCGGCGTTGCTGGTGACCATGTTCCTGATGGGTGTCAGCATCGACCTGTTCAGCGTGGCCTGGGACGTCTCACTGCAGGAGAACGTGCCGCCCGACCGCTTGGCACGGGTCTACTCCTACGACGCGCTCGGATCCTTCGTCGCCATCCCGATCGGCCAGCTCAGCGTCGCGCCGATCGCCTCCCAGGTCGGCAACGGGCCGACCCTGATCGGTGGGGCGTGCGTGGTCGTCATCGCCACCGCGGCCGCGCTCACCAGCCGCAGCGTCCGGACGCTTGGTCTGCGCGGTCAGGGGCGCTTGGACTTGGGCAGCTTGGACACCACCGAGTCATACGAGCGATCGAGCAGCTCGCGCACCTCGTCGTCGGGCACCCCGCCGGTATAGCGAACCCTGTTCCAGCCGTACCGTCCAATGTAGGCACTCACGGTGACGTCGTCCGGGTAGCGCTCCCGGTACTCCGCCGCCTCCTCCGCAGTCCGTCCACACTTCACCCCGACGGAATCCCCAGCCATACCAATGAACGCGAACGCCTTCCCACCGACCTTGGCGACTAATTCCTCATCGCCCCACGGATACGACTCCTCCGCACCGGGCTTCGCCAAGCAGTAGTCGATCAGCTCGTCTCGTTTCACGGCGACAGCTTAGAGCCGCGTGGGATGACCAGGCCGGACTCGTAGGCGGCGACCACGGCCTGGGTGCGGTCGCGCAGGCCGAGCTTGCTCAGTACCCGGCTCACGTGAGTCTTGACCGTCTCCTCGCTGACCACGAGCCGCCCGGCGATCTCCGGGTTGGACAGTCCCTCCGCGATCAGGCGCAGCACGTCGGTTTCGCGCGGGGTAAGGGATTGAAGCGAGGTGAGGGGGGTCGAACGCGGACGAAGACGGTCGAACTCGGCGATCAGGCGGCGGGTGATCGCCGGGGCGAGCAGGGCCTCCCCCGCCGCGACCACGCGGACCGCGTCGAACAGCCGCTCGGCGGTGACGTCCTTCAACAGGAACCCGCTGGCCCCGGCGCTGAGCGCGTCGTAGACATGCTCGTCGAGGTCGAACGTGGTCAGGATGAGAATGCGCGGAGCCTCCGGAGCGGCCGTGATCCGCGTGGTGGCCTCGATGCCGTCCATGGTCGGCATCCGGACGTCCATCAGCACCACGTCCGGGTGCAGCTCGCCGCAGAGTCGAACCGCTTCGACACCGTCGGCGGCGGTGCCGACGACCGTGAAGTCGGGCTGAGTGTCAAGCAGCGCACCGAATCCGACCCGGACCACTTCCTGGTCGTCCACCACGACGATTCGCACTGTCCTCATTGGATATCCTTTGTGGTCGGTAAAGCGACCTCGACCAGGAAGCCACCAAGTGTTGCGGGCCCAACGGAAACCGCGCCGCCGGCCATCGCGGCACGCTCGCGCATCCCGATCAGCCCGTGGCCGCTGCGCCCCTCGGCCGGGCCGGGACCGTTGTCCCGCACGCGAAGCAGCAGCGCGTCCGCGGTGTAGCAAAGCTCGACGTCGACGGCGGCGCCCGGAGCGTGGCGGCGCGCGTTGGTCAGGGCTTCCTGCACGATCCGGTAGGCGGTGAGCTCGATACCCGGGTCGAGCGGACCGACCTGGCCGCGCACGATCAGCCGGGTGCTCGCCCCGGACAAGTCGCGGGCATCGTCGATCAACTCGTTGAGCTGCACCAGACCCGGCTGTGGGGCGCGGGTCGGCTCCGTGCCGGCGTCCTCGCGGAGCACACCGAGCAGCCGGCGCATCTCGGTGAGCGCGGACCGGGCGGTGTCGCCGATCGCGATCAGCCGCTTCGCCCCGTCGGCCGGCATGCCCGGGGTGGTCAGCCTGGCGGTCTCGGCCTGCACCGCGATCAGTGAGATGTGGTGTGCCACGACGTCATGCAGCTCGCGGGCGATCCGCGCGCGCTCACCGCGCGCCGCGTGCTCGAGCAGCGAGTCGGCGATGGCCTGGCTGGACCCGATGCGCTCGATCGCCTGCTCGCGCCCGCGGCGCAGGCTGCCGAGCATGACCACGGCCGTCATCGAGGCGAGCAGCAGCACCCCGGAGAAGCCCGGCGCCGCGATGGCGTAGGCGACGAACGGGAGCACGAAAGGAAAGGAGATGCGCCGCGGCTGGTTGCGACCGAGCAGGTACCCGATGATCAACTGTGCGATCAGGGCGGCGATGGTGGGGAACAGCTCGCTGGTCAGGGTGAGCACGTTGACCAGGGTCACCGTGATCGCGACGGCGACCAGCCGGCTGCGCGCGAGACCAAGGGGTGCGGTGGCGCAGAGTCCGAGCAGCAGCCGAGAGGACAACGTGTCGTTCGGGGCGTCACCGGGCGGCAGCACCTCGATCATGCTCAGCACGGCGAGCGCGGCGGCGACCGCGATCGGCCCGTCAGGCGTCGCGACGATGCGCCGCAGGCGTTCGATCAGCGGGCCCGCGCTCACGGAGACATTCTCTTCGCTCGGCGATGGATATGGCGTCACCCGGCTTGGGAGTGTCCGAATCCCTCGCTCGGGGGACATGAAGACCGCCCAGTCGCGTGACGACCCAGGGTGGCCGGCGCTCGTACCGTCCAGCGGCATGGAAGCGAACACCATCGAGGTCCGCGAGCTGCGCAAGACCTATGGGTCGACGGTCGCCGTCGATCGGCTCTCGTTCACGGTGGCGGCCGGCCAGGTCACCGGGTTTGTCGGGCCGAACGGCGCGGGCAAGTCGACGACCATGCGCATGATCCTCGGGCTGGACGCGCCGGACTCGGGCAGCGCGCTGGTTGGCGGCCGGCCCTACCGGGAGCTGCGCACGCCGCTCTGCGAGGTCGGGGCGCTGCTCGACGCCGGCGCGATCCACCCCGGCCGGACTGCCCGCGACCACCTGCTCTGGATGGCCAACTACAACGGCCTGCCGGGCAAACGCGTGGACGAGGTGCTCGAGCTCGTGGGTCTCTTCTCGGTGGCCAAGCGCCGCGCCGGCGGCTTCTCGCTCGGCATGAAGCAGCGGCTGGGCATCGCAGCCGCGCTGCTCGGCGACCCGCCGGTGCTGATGTTCGACGAACCGGTCAATGGCCTCGACCCGGAAGGGATCGTGTGGATCCGCGGGCTGCTCGGCCGGCTCTCCGGCGAGGGGCGCGCGATCCTGATGTCCAGTCACCTGATGGGCGAGCTGGAGGGCACCGCCCAGCGGGTCGTGGTCATCGGCAAAGGCCGGCTGATCGCGGACACCACGGTCGCCGATCTGGTGGCGGCCGCGTCCGGGGACCGGGTGGTGCTGCGCACTTCGGACCGGTCGGGCGCGATGTCGGTGCTGGCCAACGCCGGCGCGACGGTCGCGGCGACCGACCGGGACGCGATCACCGTGAGTGGGTTGCCGGCCGAATCGGTGGTCGCGTTGCTCACCGAACGAGCCGTCCCGTTCTCCGAGATATCAGCCCACCGGGCGTCACTCGAAGAGGCATACATGGAGCTGACCATGGACGCCGTCGAGTTCGCCGCGCCGGGGGGTGAGGAGGCGTGATGGCCGCCGACGGTTTCGTCCAGGTGCTCAGGGGCGAGTGGACGAAGTTCCGCAGCGTGCGCAGCACCGTCTGGTGCGTGCTGATCGCGGTCGTGCTGACCGTGCTGCTGTCGATGTTCAGCGCGGGCGCCAGCCGCACCAATGCCAGCGAGGGGCCGCACTTCACCGACAACTTCCACTTCACGCACCAACCTCTGACCGGCGACGGCACGGTGATCGCCCACGTGGTGAGCCAGGACCGCAGCCACCAATGGGCCAGGGCCGGAGTCATGATCAAGGCGGGCAGTGCGTACGGCTCCCCGTACGCCGCGATCATGGTCACCCCCGGCCACGGCGTGCGATTCCAGTCCACCTTCGACACCGACATCGACGGCGGCTCGGCGGGTGTTCCGCGCTGGCTCAAGCTCACCCGCACCGGCACGACCGTCACCGGGTTCGACTCGGCCGATGGAAACAGTTGGCAGCAAAGGGGTTCGGTCAATGTCGGCGCGTTGCCGGCGAACACCGAAGTCGGCCTGTTCGTCGCATCTCCGGCCAACGAGGTGACCGTCAAGTCCGGTGGCGGCAACTCGAGCCACTATGAGCCCACCTTCGGCAGGGCCGTGTTCGACAACGTGCGCGTGACCGGTGACCAGCCCCGGCCGGGGCGCGCTGGATCGATGACGACGTGCGCCGGCCCGGGGCGGCCGGCGCCGGCTTGACCACCGAGCGCCCGGGCGGCTCCACCGAGGCGGGGGGAACCTTCACCGTGACCGGCAGCGGGGACGTCGCCGGCTACGGGATCCCCAGCTACCTCGGCGGCGGCAACGACGATGTGGTCCGCAACGCCCTCGGCGGTGTGCAGGTCGGGTTGATGGCGATCGTCGCGCTCGGCGTGCTTTTCGCCACCTCGGAGTACAAGACCGGCACCATGCGCGTCACGCTGGTGGCGAGCCCGCGGCGTGGGCGGGTGCTCGCGGCGAAGGCGATCGTGGTCGGCGGCACGGTGTTCGCCGCCGGGCTGGTGTCGACGGTGGCCGCGTTCCTGCTGGCCCAACCGACCCTGCGCGACAACGGCTACGTGCCGCCCGCTTACCCGGACCTGTCCCTCGGCAACGGCGTGGTGCTGCGCGCGGTCATCGGCAGCGCGCTCTTCCTCGCCGTGCTGGCCATCCTGAGCCTCGGCATCGGGGCCCTGCGCCGGCGTACGGTCGGCGCGGTCGTCGCGGTACTGGCGCTGATCCTCGTACCGCAAATCGTCGCACCGCTGCTGTCGCTCAACACCGAGCTGTGGATCAACCGGCTGACGCAGGTGGCGGGTCTGGCCATCCAGCAGACCAGGGACCGCTTCGACACCGCGATCACGCCATGGGGTGGGTTCGCGGTGCTGTGCGCCTGGACGACGGTCGCGCTCGTGGTGGCGATGTGGCAGCTGCGAAAGCGGGACGCGTGATCCGCGCAGTGCACGCCGAGTGGACCAAGCTCCGCACGGTGCCGAGCACGCTCTGGACGGTGCTGTCGGTGGTGGTCGGCACGGTGGCGATCGGGGCGTTCGCCACCCTGTCGCTAAGCACCGAGCAGTGCGGTGAGAGGGGAACCGGCTGTGACACAACGAGGATGTCCGTGACCGGTGTCTACTTGGGACAGGTAGCGGTAGTGGTGCTCGCGGTGCTCGCGCTGACCCCGGAGTACGAGACGTCGATGATCCGCACCACCCTGGCCGCCGACGCGAGGCGCGCCAGGGTGCTCGCGGCCAAGGCCCTCGTGGTCACCGCGATCGCGCTCATCGCCGGCGCGCTGAGCATGCTCGGCTCGCTGCTCCTCGGCCGGATCATCTTGTCCGACAAGGGTTTCCACGCCGTCTCACTCGGCGACGGGCCAAGTATCCGGGCCTATACCGGCACAGTGCTCTACTGCGGACTGCTCGCGCTGCTCAGCCTGGGGATCGGTGCGATCATGCGGCACACCGGCGGGACGATCAGCGTGGTGATCGGCCTGCTGCTCACGCCGCCCATCCTGGCGTCGCTGGTCACCGATCCGGTGTGGCGGGAGCGGATCATGCGGGTCGCGCCGATGACCGCCGGACTCGCCATTCAGGCCACGACGAACCTCGAGGCACTGCCGATCACACCATGGCAGGGCCTCGGCCTACTCGCCGGATACGCCGCGCTGGCAATGCTGGCCGGCGCCATGCTGTTCCAGAAGAGGGACGCCTAGATCACATCGTGCACGATCTCATTACGGACTACCGTCCCACGTAAGGAAGTGGAGAGAGACGCGAGTCGGGCCGTCCGGTGTCTGGACTGAGGAGCCGGGTGCGTCGGGAGGCCCACCAGGGCCGAGCGGCGTGCGCGGCGACGAGGGAAGACACCGGGTCAAGGCCCGCGAGCCGCCCGAGCGAGGAACGAGCGAGGGCAGAAAACACGGGAGTAGACGTGCAGGTGCTGTACACGGCGGAGGCGGTAGCCATCGGTGCCGGACGGGCCGGTGAGGTTCGGTCCTCGGACGGCGTCATCGATGAGCAGTTGGCGATCCCGAAGGAGCTCGGTGGCCCCGGCGGCGACGCCACCAACCCCGAGCAGTTGTTCGCCGCCGGGTACGCGGCCTGTTTCCACAGCGCGGTCACGCTGGTCGCGCGGCAGGCGAAGGTCAAGCTGGAGTCCTCGTCGGTGACCGCGAAGGTCGGCATTGGCCCGCAGGGCGACGGCTTCGGCCTGGCCGTCACGCTGATCGTGGATCTTCCTGGGGTGGACAAGCCGGTGGCCGAGGACATCGTCGCGAAGGCGCACCTGGTGTGCCCGTACTCCAACGCCACCCGGGGCAACATCGAGGTAGACCTTCAGGTCGCCTAGCCGCGGTCTTCCTTCCCGATGCCATGATCCAGTGCTTTGATGGCTAGATGCGCCGAATAGCAACGATGCTGTTGAGCACCGCACTGATCATCGCCGGAACCCTGGCTGTGGGAGCGCCGGCGTCCGCTGAGCCGGTGGCGTGCGCGGCGCCGGTACCGAGCCCGACCCAGCCCGGCTACACGATCGCCGACCCGCACTGCGACGTCGGCACTACAACGCCGTTCGCCCCGCTGACCAAGCACGGTCGGGCGATTTCCCAGGTATACGCCGGGATCGCGGGCGGATCGGCGTACCGGATCGAGGTCCCGAAGCGCTGGAACCGTGAGCTGGTGCTGTTCGCGCACGGCTTCCGCGGCACCGGCACCGTGGTGTTCGCCGACAATCCGCAGCTCCGTGAGTTCTACATCGAGCAGGGCTTCGCGTGGGCGTCGTCGAGCTACCAGACCAACGGCTACGACGTCGGGCACGGGGTCACCGACACGCATGCGTTGATTCCCTTGTTCCGCACGGTGGTTGGTGCGAAACCCCGGAGCACCTACCTGACCGGGCTGTCGATGGGCGGCCACATCACGGCGGCCGCGATCGAGCACTTCCGCGGCGAGTTCGTCGGGGCGATGCCGTACTGCGGCGTGCTCGGCGACAAGGAGCTGTTCGACACGTTCCTCGACGAGAACGTGACCGCCGCGGCGCTCACCCACACGTCGATCCAGTTCCCGGCGACACCGGAAGCGGGCCAGGCGTACGCGCCGACGTTCGCCGGTCAGGTGCTGAACCTGTTGCCACAGTTGGGAACCGGCTTCAACACGCCGAACGTCGCGTTCACCGAGCTCGGCAGGACGTGGCAGGCCGCGGTCGAGCAACGCACCGGCGGCACGCGGCCCGGCATGGACTCGGCGATGGCGTTCTGGAACGCGTTCGGCTTCGCGCCGCTCACCAACGTGCCGTTCATGTTCGGGATCTACCCCGGATTGTCCGGCGGCACCATCGGGATCGCGCCCGGCAACGTGACCGACAACCGGCGCACCGTCTATCAGCTCGACGGCAACCCCGCGCTGTCACCGGCCGAGCGTGCGCTCAACGAGTCCGTGCTCCGGGTCCGCCCGACCGCGGACGCGAGCCCGGATCTGACCGGAATCCCCGCGGTGCAAGGAGATCCGCGCATTCCGGTGCTGTCGCTGCACGGCATCGGTGATCTTTTTGTGCCGTTCTCGATGGAGCAGATCTACGCCAAGGAAGCGGCCGCGCATCACCAGTCCCGGTTGTTCGTCTCACGGGCGATCCGCGGCAACGCCCACTGCGGCTTCACCCAGGCCGAGCTGAGGCGCGGGTTCAGCGATCTGGTCCGCTGGGTGCGCACCGGTCACCGCCCGGCCGGCGACGACATCCTGTCCGCGCGGGAGGTGGCCAAGCCGACGTTTGGCTGCCGGTTCACCGATGGCGCGCACCCGGAGTTCGTCGGGCAGCCCTGTCACGGGTGAAGGGCCAGCCCCTTGCAAATCTTGTCGACGGCGTTCCTTGGGCCGTAGACCGCGAGGCCGACGAGGTTGAGGTCGTCGGCCTCGACGGCTCGGACCGCCGCGCGGTTGT
>WUUC01185549.1_pt1 | contig 12002 bp, 9 predicted proteins | sample 6278441 | NCBI WGS metagenome assembly WUUC01 (sample SAMN13675441, study PRJNA597444) | soil metagenome | isolation source: soil | place: USA: Washington | collected 2017-10 | reverse complement strand
GCCCCTGGCACGGAACGAATTCATCTGTTGGGTCGAGGACGCGAAGCAAGCGAAGACCCGCGAGCGCCGAGTTCGCAGAACACTCGAGGAGCTGGAAGAGGGCCAGCGCCGGCCCTGCTGCTGGCCCGGGTGCAAGCACCGCGAGCGCTCCGGTCGATGATGATCGCGCGTCGCGGCACATCGTCGGGCGCCGTCTAACGCCGTGGATAGCCGTGGGGCACCTCGCTCTGAGCCCGGCGGGGGCGCGGAGATCGTCTCAGAGGACGTCGCTGGTACAGACTCGGTGCGGCGCCAGACATCGCGGGCGGGCGACTCAGTCGGGCGCCAGGATACTTCTCAATGCTTGGAACCAATTCCGCCCCATACGCTCGGCGCCTGCCTCGTTGGGGTGAACGCCATCCAGCGTCTGCGCAGCGTCAGAGTTCGTCCAGAGATCGGCGACGAACACTGGCGAGCCTTCCCGGCTCACCGTGCTGGCCCATGCAGGAACGGCGTCGACGAGCTGCTGCGCCCGCGCGAACACCACGTCACCGTCAGGGCCCGTAGGACGGATCTGCTGAATCTGCGCAACGGCGATCACGATGTCTGGGTTCTCTGCGCGTGCCTGCTGGATGAGGGTCGAGTAATTGCTCAGGATGGCATCGGTGGCTTGCCCGCCCCAGACGTCGTTGACGCCAAGTTGCAGCATGAGTAGGTCGGGGGCATGCGTGGCCACCAACGCGGACTGGCCGGGGAACGTCCCGCCGCCGCAGTCGGCGCGCAGCATGAACGTGGGTTGGGTGTAATCGCCCGCCGTCGTGCAGCTGCGCGCGCTGTGCATCACGCCACCGCCGCAGTCGTCCGTGTACTCGCCCACGAAGTCAAAGCGCGAGTAGCCATTTGCGTTGAGCTCGGCGAGCAAGAATTTCTTGTAGCAGCCCGGGCCCGCCGAGATCGAGTCACCAACGATCATGATTCGCGGCCGCGTGACATCGCTGGGGAAGGCGGTGGTGCCAGTACCCGCGGCGCCGGCGCTGCCGCTGGAGCCAGCGTCCGCGGCAGCGCCTCCGCCCTCCGGCAGGGTCGGAGCTCCGCTGGAGCCGGCGCCCTCGTCGAGCGGCACGCCGCCGAGGCCAGGGGTCGGTGACTCATCCGACGCCATCGTTGCGCCAGGCGGCATCTGCTGAGACGGGGGCATGCCAGTGCCGCCGCTGCCGTCGTTACTGCCGGTGCTGGGCGCACGAGCCGGAGCCATGGCGACGGAGGCCGGCGGCGAGCCTGACGACGCGTCGCTCGCGCATGCGGTGGCGAGCAGGGATGCGGCAAGGCCCAAAAAGTTTCCGTATATCTTTAACATTGGCTCTCAATCATTGCAAATGTGCGCGCGAACGTCTGCTCGGGGCGCCGAGCATGGCTCTTCCCGTCACGGCACCGGCAGCTCGAACGCAACGGCGAAGTTCGGCTGCGCTTTCTGGGTCGTCGCGCCGACGAATGGATCGCTGTCGCGCAAGCGGCCCCAGTGCAGTGTGCCGGTGAATGGAGTCGTCATCGGCTCGGTCGCGCTTCCCGCCATGGCATACCCGACGGTCACCGTCGGGGGAAGGTCCGCCGCGGCCGTGATCTGGACGGCGCTCCCCTGAATGGCAACCGAGAGGATCGTGATGGGGTTGCCGGCGCCGTCCCGCAGCTCGAAGCCCTGACCAGCGCTCCACGCCGTCGAGCTGGTCTGGTGCGGTAGCTGAAATGTTTCTTCCCAGACGAGAGGCGGAACCGGCACGTGAAAGCTCACGCTGACCACACGCCCTGCACGCGCGACCGTCGTCGGCTGGAGCGGCTGCCAATCGCTTCCGAGCACCTGGCGCTCGTAGAAGACCTGCGCGTACTTCTCCCCGAGTAGCTCGTAGCCATCCACGAGCAGGTGCACATTGTCACTCGTGTACGGGTACTGGTACTTTGGTCCGGAGCAGACCACGTCGCTCGGGTGCTGAACTCCGATCTGCCAGGCCGCGAGCGTCGCGGCGGAGCGTTCGCCGCTGGCGTTCTGCTGCGACGTGATCATGAGCGGCGGCTCGGCCTGGCCCGTGATGGCAGGCAGGTCGACGCTGTAATCCATCCAGAGCCGGTACAGTCGGTCGCCGTAAGTGGGGTCACCGGAATCGCACTCCCCATGAGTGACGGTAATCGCACCCACGCCATAGGTCTTGCCGGCAGCTCGAGCCAAACGCGTGATGGCTCGAGTCTCGATCAACGTGGCCTCGTAGGCGCGACCGTTCAGGCCCATCTGCACCGCATCCTTGACCAGGTACACGAGGCACTGGCCGTTCTCGCCGACGGCGCCATGCACGCTCACGAAGTCGCCCCCGACCGCCGCAGCCACGAAGGTCGTCAGCTGGTTGGCCATCGCGGCGTGCGGAGTCTCGCCGTTGAAGGCGATGTTCTCGGGCCACGAGCTCGGGTAGCCGGGAGCGATGCGCCCGAGCGGCTCCGTCAAGGGCACCATGGCGAGGCTCGCGTCGTTCGGATCTACCGGCCACGGGAGGGCGCCGGTCGACAGCTTCAAGTTGCGGAACGACGGCGTCGTCAGCCTGGCCGTGCCGGCGGGCGTATTGCGAGCGCCGCCAGGCTCGCCCACCGACAAGCTCTGGCCAGTGCCCACGATACCGTTCCAGTCAAAGGAGATGTGGAGCGCGCCCGGTCGCCCCCCTGCCTCTGCCCTCGCGTCGGCGGCATCTCCGACGCTCGCACCGATATCGCCGTTCATCCCACCGATGCCCCCAACAGCAGTGGCATCGTCGACCCCCGCGGAGGCCGCGCCGCCCGGGTTGCTGCCTGCCGGAGTGCCGCCAACGCCAGCGCCGCTCACGTTCATCGGAAGACCACTCGAGGCGGGAAGGCCGGTACCGGAGGAGCCGCCCACCCCGCTCGTATTACCGCTCGAGCCCGAGCCGCAGTGGAGCGTCAACCCCACGAGGCAAAGCAGCGCCGCCGGGGCAAACTGGAAGGTGTCTTTCATTTTCATGACGTCAATCCACCGCGCACACAAGCCCTCGAGGTGCCGCAGGGTACTCGCAGGCACCGAGGCCGCGCGGATGCGGTTCCTACCGTTGATGATGTCATTGCCCCAGCTGAACGGGATTTTGTCATGAGGCTAGGGCAGCGAGAATTGCTTGAAGAATGGCCAGGCATTGTCGGGAACCAGGTAGTTGTCGGGGTTTTCGCGGTCGTCGCCATAGTAGAAACCGTGCGGTCCACGCGGACGACAATCCATCACCTGAGCTCCGGCTTCGCAGGAATTGTAAGTCTTGCAAACGCCGCTCGTCGTCACTTGGTCCTGATCGCAATTGTCATTCGACAGCCATTCGTTGACATCAGCGTCGGCGCCGCTGATGTCTACCGTGCCATCATTCAGTGCTCGAATTTCCAGCATCGGAACTGGACGCGCCGGATTGCAGGTAGGAATGGTCATCCACCCGCACACGGGGGCAGCCGCCGCGAAAATGTCTGCAGCCTCACAGGCCAACCTGTACGTCATGGCACCACCATTCGAGTGGCCGCTCACGTAGACGCGCTTCCTGTCGATACAGAGTTCTGCCGTAGCTTTCGCCACCACGTCGCGAAAGTACTTCACGTCGTCCAGGTTGTTGCCACCGCAACAGCTGCCTGCATTCCAGGATCTCCTGTCGCCTTCAGCCTCGATGAGGACGAATCCCTCCTTGTCGGCCATCTCATCCCATTTGCTGCGCGTCAGTTGCTCGCTTGCAAATGACGAGTAGCCGTGGAGCTCGAGCACGAGCGCCAGCGGTTGGGTGCCGTCGTAGCCCGGTGGGATGTGCAAGAGGTAGCTGCGATCCATCCCACCCGACTGAAGGTTGACGGTCGAGCTCCCCATGGCGTGAGGTCGCGCAGGGGAACACGTGGCGGTCGTGGCACCACCGCCGCCACCTCCCATACCAGCCGCCTCGCCCATGCCGGCGTCGCCGCCGCCACTTCCACTTCCACCGCTGCCACCTCCTCCGACGCTCGAGTCGCCGGTTCCTGTTTGGCCACCCGGGACCGCGATACCGCCGATCGCGACATTTGCCTCACTGTCGTCGTTTCCGCCGGTTATTTGGGTGCCGCTTGTTTCGGTCGGGCCGCTTCCGCTCGTCATCGCGCCGCTCGAGCTGACACTGCCGGCCTGCCCGGGGGAGTCACCCTCGCCGCCAACTGCTGATGGTGAACCCGCGCAAGCGGCAGCAGCAAACACGACTGCAGTCGCCAGCCAGGCAACGGTCGTCTTCCCGGCGGCCGCAGGCGCCGCGGCGTATGTCGTTCTTGTCGTCACGAGATCACTCCTTGAACTGAGATCAGCGACCCGCGATGGGCCGACGTCAATGGCAAGAGACCCAGGCAGTCGCCTCGTATCGAGCACCCGGGGCAAGCGAGCTGCGCGGCGACCAGCACGCCCCTGGCTCAGTCTGCAGGCGGAGCGTACGCGACAGAACAGCCGAGCATGCTCTCAGCCGATACCGGCGAGGGGACCGGAATCCGAATCCACGTTGCCGAAGCTGTTGATGTCGAGTCCCATCAAGCGCCCAATGGACACGAGTAGCTTGGCGTGGGGCTCGCGCTGGCGCTCGTTGCCGTTACCCGGCGTTCCGACCCGGATAAAGCGGCCTGTCTGGAGCTCCCCGCGGGCACTGCCCGCGAGCACCACGGGCCACGGGTCCATGCGATGCGACGTGGTGCCCAGCTCGCGACCCCAGACGACCAGTGTGTTGTCGAGCAGGGTGCCGCTTCCCTCGGGAATCGAGTCCATGCGCTGGAGCAGGGCGACGACCTGTTTGGCGTACCAGTTGTCCACCTGCTCCAGCAGCGGGTTGAAGTCCTGCGAATTGTCGTGACTCATGGTGTGGTGGGTCGACGTGTGGCCCAGCCAGGAGTGCCGGATATGGCTGAACCCGCGGCTCAGCTGCAGGCTGGCCACTCGCGTCAAATCGCAGGCGAGCGCCTGCACCATGATCTCGGACATATTCGTGATTTCCGACGGGAAGCTCGCGTCGTTCGAGCGCTCCGCGGTGATTGGAGGCGCCGGCGCCGTGCACGCCGCTGCAACGGTGGTGGACTCGAGCCGCCGTTCGATCGAGCGCAAAGCATCGGCATGGCTCTCCACCTTGCGCATCTCTTCGGCGCCGACCCGCGTTCGTAACCGGTTCAGATCCGCGTTCACGAGATCCAGCACCGCGCGCCGCTCCGCCCGAATGCGCGTGATGGCCTCTGGGCTCTGGCTCTGAAGCGGACCCAGAAACAGCCGGTCAAACGCCGCGCGTGCGTTGGTTTCCGGATGCAATGGCTGCTCGTCACCGCGGTAAATCATGCGATTGATGCTGTGGGGCTGGCCTGATTGCACCCCGAGCTCGAGGGTACGGAAGGCAACTTCGGGGTCAGCCTCTTCCGGCGCTCGCTGATACGGAAGGTTCGGTCCGAACGCGTTGGCGACGACCTGATCGATGGACGGCCCGCTGCCCCAGCCGGTACGATTGCCGTTACCACCGTCGAAATCAGCGCCATTCTGTGGCTCATGGAGCAGTGATCCCGTCCATTGCCCGGCCATTCCGTAGGCGTGCTGCTCGCCAGCGCCACGAGCGCTCATGCGCAGCCCCCACGGGATCACGATCTTCGATTTGACGGGCTCGAGCGGTTCGTGCACGAACCGAAGCGCGAACTCTCGCTCCGTGCCCTGCGGCATCCAATCGATGTTCGGTGCGGTGCCGTCGGGGGTGAACACCAGCAAGAGGCGCTTGGGCGGGCGCCCGATCTCCTGACCACTCGCGTTCAAGAGAGGAATGAAGGGACTCAGGGCAGCCGCCGCGCCCAGGCCACCCAGGAACTTTCGACGTGATACGGCGCTGTTGGCTTTTCCGGTCATGACTCTCCTTCTACTCCGCAGATTCGCCCATCAAACGCACGTGACGGAAGGCGTCACTCAACGCGATGCTCACGATGAGCTCGCGCACGTTGCCACTCGATGCGACGAACTGCGCCTGCATACGATTCAGTGAGCAGGTGTCGTCATTCGAGGAGCTGCGGCCCAACGCGAAGCGAAACCATTGACGGGTCACGCATTGCTGCACCACGCTGCTCTGCGCCAACTTTGCCGAGAGCTCGATCGCACCATCAAACGGGCCGTCGAGCGCCGGGTCGCCCGTAGCGAGCAGCTCGCCGGTGTCGTCCACCGGGCGATTGGCTTCCTCGCTGCGGAATCCGCCGGAGGCGTCGTATCCCTCAAACCCGAGCCCGATCGGGTCCATCATTTGATGGCAGCCGGAACAACTTACCTCGCTTTGATGGAGGCTGATGCGCTCGCGCACCGTGGTACCCGGCGTGGGCGCTGGCGGAGTCGGAATCACGTCCGGTGGGGGCGGTGGTATCGTCTGGCAAAGGATGTTCTCGCGCACGAACAGGCCGCGATGCACCGGCGAGGTCTGATCGTGATGCGCGTGGGTCGCCAGGAACGCGGCCTGCGTCAGGATGCCGGAGCGCTCCTCGCCGTTGAGCTGAATCGGCTCGCCGGGAGTGTGATCCGAGGGAGCTTCGACCCCGTACAGGTCGAACAGCGGCCCGTCGATGACCGAGAAGTCCGCCGTGAACAACGTGCTCAGCAGCCCGTCGCCGCGGCGAATCACGTAGTCTGTGAAGCTTGCCGTCTCGGCGATCATTGCCTCAACCATCTCGGGGTTGAAGCTCGGGAAGTACTCCTCCGCCTTGGCCACGCCTTCCATGTCCCGGATGCCGAGCCACTGCAGGTGAAAATTGGGAATTGCCTTCAGCGCGCGCGGATCGTCCAGCATGCGCCGGACCTCCATCTCGAGCACGTTCGTGTCATTCAGGGCGCCGCTGTTCGCCATGGCGAACAGCTCGTCGTCCGGCATGGTGTCCCAGAGGAAGTAGGACAGGCGGGAGGCGAGCTCGAAGGAAGTGAGCGCCGTAGGAGCAACCGAGGGCGCACCGAGCTGGCCGACGTCCGCATGGTACAGAAAGGAAGGCACTTGCAGCATCGCCTCGAGCACGAGCCGGAAGCCGTTCTCCGCGCTCTCTTCGCGTCCGAGCTGATAGAGCGCCAGATAGGCATCCTTCTCTGCCGGCTCGAGCGGGCGGCGGTACGCCTCGAGCCCAAAATCATTGATGAAGCGGGAGGCGCATTCCGTCGTCGCATCCGCGACTAGGTCACAGGGCGAGATCTCCGCCATGCGCGGCCCTGCCGCACGAGCAAGCGCCGCAGCGACCTCGCCATGCTGCTGCACGAGCAACTCCGTGATCGGGGCAGTGGCGTTGCTGTCGAACGGCCCGATGCGCTCATCCGGCGATATGGCGTCGGCGGGTGTGCCGTCGATGCCGAGCAGGTCGCGCACCGTGTGATTGAACTCACTGCGGGTGAGCCGGCGCAGCTTGGTGAGGCCGACCTGGAGCTCTGTACCCACCGTACACTCCGCGCTGCCGGCTGCAGCAGGTGATGAGCCGCTCCCGCCGGGGCCGCTCCCACCGGGGCCGCTCGGGCCCGGTCCGGCGCTGTCGCCCGAGCTTGCTTCGTCAGGCCGCCCGCTGCCCTCGGTGTTCCCGCCGAACACTTCGCTGCTGCAGCCGGTGATGGAAAGCACGAGCGCGAGCAACGGCGACGCGGCGCTCGCGCGCAACGCGTGGCAAACGGGGCTGACGAGTCGCATGGGGCTTACACTTGGATTGAGCAGCATCATCACCGTCCCTCGAGTGTCCGAGCCACCTGCTATCGCACAGCGGGCTCGCGCCTCACAACTAGGTACTACAGAGTAACCCGGACCTGTGATGATGTGGCGCGCTGCGCTCGCTATGGCGATCACGGGCGGCGGTCGTAGCAGGCAATGCCGAAGTGTTCTTCGCTCGCGCTGCAGCATCCGTATTCTCACATAACATTGCATTCACGGTTGAAGCCCCAGAGCTCGGCGGGATCGTCCACCCGCTGCGCGCACGTCAGCTACCCTTTGGAAAGCCACTTGTATGCGCATGTGAACCCGTCGGAAGCACTATGAAAGCCTCGCAGCCATATGCGATCTCCAGCGTAAAATACGGCTGCGGTCCGGCCCCATCCACACTCGTGTCCACTCGAGCCAAACGACGTCATCCGTCGCCTGACGGGGCAAGCGACTTCTCTTTTTGTATAGCGAATAGACAGGACTGACCTTGCAAGCGAACCAAGTAGGTACCCGTCGGTACCTACTTGATTGCGATCGTCGATCGCGTTCACTGTTTCTCGTGTCGACTCGGCGGTGGTCGATCTGTCGTAGCGTTTCAGACTGAGCTTTTCATCTCGCGGACGAGGTGTAGCGAGGAGACCACCGGCTCCGATGGTGTTCCACTTTGAGACTGACGCCGCGCGAGACGAGCTCGGTGCGAGCGACAGCGGGCTCGACCGTGTCTGCCGTCGACTGGTTCCCGGGCGAGGAGTACGTGGACATCGCCGGCGCCGATAGCTACGCCCCCACGGAGCAGCCGCAGCTCGACATGTTCAACGCTGTTCGCCGCATCGTCGGCGCTCAGATGCCGGTGGCGTACCATGAGAACGGCATCATCCCGGACCCGACCCTCGCGCGCGAGCAAGGCGCCACGTGGTCGTGGTTCATGACCTGGCACACGAGCTGGCTCACGGATCTGAGCACGGCGCAACACCTCCAGGACGTGTACGATAATGATTTCGTCCTGACGCTCGACGAGTTGCCCAGCTTGCGCTGAATCGGGCCATCGATCCCGCACGAGTAACCGTTTCTAGAAAAGCTGATCTACGCTGGGCGCATGCCCGTTGAAACGCTCGAGCTCGTCGTCTTTGATCAAGTCGTCCGACACTCCAGCTTCGCGCGGGCCGCTGACGAGTTGGCACTCACGCCCTCTGCCGTCAGCAAGATCGTCTCGCGCCTGGAGGCGCGCATCGGCGCCCGTTTGCTCCAGCGCACCACTCGGCGCCTGACCCTGAGCGAGGCGGGCGTCCTCTTTCACGCCCGCACGGTGAGGATCCTGGCCGAGCTGGAGCAGGCGGAAGCGGAGGTTGCAACCGCGGCAGCGCGCCCACGAGGCACATTGAAGATCAGCGCTCCGATCGCGTTTGGTCGCCTCTACCTCGCGCCTTTGCTCGAGCGATGGCTGAGGCAGTTTCCCGACCTGAGCATCGATCTGACGCTGACCGATCAGTTTGTCGACCTGATCGAACACGGCATCGATCTCGCTCTCCGCATCGGCGCTCTGCCCGACTCGAACCTGGTCGGTCGCCGCCTCTGCGCCAACCGCCGCATCCTCGTGGCGAGCCCGCAGTATCTCGGCAGCCGCGGTCATCCAAAGACCGTCGCCGACCTGAAGAACCACGAGTGTCTGCTCTTTACAGCACTCAGCAAGATGAAGGAGTGGCGCCTCGTCGGTCCAAACGGGCTCGAGCGCACCACCGCTAACGGTCGCCTGTCTTCGAACAACGCCGAGGTGCTCATCCAGGCCGCCCGCGACGGCCACGGCATCGCCCGCGGCGCTACGTTCGTCGTGGCGCCGGCACTTCTGGCGGGCGATCTCGTGCGAGTGCTGGCGCCATACGAGTTCGAGCCTACGGCTGTATATGCGGTCTATCCGTCGGGTAGGCAACTCTCGAAGAAGGTGCGGGCCGTCGCAGAAGCGCTCGCCCGCGCACTGCCCGATCCGCCGGTTTGGGACCGCTCGCTCTCGGACCGCGTCGCTGATTCATGACGCCCGGTCACGAGTGTCGTGACACTCGAAGGGCTTCTGCATTTCGCAGCCGATCGGCACAATGCCGACAACGGTGCAGACGATACGAAGATTCTCGAGCGCAGTCGCGCTGACCGCCTGCGTCGCCTGCGTCGCCGGTGTGCGCCACGCATCGGACCCGGGCAGCGAGCGCTGTCCGCTCAGCATCCCCGCTTCGAAGCTACAGTGGAGCGAACAGACCCCCGGGCTCCCGATTCTGATCTCGACGCTGTGGGGCAATCGAGAGACCGGGCCATTCGGAGAGCTCGTCAAGCTTCCGGGCGGCTTCGACTCTGGCCTCCACGCACATTCCGGCGACTACCGCGGCGTCCTGATCGCCGGCACCTGGATTCACGTCGATGAGGATGGGACCGGAGCCGACCGAGAGCTCACGCCGGGCTCATACGTCTTCCAGCCCGGAAACGGGATGCACATCGACAGGTGCAAGACCGGGTCCGAGTGCGTTCTGTTCATCTACCAGACAGAGCGCCCGGACATCATCTGGCCCAAAGCGAACTGAAACGGCCGCCACGCTTCAAAGAAGTCATCCCCATGCTCGCTCATCGACCACTTTCCAGCACTTCACGCGGCGGCGCGTTCGCCGCCATGATTCTTGCGGTCACCCTATCGAGCTGCAGCGGCGAGAGCAAGTCGCCTGCTGTCGCCTCGATCCACCTGCACGCGGCGCCGCCGCTGGGTATGGCAGGCGCGGTGAACAGCGCTTGGATCGAGACGGAACATGGGGTGATCGTCATCGACGCGCTCCGAACGTTGCCGGACGCGCGGGAAGCCGTCACCGCGCTCCAGGACATCGGCAAGCCGATCGAGGCCATCATCGTCACCCATCCTCATCCCGATCACATCGGTGGCCTTGGCATCTTCGCCGAGGCGGAGCCGACGGCTCCCATCTATGCGTCCCAGCCCACACGGGACGAGATGGCGAGCGACAGCCAAGGCTTGCTCGCGCTGGCACGCTCCTTCGAAGGCGCCGACTTTCCGTCGACCATCACCTTGCCCACGCACATCGTCCAGGATGGGCAACGCCTCGACATCGATGGGCTAGCGTTGCTCATCCACCAGGTCGGCGCCTCCGAAGCGATCGACGCGATCACCATCGAAGTGCCAGCGCTCGATGCGCTGTTTGCGGGCGACCTCGTCGCGAATCAGATGACCGTGGCGCTGATCGAGGGCCGCAGCAGCGCCTGGATGGAACAGCTCGACCCGCTGCGCGCGACGCTGTCGACAGAGACCACCATCTACCCGGGCCACGGAGAACCTGGAAACGGCGTTGATCTCGTCGAGGCCCAGAGGCGCTATCTCGATGTCTTCCGACAGCTCGTCCTCGAGCATCGCCTGCCCGACAAGACGGTGGACGACGCCGGCAAGACCCGGATCATCGCCGCACTCGCCCTGGCATTCCCCAACTATCCCTTCGTCGCCGCCCGCTTTGAGCAGCTCATCGAAGTGAACATCGACGCGGTCGCGGGTGAGCTAGCGGCTCTTTGAAGGCCCGCAGGCGTGGGGGGCGACCGCGCAATGGGTCGGCGCTCGTGGGTTAACCCGAACGCCTCGATTCCGCCTCGTGCGCGATGTGTTCGAGCACCCGCGTATGGATGGCGTGGATGATAAAGTCCGTCCACAGCGCCCAGTAGCCGCTCGGCTCGAGCCCCAGGCGATACCAGGTCGACCCCTCGAGGCGCGTCCGTCCGTCCGAGAGTGGGATCAAACGAAACTCGCCGCGTTCTGCTCGCATGCCCGAACCGAGATGGGGAAGCGCGAGCGCACCGTACGGGCTCAGCTCTCGCAGCGGTGCCGGTTGCTCGGTCACATCGAAGGCGAGCCGCCGCGGCGGCTCGATGGCGGTGATCGGCTCGATGAAGGCGCCGGTCGAGAACTCACAGCGGCGGACCGCGCCCACGCGCGGCGCGTCGAGCACAGCGCGCGTCGGATAAGCGACGCCCGCCCGAAACAGCAGCTGTGACGGCGGCGGCAGTGGGGGAAACGCCAGCACCAGCCGCCACACGGCCTCGGGGGGTGCGTCTACCACCACGGCGCTGATGACCTCGCGCACGCCGGCCTGGCGCGGTTCGACGGCGTCGATACCCGCGGCCAACGGTAGCCCCAGCAGTACCGGAAGCACCGACCTGAGCGGCTGCGAGGGGGCGAGGTGCCTGCCGATCGCAGCGCCGAACGCCGCAGCCGCAAACGCGAGCGGTCCGGCCATGATGATGCACAGCACGCCTTCGAGGGCGAACAGCAGCAGCGCG
>WUUC01215119.1_pt1 | contig 12005 bp, 10 predicted proteins | sample 6278441 | NCBI WGS metagenome assembly WUUC01 (sample SAMN13675441, study PRJNA597444) | soil metagenome | isolation source: soil | place: USA: Washington | collected 2017-10 | reverse complement strand
TGCGTGTCCTGTTCGCCGTGAACCCGTCGAAGACCACCTTCCTGTACCTGGTTCCGCTGGCCTGGGCGCTGCGCACCACGGGCCACGAGGTCCGCGTCGCCAGCCAACCGTCCTTTTCGGACACGATCACCCAGGCCGGGCTGACCGCGGTGCCCGTCGGCCGCAGCCACGACCTGGTCCGGGCGCGGGCGAGAACCGGGGACGTCGACACGGACCGCGCCGGCATTCCCGCGCCGTACGACGCCTTCGACGATCCCGCCAAGGCCACCTGGTCCTACCTCGGGCCCGGGATGGCCGGGCCGGGGCTGGAGTCGCACCGGTACGAGAACTTCCCGATCATCGCCGGTCTGGCGGACTTCGCCCGCTCCTGGGAGCCCGACCTCGTGCTCTGGGAACCGTACTGCTACGCGGGCGCGATCGCCGCCAAGGCCTGCGGCGCCGCCCACGCCCGCCTGCCCATCGGCCCCGACATCTTCGGCTCCGTCCGCCAGCTCTACCGGCGGCTCGCGGCCGGGCAGCCGGCAGCCGAACGTGCCGACCCGCTCGCCGACTGGCTCGGCTCCTACGGGCGCAAGTACGGCTACGAGTTCAGCGAGGACATGGCCACCGGGCAGTTCAGCGTCAACCAGTTCCCGCCGAGCCTCCGCGTCCTGGCCGACGGCCTCGACTACGTCCACATGCGACACATCCCCTACGCCGGGCCCGCCGTCGTCCCGTCCTGGCTGCGGGAACCACCGGAGCGGCCCCGCGTCGCCATCACCATGGGGCTGTCCGCCACCGAGGTCTACAGCGGCTACAACGTCCCGCTGCAGGAGATCCTCACCGCACTGTCCGAACTGGACGTCGAGGTGGTGGCCCAGGTCGTCGAGTCCGAGCAGGGCAGGCTCGGCAGCGTCCCGGACAACACGCGGATCGTCTCCTTCGTCCCGTGGCACGCACTGATGCCGACCTGTTCTGCCGTGGTGAACCACGGGGGTGCGGCCACCATGGTCACCACCGCACGCGAGTCCGTTCCGCAGCTCTGCCTGTACTACCACTTCGACCAGCCCACCAACGCCCGCAAGCTGGCGGACCAGGGCGCCGGGCTGGCGCTCCACACCAGCGAGGCCACCGGGGACACCGTCCGCGACCTCGTGGCGCGGCTGCTCACCGAGCCCGCCTTCCGCGAACGCGCCGGGCGGCTCCGCGACGAGATCCTCGCCGAACCGACTCCCGGCCACCTCGTCCCGCAGCTGGAGGCGCTCACCATGAAGCACCGCGCCCGCTGATGCGCGTCCTGTTCACCACCTACTCCCAGCGCACGCATTTCCTTGTGTTGGCACCGCTGGCGTGGGCACTGCGCACCGCGGGTCACGAGGTGCGGGTGGCCGTCCAGCCGAAGCTCGTCGACGAGGTCACCCGTGCCGGGCTGACCGCGGTGCCGGTCGGCCACGACCGCGACCTCTGGACGACCGTCCGCCGCCTCGGGGCCCAACGGGTCTTCGGCAGGGAGGTGGGTCTCCCTGTGCCCTACGACGCGGTGGAACGACCGCCGGGGGAGGTCACCCGGGAGTACCTGCACGACGGTTACCGGGACGTCGCGCTGCTGTGGCACAGGACGAGCAACCAGCCACTGATCCCGGACCTGGTGAGCTTCGCCCGGTACTGGCAACCCGATCTGGTCGTCTGGGAACCCAGTACCTACGCGGGTGCGATCGCGGCGAAGGCGTGCGGCGCCGCGCATGCCCGGGTGCTCGTCGGCGCGGACATCTTCGCCGTCACCCGCGACCTGTTCCTCCGGCCGGCGGCCGGGCAGGGCGACCCGCTCGCCGACTGGCTCGGCGGCTTCGGCCGCAAGTACGGCTTCGACTTCTCCGAGGACCTGGTCACCGGCCACTTCACCGTCGACCAGCTGCCCGCCTCGCTCCGCGTCCGCGGTGAGACCCGTTACCTGCCCATGCGGTACATCCCGTACGGCGGTCCGGCCGTGGTCCCGTCCTGGCTGCGGGAACCTCCCGAACGTCCTCGCGTCGCGCTCACCATGGGACTGACGGGTGGTTTTCCGGTGCCCCACCAGGACATTCTCGACGCGTTGTCCGATGTGGACGTCGAGCTGGTCGCCACCGCCCCCGAGGACGGCCTGCGACGAGTCCCGGGCAACGCCCGGCTGGTGCCCTTCGTGCCGCTGCAGGCCCTCCTGCCGACGTGTTCGGTCGCCGTGCACCACGCCGGCGTCGGCACGCTCGCGACCGCGGTCGCCTCGGCCGTCCCTCAGCTCGCCCTGCCCTGGGACGCGGACCAACCCGTGTTGGCGGCCCGGCTGGCCGCACAGGGGGCGGGCCTGTCCGTCCCCGCCACCGAGGCGACCGGGGCCTCGGTACGCGACAGCGTGCTCCGGCTGCTGAACGAACCGGGTTTCGGGCTGGCGGCTGCCGCGCTGCGCGACGAGACGCTCACCATGCCCACGCCCCACCAGCTCGTGCCGGAGCTCGAAGAGCTGACCACCCGACACCGCACCCGCTGAGGAAAGAGCACCGATGCGTGTCCTGTTCGCCACGTGCCAGGAGAAGACGTTCTTCCAGCCGATGGTCCCGCTGGCCTGGGCCCTGCGTGCGGCGGGTCATGAGGTCCGGGTCGCCGCCCAGCCGTCCTTCGCCGGTGAGATCACCGATGCCGGGCTGACCGCGGTCCCCGTCGGCCGGGACGGCGTCAACAGCGTGCGCAGGCTGGCGGAGATCGATCCCGAGACCGAGAACCGGGAGCGGGCCGGGCTGCCGGCGCCGTACCGCGCGGCCGTGGCGGACCTCGACCGGGAGACGATGACGTCCGGCTACCGCAACGTGCTCACGGTGTGGCACAAGCTGAACAACTTCCCGCTCGTCGCGGGGCTGGTGGAGTTCGCCCGTTCGTGGCAACCGGATCTGGTGATCTGGGAGGCCACCACGTATGCCGGGGCGATCGCCGCCGAGGCCTGCGGGGCCGCGCATGCCCGCATGTTGTGGAGCCTGGACGTCTTCGGCATCACCCGTGAGCGTTACCTGCGGCTCATGGGAGCGGACGATCCCCTCGGCGAGTGGCTGGCGGGTTACGCCCGCAAGTACGGTTTCGACTATTCCGAGGACCTCGTCACCGGTCAGTTCACCATCGACTCACTGCCGGCATCGCTGCACCTCCGGGCAGGCCTCGACTATCTGCCGATGCGGTATGTCCCGTACGGTGGCCGTGCCGTCGTGCCCGAGTGGCTGCGGAAGCCGGCCGAGCGTCCGCGCGTCGCCCTCACCCTGGGTACCTCGGCCACCGAGGTGTTCGCCGGCTACACCGTCAGCGTCCAGGACATTCTCACCGCACTGTCCGATGTAGACGTCGAGGTGGTCGCCACGGTGGCCGAGGCGGAACAGCACAAGCTGACCGACATCCCCGACAACGCCAGGATCGTCTCCTACGTGCCGCTGCACGCCCTGGTCCCGACCTGCTCGGCCGTGATCAACCACGCCGGCTTCGGCACGTTCCTCACCACCGCTCTGCACGGCGTCCCGCAGCTGACTCTGCCGTGGGATTTCGACGAACCAGAACTCGCCCGTCGCGCCGCCGCGCAGGGCGCCGCGTTGTGCCTCGACGACGTGACGGCGGACAGCGTGCTCCGGCTGGTGAACGAACCCTCCTTCCGGCTGGCCGCCGCCACGCTCCGCGACGAGATGCTCGCCATGCCGACCCCCCACCAGCTCGTGCCGGACATCGAAGAGCTGACCACCAAACGGAAAGAACACTGATGCGCGTCCTGTTCGCCACCTATCCCGAGAAGACCATCTTCCAGCCGATGGTCCCGCTGGCCTGGGCGCTGCGTGCGGCGGGTCACGAGGTCCGCTTCGCCAGCCAGCAGTCCTTCGCCGGCGAGATCACCGACGCCGGGCTGACCGCGGTCCCCATCGGCCGGCACCGCACCAACACCTGGCGGCGGTTGCTGGAGATGGACCCGGAAAGCACCGAGACGGAACGGGAAGGCCTGCCGGCGCCCTACGACGCGGCCGTGCTGGACCCCGAGAACCTCAGCTGGGAGACCATGCGTGACAGCTACCGGAGCATGGTGTCGGAAGGGCACAAGCTGAACAACTTCCCGCTCATCGCGGGACTGGTCGAGTTCGCCCTCGCCTGGCAACCGGACCTGGTGATCTGGGAGGCCACCACGTATGCCGGGGCGATCGCCGCCGAGGCCTGCGGGGCCGCACACGCCCGCATGCTCTGGAGCATCGACGTCTTCGGCGTCACCCGGGAACGCTACCTGCGGCTCATGGGGGAGAACCAGGACGATCCCCTCGGCGACTGGTTGGCGGGTTACGCCCGCAAGTACGGCTTCGACTACTCCGAGGACCTGGTCACCGGGCAGTACACCATCGACCCGCTCCCGGAGTCGCTCCGCATGGACGCCGGCCTGTCCTGCCTGCCCCTGCGGTACGTCCCCTACGGCGGCCGCGCCGTCGTGCCCGCATGGTTACAGGCGCCGCCCGAACGGCCGCGGATCGCCCTCACGCTGGGAACCTCGGCCACCGAGATCTTCGCCGGCTACGCGGTCAGCGTCCAGGACCTCCTCGCCGCACTGTCCGATGTGGACGTCGAGGTGGTCGCCACGGTGGCCGAGGCCGAGCAGCACAAGCTCACCACCGTCCCCGACAACGCCAGGATCGTCTCCTACGTGCCACTGCACGCCCTGGTCCCGACCTGCTCGGCCGTGATCAACCACGCCGGCCCCGGGACGTTCCTCACCACCGCTCTGCACGGCGTCCCACAACTGACTCTGCCGTGGGACTTCGACGAACCAGAACTCGCCCGCCGCGCCGCCGAACAGGGCGCCACCCTCACCATCCATGCCAGCCAGGTCACCGGCGACACCGTGCGCGACCACGTCTGCCGGCTCCTGGACGAACCGACCTTCCGGCGCCAGGCGGCCCGGCTGCGTGACGAGATGTTCGCCATGCCGACACCGGGCGAACTGGTCGCCCAGCTCGAACAGCTCACCGCCACACAGCCGGTGCGTTAGGGCCTGGGCTGCTCGGATCGCTTGGCCAGCTTGGCGTACTGACGCGCCAGCTCGTGGAAGGACTCCTTGGGCGTCCACCGCGTGGTGTCCTCGGCGGAGACCTTCACGACGCCGAAGGCCGCCATGTCCAGGTCGAACCGGGGATCGGGGCGGTGCGGGTAGTCCTTCATGGCGAAGGTGAAGACGAAGCAGCCGTGGACGCCCTGCACGTCGTAGACACCGATGAGGTGGGCGAGGTAGGCCGCCTGGACACGTTCGCTGCGCCGGTACCCCTTCCTGATGCGGGGCGGCAGGGCGAACCAGTTCACGATCTTGAACGAGCCCGGCCCCTTCTGTGCGCCGCCGATGAACGCGCCGCAGCCGAACTCCGTGATGACGACCGGCTTTCCCGACGTCTCCCGCAGGTCCCGCAGCCGCTGCTCGAACACGTCCGCGTTGGACGCGGTGCGGTAGAGGTTCACGCCCGCGTAGTCGAAGCCGGACCAGTCGACCTCCTCCCACGCCGCCGACGCGTAGGTGACCGGGCCGTGGAAGACGCCTCGGACGGTGGTCAGCGCCTCCGCGAGCAGGGCGTTGACCTTGCGGTTGATCCGGCGGCGGAAGCGGTGCCGCCAGCGCATCGTGAACAGGATCCGCACGGTCTCGGGGCGTCCCGGGATCATCCCGTTGAGGTGCAGGGAGAACTCGCAGCCGAGGACGAGGTTGACGCGGCCCGGGTACTGGACACGCAGCTCCTCCGCCGCGGCCCCTGTCGCGGCGAGGTTGCTCACGACCCGGCGGTACGGGATGTCGGCGGGATGCGGCTCGATCCACACGTCGAGCCCGGCGTCGAGGGCGTACCGCGCCGCCGTCATCAGCCGCTCGATGTCCATGCCGATCAGGATCACCGCCGTGCAGTGCAGTTCCTCGCGGATGACACGCAGGTCCCGGCGCACCGCGTCGAGCGGCGCCTCCTCGGCCAGGTACGAAATCCCTCGGACCGCCAGGTTCATAGCTCACCCGCGAGCAGGTCACGGGCCGCTCGCACCTCCGCGGCCAGCGGCCGGTCGGCCTCCAACGGCGGCGAGATCCGCGCCAGCTCCGCCCACACGCCCTCGGTCTCCTCCCGGTGGCCGGTCAGCACGGCGAGCTGGGCCACCCCGACCGCCAGCGACCCCATGACCAGCCAACCCAGCTCGAGTGCCTCGGCGACCGAGTTCGCCCCGTTGAGCGCCATGGGCACGTGGTCCTGGTTCCAGCCGTTGGTCGGCAGGGTCGTCAGCGACGCCGGGTACACCAGCTGCCGGATCCGTGAGACGAAGGACGTGGCGCTGATCTGGACCCCCGCCAGACCGGCGCCGCGACCCGGCCTCGGGGTGAGCATCGGCGGCAGGTCGCCGTTCGTGGTGGGGCTGAGCAGCAGGCCGAGCTGCCGCTCGGCGAGGTAGGCGACCATGTGCATGGCCAGCCCGATCTGGTCGGAGGCGAGCCCGACCGGCATCGCGTGGAAGTTGCCGCCGTGCAGCAGCTCGCCCCCGACGGTGACCGGGTTGTCCTGGCAGCCGCCGGCCTCCCTGGCGAGCACCTCACCGGCGCAGGTGAGCTGGTCGACGACCGCGCCGAGCACCTGCGGCGCGCACCGGAGGCTGTAGGGCTCCTGCAAGGGCCTGCGTGGGTCCCGGCTCATGCCGTCGGGAAGCTCCCGCCGGATCCACTCGGCCGCGGTCACCTGCCCGGCCTGTCCTCTGGCGACCCCGTGCCCGGCGGCGTAGTGCTCCGGGTTGGCGCCCAGCAACGTCGCCAGCCGTCCGGTGAGCGCGGCGCCCGCACGGGTGAGCCGCAGCGCGGACCGGTGGTTGAGGATGGACACCGCGAGGCTTGCGCCCGTCCCGTTGACGAAGGCGAGTGCTTCGCGGACCGGCCATTCGACCGGTTCCTGCCCCAGCTCGGCCAGCACCTCCCCGGCCGGCGCGGGGACCGGACGTCCCTGTGCGTCCCGGCGCCACGCCTCGCCGAGGCCGGTGAACGCCAGCGCGGCGTGCGCCAGCGGTTGGAGGTCGCCGCTCGCGCTGACCGTGCCGTGGCGGGGGATCACCGGGGTGAAGCCGTCGTTCCACAGGTCGGCCAGCGCCTGCCAGAACTTCGGGGAGACCGCCGAGTACCCCTTGCGCATGTTCTCCAGCCGCAGCCACAGGATCAGCCGCGAGACCTCCGGGGAGAGCGGCTCGCCCTGGCCGGTGCCCAGGTGGGAGATGAGTGAGCTGCCCTGTTCCAGCTCCGACTCCGCGCCGTGGAGCACCAGCGGGCCGAAACCCTGGGTGAGGCCGTAGACGGGTCTGCCCGCCGCCAGGTGGTCGTCGACGACCCGCGCGCTGTGGGCCATCCTGGCGACGTCCTCGCCGGTGCACGGTTCGAGCCGGGCGTCCCACGCGGTGCTCCGGACGATGTCGGCCAGGTACCGCTCGCCGGTCCGGGTCACGCTGTCACGCCCTGGGTATGCCGCAGCTTGCCCAGCGCGGACCGCTCGATCGCGGGCACCGCGCTGACCTTCTTCGGCCGGAGCCCCGCGTGCCGGAACGCCTCCGCCAGGCCGATGCCGGACAGCGCGGTGCCCGGCCTGAGCACGACGAGGAGCTCGACGTGCTCGCCGATCACGTCGTCGGTGACCGGGACGAGCGCGAGGTCGGCGCAGTCCAGCTCGGCACGCATCGCGGACTCGGCCTGGTCGAGGTTGATCCGGCGGCCGTTGACCTTGACCAGCCGCCCGGCCCGGCCGGTCAACCGGAAGCTCCGCTCACCCAGCACCTGTATCCGGTCGTCCGCGGTCCAGCTGTCCAGTGGCGGCTCACCCGGCCGGAACGCGAGCCGGGGCCCCCGAACGACCAGCGGCACCTCCTCCGTCCCTTCCGGACGCTCGGGGTGGGCGAAGGAGACCTCGGGGTGGGCGAAGGAGACGTCGGGGAACAGCGTCCAGTCCGGGGGCTCGCCCTCGCGCCACCGCCGGTACGCCACGCCGCCGGCCTCCGTCGACCCCAGCACCTCCACGACCGCCGCGCGGTCGGCGCCGGCCTGCCGCAGGAACTCCCCGGCCGTCGCGGGCAGCATGGCGCCGCTGTACAGCACGGTGACGTGCGCCAGCCCGCGGACCCATGCCAGGTGCTGGAGCAGCAGCTGGAAGATCCAGGGCGTGGCCACGACCACCACCCGGCGATGGCCGACCTCGGGCATGGCGCCGTAGAAGGTCGAGCGGTACCAGACGTCGACCCCGAGGTGCGCGGGCACGAGCACGCTGGTCAACGCCCCGAAAAGGTGGGCGGGCGGCGCGAAGGAGACGACTGTTTCCGGCCGTTCCGGCGCGACGAGACCGGCGAGCATGCCGGCCTCGAGCCAGACGTTCTCGCGTGACCGTCGCCAGCGCCTGCTCGGCCCGGTGGTCCCGGAGGTGGAGAAGTCGACGACCGGTGGCAGCGCATTCACGCACAGTTCTTCGGCGGCGGGGCCAGCCCATTCTTCCCAGTGCACCCGCCAGGCCTGTTCGGTGAGTTCCGGTGCGTCGAAGCCGAGCGTCAGCAGCTTTTCCGGAGCCAGTTCCGCGTAACCCACTCAGTTACTTCCCGAATGATTGGAATCGAAGGTGGTAATTCCGGCAAGAGCCGGTTCCGGCACGTTTTCGGTCAGGCCGATCGCCGGCCGGTGAGCTGGTCGGGCCGGTGTACCTCCAGCACGGTCGACGCGGCGTCGTCCAGGTTGGCGACGATCCAGCCGACCAGGTCCTGGTGCATCGCGGAGGCCGCCTCGACCCAGCGTTGCTTCCGGTCCGACGGGATGTTCACCTGGATGCGGAGGATCTCGGTGGCCGGCTCGGGTTCGGCCTCGGTGTGCTCGCGGCTGGCCTTGACCCTCCTGCGCAGCTCGTTCCTCGACCAGCTGTGCTGCTCGGCCTGGTCGAGCCACTCGTCCTGCTGTTCGGCCGGCAGGCTCGCCAGTTCGGCGTGGTGCTGGAAGCTCAGGGCGGCCCGCCGTCGCGGCTCCGGATAGCGCCGGGCGACCCAGGCGTAGTTCCGCAGCGTCTGGTAGTCCAGGTTCGTCTCCTCGATCGCCCGCTTGTAGCGATCGGGGTAGTGGGACTGGCCGTAGATCAGCCAGTCGCCGAGCCACCAGGCCGACGAGTCCGAGATGGCGAAGATGTGGCGACCGATTCGGCACCATTCGTCGAGCGGAATACGCGACGGCAGACTGAGACCGGTCCGCCTCGTGAGCACGGTTTCCTTCGCAGGCTTCACCATCTGCCTTTCAAACAAATCCGCCGCCCGGCAAACCTCCCGGGTCCCTCCATGCCGGGCAGTGTGCCAGCGCCGGCGGTTGTTTGACAAGTGATCACCCGGCTGGTCCGGTCGGCCTACCTTTTACCGTCCTTGTGGAGCAGCAAGAGCCGGAAACGCCGGAAAGAAGGCGAAGAAATGTCGGAAAACCGCGTGTGATGCGGTTTTCTGCCCGGCCGGATGTGCGAGAAGAATACTACTCGCGCAGGGCGCCGCCGGCCACGAGAACTGTGCGGGTACGGTCGGTCGGCACTCCCGGTCGGACGTCGTGACCTTGGCCACTCGTGGTCAGTTCGCGTCGAGCTTGCCCGAACGGACGATCGTCCGGGCGCTCGATGTCCGCTTGATGCCGGTGGGGCGCTTACTGGCCGGCCTGGGGCACCAGGCGCAGCGAGATCGAGTTGATGCAGTAGCGCTGGTCGGTCGGGGTGTCGTACCCCTCGCCCTCGAACACGTGCCCGAGGTGGCTGTGGCACGTGGCGCAGATCACCTCGGTGCGGGCCATGCCGAGCGAGCGGTCCTCCCGCAGGATGACCGACTCGCCGGCCAGCGGGCTGAAGAAACTGGGCCAGCCGCAGTGGGAGTCGAACTTGGTGTCACTGCGGAACAGCTCGGTGCCACACGCGCGGCACTCGTAGACACCCTCGGTCTTGGTCTCGGTGTACTCGCCCGTCCACGGCCGTTCGGTGCCTGCCTGCCGCAGCACCGCGTACTCCTCGGACGTCAGCTGCTCACGCCACTCCTGCTCGGACTTCACCACACGCGGCGAGTGCTCGGTTTCCATGTCATCCAAACTACGCGCAGAACCCGGGCGCAGAAAAGTTGAGTGGAACACACGCAACTCTGGGAACACCGGGCACGGCCCCACGCGTTGGTGTGGGTGCGAAGGCAGTCAACAACGGGAGGTAGAGATCATGGCGCTGCCTGCTGTCCGCTCGAACAACTCGCTGGGACGGTGGGACCCGTTCCGGGAGTTCGAGGACCTGTACACCCAGATGGGTCGCTGGATGGACTCCCTGACCGGTGAGATCGACCGCGACACGTGGGCGCCGCTGGCGGACGTGTCCGAGGCCGACGACGCATACACGGTCGAGATCGACGTGCCGGGCGTGCGGCGCGAGGACATCGACATCGACCTCGTCGGCAACGAGCTGGTCGTCACCGGCGAGCTCAAGGAGAAGGAGCGTGTCGGCCTGCTGCGGCACCGCACGCGGCGCACCGGCCGGTTCTCCTACCGGGTCGCGCTCCCCGACCGGGTCGACACCGACAAGGTGGAGGCGTCCCTGAACGACGGTGTGCTGACGATCCGGATCCCGAAGAGCGAGGCGGCCAAGCCGCGTCGCATCGAGATCACCGGGAAGTGACACCCATCGACGAAGCCCCTCGGCCGAGGGGCTTCGCCATGTCCTAGCGGGTGAACGTCTCGAACACGAACACCACCGCGTCCCACGCGGTGATGGTCACACCGAGCAGGATGAGCAGCACGAGGATGCCGGCCATCAGCTTGTAGTGGCCGCCCAACCGGTTGGCGGAGTCGGCGAAGTCACCCATGTCCGACAGGTAGCCCTCGACCGTGTAGCTCGGCCGAACGCGTTGCTGCCGCTCCAGGTGCTCCACGAACGCCTGCGTCTCCGGGTCGTCCGGGTCGAGACCGATCAGCTCGTCATCGACGCTCGTCGGCTTGTCCGGGTCGTCCGGGAACGACGAGGTGGTCGCCATGTCGAATACTCTACGACGTCTTGTCGCCGATTCGCCGTTCGTCCAGTGGTCCGTCCTGTTCGGCACGCAGGTGCACGAACGAGGTGAAACCCCACTCCTCGAGCCTGCCGAGCTGGGCGCCGAACTTTCCGGACCGGCGCACGGGCGACACGGTGCGGCCCTCCACGCGCAGTGACCTGGCCGTCTCGAGCACCACCGGGACCGGCGTGTCGGCCTCGTACAGCACGGCGACCGCGTCACGGGCCGGTGCGGCGCCGAGCAGGTCCACGATCCGCTCGAAGCCGATCGAGAAGCCGCAGGCCGGGACGTCGGTGCCGAGGAACCGGCCGATCAGCTTGTCGTACCGGCCGCCGCCCGCGACCGAGCCGCCCGACGCGGGGTGGGTGATCTCGAAGATCTGGCCCGTGTAGTACCCCATGCCGCGGACCAGTGTCGGGTCGAACTCCCAGGTCAGGTCCTGGGGTAGTCCCTCGATCGTGGTGGCCAGGTCCGACAGCACCTCGTCGTCCAGGTTGGGCAGCGCGCTCGCCAGCTGGTCGGTGAGCTTGGCGGCGTCCAGGCCCTGCAGACCTGTGATCGTGTCGGCGATGCGGGTGATCGTCGGTTCGTCGAGGCCGACGCGGTCCGCGAGCTCCGTGCGCACCCCGTCCCAGCCGATCTTGTCCAGCTTGTCGAGCGTGATGAACAGGCGGTCCCAGCCCTCGGCCGGCACCCGGGCGTGCGCGGCCAGCGCGGACAGGAACCGGCGGTCCGACACCCGGACGGTCGTGCCCTTGAGCCCGGCTGCGGCCAGCGCGGCGGACGTCGCCTCGATCAGCTCGATCTCCGCGAGCACACCCGGCTCGCCGAGCAGGTCGATGTCGCACTGGTAGAACTGCCGGTAGCGGCCCTTCGCCGGCCGCTCGGCCCGCCACACCGGCCCGAACTGGAACGAGCGGAACGGCTGGGGGAGCGTCGCGCGGTTGGCGCCG
>WUUC01172416.1_pt1 | contig 12007 bp, 14 predicted proteins | sample 6278441 | NCBI WGS metagenome assembly WUUC01 (sample SAMN13675441, study PRJNA597444) | soil metagenome | isolation source: soil | place: USA: Washington | collected 2017-10 | reverse complement strand
GCAGCCAGGCGGCGGTCGCGTTGATCGTCATCGAGGTGTTCATCTGGTCGAGCGGGATCCCGTCGAGCAGAGTGTGCATGTCGCCCTTGTGGGCGATGGAGACGCCGACCTTGCCCACCTCGCCGCGGGAGAGCACGTGATCGGGGTCGTAACCCGTCTGGGTGGGCAGGTCGAACGCGACCGAGAGACCCGTCTGGCCCTTCGCGAGGTTCCGTCTGTACAGCTCGTTGGAGCGCCGGGCATCCGAATGCCCCGCATACGTGCGCATCACCCAGGGCCGATCCGGCTCCGGAAGGCGGTGATCGCTCATCGGCTCAATTGTAGGTCCGACGCCCAGGTGCGCCGCCAGGCCGAATGACCCCTCCCGGCGTGGGCAGCCTCTCGACCTGATGAACGTGGCCGAGACCGCACCCCTGGCGCCGGCCCGGTGTTAGGTGTGCGGCGGAATGCGCGCCGAGCAGGGACGCTGCGCGGGGGCGCCGTCTCAGATCCGAGCTACGCTCCGCCCGTAATGCGAATCAGGATCACGACAGCCGCCATGGCGCTGGCCCTTACGGTGGGCGCCGGAGTCGCGACCGCGGCCGTCGTCGTGTACAGCAACGACTTCTCGAGCCGCAACGAGTTCAAGGCGCTGCAGAAGTTCGAGGGCGGGAAGGCGTGCAAGAAGTTCTGGCACGGGAAGAAGACGTTCGGTGCGGAGGTCAAGAAGGGACCACGCCAGTGCGATTTCCGCACTCCCGTGACGGGGGACGCCAAGGAGCCGGACCACGAGATCGAGGCGTCCGTGAGGCTTCTGAAGTCGACCGCGAAGGGCGTGCGCAAGAACGCCTACGTGGGGGTCGCGCTTCGGGCAGATAAGTCGAGCCGCTACGAGTTGCGCGTGTTTCCGGACTCGCGCAGCTGGGAGCTGCGTCGCCGGCCAGACCGGACCGGCTTCCCGCAGGAGGGCACCAGTCAGAGCATCGGCCAGGTGGGCAAGTCCAACAAGCTGAAGCTTCGCGCCTTCGGCGACAAAATCAGCGCCTTCGTCAACAAGACACGTCTGCTGCCCGACGTCACCGACCCGAACCCCAGCCAGCTGAACGGTCGCAGGACGATGATCGTCGCGGGCACAGCAAGCAACTCGAAGAAGAGCGCCGAGGCCTCGTTCAGCGACGTACGGATTCGGCTTCCGTAACGCCGATCTTCTATGGTCGGTCGGGGGACGGGAGCCGATCGCCGATCGGCACCGAGATATCGACGATGTCAACGACCACCGTCGAGAAGCCGAGGACCTCGGGGCCGGGCACGGGCCTGGGGGGAAACTGGATGGTGATCGTCAAGAACGACGATCACAACACGTTCGACCATGTGGCGAACACGCTCGCGCGCGTGGTCCCCGGAGTCAGTGTGGAGCGTGGGTACCGGATCGCGGACGAGATCCACAACAGCGGCCAGGCTGTCGTGTGGGCCGGCCCGCGGGAGCCGGCGGAGCACTACTGGGAGCAGCTCAAGGCCGCCGGGCTCACCATGGCCCCGCTCGAGCAGCACTGACCGCGATGCTGGCTTCGCGGGCGCCTGGATCAGCGTCCGGAGCGTTGCGCGAGCGTGATCAGGTGCCCGCCCGCGCCCGGTGGGACGGGGGCGACGCCCGCGCCTGAGCGCCGCCGTCCGCGAAGCGAGAACAGCAGCCGGCGTGCCCGTCCGGGACGCCGCACCTGGAGCTGCGCCACCCGCAGCCTGAGCACGTCCAGGACCTCCGAGGTTCGCTGGAAGGGATCCGCGATCACCTCGCCGGTAGACGCCGAGATCGCCGCGACCAGCCGCCCGTCAACTTCGGCGCCGAGCAGCTCGCCGCCGGGCAGCCTGGCGCTGTCGCGCTCGGCGAGGCGCCTCACGGTGTCGGCGTCCTGTGCGCCGAGATGCCGGACCGTCACGCCGATCGCTCGGGCGTGGGTCGTGTCGTTCGTGTTGGGGCTCATATCGCTCACCTACCTGTAAAGAGGACGTTTTGGGGATGGCGTTGCGTGATGTCCGCAGCTTGCACCCACATCGCCATAAGCACAACAGGGATCTCTACTGGAACTGATAAGGTGCGCTTATGCTCGATCTGAAGCGACTGCGCGTCCTCGCCGAGGTGGCCCGCCAGGGGTCGTTCTCGGGGGCCGCCGACGCGCTCTATCTCTCGCAGTCGGCGGTCAGCCAGCAGGTCGCGACGCTCGAGCGGGAGGTCGGCCTGTCGCTGCTGGAGCGCACCGGCGACGGTCCCAAGCTGACCGACGCCGGGCGCACTCTGGTAGGCCACGCCGAGGCCGCGATCGCGCGCCTGGAGGAGGCCGAGCACGAGGTCGCCGCGATCGCCGGCCTGGAGGGCGGCGAGCTGCGGATCGCCAGCTTCCCGAGCGCTAGCGTGACCCTGCTCACCGAGGCGCTCTCGGAGTTCAGCGCCGCCCACCCGCGTGTCCGCCTTTCGGTGACCGAGGCCGAACCCGAGGTGTCACTTCCCCGCCTGCGTACCGCCGAGATCGACTTGGCGGTCACGTTCGACTATCCCTTCCTGCCCCCGGCTGAGGGTGACCGGGACCTCGAGCGGGCGCTGCTGCTGACTGAGTCGATGTATGTAGCGCTGCCTCGCGATCATCCGCTGGCCGGTGACGAGCGAGTGCGCATGTCGGATCTCGCCGACGACGCGTGGCTGTGCGGCGTTCGGCCGAGCTCGTGCGGCGAGGCCGTCGCGAAGGCCTGCCGCGAGGCGGGCTTCGAGCCGGGCATCGCCTTCGAGAGCGAGGAGTACCAGGTGCTTCAGGCGTATGTGGCAGCCGGTATGGGTGTGACGCTCCTCCCGGACTTGGCGCTACCCACCCTTCATCCCGAGGTCGTCGTTCGACCGACGGAGCCCGAGGCTCCGAAGCGACGCGTGTGGGCGGCGACGCGCGCCCGGGGCGCGCGCTCTCACGCGACCGAGAAGATGGTCGAAGTGCTGAGCAGCGTCGGTGAGCGCTTCGCGGACCGCGGCTTGAAGCTGGCCGCCTGAATCAAGCGCCTCGCCGCTGGGGCACCGTCTACTGGGCGGTGGCGTGAACCGCCGAGCGCTCGGAGGTCATCGAGTGCCAGTGAGGTGAGAGCGGCTTGTTGTAGTAGTTGAGCGCGGCCTCGCGAAGCGCGGTGATCTCGTCCGATGCCCAGTAGCGCTCGAAGTCGTCCGCGCTCTCCCATACCGACACCTGGCGGAAGTGGAGCGGGTCCTCGACGTCGCGGGACAGGAAGCAGGTGCGCGCCCCGAACGACAGCGCCCGGTCCAGGGCGGGCTCCCAGATCTCCAGCCAGCGCTCGGCGCGAAACGGATGCACGCGCCAGTCGATGTAGTTGACCAGGGACACCGGCCCCGTCTACGCCCCGACCTCGGCCCGGATCGCCCCGGATCCCTCCTCGGTCTTGCCCTGCTCCTCGTCGGTGGTCCCGACCATGATCGAGATCTTCCCGAGGTGCTTGTTCTCGTGCAGGAGCTGGTGTGCCTCCGCGACGCCGTCGAATCCCATCGCCTTCCACAGCACCGGGCGGATCTTTCCCTCGGCCATGAGCCGGTTGGCGCGGGTAGCCTCGTACGCGTTGGCGAAGTGCGAGCCGAGGATCTCCTTCTGGCGCATCCACAGGTGGCGCACGTCGAAGTCGAGGTTGTAGCCCGAGGTGGCGCCGCAGATCACCACCTTGCCGAACGGCTTCACGCAGAACACGGAGGTGGGGAAGGTCGCCTGGCCGACGTGCTCGAAGACGATGTCGGGCGCGTCCCCCAATATGCCCTTGACTCGCTTCGCGAACTCGCGCGAGACCTTGAATCGCTCCTTCTCCTCCTCGGGGCTCTCGCCGCCCTTCCGCATCATGCCGGCGAACTCGCCACGGTCGATGTAGCCGACCGCGCCCAGCCGCTCGACCAGCTCGCCCTTTTCCTGCGAGGAGACGACGCCCACGGCATCCGCTCCGGCCGCTTTGCACAGCTGCGTCGCGAACACGCCGAGGCCCCCGGCCGCGCCCCAGATCAACACGTTGTGCCCCGGCTGCAGCCTGCAGCGGTCGATCAGCATGCGGTAGGCGGTGAAGTAGGTGAGCCCGTACGCCGACGACTCGACCCACGACAGGTTCGGCGGCTTGGACAGGAGCTGCTGGGCCTGGACCTTGGTGAACTGGGCGAACGACCCCCAGGTCGTCTCGTAGCCCCAGATCATCTGGCTCGGTGCGGCAAGCGGATCGAGGCCGTGGACCTCGACGTCCTCGTAGGAGGCCTGGTTGCAGTGGATCACCACCTCGTCACCGGGGCTCCACTTGGTGACCCCGGTGCCGACCTTCCAAACTATCCCCGAGGCGTCCGAGCCGCCGATGTGATGACCCCACTCCGGGTGGTCCCCGTACCTGAACACGGACACCGGCTTGCCGAGCGCCGCCCACACGTTGTTGAAGTTGACGCCGGCCGCCATCACACGCACGATCACCTCGAACGGCCCCGGCTCGGGGAGCTCGATCTCCTCGATCTGGAAGGCGTCGCGGGGCTCTCCCTCGCGCTCCTCGCGGATCACCCAGGCGGCCATCGTCTTGGGGAGCTCTCCCGGCTCGACATCGAGCTTGGAGACGTCTGCGATGTCTACGGCCAACGATCCTCCTCCGCTCTCGAAGCGGGAGGATCGTATCGCTGTGGCTCAGCCTCGGCGGGCCAGCTGGGGAGCTCCCCGCCGCCTCGGTTTCTCGTCCGGCGCCGCGACTACATTGGGCGGTCGCCATGGAGGCCTCGGAAAAGCAACATGAAGCACTCGAGCTCGGCGACGCGGCCGTCCGGGCGCTCGACGACCGGCTGGTGATCGAGCGGCTGACGGTCAGCGACGAGCGAGCGGCACGGGTCGTGCGGGAGCGCGCCCAGGCGGGTCAGCCGCCGACGCGGACGGTCTCCGACGCGATCGAGATCGGCTCGCGGGTGCTCGATCGCGAGGACGTCGCGGGCGAGGTGGATTACGTGCGAGCCGAGTTCGAGCGGCAAGCCGCCGAGCTTCGCGAACGACTCACCCGCTCGTTGGCCGAGGGCGACGACGCCTTGGCCGAACGCATAGCGGCGAGCTTTGACGCAAAGCGGGAGGGCTCCGTACAGCGCCAGATTCGCGAGGTGCTGGTCCGCGCGCTGGAGGAGCAGCGCGCTGCCCTTGCCCGCCAGTTCTCGGCCGAGGACGGGACCAATCCGCTCACGGACTTCAAGGGGACGGTCGTGCATGCGCTGCGCCAGAGCGACGCCCGCCAGCACAAGGAGAGCGAGGCCAACCGCACCCGGATCGAGGCGCTGACGCGCGAGCTGGTTGAGCTGAAGGAGCGAGCGGAGGCCGACCGCCGGGTCGCCGAGGCCGAGGGGGTGGGCACCCGCAAGGGCCGAACCTTCGAGGAGCGCGTCCACGCTGCTCTGGATCGGCTGGCTGCGGCTCGCGGAGACGCCGCACACCACGTTGGCGATGAGCCCGGGGTCGGCGGCACGAAGAAGGGAGACACGGTGGTCGAGGTCGGTGCCGCGGACGGCCCGGCCGCGGGCCGCATCGTGTTCGAGGACAAGGACGAGCAGTTGTCCAAGAACAAGGCCTGGGCCGAGCTCAACGCGGCGATGGCTGAGCGGCAGGCGGAGTTCGGAGTGCTCGTGGTCGCGGGCGAGGACAGCGTGCCGGCCGGGCGCGAGCAGCTCGCCGAGTACGAGGGGAACAAGATGATCGTCGCCGTGGATCCCGAGCTGCCGGACGAGCTATGCCTCGATCTCGCCTACCGATACGCCCGGCTGCGGCTGATGCTGAAGCGCGAGGGAGAGTTGACGCTGGACGCGGCCGGGGTTCGCGACGCCGCGGAGGAAGCGCGCTCCGCGCTGAAGGGGGCGCAGGCGATCAGGCTCGCGTTGACGGGTGCCGACAAGAGCGTGGCCAAGGCCCGCGAGGGAGTCGACGAGCTGGTCAGCGCCGTCGACCAGCGCCTCGAGCGGATTGAGTCGCTGGTGGCGGCCGCCGGGCCTGACGAGTAGCTACGGCAGCAGCAGCTTGTTCTGCGACGACTTGCGCTTCGGGCCGATCAGGAGCTCGGCGGGCTTGGCTCGGGAGTCCTCCCCGGCCGTTACCTCGTACGCGCCCTCCTCCATCGGGACCTTGAAGCCATCGGTGACCCCTCCCGCCTCGATCGGCTCGCTGACGGCCTCAGTCGGGCCCTCGAGGGCGACCTGAACGACGTCGTCGCTCTGGTTCGAGATCGTGAACACGGCCAGGCCCGCCCCGAACTGGCTCGGCGAGACCACCACCTGGTCCTCGTCGACCTTAGCCGTGACCTCGAACGGCGTGGGAGGACGTGGCTCGTTCGGGTGATCGTCGCTACCGCATCCGGCGCCGCCTAGAGCGAGCACCGCGAGCCCGGCCGGCAGCACCAGCCTGAGCCGGTTTTTCCTCATCTCCGCAGCAAATCTAACCGATCCCCCCGGACCGGCGGCGCAGTTACCGGAAGGGAACCTCGACGACCTGCGCGCTCCCGCCGTTCTTCCCCACCGACACCCGATCGCCAGGCTCGGCCTCGCGCCGCACGATCGCCAGCGCGAGCGGGCCGAGCGCGGGGGAGACGCAGGCAGTCCCCACGCTTCCCACCTCGCGCTCCCCGAGCCGGATCTCCTGGCCCGGTGCCGCCTCCGCCTCGAGCCGCAGGCCGCGCAGATGACGGTTCGGCTTGCCCCGGTAGTGCAGGCGGGAGACCGTCTCCTGACCGATGTAGCAGCCCTTGGTGAAGCTGACCGCACGCTCGTCGATGCCGGCCTCGGCCGGGATCGTGGCCTCCGTCATCTCGGCGCCGAACCGGGGCCTGCCGCCCTCCACGCGGACGATCTCCGCCGCCGCCTCGCTCACGTCGACCACGCCCGCGTCCAGCAGCGAGGCACGAACGGCGTCGGCGTTGGCGGCCGGCGCGATCAGATCGACGCCCAGATCGGTGGCAACGGCACGGCATGCCACCCCGCCGACGTCGAGCTCGCGGTGCGCGTGCTCGGGCGAGAGGGCGCCGACCCCGGTGAGCTCGGCGGCGGTCGGCCCGATCACCATGAACAGGGCGTGCTCACGGCTCACCTCGGCTACTTCCACCTGACGGCCGATCTTGTACATCTCGAGGTGGCGCAGCAGGGCGTCGAGGGCGATCGACTCGGTGTCGAGCCACAGCTCGGCGTCGCCCAGTCGCAGCACGCGGAGGTCGGCTCGCATGTGGCCCTTGCGGTCGAGCAGGGCCGCGTAGCAGCCCTCGCCTGGGGCGAGCGCCTCGACGTCGTTCGTCACCTGGCCCTGGAGGTAGTCGGTGGCCTCGGCGCCCCGAAGCCGCAGCTTGCCACGGTCCGACCGATCCACGACCCCCGCCTCCTCGCGCAGGACGCGGTACTCGCCGTCGAGCTCGACGCTGGCCGCGATCTCGCTCATGAGGAGATTCTAGGGCGCGGGGCGTGGCACGGTCGGAGGAGTTAGGTTCAGCTAACTCTGATTTAGGGTGACTGCAGAGTCTGTTTTAATTCAGGCCAATGAAGAGGGAGCAGACGAACGTCCCCGACCGCGCCCCTGAGGGCGGGGTCGATCGTCCCGCCGAGCCCGGGAAGCGCGGAGTGAGCAGACGTGGACTGCTCGCCGGCGGCGCCGCGAGCGGCGCGGTGGCGTTGCCCATCTTGCACGGGCTCGTGCCACACCAGGGCCTGCACGACGCAGTGGATGGGGGCGACGCTCACGCCTCCGCGGGGGGGCACGGCGAGGCGGGCAAGGCGGCACACGGGGGAGGCAGCAACGGGCCCACGTTTCGCCACGGAGCAACCGTGGACCACGCCGCGAACGGCTTCAACCCCACCGAGATGCTGCGGGACTTCGACTGGGGAAAGACGCGGCGGCTTGCCAGCGGTGGACTGCTGCGCGAGTGGACTTTGGTCGCCAGCGACAAGGAGATCGAGGTGGCGCCCGGCGTGCACTATCCGGCCTGGGTCTACAACGGACGCGTGCCGGGGCCCACGCTTCGCGCCCGCGAGGGCGACCGCTTGCGGGTGCGGTTCGTGAACGGCTCCGAGCACCCTCACACGATCCACTTTCACGGCCTCCATCCGGCCGAGATGGACGGCGTGCCCGGGATCGGTGCCGGGCTGATCGAGACGGGCGGGGAGACGACCTACGAGTTCCGCGCCGAGCCGTTCGGGCTGCACCAGTACCACTGCCACGCCGGGCCGCTCGCCGAGCACATCGCCCGGGGCCTGTACGGGGCGTTCATCGTCGATCCCAAGCAAGGGCGGCCCGAGGCCGACGAGCTGATGATGCTGATGAACGGCTTCAACACGAACTTCGACGCGGAGGGAAACCAGGTCTACGCGGTCAACACGGTCGGCTTCCACTACGTCAACGAGCCGGTTCAGGTGGGTCGCGGGGATCCGATCCGGATCTACCTGCTCAACCTGCTCGAGTTCGACCCCATCAACTCGATCCATATCCACGCCAACTTCTTCAACTACTTCCCGACCGGGACCTCGCTCGAGCCGAGCGAGTTCACCGACACCGTGATGCTCGGCCAGGCCCAGCGCGGGGTCATGGAGATGTGCTTCCCCTATCCGGGCCACTTCATGTTCCACGCGCACAAGACCGAGTTCACCGACCTGGGATGGATGGGGTTCTTCGAGGTCGGTGGCGCCTCCGACCGCAGAAAGGCGCCGTCCGCGTTCTGCGAGCTTCCCTATCGGGGAGGTGCGTGATCGAGGCGGCCACCAAAACCGCGCGACGCGCTGGTCCCTCCCACGGACGGCCGCGCTGGCTGCTGGCGGCCGCACCGCTCGCCCTGATCGCGATCGCGGTCGCGCTGTTCGCCGCCCTCGGCGCCCCCGGCCTGGACGAGCGCCGGGGCCCGCCTGTGGAGGAGCTGGCGGTGGAGCGCACGGTCCTGCGTCCCGGCGAGATCGAGTTGACGCTCCGCAACACGGGGCCCGATGCGGTCGAGGTCTCCCAGGTGTCCGTGGCCGACTCCTTCGTCGACTTCCAGGCCGATCCGCCCGGCGAAGTCGGACGGCTTGGCGAGCAGACCGTGACCCTCGACTATCCGTGGCAGGAGGGCTCGCCGTACACGATCTCGCTGCTCACGTCGAGCGGCGCGACGATCGAGCACGAGATCGACGCCGCGGTGGAGACACCCGAGGCGGATGCGGGCTTCTTCGGGCTGATGGCCCTGCTCGGGACGTACGTGGGGGTGATCCCGGTCGGGCTCGGAATGCTGTTCCTGCCCTTCGTGAGGCGGGTGCCCGCGAGCTGGATTCGGGTGGTCCTCGCGGCGACGATCGGGCTGCTCGCCTTCCTCGCCGTGGACGGCTACCTCGAGGGGACCGAGTTGGGCGAGCAGAGCGGTGGCGCGTTCGGTGGGGTGGAGCTGCTTTTCATCGGTGCCGGGCTGGCGTACCTGTCGCTCGCCGGGCTCGATGCCCACCTGCGCTCGCGGCGCGAGGACGCCGAGGCCGCCGGCGCCGGCGGCTGGCGCCTGGCGCTGATGATCGCGATCGGCATCGGTCTGCACAACCTCGGCGAGGGGCTGGCGATCGGGTCGGCCTACGCCGTCGGAGCGCTGGCGCTCGGGGCCTTCCTGGTGATCGGCTTCGCGATACACAACACCACCGAGGGGCTGGCGATCGTGGCGCCGCTCGCCGCCGGCGAGCGCCCCTCGCTCACCCGGCTGGCCCTGCTGGGCCTGATCGCCGGCGGGCCGGCGATCCTCGGGGCGTTCATCGGAGCCTCGGTGACGAACCCCGAGCTGTCCACTTTCCTGCTCGGGATCGGCGTCGGGGCGATCGTCCAGGTGATCGTTCAGATCTGGCCGTCGATCCGGGACGAGCACGGTCGCAGCCTCTACCCGGCCAGCGTCGCCGGAATCGTGGCGGGTGGCGCGCTCCTGTACGCCACGAGCCTCCTGATCACCGTCTAGGCGAGGTTCGAGATGGCGGTCGCCCATCACTCTCACCAGCCCCCGTCCCGCCGGAGCGGCGCGGGCGCGGAGAACTACGCGAAGGCGATCTACCACCTGCAGGAGCGGGGTGAGGCCACCGTCAGCACGGGGGCGATCGCCGAGCGCGTCGGGGTCAGCCCGGCCTCGGCCTCCGCGATGGTGCGCCGCATGGCGGAGGACGGGCTCGTCGAGCACACCCCTTATCACGGAGTGCGGCTGACGGAGCGGGGCACGGATCTGGCCCTGGAGGTGATGCGCCACCACCGCCTGATCGAGTCCTTCCTGGCCGACCTCGGCATGCCGTGGGATCGGGTCCACCAGGAGGCCGAGCGGCTCGAGCACGTGATCTCCGAGGAGCTGGAGGAGCTGATCGCGCGCCACCTCGGCCAGCCCACTCGCGATCCGCATGGTGACCCGATTCCAACCGCGGAGCTCGAGATCGATCAGCCCGACACCCGGCGCTTGGAGGACATGGAGCCGGGTGATCGGGGCACCTTCGTCCGCATCTCCGACTCCGATCCCGCGATGCTGCGCTATCTCGCGGAGCTGGAGGTCTCGCCGGGCGACTCCGTGCAGGTGATTGACCGCCAGCCGTTTGGGGGCCCGCTCACCCTGCGCTTCCCCAGCGGCGAGCGAACGCTCGGGGGAGCGGTCGCCGAGGCGATGCGCGTCGCGGTCGATTAGGCAGGACCGTCCGGGTGTCCGAGCACGGTGTACGTGTCCCGTCGCGCCCGAAGCATGTGGCGCGGGATAGCCTTTCGGCGTGGCGTTGGCCGAGGAATTCGAGGAGATCGTCGAGTCGCTTCCCGACGACTGGACCGACCTCGAGCTTGACCTGCGGATCGCCGATGAGTCGCGCTACGTGGACGCCGGGGTGATCCTCACCCAGATCAACGCGCAGCCCTACTCGCGCGCGGACTGGCACTGGCGGATCAGCGTCGCGCATAGCTTCGGGCACGCCGCCGCCCCGGAGACGGTCCGCGGCACGCTGGCGCTCCTCGACCGAGAGGGCATCGAGGGGCTGCTGCGGGTGCGCGACATCCACGAGGGACGGGCGGAGGTCGTTCAGATGTGGGGCCGGCCGGAAAGCGTCCGCAGGGAGTTCCGCAAGCGGCGCAGCCTGTAGATGATCATGGCCCGTGTGGCGACGCTGGTTCCGGAGCTGATGTTCGCTAGCAAGGTGGAGGGGACGTTGCGGGCGGCCGGCCACGAGGTCGAGGCAGCCCCCTCCCTCGAGGCGATCGATTCCGGTGAGGCGATCGACCTGCTGATCGCCGATCTCGACGCGGTCGACTCGTCCCAGCTCACCGGACACGGCCTTCCCGTGCTCGGGTTCTACTCGCACGTCGACGTGGAGACCCGCCGCCGGGCCGAGGCCGCGGGAGTTGACCTCGTGGTTCCGCGGTCGCGGATGGCCCGCGAGATGCCCGAGCTCGTCCAGTCGCTTCTTGGCGGCTAGTCCGACCAGCGCGTCTCGAACGCCTCACTCACGTCGAGCGGACGATCGATGATGCCCGCCTCGGCGTCCCAGCGAGACCACGCTCCGAGCACGTCCTGATCGAGACGACCGGGGGGCTCGAACGATCGGGCAGCGGTCAACGCCCGGAGCTGGGCTCGCTGCGGGCTCGCCTCGAGGGCGCTCGCGCCGGCCAGGAGGTCGTCGAGGCTCCGATCGGGGCTGGCGACGGTGAACCGGTACCCGCGGGCCGTGCCGTCGACGACCCGACGGACGAGATCCGGGTCCTCTCGTAGGAGATCCGCCGAGGTTGCGAGCACCAGCTCCGGGTAGCGCGGCGCGCCGTGTCGATCGACCCTGAACTCGCGCGTCGGGATCCCGAGGCGTCGAAGCGTCACGCCCTCCGCGTTCCAGAACGCGGTCGCGGCGTCGAGCCGCCCCGCTGACAGCACCTGCACCGTCTCGAACCCGATCGTGACTCGATCCACCGTGGCCGGGTCGCCACCGTCGGACTCGATCACCGCGTCCAGCACCGCGTCGTCCGAGGGCAGCCCGGTGACCCCCCCCCCCCCCCCCCCC